>WNGJ01006975.1_pt1 | contig 11999 bp, 12 predicted proteins | sample 5400611 | NCBI WGS metagenome assembly WNGJ01 (sample SAMN13153375, study PRJNA577476) | soil metagenome | isolation source: 40 cm soil or saprolite under Garry oak tree replicate 1 | place: USA:California | collected 2016-06-15 | reverse complement strand
AAGCCTCAGGTTTCAGGATGCCTATGTAGGGCAGATTGCGATAGAGCTGTGCGTAATCCATACCATACCCCACAACAAATAGAATAGGAATTGTAAAACCTTCATACGCAAGTTCTACCTCAACATCACGCTTTCGCTCTTTATTCAGAAGCGTGCACACGCGAACGCTGAGTGGATCACGTTTTTTCAACATCCCCATCAAGTAGTTGAGTGTAAGGCCACTGTCAACGATGTCTTCGACAATTAGGACATGTTTTTGATCAATTGGCGCTTCCAAGTCCTTGAGGATCCGAACCACCCCGCTTGAATGTGTTTCATTGCCATAACTGGAAATAGCCATGTAATCTATATCTACTAACAGATCAATGGCACGTGCTAAATCAATGATGAAAGGAACCGCTCCTTTGAGGACCCCGAGTAACAATAAATTTTTGTCCTGATAATCACGTGTAATTTGCTTGCCCAGTTCAACAACCTTAGCACGAATCTCTTCCTGAGAAAGGAGGATTTCAGCGATATCTTTATGCATTTCCACCTCGTTTAAATGGTAAAAGTCATTTTTCCATATAGGAGACATTATAGCATTACAAAAGGAAGTAATTTTGGCAGCACGCGCATATATTCTCGCTGCTATACGTTATTTTTATTAGTTAATTGGGAGTTTGACGAAGGAAAGGTCATCATTAGCCAAGATGTCCCATCCGATTGCAAGGCTCAACCGCATGATGTAAAATGGCAGGGGTTCATGCTGATTGAAAAGAAAAGTCGCCCGTTGTCCATGGAGGAAAGAATGGTTGATCTAAAGCAAATGCTGAGTCGCTTTTTGACGATTCCAGGAGTGAGACTGACTGTACTGGTGGGACGAGATGGCTTATTGATTGAGGGATTGAGCCGTGATGGTAAAGAAGATATGGAAACTGTCGGCGCTTATATGACAACGGGCTTGAATACAGCTGAAGCATTGGGGCAGGAAATTTCACGAGGTGGTGTCGTTGGTGTTCTCACGGAATATGAGCATGGGTTAGTGAGCGTTGATCCTCTTGGAGACTTTGCATTGGTCGTTACTCTTTTTGACAATGCCTCGAGCATTGGTCGAGTGCGCCATATGGTGAAGGCAAGTCGAAATGAAATCCTTCAAGCTCTGGATATAGCATAAAATGAGTATGTAGTAGAATTTTCATTAAAGCCGGACATGCGCACAGAGAGCGACGCGTACATGGAACAATTGACCAATCTTATTATATCTGATCATGAACTTGATACTATTACCAATGTACTAAATAAGCTTATGAGTGACACCAGTGCTACTTCTGTCATGTTGTTGGATAAAAGTGGTCAAGTTGTTTCCTCACAAGGAACTAGCACAAAGCGTAATGCAACATCGCTTGGAGCTTTATTGGCTGGTGCATTCTCCTCTTCGCGCCATGTTGCCGAGTTACTTGGCGAAAAAGATTTCCGCACTATTTTTCAGCAGGGAGTGCATGAGAATATCTATACCACAATGGTCGAGGACCAATGGCTGCTCGTAATTGTCTTTGATAAGCTCACGCATATAGGACTTGTCAAAGTCCTCTCGAAAAGAGCCTCCGAGGAATTGGGACGTACTTTAGAACGTGTACGAGCAGATACCAACCGCCAGAAATCTTCTGTTCTCAATATTCAATTTCGCTCCTCGGTGGAAGATACAATCGACCTTCTCTTCCGCGATTAGGGGTATTTTACTCATGGCGCTCATCAATATTTCTACCCATGAAATTCACTGCAAGATCGTCTATTATGGCATTGGATACTGTGGGAAAACGACTAACCTTCAATATGTGTTTAAGAGTATCAATCCTACCGTTCGTGGAGAGATGTTGAGTATCGCCACTGAAACCGAGAGAACATTATTTTTCGACTTCCTTCCTTTGGATCTCGGCACCGTTCATGGCTTTCGGACGAGATTTCATTTATATACCGTACCTGGGCAGATTCTCTATGAACGCACTCGCCTGGCAGTGCTCAACGGCGCGGATGGTATCGTTTTTGTTGTGGATTCACAAGCTGAGAAATTTGAGGAGAATGTACAAAGTATTCGCGAACTTGAGATGAATTTGCGCCGTCTCGGCAAGGAAATGTCACGCTTTCCGCTTGTCATGCAGTGGAATAAACGTGATATGCCCTCTGCTTTGCCAGTTCCGGTGTTAGATCGTTACCTTAATCGCCGTCGTGTTCCCAGTTATGAGGCTATTGCTTCATCAGGGAAAGGGGTCTACGCTACTCTTCGCGCTATAAGTAAGTGTGTTATGTCACAGTTGTAATATGTCAGTTTCTCACTTTGTATCTTGCGTCTGTAGGTAGAGTAGCAAATTGGTGGGTACAAACTCATGAGAATCTATGGCATCGACTTCACTAGTGCTCCAAGCCGCACAAAGCCAATTACTAGCGCTGTCTGTAAACTGCAAGATAACCATTTAAGAGTTCAAGATTGCCTGAAGCTGGTTAATTTTGGTGATTTTGAAGCATTCTTACGCTCAGGTGGTTCATGGTTGGCTGCCCTCGACTTTCCCTTTGGCCTACCCAGTAAACTAATTTTACGTCTTGATTGGCCCGAAGAGTGGGAGGATTATGTGCATATCATAGCATTAATGGGCAAATGGAGGTTTGAGGAGACGCTAAAACGATATGCGGAGGGCAGAGCGATAGGTGACAAGTTACATTTTAGAACAACAGATGTACTTGCTGGCGCACGTAGTCCCATGATGTTATATCGTGTCCCAGTCGGGAAAATGTTTTTTGAGGGTGCAACGAGACTGTTAAGAGCGAATGTGAGTATTTTACCCTGTCGCCCGACGGCAGATACCAGAATGGTGGTTGAGGGTTATCCTGCTTTAGTTGCTCGCAGATTCATTGGGAAGCAAAGTTACAAGAGCGATGAGCGTAAAAAGCAGACGAAGGAAAGGAAAATGGCCAGATGGGAAATTGTTAACGGATTGCGCTCCAATGAGATTGTAAAATGGTATGGTTTTAGAGTTGAGCTGACAGACGAAATGAGTGAGAGGTTAGTAGAAGATCCGATGGGTGATGAGTTAGATGCAGTACTGTGTAGTGTACAGGGTGGATGGGCATGGCTACAAAGTTTAAGTGGTTGTGAATTACCGGAAGCGTGCAAGAAGATCGAGGGGTGGATAGTTGATCCTCTTGTAACTCTTTAGAACCATTAAGCCTTGTTGATGTTTAACTAAACGCATCAATTCAGCATTAACTTATAGCGTACAAGGGATTACGACGATAATTTTCGTTAGTCTCTGCAGTTGCACCCATACCTGCCAGCGCCAAAGATGCTGAAAGCCGTATTGATCGTGGTATGCGCTTATCAAATGAGATGTGCTGGAGTGGTGCAATTGTTTGTGAGTCGTTAAGTAATATGAGGAGCCAAACGATAGACTGGCGTTCTTGAGGATCATCGCGGTTCAGCGAGCGTAAAAGTTGTAAGGATAGAAGTGCACCAAACCCTTTCAGAATGAGAGACAGATGCCACTGAATTTCTTCGGTTGAGGCACCAGAATTAGTAGCGAGTCGTATGAGCTCGTTTACTTTTTGGCGGAGATGCCTGCGAGATTCTAAAACTTCAAGCTCCACAATGTTCCTGGATAATTCAAGAGAATTGGTCTCTTTTTGGAACAGCCTGATGCCCTTTTTTCCCATCAAGATATGTCCTTTCGGAGTCTTATGTGACTCCAAAACGGTATTGGGATTTCCTAGCGACAAATATTCTTACTACTACGTCTTACACACCCTGCTTTTCGGCGAGAGGTTTGTATGAGAAAGGAGCAATCTGGGCTGCAATCATCTGTAACAAATCGTGCAATCCCAGTTGTGCACCTTGACGTTGCCCATCATTGAGTGTTGTATCGACATCAAATTCGTCTTCGTCTAGGAGTAGTGGTGTACCCCAAGGATCCACCCAGACATCAAGAAGCAGATCTATTTGTTTAATTTGGTTATGGTATATATCAGCCGGCTCAGCAATATTGCAATACCAACCTTTTCGCTCACCGCTGGCATTTGAAATGTCGAAGATATTAAACCACCGACGAGTATAGTAATATTCTATGAAGCGGTCTCCTGGTTCGAAGAAAGTATAGCCGAGATCTTTTAATGGTTGTTGCCAATACGCTTGAATGATTATCCCTTCTGATAGCCGCTCGATCATTTCTCCCTGATACTGGATTTTTATTTCACCAAGCGAGTTTAATTTGCTAACCGTGATAATAGCCATTGAATGCTCCTGGACATCTCCAGGATAGTGTACATTACTTTCCATTAGATACGCAAATTTTTCACAAGTCAGCAGAAGTAGCACTGGCTACGAGATGCTTCGTTGCGCTCAGCATGACAGGAAGTGGTGGAGGTATCAATGACTAAGAAGCGCAAGACCACTCTCGCCAGCTATAGCCATCTCTTACAAAGATCTGATGTGCTGCAAGAATATTTGCCATCGCAGAGTAGGGAGAACTTGATGCCTCAGATGTACCTCTCCATGTACTTGGATAGAGGATTTGGAAGACACCCTCGGCATGACTGCCTCCAATCGAAATTGGATTATATGCCAGGGGATTAAAGCCAGATTCACAACGAGCTACGCGCAAAGCTCCGGCTGCGTAGGAACCAAAAACTTGATCGATCATGGCTATTACCGCGGCTTGACCAGGTGATGTGGGAACGGGAACTGTTGGAGCCTGTGTTGGGTAAATTTTTACTGGTTGAGGTTTAGGAGTCGGTGGTGGGGTTGAGGCTATTTGTCTGGGTATTGACAATATTTCTGACCCTACTGCTTCACCTTTCAGATTAGGATTAATGTGCCCGGTTGCTTGTACTAGATGATGGACTGTTAGCTTAACACAGCTCGGTGGGGCATTGGCAGTGATGGATTGAACAGGAGAAGATGAGCAGTTCCCAACTATGCTTGCATGATTCATAGAATGTAGTATGAGGCTGCCACCCACGAGCGAACCGAGAAGGATCAACGCTACCAGCACGACAGGTGTTTTCCCCAGGAAGAGGTTTTGAAAAACTGAGATGAAGCGTTTCATCGCACACTCTCTAGCTAAATGGTCAGGGACCGTACTGTACAAGACACAAAGCACATTGATCTGCTACGATTCATCAAGATATAAACGTAAGTTTACGAGAAATACACGATATATTTGATATAACGGAATCAGTCTATCAAATAGGCCTTGCTATTACGAAAGTAAGGATGATAGGCAGTAAGAAAGTACCACGAATGAGGATAGACAAAGAGGAGTGCGCGTTTGTGGATTGTGCTACATTACGAATGAGCGTAGTTGACATCAAGAATTACTTCTCATTTCTTGCAGCATAGACAAACTCTTCTTCAGCTTATCTATGTCTCGTATCCCATCGTGATTGACAATCGAGGTTTCAAGGCTGATGTTGCCGCTGAAGCTACGTAGTCTGAGAGCATCAAAGAACTTAGGAAAATCGATACTACCCTCGCCCGGATGCAGGTAACGGCGGAAGTTGTCAGTTGAATACAAGTTGCCATCGTAATCTTTGATGTGAATGTGGCACACACGATTATGCTGCCATAACCAATCTGTCTGTAAAGCCATATTTAGTTGATTATGCATTGCCAGAAATTCGGTATCGAGCGCCACGAGTACACCTGGTTCTCGTTCTAAGGCCCGATAAACATTGCTGAGTGGGTCGTTATATTTGCATGGTATAGTCTCAAGCACCAATTTTAGCCCGAAATCTTCTGCAAATTTCATGCAATCCTTCAGAATTTTAAGATTTTGCTCAATCTTTTTGTCGGAATCTGGCAGACCCCAGAGATGGAATATCAATAAATTGGCCCCTAACAAATTACCTAATTGGCAACTTGCTTGCATCCATTGCCAACCTTGCTCACGTTCTTCTGGTCGCGAACTTACAAGTGCCGGTCCGATGCCCTTTTCAGCATGAATGGCAGGAAACCTTAGTCGGGACTTAAGTAATTCAGTAGCGATTTGCTCGATTTCAGTAGACCAATCTGGGTAAAACATTAACTCAAAACCATCCACTTCGAGCTCTGGTCCATAAGTAAAGATAGAGCGATAATCGGTGAGGTCTGGAAATCTGCTGAAAGTTCCTGTAGAGCAGAGGAGTTGCATCGGGCTATTCATCAAATATTAATCCCTTTCAAGCCTTACTGTTCCAACGGTTTTTATAATTGTAGGTTGTTTCGGAAGGCCGAAACAAGTTGGTCTTTCTCGGTTAACATCCCAAAAGTCCTACGGTAATCGATGGCTATTTCTGCTTCAGCCTATTTGCTGAAAAAGCACTGAGCAAGCAGCAAACTTTGATATAAATCACTATAGATGTGTTTATAATGCACGTTTTTTAACGAAATTTTTCATATCCTCTTTCCAAACCTGATGGATGTATGTTACACTGTTGTCGGAGGGATGGCAGAGTGGACTATTGCGGCTGTCTTGAAAACAGCTGGGTTAACCGCCCCGGGGGTTCGAATCCCTCTCCCTCCGTAGTGGCAATGACGCCAAAGTAATAACGCCTGTGGTATCGTCGTAATTGTATCGCAGTGTTTGTAGTGGGCTCTTGGGCTGGTATATGTTACCATCAGGGTTTAAGGAAGATCGGGACTGTATTAGTGTTAAGAGTCGTTCTTGGACGGCGGTGAAGTATTGTGTCATTCATAGGTACGTTAGAACAGTTTAGCCTGTCGACTATCTTGCAGAAAATTGAGGGAGAAGCTAAAAACGGAGTCCTGATTATCAAGCAAGAAGCACAGTGGGTAGAACTCTCATTTCGTCTGGGACAATTGATGTGTATTGGACCTATACGGTCTAATAAGACTCTAGGGGATAGGCTTCTTCAGGCAGGAGTTATTTCGCAGAAAGCTCTTCGAGAAGTATCATCTACACCTGGCGCATCTCTTCAAAATGAAACTCGTACTGCTATCACCTTAATTGATCTTGGCTATCTCAATCAAGATAGGCTTTACGTCTGGGCTGCACAAGAGGCTTCAAAGGTTTTGCAAGTACTTCTTAGTTGGACTACTGGCGAAATTTATTTTGAGGAGGGTATACAGCCTCCTCCAGATCGGCTCTTGATCGCGCTTACTGTTTCGTCTCTGGTACCACTGCAATCTTTAGTACCTTCTTCTCAATCTGCCAATGCTAGTGTTTCTTCAATGCATCTACAAGAACAATCGAAACTTAGAGCAGATTCATCTCCTATTCCTGATGCTTTGACATTACATGATCCCTCCCAGTTCTATGATGCTTCCGCTTCATCATCGATTTCGAATTCAATGAACTTATTTGTAACTGATTCAGTGAGAAATACTGACGCTTTAACTTCTCCAGCAGCCTCAATCAGTATGCCAAAGCGAGTAACCGAACCTCTAACTCCAAAGCGTATCAATACCGTATTTATGCAACCTCAAATGGTGCTGAATCCAACAGACCTATCTGGAATCCGTGATCGGAATTTGTGTGTACAACTTACACCAGAACAGTGGCGTCTCTTTACGATTGCTGACGGTAAAACTACATTACAAATGGCCTGCCAGCAATTGGTAATGTCACGTGAACTAGTGTGTCAGGTGGCAGGCGAGCTCGTTGCGCTTAGTCTGGTAACTGTTAACTTGCCAGTTTCTGGGTTGACGCATGACTCAACTCCTTTCCCTCGAGACTTAACACATGCAGGTTTTAGCAATAGCTATGTTGTGCAAGCTCGAGACGGCAGTGATTTCTTCTCACCTCCTCCTATTGAAACCCATTCACAGTGGGGTAATGGAGGGACTGGTGCAACTTTCGTCCTTGGGAATGGTTGGGTAGTTGCATCTTCGCCATCACAATCCTTGCAATCGAGTGAACTGCATAACGCCAGTGGAATTGAGTATGTCGAAGCTAGTGGAATACGTTAAATTAGGACTTCACCTCGGGCCAATCTAACATTATTGCTTTGGCTGTACCTCCTGGTTGAATAACTGTCCCACCCTCTGGCACAATCAATAGAGCGTTCGCATTCAGTAATGAGGTCATAATATTGGAACCTTGATTGCCGGTTGTGTGAGCGATTAAACGACCATCGCGCCACTCCACATGGGCGCGCACATAGTGACGGCGCATAACGCGCTCGCTAACACCATCTTCGACCGCAACATCAGCTTGAGGATGTAGCAGGTGGGTATGTCCTAACATTTTTCGTATGACAGGTCTGCCAAAAAGCTCGAAAGTTACTGCCGCTGAAACAGGGTTACCGGGAAGTCCTAACAATGGTACAGCGCCAATATGACCAAATGCGACTGGTTTACCTGGACGCATGTTGATGCGCCAGAAGTGGATCTCGCCTTGTTCAGTCATGATATTCTTAACCAGGTCAAATTCACCTACGGAAACGCCGCCAGAGGTGATGATGAGATCACATTGAATGGCTTCAGAAAATTTCTCGCGCAGGCTTTCCACTGTATCACGCGCAACTCCTAACCTCTGTGGTTCTGCTCCTGCTTTTCGTACAGCAGCTTCTAGAAGATAGCTATTACTGTTGCGTATCTTCCCTGGTTGTAATGGTTCATGTACATCGATTACTTCGTCACCTGTTCCCAGTATTGCTACACGAGGCCGGCGAATTACAGGCACATGTGTCCAGCCCAGGGTTGCCAGTATCCCAATTTCCCAGGGTCCAATTTCTGTTCCATGCAAGAGGACCGTTTGCCCACGGTGCATATCTTCTCCAGCAGGACGAATATTATTACCTGGAGCAACCTCCTGCATAATTTCAACCCATTCGCTTTCGGGTCCATCAGAGCGTGTCAACTCTACTTGTATTACAGTGTCGGCCCCAGGTGGCACTGGCGCACCTGTCATAATACGTATAGCTGTGCCAGGTTCTACTGCGTGATCAGCTACATAACCTGCTGCGACGCCTCCTGTAACGCGTAGACGTGGAGACTGACCATCGCGAGGTTGACTATCCTGACTGAGCAAGGCAAAACCATCCATGGCGGAATTTGCAAATGGCGGAATATCTTCCTGAGAGATCACATCTTCTGTCAGAACGTGTCCGAGCGATTCGGGTAGCGGCAACTTGGTGGCAGAAAGTGGTGTAATTTGGGCAAGTATACGTTCTAGCGCTTCTTCGACACTAATCATCAGTATCCTCTTACTTTAAACTTGTCGAGGAGATGCTTCGCTGTGCTCAGCATCACAGTCCTATAAATAAAATGAAAGTACCTCGTACGGGATTCGAACCCGTGATCTCCGCCTTGAAAGGGCGATGTCCTGGACCACTAGACGAACGAGGCTCATTAAATGCGGCACCTGTTGTGGCGGTACGATTGTACCTTAAGGGCTGCTGATTTGTCAAGCAAAACGACAAATGTAAAATTCCCTTAAAATAAGATGCAAATGTATTGTTGTGAGGTAATTGAGAGATGAAATTTTCCTTGTTTATGATACAATTACGCTGATTAGTTCTCAATAGAAAATAATGAGGAAATGGATATATGGCAAAAACGAAACAAAAACCTGTTTCTGCGGCTCAACGCCGCGAGCGGGAAAGGCAACAACGACAGCAACGGCTTAGCAGCAATCAAGAAAATCGGTCTCAAACACGTAGCAAAGGCAAAAAGCAGAATCAATCTAACATGCGGCAATGGCTCCTCATAGGTGGAGTCCTGGCTATTATTGCAATAATCATTGGTGTCTTCGTTATCTTTTCAAACCAGCAATCAGGAAGTCCAAGTGTGCCAACGAAGGCCAATTCCCAGGTGTTCAATGCAGTTACCAATGTAGATCCGAATGTACTAACGACGGTGGCAACAGGAGGCGTACAAAATCCTTTACACGCTGTAAAGGGACCACCTCCAATTCTGGTTGGGCCAACAGGTAAACCACAGTTTTTGTATATAGGCGCAGAATACTGCCCATACTGTGCAGCGCAACGTTGGGCTACTGTAGTAGCACTTAGTCGCTTTGGGACATTTAGTAAGCTCTATCAGACAACTTCTTCAAGTAATGATGTTTATCCCAGTACGCCAACTTTTACATTCTATACTGGCCGTTACGGTGGTCCATTTTATACGAGCAAGTACATTGATTTTGTGCCAGTTGAAACTCTGGGAAACGTGCAGGACTCCTCCGGTAATTATGCATCCCTGCAAACACCAACTACGGAGCAGCAGAATCTGTTGAATACTTATGATGTTCCGCCATATACAACTCAATCTGGCAGTATTCCATTTATCGATATTGCAAACCAGTTTATTATATCGGGTGCCAGTTACAGTCCACAGGATCTGCAAAATTTACAATGGCAAGATATTGCTAATAATCTGTCTGACCCAACTTCAACAATAGGGAAGGATATTCTTGGTACAGCTAATTACATGACCGCAGGTATATGCATGACGACGCATCAGCAACCAGGCAGTGTATGCAATACAGAAGTAATTCAAAAGATTGAACAATCTCTCGCCAAATCATCTATAGTGCCGGGTGGAGCGCAACTGGCTATTGCCGGGCATTTTGATGCCGTTACTCGTCGAGAGGAAATATAGATAAGCTTACCAAGAGCGATTCGTACGATTGTCAGAGTGTGTGAATGTTCTGGGAAAATGTGCTAATATTCCTGGCACCCGAGAGGGTACCAGGTTAATTTATAGATCTTAATCGATCGTTCTGGCTATTTATTCTTGTTCTCCAGGTTGCTTCAATGGCTTTATTATCTCCGGTGTTTTTCCAACGGATGGATGTATCCAGGCCTTGATTCGCAAGTAGATGGCCATAACACCACCAAACCAAAAGCCGCCGTAAATGTAACCTGCCATCACATCACTTGGCCAGTGGGCGCCCAAATACACCCGCGATGGGCCAATGAAAGCAATTAGCGAGGTACAAATAGCAATCAAGGTATTTCTTCGCTTGCCTGAGCGCCAATTGGTTGCCAATAAGTATGTCAGCAAACCAAACCAATTGATATAGTGCATGACATGACCGCTAGGAAAGCTTGGCTCGTTGATTACACGTGTTACGGTCACAAGGTCCTCAGAAGGACGTGGACGTTTAATCAAGCGTTTGACGATCCAATTAAGTACATTAGAGGAACTCGTAAGGAGGATAAAGATGGCCTCTAGTCGAAAGCGTAGCGCCCAGAATATTCCGGCGATGCTAATGGTAAGTGGTATGCCAAATTTAGGAAAACCAAGCTCCGAGATAGCGATCATGAGCCTGCGAATCAACGGATTATGCTGTTTTTGAAGATTGCGAGTAATCGTTTTATCACCTGGGAAAAATTGGGTATAGCGAGCGATGAGTGAAATCATGATTGCCCCTGATAAGAACCAGAGGTAGAAAGCCAGGAAGATTGTTCCTCGTGAAACAGCATGGTGGCCGGAAACAGAGGTTTTTGCTGCCACTTGTTGTGCTTCCGCTACTATAGGTTTAACGTTCTGCTCAATTGTAGTAGCTAACTGTGGAAGTGTTGCGGAAGGTGATCCTTTCGTCTCTCCTGATCCCGATTTAGAATTTTTTTTGGTTAATCCCGATGTTCTACCCATTGTCAGGCTCCTTTGTAGATTTATGGTTCCATATTGCTCGCATTGATAGGAGTTCTCAGCTCGACTTTGTCAGATTCATGAGTTTGAAGTCCAGGGGCAGTGACACCCGGTACGCATACGCGAAGGGCACCAGGCAAAACAGTTACTAATGCTGGGGTAGTACCTTGAGAGACACCATCGATCTGAAGATCCAATGGCTGGCCGCTATTAATACGAAGTGATTTAACACGTCTATGAACGATCTTTGGTTGATACCTGCGTCTCCCTTGACTGATAGAAATGGCCTGTCGAATATATTCGAGCTTATTGAAATTACTGTAGATGATGACGTCTAAAAGTCCATCATCCATCAAAATATCAGGTGCTAATTCAAGATGCATTCCATAAAATGGAGCATTACAAATTGTCACCTGTAGCGCCTCGTAAGGAC
>WNGJ01006973.1_pt1 | contig 12001 bp, 10 predicted proteins | sample 5400611 | NCBI WGS metagenome assembly WNGJ01 (sample SAMN13153375, study PRJNA577476) | soil metagenome | isolation source: 40 cm soil or saprolite under Garry oak tree replicate 1 | place: USA:California | collected 2016-06-15 | reverse complement strand
CAGGGCGCACCAGTTTCAGATCACGTCGGCGCCGAATTTCGGCAAATTTTTCATCAGCGCCGATCTCGCGAACAAGACGCTCTACACCACGCTACCCCCACCTGATATCGGCGGCGTACCGGCGGTGTCGCCGCTTGCATTCATCCTCAGCGTACCGGGTGGCGATCCGGGCCTCCCGCCTCAAGACCAATTCCTGTTCGGCACCGGCGGAACCGGACTTGCCGCAACGCTCGGACCCGACACGCGCATCACCAACGTCAATACACTCCCGCCGGGACCGTTCCAGCTGACCGGACCGACGATGCCTTATGACGCCTTCACGGGGGACACGATCCATCAGTTCTTCCAGATGTATCAGCAGATGGATTGCGCGATCGACAAGGAGCACGTGTCGCGCCGCAATCCGACCGGATGCCTGCACGACCTGCAGTCGGCGGTCACCACGACCTTCGCTACGCCGCCGGGCGGCACGCCGCACGACACCGGCCAGACCATGGCGTTCTTCAACATGCAGCAGGGCGATGCGCCCATCACCAAGCGCCTCGCTGACCAGTTCACTATGAGCGACAACTACCATCAGCCGGTGATGGGCGGCACCGGACCTGACAGCATTAACCTAGCGTTCGCAGACCAGCTCTTTTTCAGCGATGCGACAGGCAAAGCCGCCACCCCGCCTGCGACCCGCATCTACAATCCCGACCCGCAACCCGGAAGCCTGAACTTCTATACGCGACGCGCGCAATGGTTCAATTGCTCGGACGAGACTGCCCCGGGCGTCAAGGCGATCGCCGATTACCTGAAGGCGCTCCCGTACAAGGTGTCGACCAAGTGCGATCCGGGCCACTTCTATCCTGCGGTCAACATCAATCCGGCATTTACGCCCGGCGGCGTTCCGACCGGCACCCCCGACAACACCAATCCGACCAACAACATCATCCCGCCGGTTTTCATCCGCAGCATCGGCGATGAGTTGAACGACCGAAAGATCCCGTGGAAATATTACGGCGGCGGCTACAATCTCTCGGTCGCCGGCAATCCGGTGAACGGCTACTGCAATATCTGCAATCCGTTCGAGCATCAGGCGAACTATCCGTCGCTTCGCGCCGATCATATGCGGGACGTGACCGATCTCTTCAATGATCTCAAGAACGGCACGCTGCCCGCCGTGTCCTATGTGAAGCCGGACGGTGCCATGGACGGCCACCCGGCATCATCCAAATGGGACCTCTTCGAGGCGTTCGCCGACAACATCATTCAGCTCGCCCAGAGCAACAAGGAGCAGTGGAAGGAGACCGCAATCTTCGTCACCGTCGATGAAGGCGGCGGCTACTACGACTCCGGCTTCATCCAGCCGGTCGACTTCTTCGGCAGCGGCCCGCGCATCCCGATGATTGCGGTGTCGCCCTTCTCGACCGGCGGCCATGTCGTCCACAGCTATACGGAGCATTCCTCCTTCGTGAAGTTCGTGGAGCGCAACTGGCATCTCGGCAAGCTCACCGCGCGCAGCCGCGACAACCTGCCCAATCCGAAGATGGACGACGATAATCCCTATGTGCCGAAAAATATGCCGGCGATCGGGGATCTGTTCGACATGTTCAACTTCGGCGATCGCGACGACGACCGAGACGACAGATAAATCTGTGCATGTGTCAAGCCTTGTGCCGGGGCCGAATTACCCCGGCACAACGCATTTTCGGGCTAGACGCGGGCCAGCAGAGATCCTCCGATCCAAGCACTCAGGACATCGTTCGACCAAGTCTGCATTTGCGGCGCGATGACCGCGAAAAAGACTAGCCACGCGAGACATACCTCAATGTATAATGCTTCTTAACCCGGACGGCCGGCTGGCGGAAAACGGAATCGGGTTTCTGCGGAGGATGACGCGATGCGATGCACATCGGCACTGAAGGCGGCAGCACTTGGAATGTTGGGCGCTACGGCGCTGGCGACAGCGCTTTGTGCGCAGGAGGGCGCAGGCCGCAACGCGCCCTGGCGCGGTGCCGGCACGCAGCCGTGCTACGGCTCCGAGGGTGGCACCATCAAGTGCGTGCCCGCGACCGGCACCGTTGCAATCCGCGCCGGCCAGTTGTTCGACAGCAAGTCCGGCACGATGGCGACCCGGCAGATCATCGTGCTGCAGGGCGAGCGCATCGCCGAGGTCGGCCCGGAGGCCCAGATCAAGATACCGGCCGGCGCCCAGGTGATCGATCTCAGCCAGGCGACCGTGCTGCCCGGCATGATCGACACACACACCCACATGTTCAACAATCCCAAACCCGGCATGTCGCGGGAAACCTCGACCCTCATCGCCATCCAGAATCTGCAGGCGGACCTCAACGCGGGCTTCACGGCGGCGCGCGACATGAGCTCGCACGGCAACGGATATGGCGACGTCGATATCCGCAACGCCATCAACGAGGGCCGCATCGACGGGCCCCGCTTTCGGGTCTCGGGCCGCGGCATCGTGTGGGGCGCCAATCCCCCAACGGGGCCCGCGAACCCGTTGACCAGCATCGTGGTGCGCTCGGTCGAGGAAGCCCGCGCGGCGGTGCGCGAGCACGTCGAGCACGGCGTCGACTGGATCAAGCTGTTCCCCGGCGGCGCCTATTCCTTTGCGGCCAACGGCGAACCTCAATATGTCACCACCTATCCGCTGCCGGTGTTGCAGGCGCTGGTCGATGAATCGCACCTGCTCGGCCGCAAGACCGGCTGCCACGTGTTCGGGGGCGACGGCCTGAAGAACGCCATCGTGGCCGGCTGCGATACGGTGGAGCATGCCTACGGACTGGTTCAGGAGCAGGCCGACGCGATGGTGGCCAAAGGCCTCTTCTACGACCCGACGCTGGTGCGTTACACCGAGCCCTACATGGACGACAACGACAACAAGAACACGGGCGGCAAATACCGGATGATTCCGATCTTCGAGAAGGCCGTCACCATGGCGGGCAACACCAAGGGTCTCAAGATCATGGTCGGCAGCGGGGTCGACGGCTCGACCTTCCCGCACGGGACGCAGGCGCTGGAAGTCGAATCATTCGTGAAGCAGGCGCACATGAGTCCCGCCCGGGCGATCCAGTCCGCCACCATCGTCAACGCCGAGGCGCTGGGGTGGCAGGACCAGATCGGCTCGGTCGAGAAGGGCAAATACGCCGATCTCGTCGCCGTTTCCGGCGACCCGCTGGCGGATATCGCCGAGCTTCAGCGCGTCAGATTCGTGATGAAGGGCGGCAGGATCATCCGCAACGAGCTGACGCAATACGCGGCACCGTCGCGGTAGCTGAGTAGGACCCCGCGCTTTCAGGCTGGACGCGCGGGGTCGATTCTCCTGGAACGCGCCGGTTTTGTGGGGTGCCACAGCGTAGCGTATCGCGCGCGTTGTCATACTGAGGCGTCCGCGGTGGAATACACTTCTCTCTTCCACCCTACCGCGTAACGGATCGCCCGCGCTAAGGAGGCCGCCGGTGTCACCGCCCGCGCCACATCAGTTCTTGTCTTTACTGAAATCTACGCTGAGGGACCGCGATGTTGACTACGATCGTGTAATTGAAAGATTCGGTCAAGTTCGGGCATCGCAGGACCGCGCGCGAGGCAAAAAATTTGACTTGCGTGACCATGTCCGAGGCCTTGTGCTATCGTTGTTGAGTAATCAGCGCCCCTGGCGCCGAATTGAAATCCATTTGGAGCAGATCGAACAGATATTTCTTCGCTATGATCCGACACAAATCAAGGGCTCAAATCCTAGCCGCTTCGAGGCCGCCTTGCGAGAAATTCGATGTGGTAACCGCAACATACACAACCAAATGACTGATCTTCGGAGCAATATCGAGACCTTTGAGAGAATAATTGAAGCTCACGGTTCTCTCGATAGATTCGTAACCAGTGAGAGTGCTGATGAAATCGCTCGGCGATTAGCTGGAGGAAAATACAAGCTCAAGCAGGTTGGCTTTACGTTAGCTTTAGAATATTTGCGCAACGTTGGAATCCGCGCACCTAAATCGGACTTGCATGTAATTCGCGTGGTCAGTGGAGCACGCTTGGGATTCGTTGAAGGAGAGCCAAGTGAACAGGAGGCGTATGACGTTATGGTGCGGCTTGCTGATGCTGCGGACGTGAATCGCACTTACCTCGATAATCTGCTTTGGCTGTTCTGTGCTAGAGACTATGGCAATATTTGCGGTGCCGAACCGAAGTGTGGGATTTGTCGTTTGTCCGATTTTTGTAATTACGCAGACGCTCATGCATAGCTGGAGCGGCGTAGCCGGCGCGTGACGCTTCCGCTTTGAGTAGATCGAGGCGCGACGTCCGATATTCTCGTCAAGCTTGATTTTCACGCGACCCGGTCGGTCGGAACCGGTACTACACGCTCGCGCGCAACTTCAGCGCCATACGCGATCGCAGCGAGCACATCTTCATGCACGAGCTGCGGATATTCGGCCAACAGTTCCGCTTCAGTCATCCTGTCGGCCAGGAAGTCGAGGATGAGCGACACCCAAATCCGGGTCCCCCTGATGCAAGGCTTGCCGCCGCAAACCGCGGGGTTGATGGTTATGCGATCCAGGCGTGCGTTCATGGCCAAAATCCTTCATTATTCATACCATGAGCAAAGGGCAATGTCTCTACTGAGGCCGCCAGGACTTTGAGGAGCGGGCCGCCGGGGATTTGGGCGGAACTGTCGGCGATGTGGGACTTTCGTCGCATTCGGGGAACCGATGCCTTAGTTCAGTTCAGTGGATAAGACTCGAACCGCGGAGCGCAAAACATGAGAAGAGCGTTTTTTGCCGCGTTGGCGTGCGCCGGCGTATCGTGCATGAGCGCCGCATCGGCCCAGCCGGCTCAGCGTTATCCGACACGTCCAATCACCCTGATCGTGCCGTATGGCGCCGGCGGCCCCCTTGATACACTGACACGCATTGTGAGCGAGCGTATGCGCGTCTCGCTTGGCCAACCGATACTGATCGACAACATAACGGGCGCATCGGGCGTCATTGGCGTCGGCCGCGCGGTCCGCGCCGACCCTGACGGCTATACGGTCAGCGTCGGAAACTGGCCGACTCATGTGGTGAATGGAGCGACATTTACGCTGCAGTACGATCTGCTGCACGACCTCGAACCGGTCGCTCTGCTGTCGAGCAATCCGTATGTGGTTGTGGCGCGAAATGAATTGCCGGCGAAGAATTTGCAGGAATTGATTGCCGTCCTCAAAGCGAACCCCGAGAAGCTCACTCTGGGCACTGCCGGGCCCGGCTCCGGGCAGCATGTCAGTGGAATCTACTTCCAGAGCGTGACCGGAACTGCTCTGCGATTTGTGCCATATCGCGCTGGCTCCTCCGACATTATGAAAGACCTGGTCGGCGGACACATTGATCTGACGTTCGATCAAGCCATCTCGGCGCTGCCTTTTGTGCGCAACGGACAAATCAAGGCCTATGCGGTTACGGCTGACGCCCGGCTCACCGCGGCACTCGATATTCCCACAGTCGACGAGGCCGGCGCAGCTCGCGTGTACATCTCGACGTGGTCCGGACTATGGGTGCCCAAAGGTACGCCGAAGAATGTTATCAGCACACTCACAAAAGCCGCCATGGACGCACTCGCCAACAGCGACGTGCGCCACTGGCTCGAGGACCTGGGTCAGGTGATCCCGCCACCGCACCGGCAGACCGCAGAAGCGCTTGGCGCCTACCATAAAGCCGAGATCGAGAAATGGTGGCCGATCATAAAATCCGCGAACATCAATCTTGAACCTGGCCGCTAGCAGGAAAGCGATGGATCTCATCATCCGCAACGCGCGGCTCGCGGACCGACCGTCTCACCAACTCACCGACATAGGCATCGCGGACGGCCGCATCGTCGCGATAGAGGCGGGCCTTTCCGTGGAAGCGGAGGTCTACGATGCGGAAGGCCGGCTCGCGTGTCCGGGTCTCATCGAGAGCCATATCCACCTTGACAAATCGCGGATCATCGACCGCTGCGCACCGCAGGAACGCGCCGAGCTTAGTCCCGTCAAAGGGGTCGCGCCGCTGAAGAAGAGCATGACGGTCGAAGATGTTCGCGGTCGGGCGGAGCAAACCCTTGAGCAGTGCATTTTGCACGGCACAACCCGCATGCGGACGCAGGTCGAGGTCGATCCCGGCATCGGAATGCGCGGGTTCGATGCCATAACGTCGCTCATTGACGATTACAAATGGGCGATCGAGATCGAGATCTGTGTGTTCCCCCAGGAAGGGTTGACCAACTATCCGGGCACAGAAGAACTACTGGTGGAAGGCCTCAAGCGCGGCGCCAAGGTTATTGGCGGCGCCCCTCGCTATGACACGGACCGTGCCGGCCAGATCGAGCGTATCTTTGCGCTTGCGCGGGAGTTCGATGTCGACATCGACATGCATCTCGATGTGGGCAACACCCCCGACGCTATGGACATTCACCTCGTTTTGGACCTCACCCGGAAATACAAGCGTGGTGGCCGTGTCGCTGTCGGTCACATGGCCAAGCTATCGCTGCTGCCCCCGGACCAGATGACGACGATCGCACGTCAACTGGCTGATGCCGGGATTGCCGTAACCGTCCTGCCCGCAACGGATCTGTTTCTGATGGGGCGCGACCAGGACCACAGCATCCGGCGTGGCGTCGCCGATGCGAATCTGCTCCTGACGCACGGGGTGAATTGCTCGCTCTCTTCGAACAACATCCTCAATCCGGCAACACCGTACGGTGACTGCTCGTTAATCCGTATGGCGAACCTCTACGCAAATGTCGTTCAGCTCGATCGAACGGCCGAGCTGCGCGAATGTTTCTGGATGCTGACCGATCGGGCAGCATCGCTCATGAACTTGCGGGACTACGGGTTTGTGGCGGGCAACCCCGCCGACGTCGTCATCATCAATGCGCGGTCGCCCGAGCAGGCCATCGCCGAGATCGCACAGCCGGTTGCAGCGTTCAAGAACGGCAGGCAGACGGTTCGGTGGGATTTACCCAAGCTGGTGCGACCACAATAACTCTAGGCCCCCCCGTCCCACCCCGGGTAAGACCGCATATACTGAGCTCGGTGGAGGGCATATGCAGACAATTCAATCCATCGCCGGTATCTTCGGCTTACTGGCGCTCACCTTCGCCGTCAGCGAAAACCGCCGCGCTGTGTCGTTTCGTCAAGCCGCGATTGGGCTCGGCCTCACGGTCGTTTTGGCCGCGCTGTTCCTGAAGATTCCGCAACTCAAAGTCGCCTTCGCAGCGATCGGCGACGCCGTCAATGCCATCGCGGCGGCGAGCCGCGCCGGCACCAGTTTCGTGTTTGGCTATCTCGGCGGCGGACCGCTGCCGTTCGAGTTGAAGGCGCCGGGCAACGAATTCGTCCTCGCGCTGCAGGCCCTGCCGGTGGTGTTGGTGATGAGCGTGCTCACCACTCTCCTGTTCTATTGGGGCATCCTGCCGCCGATCGTCCGCGGCATCGGGGTTGTCCTTGAGCGCACCCTAAAGGTCGGCGGCGCGGTCGGGCTGTCCACCGCCGCCAACATTTTCGTCGGCATGGTGGAGGCGCCGTTGTTCATCAGACCATATCTCGCCCGCCTCACCCGCAGCGAATTGTTCGTGGTGATGACCGGCGGCATGGCGGGCATCGCCGGCACCGTTCTGGTGTTGTACGCAACGGTTCTGGGCGGCACGATCCCGGATGCGGCTGGCCACCTCGTCGTGGCATCGGTGTTGGGGGCACCGGCAGCGATCCTGATAAGCCTGATCATGGTTCCGGAACAACCGGGCAGCGCCGCGAGCGACTTCGACAAGCTTGCTCCCGTCGCCACCAGCACCATGGACGCGATCGTGCGCGGTACTACGGCAGGCCTCGAACTCCTCCTCAATATCTGCGCCATGCTGATCGTGCTGGTCGCGCTGGTGCATCTCGTCAATGCCGCGCTTGGCCTCGTGCCTGATATCGCCGGCGCCCCGGTGACGCTGGAGCGCACGCTCGGGATCCTGATGGCGCCGGTCTGCTGGCTGATGGGCGTCCCGTGGGCCGAAGCCGCGACGGCCGGCGCCCTCATGGGCCTGAAGACGATCCTCAACGAATTCGTCGCCTATTTGAAACTGGCGGCGCTGCCCGCGGATGCGCTGAGTGAGCGCTCGCGCCTGATCATGCTTTATGGCATGTGTGGCTTCGCGAATTTCGGCAGCCTCGGCATCATGATCGGAGGCCTTGCCACCATGGCGCCGGAACGCCGCGACGACGTGGTGTCGCTCGGATTCAAATCCATCGTATCGGGCACGCTGTCGACATGCCTGATCGGCGCGATTGTGGGCATGCTGACATGACTTCGGCAGGGCTCAGTGCAGCCGGAAGACGCCATCCACCGCCCGAATCTCAGCCGGCTTGATCAGCTTGGAGTGCGCGATCGTCACGGAATACAGCACGCCCTCGAGAGATGTCTGCCAAAACTCAAGAAAGCGCTGCAGTTCCGGGAAGTTGGGACAAACATCATAGGCCTGCCATACATAGGCCTGGAGCAGCCAGGGGTGATCGGGGCGTCGATACAGGATGTTCGCGGTCGTCAAGCCGTAGCCGGCGATCTGCTTGCGGAAATCCTCCGATACCATATGCGCCTCTCCGTTCGTAACGCTTGGATTGTGTGTTTCGATCCTCCGCATTGCAAGTCGAAGAGTTAAGCAAACTAGTAAAATCAATGTGTTAGCAGCATTCATGTGAATCTGCTGACAAGTGATGCAGGATTGCGATTTACTCGAGCCGAAAAGCGAAGCCGCGATTGAGCCACCGCCTCCGGCGGTCGGCAGGCCGACGATGAACTCCCGGGGGATTGCGCCTATGGACAAGGCATCCGCAATTCGCGTTTTGCTTGCGCTCAACCCGGGCGGTCTCGCTGCAGCTCCTATCAGAATTGCCGGCCGACGATGCGATCGGCCGAAAATGGGCCGCCGCCGCGGATCAGGAAATAGATCGCGACGGCCAGTATGAGGAGCGAATATTCGCTGCCACCCTTGGTCCAGAAGAAGCCGCCGACGTTCGACGTGAAATATACGGCGTTGACCATGAAGATGCCGATCGCAAGCGCTGCCGGACGCGTGAATAGCCCAATCGCCAACAAGGTGCCCGCGGCGATCTCGGTAAATCCGACGAGCGTCCCCCAGAACATGCCAGGGCTATATCCGAACCGGTCGAAGAGGTCTGCGTTGGCCGTCAATCCCATCCCCCCGAACCAGCCGAACAGCTTCTGGCATCCGTGCGGAATGAGAATTCCGCCCGTGGTGATTCGCAGAATCAGCGGCGCCCAGCAGTTGAGTCTCGCGTAAATCTTGCCCAATTCCGGCACGTAGAAATGGCTCTGTTGCTCATCGCTCATAGGCTCCTCCCGCGGCTTGCGGCTTTCGCGCAGCAATTGCGGTTTTGCAGGTGTGCGGTGAATTCTTACCCGAGAAGAATCTTATCTGAGCCAACAAGCACCCTACCGCAATACGAGATCTTCTCGCGGAAACAATCACTAAGAAAATTGTTGTGCGGTGTTGCCGTAAAAGCGCGTTGACGCTGCTAGCAGTCCTCCCGCTTGAGTGCTAATTTTTTTCGCGTCCCCTCTTGTGCGCGGATGCATTGCGTCCTAAATCGCGCGTGGAGGGGCGCTGGCGGTGTGCCGTCGTGTCCGTCGTTTCTAAAAATCCACCACCTTCAATAGCTTAGGAGGACAGCATGAAGTTTCGTCCGCTTCACGACCGCGTCGTCGTCAAGCGTATCGATGCCGAGGAGAAAAGCGCCGGCGGCATCATCATCCCTGACACCGCTAAGGAAAAGCCCTCCCAAGGGGAAATCATCGCCGTAGGGCCGGGCGGCCGTGACGAGGCGGGCAAGCTGGTTCCGCTGGATGTGCAGGTCGGCAACCGCGTCCTGTTCGGCAAGTGGTCGGGCACCGAAGTCAAGATCGATGGCGTCGAGTACCTGATCATGAAGGAAAGCGACATCATGGGGGTCCTCGAGGAAACCCAGACCAAGAAGAAGGCCGCCTGACGCACTCAGGCAATCGACATTTCTCCCATTACCTCAACGGATAGTGACCTCAACGGATAGCGGCCGGATGCTTGCGCCGGTGACGAGGGCGTGGCCAGAGAAGGCTCCGCCAAGTAGGCGTCCAAGTGAGCTTCGTCGGGTGCGGGAGAACATCGCTCAGGAGCAATGACACATGGCTGCAAAGGAAGTAAAATTTTCAGGTGACGCCCGCGAAAAGATGCTGCGCGGCGTCGATATTCTCTCCAACGCCGTGAGAGTGACGCTCGGCCCCAAGGGCCGCAATGTCGTGCTGGACAAGTCGTTCGGCGCGCCGCGCATCACCAAGGACGGCGTCACGGTCGCCAAGGAAATCGAGCTTGAGGACAAGTTCGAGAACATGGGCGCCCAGATGGTGCGCGAAGTCGCGAGCAAGACCTCCGACCTCGCAGGCGACGGCACTACCACTGCAACGGTGCTGGCCCACGCAATCGTAAAGGAAGGCTCCAAGGCTGTCGCGGCCGGCATGAACCCGATGGACCTCAAGCGCGGCGTCGACCTCGCCGTCGAGGCGGTCGTGAAGGACCTTGAGGCCAACTCCAAGAAAGTCACCTCGAACGACGAGATCTCCCAGGTCGGCACCATCTCGGCCAATGGCGACGCCGAAATCGGCCGCTTCCTTGCCGAGGCGATGAAGAAGGTCGGCAACGAGGGCGTCATCACGGTCGAAGAGGCGAAATCGCTGGAGACCGAGCTCGACGTGGTCGAAGGCATGCAGTTCGACCGCGGCTACATCTCGCCCTACTTCGTCACCAACGCCGACAAGATGCGCGTCGAGATGGAGGACGCCTACATCTTGATCAATGAGAAGAAGCTGTCGGGCCTCCAGGAGTTGCTGCCGTTGCTCGAAGCGGTGGTGCAGACCGGCAAGCCGCTGGTGATCGTGGCTGAGGACGTCGAGGGCGAGGCGCTCGCCACGCTCGTGGTCAACAAGCTGCGCGGCGGCCTCAAGGTCGCGGCCGTCAAGGCGCCAGGCTTCGGCGATCGCCGCAAGGCGATGCTGCAGGACATCGCAGTTCTGACCGGCGGCCAGGCGATCTCGGAAGATCTGGGCATCAAGCTGGAGAATGTCACTGTCTCCATGCTCGGGCGCGCCAAGAAGGTGATGATCGAGAAGGAAAACACCACGATCGTCAACGGCGCCGGCAAGAAGGTCGACATCGAGGCCCGCGTTGCCCAGATCAAAGCGCAGATCGAGGAGACCACTTCCGACTACGATCGCGAGAAGCTCCAGGAGCGACTTGCCAAGCTCGCAGGCGGCGTCGCGGTGATCCGCGTCGGCGGGGCCACCGAGGTCGAGGTGAAGGAGCGCAAGGATCGCGTTGACGACGCGATGCACGCAACCCGCGCCGCGGTCGAGGAAGGCATTCTGCCGGGCGGCGGCGTTGCGCTCTTGCGCGCCATCAAGGCGATCGAGCGGATCCGCACCGCCAACGACGACCAGAAGCATGGCGTCGAGATCGTCCGCAAGGCGCTATCGTGGCCGGCGCGTCAGATCGCCATCAATTCCGGCGAGGACGGTTCCGTCGTGGTCGGCAAGATCCTTGACAAGGAGCAGTACAACTACGGCTTCGACGCTCAGAACGGCGAGTACGGCAACCTCATGACCAAGGGCATCATCGATCCCACCAAGGTGGTGCGTTGCGCCCTGCAGGACGCCGCCTCGATCGCCGGCCTTCTGATCACCACCGAGGCGATGGTGGCCGAAATGCCGAAGAAGCAGTCCCCCGCGCCGGCGATGCCGCCGGGCGGCGGAATGGACTACTGATCGCACGCGATCGCGACAAAATACGAAGGCCCGGGCGCAAGTCCGGGCCTTCGGTTTTTTCGGGTCGACTGGATTCCGTCCTCTTCATTGCGCCTGCGGCTCACCCTATAATAGAGGGTGAAGAGAAGGGCTGACGAGGCAATCATGAATGTTCGGCCAGACCTACGGATGACCAAAGCCGCGTTCATCGAATG
>WNGJ01023563.1_pt1 | contig 12002 bp, 16 predicted proteins | sample 5400611 | NCBI WGS metagenome assembly WNGJ01 (sample SAMN13153375, study PRJNA577476) | soil metagenome | isolation source: 40 cm soil or saprolite under Garry oak tree replicate 1 | place: USA:California | collected 2016-06-15 | reverse complement strand
CTTAGGGTATCTCCTCGACGGGCCGGAAAATCGTCACCCAGGACGAGCCGCGGTTGCACGTTCTGAGGCGACTGTGGGAATTGTTTCTGAGCGGCGGTTACTCGCTCGCTCAGTTGCTGGAGATGGCGACCGATGGCATGGGCCTGAGGACGCGGAAAACCAAGCGGCGCGGCGGGAAGCCCTTAAGCGTGAGCGGAATCTACCGCATCTTCTCCAACCCATTCTATGCTGGCTACATCGTGTACCACGGGCAGTGGTATCCGGGGAAACACGACCCGATGATCACGCTGGAAGAATTCGACCGCGCCCAAACTCTTCTTGGAAGGCCGGGGCGCGCCAAACCCAAGCGCCATGAGTTTGCCTTCACCGGTCTCATCTGCTGCGGCGCGTGCAGTGGAGCGTCACCGCTCAAGAAAAACACAATCGCTACGGATACCGATACGTCTACTACCACTGCACCAATAAAAAGGGTAAGAATATACTTGACTCAGGTACGTCCTGAGGCAAGTATATTGTTGCCTCAATTTGGTCTTCATCGGCCAGACGGGCGTGGGCAAGACTGGACTCGCGTGCGGACTCTTGCTCAAGGCCCTGCAGAACGGCTATCGGGGGCTGTTCATCCGGGCTCAGGACCTGTTCGACGAGATGTACGCTTCGATCGCCGATCGGGCCTCGCGCAAGCTCATTAGGCGCTTGGCTCGTCTCGATGTCCTCCTGATCGACGAAGTCGGCTATTTAAATCTGCGTCCCGAGCAGACGAACATCTTTTTCAAACTGATGGAAGAGCGCTATCGCCGCAAGGCCACCCTCATCACGACCAATTTCGAGTATGACCAATGGCCTGTCTTGCTCGGCCACAAAGACCTGACCGAGGCCTTGCTCAGCCGCTTGCGACACCAGTGCCAAACGATTCGCATCAACGGACCTTCTCTGCGAGAGCCCTAAGGCTGATCTCAAGATCTTACCCAAGACACGGACACGCACTCGGTCTGCCGCGCGCCGCCGATGATGCTACATCCAGCCCGACACTTCCACTTATGAATCCGATTCTAAGTTGCGTTCCCGAGGTGGGTCACTTCAGCCGAGCATAGGTGGGTCATTCCTGGTGAGCGCCGAAGCCTCAGATGCCGAAATGCCCTATCGCACGCTGGGGCATACGGGGGAAAGGGTCTCGATGGTAGGCCTCGGCGGGCACCACATCGGCATCCAGCGAGACGAGCAGGAAAGCATTCGGATTATTCGCACGGCGATCGATAACGGCATCAACTTCCTGGACAATTGTTGGGACTATAACGGCGGTGAGAGCGAAATCCGCATGGGTAAGGCGCTCACCAAACTCAGTTTTCGGCCAGAAACCGTCCTAGCTGCGGCAGTTGTCCCGAACGTGGCGGGTCTCAAAGACAGAAAGTTTGGGCGACGGAATCGATCTCTAGCACGTCAGCTACCTTCTGCGCAACTGTGCTGATTTCACCTGTGCTGATTTCACCTTGCTCGTGGGACCTGAGGAGTTGCTAGCAAACACGGTGCTTCGTGGTGGGCACGGTGAGTAATCGGCGGCGCTAATGGCTAGCCTCAACTCTATGTGGCGCGCTACAACGCTGCACTCGCCAGTGACCTCCGCCTCGTCGCGGAGCTACACGCACTCGCAATGTACATTGACGTCTTTATTTACAGGACCGGCGGTGGTCCATCGAGCGTGTTCAAAAGCAGTCAAGCACGCGCTATCCCTCATGGACATCTGCCAGGATACGATGGCAGAGCCGTTGCAGAGGTTTCCCATCGGCGAATGCGAAACACTGCGGCAGCGCATCAAGAAGCTATTTCACTCATGGGGTGGATTACAGCCTGAGTTATCGGTTTGACGAATACCCTAAATATCTTCGAATCCCCAGTCCACTGTGTCCTTGACAAGCATTACCGGTCGCGATTTGTTCTAGGTGTAGGGCGATAGATTGGACCACGGTCAATCACCGGTTGGAGGAGTCCGTCATTCAAATGGTCGGGCCTGGACGCCAAGGGCTGAGGAACCTGACCGTGATAGCCGATCGCAACGCGGACCTGCGGGTTCATGAAGTAGGCGCCGGCCACAATCTCCGCCAGCGCGGCGAAGCTCGCAGGATTCTCGTTTTGTAGTTGGGCGACAACTTCTGCAGGATTTCGACCTTTGGCGGATTGTAATATCACTTTCAAAGGCTTTGCTAAGTCGGGGCGGACGGCCAAGACTTGGTCTAGTCCCTCAGCCGCCACGCCTACCTGACTGGCGGAAGGAAAACCAGCACTCGCCGGAATAAGTACGTCGGCCAGGCCAGCGAGTGTCGACCGGTCTTTGTTCTCGATGGTCATAGTGGCGCGGCCGGATGGCGCCCTTCTTCGACGAGGTGCTCTGCGCATCGCAGGGCCAGTGCTGCGATGGTCGCCGTAGGATTCATTCCGCTGGAAGTTGGCCAAATGCTGCCATCGAAGATGTAGAGGTTGGCAACTTCATGGCAGCGACCCCAGGCGTTCACCACAGAAGTTTCCGGGTTGTAGCCCATTTTCGCCGTGCCCAGAAGATGCCAACCGGTCTCCCGAATGAGTGGCGCAACCACTGTTTGGTATGCTCCAGCGGTTTCAAGCGATTCCCGCGCGCGCGCCAAATGGAATTGGAGCAGACGACGCGAGTTCTCCGACATGCGATAAATGATCTTCGGCGAAGGAATGCCATCAGAATCCTGAAGAACAGGATCGAGCACGACTCGGTTTTCTTCGTCCGGCAAATCCTCGCAAATGATTCCCCACATGGCCGAATGGCTCAGGCGTTTGCGAAGTTCCTTGTGAAAATCGGGTCCCCAGATCGGATGGTCACCCCACGGGTAATTGCGGGTCATCGAAAGCGGACCACCGGTGGGTTGCAACCCCCACTTGGCGCCGCGGGCAAAACCGCGGGAATGATCCGTTTCGTAAAACTCAAGACAGTGAATGTGCTGCCCCCACAGGCCGTGAGTGCTGCCGAGGTCTTCATTAAAGAGCCCAACCACGGTGCCAAACGGATGCATCATTAGCCGGCGGCCTACCAGGCCGGACGCATTGGCAAGCCCATTCGGAAATTTCGATGATGCGGAAAGAAGCAGAATACGAGGTGTGCCAATGCCGTTTGCGGCGAGCACGGTAACGCGTGCTTTCTGAAAATGGTCGACGCCGTTGCGGTCCACAAAAAGAGCTCCAGTCACCAGGCCGCGAGCGTTGGTCTCGAGCCTGCGTACGCGAGCCCCTGTGATCAGTTGGACGCCGCTACGGATGTTCTGTGGCCAGTGAGTACGGTCCACGGATGCTTTGGCACCTTCAACACACCCCCACATGCAGGTGGCGCGTTGGGTGCATGCGCTGAGGGGCCCGTAACTGCGAGTGGCAATGGCGTTTGGCCCTGGCCACCAGTGCCAGCCAAGCTGGTTGTGAGCCTTCGCTACGCGCCTGCCCATGGGGGCCAGTGGGCCCGGCGGCAGTGGCGGTCCTTTTCCAGGCGGAAACGCAGGATCGCCTGCCAGACCAGAAACACCAAAGTCGAGTTCGACCCGCTCATAATACGGCTGCAAATCCTCGTAGGTGAGCGGCCAGTCGTCCGCTATCCCGTCCAAGGTGCGCACACGAAAATCCGAGGGCATGTTGCGTTGCCAATGGGCCGCGTAAATGACCGTTCCGCCTCCGACCGCATTATAGAGGACGGCCGAAATATCTGAGTCAGAGTCGTCAATGGGATAATCCGCAGGCGCTCCACGCCGGTTCGGATTGCCGGACCAATAGCGTCCAGCAGTGAGCTCGAAGTCCGGATGGTCTGCCCGCGCCTTTGAATAATCCGGCCACTCGCCCTGTTCGAGCACGATGACTCGAAGGCCGCCTTCAGCAAAGCGTTTGGCAGCTACGGCGCCCGTGGGTCCAGCGCCGACAATCAGAACGTCAGGATCAGCCTCTGCCGGGTGACTGGTCATGCGCTATCGAGTTTCTCCATTTCACAGAGTGAAACAGCGATCTAAAAGCGTCTCGGCGATCTTAGAACCGCTTGGGGGAGTCCAGATCCTGGGATTGACAGGATAGCTCTCCACAACACTCGGGAGTGTTCTTGTCGATCGCCAGGAAGTCTCAATCTGGTCATCACCCCCTGAGCGTTCATCCCGACGAGGCGCTAGGCGATTGACCACATCGAGTTCTCGATCGCGATATCCGGACAAATCCTGCGACGTACTGGCCCGGCCTTCTCAAAGTGAAAGAAGGGACAATTACAGTTGCTTCCCCGCAGCCCAGAGAATAGCTCGTCGAAGCAACACACTGTAGTTCGGATTTTCGTAGGCCGTCGGGCCGTGGCCTAGTTCGAAATAGACGACCCGGGACTTTTCGTACTCGTGCCTCCATCCGATGACGTGTTCGCTCGTGGGGCTGTCGGTAGTCAGCAGGACATGCACCGTGGGATCAACCCAGTAGTGGTTGTAAGTTTCATCGATAATGTCGAAGTCCTGGAGGCTTTTCGTGACTGGATCGGATGGATCGACGACGTGTACGCGGATATGTTCTTCGTCCTTGTAAGTTGACGTTGGCGAGGGTCCGATAACAACTTTTTCTTTTGACGAGGCTCTCCCTCCCACAATACGACGGTACTCATCCCAGCTTCCGTCATAAGACCAGAGTGAGTGGTGGAGAAATACCATACCTTTTCCATGCCCCAGTAGTTGCAGTATTCCTTTCCAATGTGGATCCTTGTCTTGGTGCATGTCGTAGAACACAATAGCTTCAAAATCCTTTGCACCTTCGGGGTTCAACTTCTCCTCCGCGCCTTTACCGTATGCGGTTTGGCTGAAGACAATTCCCTCCATCTTGCGGAACATTCCAAAGAAGCCAGCTTCGTCAAATTCATGCCCGCCGGTTACAATCAGAACGCGCACTTCGTCTACAGGCGCAACCTTGGCAAACGAGGGGCAAAGCAAACAGAAGGTCAACGACAGCCAGGGGAGTCCCGCTGAGACGACACTCCGCTCGCTCGAATGACGATTAACCTTCATGGATATTGTCGAATACTTCGAGTCACAACACCTACTTCGCAAACCACGTTGCCTCATCCTGGTCAGAGCCTCGATTCAAATTCGTTTTGGCTTTCCCGGTGTTTCACCCATTCGACGACCGAGCCAAGCGGTCATCTCTGCTCGCCCCTGAGTCCGAAGCAATAGACGCGCGAACTGTAGTCCACGGTGAAGACGTGGCCCTCGGCCACAGCCAGCCCGCTAAAGTGAACCCAACTCTTCATGGAATCGCCACTCTGGTAGAGGAGCTTTCCTGTCTTCGCATCCAGAGCAAACAGAACTGCAGGGCGTGTCCCCGAGCCCCGTTCCTCGGTGGTCAAAAGGTTCCTTTTCCAGTCTTCAACGCTCTTGTAATGAAGGAGCCCCTGGACATGCTGCTGCTGCGGATTTTCTCCGGTCGAGAGCGCGAACAGGACGCCGTTGGCAATGACGGGAGGGTCCGGTAGATTGAAGTCGGGCGAGGTCCAGGCAGGCACCAGGACTGGCTTGTGGGTGCCGCCGTCCAGGTCCACTCTAAAGGCCATAATGCAACCGTGAGGAACCAGTCCATTTGTTTTGGGGAATTTCGGTGCATCCTTCGAGAGGGGGCCCCAGAGGGTGGCGTAGAGCCATAGTTGACCCTGCTTGTCCGTCCATACCGAGGGGGCCCCCCACATACCCTTTTGCTCAAGCTCCTTCTGATCGTTCCCGAGACGCGGGGTGATGTAGAGGGGCGTGTGATGATCCTGGCTTCCCAGCGAATTCGCATCCAACAAATATACGACCGACTCCTTGCCGCCGCCCGCAACCAAGTTGTAGTCTTTAAAGGAAAACCATACGTATCCGCCTGAAGGCATATCCAAATCGTACTTGTTGATCTCCTCCCAATTTCGAGGCGCGTAATAGTCAACGGCGTTCAAATCCTTGAGCGAGACGGCAAGAAATGTGCTGCCATAATCACCGACGGCCGGATCGAAGTTTCCGTCACCTGCGGACGTGTACAACAAACGATTCCTCCCAATGACCGGCCCACCGCGTCCCCACATCCCTCCGCCGTGGCCTCTTCGGATCAGAAGCTCATGGGACACCGGGTGCATCGGATCTCTTACGTCCATCGCATAGATCCCCGAACGGTCGCCACCGCAGCCTTGGGAAGTGGAAGTGTAGACCACTTCGTCGTTGAAGTTCAGGCTCCAGGTCTTGGCAAAGGCAGGCACAAACTGGAAAGGCCCAAATTTCGTCTCGCCGGATCCCAGGTCAAGCCCGTAGAGCTTGCCGTTCCTCGCAATCGTATAGACGATGTTCCGGCTCTTGTCGATTGTGGGTGTGGCGTTGACGGCGTTTGGACAGAGATAGAAGCTCTCGTCTTTGGGGAGGACCTCCGAATCAAAAGTTCGGCTCCAGACGACCTTGCCGTCCTGGGCATCTAATGCAAAGAACGTATCCGAACTGCCCGCCGCGTAAACTAATTCCCTGAGACGTTTGCACATGCGCGGCGACGACTGGTGGCATCAAAGCGTTCAGCGCCAGCGGAATATTATCGACCTGAGTTTTCCACTTGAGCTCCAAGCCATTAACATTCTCAGGAGTAAGTGTGGTTTCCTCGGATCGTGAAGGCGCCACCGAACAGGTCGGTGTCGCCCCTCCTGATTCTCCCCAAACCCGACACTGGCCCTCGTTTGACCGATGTCTCCGACACTTTTCCCTCCCCCCGCCCTTTCGTCGCTGAAGTTCCGCTCGGTGGCGGCGGCTGGCCTATCCTGCTGGCAGGGGCAGCAACTCGATCCGCCGTACCGTCGACGCGAAGAGGCGGCGCGTCAGATGGCTCTCGGCCAACAGCAGCCAATAATAACGCGCGTGCTTGATCATTCGGCCGCCTGTTTTCACCAGCCTCTGCTGCAGGCTGGTGAGCGAGCAGTTGTCGATTCTCTTCGGCAGCACCAGCCGCCGCCACAGGTTCCCCAGGTTGTAGGCGATCACGCTCAGCCATAGCCTCACCTCGTTCGACCGAAACCGATGGCAGCTCAATCGTGTCATCTTCACCGCCTGCTTTCCTTCTTTGATCCACTGCTCGGCGGTCCCTCTCTTGTTGTAGAACCGCACCACCGCCCGGCTCGGCAGGGTCAGATTGGTCACGATGAATCCCACGCGTGGGAACAACTCCCCGGCATGATGCTCCACTTTCGCCACCACCCGCCGCGCCGTCTTCCAACTGGCCGCCCGATAGAGAAATCCCTTGTACTCGACCAGCGGCTTGTGGCTCGGACGTCCCACCGGGCGCGGCAGTAGTTCGCCAATGTCCCGCTCCAGGCTGTCGTTGGCGGGAATCCGGATGGCATATTTCACGCCCCGCGCTTCCAGCGCCTCGTAGAAAAGGTGCGATCCGCGCGATCTCATCTCGCCGCCTTGGAGAACCTGTCCCGCATGCGGCATGGATAAGTTTGGGGTCAGCATCATCAGCGGCTCACGCCTCATGAGGCGCTGCCGGGATTGCTGGCATCAGCGGGACTACCGGCTGCCGGAACTGCGGAAGAAGATCATTTACTTGGATCAGTTCGTCATCAGCAACTTGATGAAACTGGAGAACCCGGTAACCAAGGGGCATGCCACCGTGGCGGCGGACCCGTTCTGGCGCGAACTACACGACCTTCTGTTCCAATTGCGCTATCTTCAGATGATTTGCTGCCCGGACTCGGGTTCACATGAGGAAGAGTCGCGCACATCGCCATTCAACGCCGAGCTAAAGAAGACGTATGAGGCGTTGTCGGGCGGCATCACCTTCGAGGGATTCGACTCCATTAAGTCCAAGCAAATTGGCGAACTTGCGCTCGCGTGGGCGGAGCACAGAGAGCCAGCGTTCGACTTCGACCCGAGGAGCATTCTGTCGAGTGACCCTAATGAGTGGAACGAACGCTTTTACATCGTATTCGGGGACAATCCGTTCGTTTCGGCGGCCCGGCTGCGTCAGGTGCGCACTGAACTCCACACCAACATGGCGCGGCTTTTCAGAGACGTTTGGGGCAAAGAGAAGCACAGCTTTGAATACTGGTACGAGCTTGAGCGAAGGGGCTTTCAGAGGCATTTGCTGAAAGCGACGGTAAGGCACAAACAGGAGCGCGCGGAAGCTGTATTGTCATATAAGCCGGGGGAAGAGCCTCCACTCGAAGGGCTCGACAAAATCCTGCCATCGTTTCCCGAGGGAGTCATCGCGAGTATCGAGCAGTCACGCAGTTCTCGAAGGATGGGGGAATGAGGTCGCCCGAAGAACGGGCGGAGTTGCGCGTAAGTTTCCTCCTAGAGAATCGCATTGCCGATGCACCGTTCGTGAAGCTGCAATCCCTGATGTTTGCGGCAATAGCAATGCGGGCCGCACAAGGGCAGAAGGAGCCGCCAAATGAAGGGACCGCCACTGACATAGACACGGTGGCGCACCTGTTACCTTACTGTGATGCGATATTCATGGATAACGGCTGTCGATCACTGTTGCTCGACGTTCCGACCGCGTTGCGGCCATCGGAAACGGCGAAGGTATTCTCGTTGAATGTCAAAGCGCAGTTCCTTGACTATTTGCGCTCAATTCGGAACGACATATCTGCCGGGCATGTCCAGGTAATCCGCGAAGTGTACGGAGACGCCCACCTATAATAGAGGGTGTGCCGAGCGCGCAACAAGCGTGATCTCAATGTTGGTACGGGAGAAAGGTCGGTAACGGCCAAGGGTTTACCGATTCTGCGCCACTTGACGATAAGTCGGCTTCTGATTATCCGGTTGCTTCAGCAGACCCCAACGCATTGGGGTTGAGATCCCTCGCTCCCCGGATTTGTTCGTACTCTGTTGATTTTCGGCCGGTTCCGAGACCCAGGAGTGTCTGAAATGCGGCCGCGGGAGTCTGGCGACGATTATGCCGAAAGACGAATTCGTCGAGGTAGACCTGGAGTTGGTCCTTGCTCACTCCGTGGTAGGTGCCGATCAGCCATTGCTGGAGGTTCCCAATGGCCCGATCGGCGAGTGGGACAGCGGACTTCGTGCCTTTGCGTAGCTCTGATCGGAGCGGTTGGTTGCGCGCCACGTGTTTGAAGCCGGCCTCCGCGAGATCGGCGAAGCTTTTGAGACCGTCCGTATAGATGGTGGAACCCGGAGCAATGTTCTTGGTGAGGAACGGAATTATCGTGGCGGCTTTGAAGTCAGGAATCACGCTCATGCGGGCTCGACCGGAAGCTTTACCACGCTTTTCGACGGCCACCAGGACGAGGGCGGCTCGGCGGTTCTTGAGTTGTCGGCTCCCTCGGAGACCGGCTTGTTCCCCGCCAACCCATGTGTCATCAACCTCCACCTCTCTACGCAACGGTTCCCGAATCGCGTTCACCATCGCCCGGCGAAGTTTGTGAAGCATCATCCAGGCAGTCTCGTAACGGGAAAGACCGAGTTGACGCTGGAGCAGCAGTGCGGATACTCCACGCTTATCCGTCGTCATCAGATACGCCGCCCAGAACCAGTGGGTCAGCGAGGTCTTCGTCCGGTGAAGAATGGTCCCGGAGGTCAGCGAGACCTGGTGACGGCACTTGACGCACTGTTGGCGTCGTTGCTTCACCAACTCATAGGCTCGCCCATGCCCGCATCGAGGACAGATGAAGCCATCCGGCCACCGACAAGCCGCCAGATACTGCTGGCAAGCCTCTTCCGTGGCGAAGTCCGATTGAAACTGGCGGAGCGTCTTAGGGAACGGCGGTCGCGGTACCGCACCGCTCTACACTACCTGTTGGGGTCTGCTGAAGCAACCGGATAATCAGAAGTCGGCTAACCGGAGATGTAACTTTCACGATTCCAAAATGGGGTTCAAGGGAATAGATCATCCCTTGTGGCCATGTGGCGGTGATCTCGGATCGGCATCGCCTTCGGACCGAGGGGCGAGGATAGATCGCCCCTTTGACGTTAGTCGCGGGTAATGTGAAGGCTAGCTTTTTCAACTCCAGTGTGGCCTGGGGCATCGGGCACCCCGACGGGTAGGCTGCAGGTAGATCCGAGTCCTGGGTGCCGGCAATTCCAGCACTTTTCGCGGTTGAAGTTTCCGCCATAGTACACCTCGTGTTGGTAGCACATTAAAATGTCCAGTTTTTATCGCACACGATCTGTCCGGTTTCGCTTTTCCTTCGGCGCTGACCGAAGGAGCTTCTCCGAGAGACAGACGTGGGTCACCACTGGTAAGATTGACCAAGGAGTCGGGTGCTAATGCAGGACTTTGAGCCCAGGGCCTACAAGGAGTACAGGTGGATCGTGGCCGATCCTCGCCTGCTCGAAGGGTCTTTGGTCGTTCGCGCCACACGCTTGTCCGTGGCGCAGATCCTGGAGTGCTTGGCCAACGGCATGACCCTCGATGACATCGACGAAAGCTTTGATCATTCCTTTCCCCGCGAAGCGCTTCCTGAGGTTCTGAAGGTTGCTTCTGAACTAGCGAGTGCGGTGCATGTGGCTGCTTGACGCCAACATGGACGTGCACCTGACAGACTTACTCCGCGAGTACGGGATTCGCCGCGAAGCGGCAACCCGCCGAGGATGGGGCGGTCTGACCAACGGAGAGTTGGTGGAGGCGGCAACGAAAGCGGGCTTCACCTGCATTCTGGCCCGTGACCGCCTCTTCGCAGACTCGGTCGGACGGCTGCTCGACGAGCATTCTAACTTCTCAATCGTGGTCGTGCATCCCGATTTACTTCCCAGGGACTTTGCACCGAGAGGTCATCCCGCCAAAGGTACAAACTCGTACAAGTCGTACGCCACCAGGTGTCTACAGCCAATCATAAGGCTGTTATCTTCCGTATCTCGCTTTCATCCGCCGTTGTTCCGCGTCGATCACCCTATCCCGTTCTTGCTCCTGCCGACGTTGATCCGTAGCCCGCAGCAAGCGCACCGCCAGCGGCAACACCGTCAGAGTGAGAAGCCCGCACAGAATGTAAGCGCAGATCAGTTCAAGGCTCATTGGTACTCCTTCATTCACTTACTGAGTGACACGCCTGGTTCCCCGCTGCCCGTCCAGACCTGCTGGTTCGAGAACGCCAAAGACGTGGGCGACCGTGTCGCCGTCGTCGCAAAGAGAAACTTGGCAATGAGGGCGTCGGAGCCAGGTGACGAGCAGTATCGTCGTCCTCTTAGGCGCGCCGACTGGGTAAAGCGGGGCGTTGAAGCCTCATTGAGAAGTCCTCTACGTACGCCGAGTACACATTCCTCATACAGCGCTAAGGGTGTTAGCAAGTTGGTCTGGGCCGCATCTCGTGGGGAAAACCCCGTCTGAGCCGCCGAGAATAAAACGGCGCCCGACGAGGGCGTAGCGCAGGGCCAGGATTCCTGGTGCCGAAGAATGGCATTGAGTAAAGGGTTTTCTGAGCATGGCGCCATCCCCCAGCCCGTCCGCAGGAGCACGGCTCCGTGCGGGTTGGCACGCTGATCTCCTCTTCCTACTCTTAGCGCATCATGGAGCGTAACCGAGAAGGATGAGCGGGACAATAGAACTTAGGTGCTCTCGGTTCGACGAAGGTGCCATATGAAACAGAAGGGCTGCATTGGCGCTCGATGGGCCGGCTCGTTAATCATAAGCTGCCCTAGCGTTGGCCCACGACCGAGAGATTCAGACTGCCCAGGGCCTCGTCGAGCATGGCCTCGGCCATCTCGCGCCACTGAGGAGGCTTGCTCTTGGCGTCGTTTCTCGCCCCACGCAGATACTGCACGGCCTTCCAGAACGGCAATCGCGCCATGACGTCCCGAGGGCCTGAAGACGCGTAGGTCTCACAGAATGCCTCAACGACGCTATCCAGCGCATGGTGTGAGCCCAAGTTCTTCAGCGCCCGCCGTTCGAGGCCGACCACAAACCAGGCTACGTCTCGCGCCGGATCTCCCAGGTCATAGTCATCCAAATCGATCGTTACCGTGCGGTCAGGGGTCGGGAAAACGTGCTCAGGAAGGTAGCTGCCATGCCCGGTGCAG
>WNGJ01011084.1_pt1 | contig 12002 bp, 13 predicted proteins | sample 5400611 | NCBI WGS metagenome assembly WNGJ01 (sample SAMN13153375, study PRJNA577476) | soil metagenome | isolation source: 40 cm soil or saprolite under Garry oak tree replicate 1 | place: USA:California | collected 2016-06-15 | reverse complement strand
TTTTCCATGGTTCGTATTTCCCGTCAATATCCACAACGGAGAGTCGGGATCGTTTCTCTTGGGATGGTCTCGCAGCCATTCCGCCAAAGCAGGAGAGCTCGCAACTATTCTGACGCGTCTCATACCGGTCTTCCCTCCGACAATCAAGACGGCACCATAGTCGTCGAATTGGACATTTCTTATCCGCAACGAGAGAACCTCTCCTATTCGGCCTCCCGTCTCATATAGTGTCAGAATCAGGGCCCGGTCCTAGATCGTTCGGTTGCATCAACTAGAACTTTGACATCGTCTTGCGTCAGGAGTTCTTCAGGCAGTATCCTTCCTTTCATGCCAGCTGACGCTTTGATCCATTTGACCTCTGGCGGGAATTCTTCCGTTCCACGAATCCACTTGTAGAAACTCTTTAACATGATTCTTATCATATACTTGGTGCTATCGCTGAGGTTACTGCGTTCTACACTGGTCACTAGAGAACGAATGTCATCGGCTGTCGCATCTTCAAAATCCTTGTTCAGAATGATGCCTACATGCTTTAACCGGTAGACGTAGATGCATCTGCGAGGGACTCCAACGCCTTCAGATTCTAGCATCTCCAGAAACCGAGTGATTGTTGACCTGTTCCGACTTGTCAACCGGGATTCTCGTCTCAATGCTTGCAGAGCGACCGCATAACGGCGGTCGAAATGATGAATGTCGATTTCCGACTTCAAGTTGTGACAATATAGTGGGTGTGTGAGATATGAACTCAGGGTGTGGCGCCCAGGGCGGGATTCGAACCCGCAACGCGCTCGAGAATTACTCGAGTGTCGCACGGGTGACAGCCGTGCATACTTTCGGCCGGCTCCCGCAAGCCGCGGACCGGGCTATACTACCTCTACGCACTCCAGTATTCCAGGAATAGGGCGCGAGCCCGGCATACATGTCCTGGGCAAGGCTACCCGGAAAAGCCTGCAAGCTTAAACCTTCCCAATAGCGCTAGAAAATGGTCGAGAATTACCGTTAGGGACTGAAACCGGTTTCAACAAGAATAACTCCAATCGGAAGAGCCCACGCTAGAGAGTGAGACTTCACGGCTAATTATCCAATCCCAAGCATCGGAATTGGCACCACCCTAGTCTCGTTCATAATACTCTTCATAATCTATCTCCTAGTCATCGGCTTCGTACTCTGGCTAGCAGGGGAAATCGTAGTCGGCCGAAAGGTCACCTTCGGCGAGGCCATAGCAGTCGGGGGCACGGGAACTTTCTTGGTGGGGGCTGTTGTCGTCTTTGTCCAGGGAATAATCGGCCTGCTTATTGGTCTGCTAATCTTCCTCCTCCTTGTCAAACACTACTTCAAAACAGGCTGGCTCGGAGCAATCGGCGTAGCCATAATGGCGATAGTTGTTCTCGTGGTTCTCACGTTTGTTCTAGGAGCCGTACTGGTCGGCGCACTCTTCGGATTCCCGAAGATCTTCTAGATGAGCCTTGAATTAGAGACTCGCCTGGTACGAGTGAAAAATGGAAAAGGCTTCTTCGGAGCCCCTTCTATGGATATTTGGGAAACTTACGCCCCGGCAGGGCTAGGGCTAGGCTTCCTCGCCGCTCTTATCTTCCTGCTCGGAAGAACAGCCACAGGTGTCGCACATGGCTACCGAGATTCGGCTATTCCTCGATTTAAACACTACACCAGACCCGGTTCAAGCACTTAGACGCTATGGGCTTTCAACCAAGTGTCAAGTCTCTCCATCGCTTCATCGTAGCTCTTGACTAGGTCGTCTTTCCCTTGGTGCGTGTTGAAGCTGTGGTCACCGCCCTCTATCCAGTGAATCTCAGCCCTGTCACCTAGTTTCGATACCACTCCCGCGAGGAGTTCTCTTTTCGCGAATTGGTCCTTGGTCCCGGAAAGAAAGAGCATCGGCCTCTCGATCCGATAAAGATGGTCATCCCGCAGCATTTCAGGCTGACCGGGTCGATGTAGAGGATAGCCGAGGAAGAACAATCCTTCAACATCTACCCCGGAGGCAACGACCTGGGAGGCAATACGGCCTCCCATCGACTTTCCCCCTACAAATATGCGCTTAGGCTGGTATCGGCTGGCCTTGACCTCTTCGATAACCTGTCTATAGCTAGCTTCAAGGATCTCTCTTTTGTCCGGGATTTTTCGTCGAGCCTCCATGTACGGAAAGTTGAACTTCACTGTGAGGTACCCTTTCTCGGCCAGGCCTTTGTGGAAATAGGTGATGAAAGGCGAGTACATTGGTCCACCCGCCCCGTGTGCGATGATCAGACAAGTCTGACCGACTGCAGGGTTGGAGGTAGTTGCGTAAACGATTCCGAAGTGACCGCCTTTGGGCGAAACAATCCTTGAACCTTCCGTCTTAAGTTGGTCTTCGTCGTCTCTCAAGGCTCTAGCCGGCTCATGCAAACTAGAGGTCTGGATTCCCGACGAAAATGGCTAGATATCGCAGCGGCTCGAATCCTTCTCGAGCGGAGCTGTGCACAACTCCGGGTGGTATCACAAGCATTGTTCCCGGTTTTATCTTGACCCCTTTCTCGCCAACACGTGCGGATCCTCTGCCTTCGATATAGAAGATTGTCTCCTCAACATCATGCGTATGAGGGGAAACAATTCCGGTGAGCTCGACATATCTCATAGCGAGCTGATGACCCTGTTCCGCCTTCGATAGATACCAACGTCTGAAGTCGCCCACCCTTTCGGGAACAACTTCGGAAAGATGTTTGACTATCGTCGAGAATCCACCAGTTTTACGGTAAGATTTCTCAGGGTTTAAGATTGCCTGCTGTCGCGAAGAATTCGACCCAGCATCGTATTTTGGCCCTTCATCCATTGCGGAGAAAAACTATGTTAACCCAAGCTAGAAACACGATCCTGGATTAGAGAACATTGTCGTTCGATTATTCCCGCCTTCCCCGTGACTACCCTCGCCAGTTTCTTCCCTCCAAGATAGACCTCACAGATCTCAGCAGACTGAAGGAGTTATTTCACAACCTGCAGAATCGTCCTGTTCGTTCAGGATCTGACCTTGAAAAGTGGCTGAAAGACGAGTCTGAGCTTGCATCTGCCCTGGCAGAAGAACAATCCATTAGATATGCCAGGATGACATGTCAAACCGATGACCCTGCCCGCGAAAAAGACTATCTTCTTTTTGTCGAGAACATAGAACCCGAGGCGAAAATAGGGTTCTCCAGGCTGGATCGCAAATATCTCGATACCCCTGCACGGAAGAGTCTTCCGCCTGAGCAATACTTTGTACTTGACAGGAAGGTTGAGAATAACGTTGCCCTGTTTCGAGAAGAAAATGTCGAACTCGAAAAAGAAGAGACCAAGCTCGCGCAATCGTTTCAGAAGATCACTGGCGCTATGACCGTCCTCTACGAAGGCCAGGAGAGGACGATGCAACAAATGGGACGGTTCTTGGAGGAACCCGATCGCAGCGTCCGAGAGAAAACATGGCTGCTCTCCGAGTCGCGTAGACAGAAAGACAGAGACACGCTAAACCATGTCTACGACCAGCTAATTTCCCTGCGCCATAGAATCGCGGAAAACGCTGACTTTGACAATTACCGGGACTACATCTTCCGGAAGAAGGAACGGTTCGACTACACTCCGGAGGATTGCTTCCACTACCACGAGGCTGTGGAACAACACATCGTCCCTCTGATTCACGAACTCGACAAAGAACGGAAGAACGGGTTAGGAGTTGAACCACTGCGTCCATGGGACTTGGCCGTCGACCCCAAGGGTCGCCCCGCACTTCGCCCATTCAAAACCTCACCCGAGCTGGTACAGGGATGCATCCACGTGTTCGACAAAGTCAATCCCGATTTCGCCGCGAAACTCGAGAAAATGGCGAGCTTGGATCTCCTAGATCTTGAAAGCAGGAAAGGAAAAGCACCCGGAGGATACAACATGGAGCTGGCAGAAATTAGGCTACCATTCGTATTCATGAACTCCGTTGGACGCGATGGAGATGTATGGACACTATTACACGAGTCTGGACACGCGTTTCACGTCTTTGCAGTGCGGGACAAGGGGCTGCCCTACCAATATAGAGCCGAGAACGTGCCACTGGAAATTGCAGAAGTGGCCTCACAAGCAATGGAGATCATTGGAGGAGAACATCTCGAAGGAACATTTTACAATAAGGAAGACGCTGCCCGCTCCAAACGAGAACACTTAGCATCAATCGTCAAGTTGCTCGCCTGGATCGCAACCATCGACGCTTTCCAACACTGGATATACACCCATCCGAGCCACGCTCGAGAAGAGCGACAAGGCCAATGGGTCAAGCTCAGAAAGAGATTTGGTGGAGCTGAGAGCTGGGACGGATACGAGGAATTCCTCCAATCCCAATGGCAACGGCAATTGCACCTGTTCGAAGTCCCCTTTTACTACATTGAGTATGGAATCGCGTTCATGGGTGCGCTGGGTCTTTGGACACGATACCGCAAAGACCCAAGAGCGGCGATTTCGGCCTACCAACGGGCTCTCGCCTTAGGCGGGTCGAAGCCATTACCAGAATTATTCAAGGCTGCCGAGTTGCCGTTTGATTTTGGACCTAGAACAATTGAACCCTATGCCAACGAGCTACGTGATGTCCTGGTGCAGCGCTAACGCCATCCGTAATCCGATGGCGAATCTTAGCGTTGTTTACTGGCAAAGAACACAAAGGACGGGTTGGGACGAACAAATCATAGGAGAGACTTCTGTTAGCGATGCTTGGATTTATCGGTCAGCCATTGATAATAACTCTTGACGATATTGACCTGAGTCTAATCTCAGCTCTAATCGGACTCGCGGTGACGATTCCTGTAACCTATCTGATAGTTGACCGTGTTGTAGCTAGACACGATAGGAAGAAGCTTGAACCGGTCGAGAAGCTAGCGAAAGAGAGGCTGAGATCCAAACTTGGAGTGGGTTTCCTCACAACGTTTCTCATCACGTTGGTGATCGATATCACATCTGCGGTGGGAGAGAAGAAGAGCTTGTCGAAAGACCTCATTTCCCTTCACATCGAAAAGTTGAAGGGAGCTCAGTCCGACCTAGAAATGCTGCTGGGCGTCTACAACAATGTTCTAGATGTTAGGACCACCCATCTTACGAGCAGTATTATTTTGTTCATCGAACACTTGCAAGAAGATTTTGAGTATCTCTCACAAATCTATCCCAAACCACCCACTAAGGTCCACGCATCTCACATCGAAGATATTATTCTCAAAACTGTGAAGCTAACCAAAGAAGAACTGGAGGTCCTCGGGACGGATAGCGCCCAGATCCGGGCACTTGAAGAATGGTTGACCAACTATACAAAAACCAGAGTTACACCGGCAGAACCTCGAGAAATGGTAGAAGTCAGCGGGAAGCACCAAATCGGTTGAGAAAGGAGAACGAGTCACGGTTGCCCAGGTTCGTCAAAGTAGCAGAAAAAACCGACTTCACAGACGGATTCGGCAAGGTCGTGAGTGTCGAAGGAAGAAGTCTAGCCCTGTTTCGAGTCAAGGACGAGTATTTCGCCATAGCCAACGTCTGTCTACACCGCGGCGGTCCATTAGGAGAGGGGAATCTCAGCGGCTCAGTGGTCACTTGCCCTTGGCATGGGTGGAATTTTGACGTTCGAACAGGCTCTTTCACGGTGATTCCAACCTTGAAAGTCGCTACATACAAGGTCAAAGAACAAGACGGCTCGGTCATGGTAGAAGTTCCGTAGAACCGCACCAAGCCAACTCAAGCTAGCCTCTTGACAGGCTGAGGTCTCAAACTCCTCTTCGCCTGCTCCAGATGGGCTTCGCGCTATTGCGCGACCCATCAATCGTCCCTATATAAGGGACCTCCTTTTAAAGGCGGGACAACTTTGGGCTCAAAAACAAGGGTGTTGATGGGTTTTGTCGGATAAGAACAGGGCTTTCATCAATATCGAGAACGTGGTTGCTTCAGCAACACTAAAACAGAGAATAGACCTCAACGCAATCGTCCGAGTCTTCCCTGGAGTCGAATATCGGCCGGAACAATTTCCAGGTCTAGTCTACAGACTCAAGAAGCCAAAAACTGCAACATTAATTTTCAGCTCTGGAAAAATGGTGTGCACTGGCGCCAAATCTGAACGCCAAGCGCGCCAGGCTGTATTGAAAGTAGTTGACGAACTGAAGAGGGATGGAATCGTAATTCTTGGCAGGCCAGAAATCATGATTCAGAACATTGTCGCATCGTGTGGACTTGGAGGCCACATTGATCTCGAGAAAGCGGTTTACGGTTTGAAGAAGACCATGTATGAACCGGAACAGTTTCCAGGATTGATCTACAGGATGGACGAGCCGAAAGTGGTCATTCTCGTGTTTGCCAGCGGGAAACTGGTTTGCACCGGAGCGAAGAAGGAGATCCAGGTACACATCGCGGTGAACAAGTTACAAGAAACCTTGGAGGCCAAGGGCCTGATCCGCTACGAAGGTCCTGACAAGCCTCGCCTTCCACCCCTGCCAACTAAGCCTTCCTAGCCAAACACTGACGACCAGATACTCCCGATTGTTGGCGGGCCCGCCGGGAATTGAACCCGGGACAGCCGGGTGTCCCTCTGAAGGCTAAAAGCCTCACCAGAGCAATCATGCCGCTCTTCCGGTGCTCTACCTATTCAGGATCCACATGTTGGGATCTGGCTGAGCTACGGGCCCTACGGGTCGGTACGAACGGTCGTTGAAAAAGAATTCGGGGGTTCTCACAGCTAGCAATACCGGCAGGCTCGAACCAGCCATCTGATCTGGTGATGTGGAATGTACTCTCCGCTACTGTCTTTCTCGAAAACGAGGAAAGTTCCATCTCTTTTCTCTACTCGCCCTTCTATGAATAACCCGTCGAGCCTCTGTCCCACAACGTCTTCGTTAGCATATCGCCTTATCTCGCTCTCTTTCATATCCCAATCACCTCTATCGTAGCAATACTCGTTACTCCCGTTTAACGGGACAAGTTACAACACCATCAAAAACACTCGACTGTACTGAGGGGAGAAGTGCGTAGTGTAGTGTAGTGTGCTACAAGTTTGCCCACAACAATTCCCTACTCTGTTAGGATCCCGAAGGACTTGCTCGATGAGATGAGGAGATACTACGATAGAATGGATCCACCCAAGCCCACGTTCTCAGCTATCCTGAGCCATATAGTCAAGATGGGCTGGGACTCTTACATGACTCGTGGCCAAGAGGGAAGCAAGACCGCTAGACCTCTGGTTGCTTCGTTCCCTAAGAGGCTCGAGGAGCGGGCCTTCAAGGTAGGCTAGGTTTGGTTTCTGGACCTTAGCAACTCGGGAGTGTCTTGGGCTCGCAATGCGCCTACTACAGAATTCTGGAGGCGTCCCAAGTTTTCGACCTTCGCCTCTATTCCATCTCCCGGTCTGAGGAGGAAGGGTTCTTTGTCTGGTTTCCTGTAGATCGCTACGCCTGATGGAGTGCCGGATGTTATGATGTCGCCCGGCTCCAATGTCATCGATGAGAAGAACTCTACCAGTTCTCGAACCTTGAATACCATGTTCTTGGTGCTTGATAGCTGACGCACCTGACCGTTCACTCGAAGTTCCATCCCAAGGTTGTCCGGGTTTCCCGCTGAATCCGGAGTTACCAGGCAAGGGCCCATCGGACCGAAAGTGTCGAAGTTTTTGCCTAGGTTGCAGAACCCTCGCTTCATCTCGGCAAACTGAATATCACGGGCACTGATGTCGTTGAAAACTGAAAAGCCTGCAACGAACTGTAGAGCGTCTTCTCGCGAAACATCCTTACATTTTTTCCCGATGACGGTGGCAAGTTCGACCTCGTAGTCGAGAAGCTTGACGTTCCTCGGGTAGATTACAGGTGCCCGGTGACCTACAAGTGATGTAGGTGATTTGAGGAAGGATATCGGAAAGGGCGGGAGCGAACTGCTTCCTTCAGCCAAATGGTCTGAGAAGTTACCGCCCATGCAGATGATCTTTGTAGGATGTGCTATCGGTGGCAGCACCGTTACAGAATCAAGGCTCCAGTACCCCTTGTCGTTTTGTTTCCCCGCGTCGAAGTGCTTCTTTGCGGAATCTGCTGCTAGTTGGGCTTTGGATTCTGCCTTGGGGTCCTTAAGGAAGTCGAGAAGTGGTTCCGCAGAGGACTTCACACCGGTTATCTCCGTGACATGGTCTGCACCCATCATGATGCCGATTCTGTTCTCTCCTGTTTTCTGCTGAAATCTAACTAGCTTCACTGATGGTCCCTGAATGGTTGGGACCAAGTGGTTTGGGAATGTAAATGTTACAGCTTGCCCGCGGGAAATCGTGTCCTCGGGGCTCCGGGAGGGCTAGTGGCGATTGGTGCGACGGAGGGTCTTGCGGTCGTGATCGATCTGCTTGAGAAGAGACGTAACCTGTTCAGTTTGTCTACGTAGGACAACGCTGTTCTGTTGAATCTTCTTTACCGAAAGCAACCCGCCTCAGTAGAGCGAATGGGTCCCGTTTAGACCGTAGAGAGAAGTGAAACTAATTCGCTTCCAGCTCATCCGCTAGGTGTTTCTGATGTACCATTCCCTGCGTAGATAGAGAGTCTTTTTAATCCGCCAAATCCCCGAGTCGTTTGGTTGACTGTAGCAATGGTAACGGCTGATGAATACCGGGTTGAGAGCGATACCATGGGAGAGGTCAAAGTCCCTAACGCTGCGTACTACGGAGCTCAGACACAGAGGGCTGTTGAAAACTTCCCGATCTCAGGAATTCGCTTACCAAAAGACTTCATCAGGGCCATGGCTCTGATCAAACTAGCTGCTGCCAAGGCGAACATGCAGCTTGGGCTCTTGGAGCCGAAAAAGGGCGAGGCCATTGTTTCGGCTGCTAAGGAGATCATGGAGGGCTCACTCTATGAGCAGTTTGTGGTTGACGTCTTCCAGACCGGTAGCGGCACCTCGACCAACATGAACGCTAACGAAGTGATCGCAAACCGTGCCATCGAGCTTCTCGGCGGAAAACGTGGAGACAAGAAACTCATTCATCCAAACGACCACGTGAACATGTGCCAATCAACAAATGACGTCTTCCCCACAGCGATCCATGTTTCGGCAGCAGAAGCGATCGGAAGAAAACTGATCCCAGCTCTACAATCACTCGCCAAAGCGCTGGAAAAGAAAACAGTCGAGTTTGATGACGTCGTCAAAGCTGGACGAACCCACCTCCAAGATGCCGTACCTGTAACGCTCGGCCAGGAGTTCGGCGCCTATGCCAGTATGATCCGACATGGTATCAAACGGGCGGAAATGGCGCGGGACACACTGTTAGAGCTTCCACTCGGTGGAACTGCCACAGGCACGGGCCTGAACGCCCATCCCAAATATGCCGAGCTAGCAATAAAGGAGGTTAACAGACTTGCCGGCTTCGACTTTAAGAAAGCTGAGAACGCGTTCGAATCGATGCAGGGCAAGGACGCGTGCCTGCTCAACTCTGGACCCCGCACTGGGCTGGGAGAAATAGACATGCCTGCTACGGAGCCTGGATCAAGCATAATGCCGGGAAAGGTCAACCCTGTCATTCCTGAAGCTGTCAACCTGATTGCTGCTCAGGTTATCGGGAATGATGCGGCCATCGCCGTCTGCGGTTCCCTGGGTCAGTTGGAACTCAACATCATGATGCCTGTCATAGCCTACGACCTACTCCAGTCGATCGAGATACTAGCGAACGGCTCCAGGGTCCTTTCAGAGAAATGTGTCTCGGGGATCACGGCGGACCGCGAGAGATGCTACAGTTACGCGGACAGAAGCTTGATGGTTGTAACGGCGATAACACCCCACATCGGCTACGATAACGCTGCCAAGGTCGCTAAGAAAGCCGTGGCGGAAAACAAGTCGGTGAGACAGGTGATTCTGGAAGAGAAAATTCTCCCGAAAGAAAAGGTTGACGAAGTTCTCGACCTCAAGAAAATGACAAAGGGCGGAAGAGCCTAGATCCTCCGATTCCATAGGGGATGACGGTGCTTGATGGATACTCAGCAGATAATGCGGACATCGCTGAAGCTGGCAGGTTTCAAGACTGTCCCCGCTGACAGCGAGATTCACGTCAAAGGAAGAAAGATTCGGAAAGTTCTCGTCGCGATCGACGTCGGAGTGGCCGAACTCCTTCTAGCCCGCGACCTGGGTTGTGATGCGGTAATTGCTCATCACCCGACTGGTGGAAGGGCTAGGCTTGAAGGTTACAAGGTGTTCCTTCGCCACATCGAACAGCTGAAGGAAGCCGGTGTTCCAGAAGAGGTCGCGCAGGAGGCCGTTCGGCCCAAGCTACGAGTCCTAGAACTGCAGCATCATCCTGACAATTACGACCAGACACCCAGCGCCGCCAAGAAGCTTCGAATGCCTCTCATGTCAATTCACAGTCCATGCGATGAGATTGGTCGAAAAATGACTCAAGAGGCTTTGAAAGGTCTCGGCGCCGATTCGACAGTAAGAGATGTCGTTTCCAAGATCGGACGCTTTCCCGAGTATCGAAAAGCCGTATCCAAGATCGAAGTACGGTTGGGCTCCTCAAAGAACAAAGCCGGAAAGATCGCGATCAGCCATGCCGCCTACACTAACGGAGGATACGAGATAGCCAAGACATACTTCCAAAATGGCGTTCGGACGTTGTCCTACATTCACATAGCAGAGCCTGATCTCACAAGGCTCGCAAACGAGCCGTCCGGAAACCTGATTGTTCTCGGACATATTGCGAGTGACTGGCTTGGAATAAACAGACTCCTCCGCGAGCTTGAGAAGAAGGGTGTAGAACCGACCACGACCACTGATCTCAATTGACCCCCCCAGACCAGCAACCATCTCACACCAAGACGCCGGTAAAGCAGGTGTTTCCCGAACCAACTGTAGGAGCACTGATCGTCAACAACGAAGGGAAGATCCTATTGGCGAAGTCTCACAAATGGTTCGACAAGTATACTCTCCCAGGCGGACACATTGAAGTCGGGGAGGGCATGATAGATGCGGTTAGGAGAGAGGTCAAAGAGGAAGTCGGGCTCGACGTGGAGGTGGTGGAGATGCTTCTGTTGCAAGAAGCAATCTTCGAGCCAGAGTTCTACAAGAAGAAACATTTCATCTTCATCGATTTCTATTGCAAATCCAAGGAACAACAGGTCAAACTCGACCAGGATGAAATACAAGATTACATCTGGGTCTTTCCTGGGGCAGCGTACAATCTGAAACTCGACTCGTTCACCCGGAAGACTCTTGATAGATATCTGGAAAGGGGCCGCGGCTCGTCTTCCAGTAGCGTTCTATAGTTTCCAGCCTTTCGATTCTAACCTATCCTCCAGTTCGACAAGAGAATTTACTGTCACGTCCGCACCTTCCTTGGCAAAGTCGTTGTAGCGCGCGAACCCTGTTCGCACCAGCACGGTCTGTATTCCAAGTTTCTTCCCTGCTCTTACGTCCCACCAGGAATCGCCTACTAGAAACGCCTCCGCGACGCGAAGCTTCAGCCTATCCAAAGCGCGCGTTACAAGCTGTTTCCTCTTGTTAACGACCTCCTCCAGCGATTCCAGTCCGCGTGCGGGCCCCAGGTCCTCTCTGGTAAACAACACCTCGACTAGTGGACTAACTTTCAACAGGTCTAGCTCTGCGGCCACTACCGACCTCGTGAATCGCATTGTTGCAATCCCGAGTTTGAATCCGTGCGTTTTCAGCGTTGATAAGAGCTCGAGTGCGCCCGTCTGAAGCTTTGCCTTGTCTACAGTGTCTCTGAACAGTTTTCGATAGGTCTCATAGGCTTCGTCGGTTCGGGCAGCACTTTCGCTTGACAGGGCGGCCTCCAATACCATCCTAGGCCCGGTGCCGATCTCGTAGGCGCGTTGGTAGTAGTTCCTGACGAGAAATTCTTGACCTATTGGCTTTGAGTGATGTGCTGTGAGTGTTTGGTTGATGCAGTAGAACTCGCGGTCGTCAATTTGGGCGAGGGTTCCGTCCCAGTCGAAGATTGCGCCCTTCAAAGCTCCCACGCGGGGTTTGCATCCGAATGTAACCAT
>WNGJ01006972.1_pt1 | contig 12002 bp, 10 predicted proteins | sample 5400611 | NCBI WGS metagenome assembly WNGJ01 (sample SAMN13153375, study PRJNA577476) | soil metagenome | isolation source: 40 cm soil or saprolite under Garry oak tree replicate 1 | place: USA:California | collected 2016-06-15 | reverse complement strand
CACGGTGAGGAAGGCCGTCAGGCCGATGACGAGCGACCGCAGCACCACGCCGGGTGAATGACCGTGCAGTTCCATGCTTTCGGATTTCATCTGCGCGGATATGTCGGTCATGGCGCGGCGCTCCCTGCGAAAGCTTGATTGAGAAAGGGACGTGACGCCCGGGCGTGTGGGGGGCACGGGGGTTCCCGGGGGACGTCACGTCAGATAGCGAGAAATAACGAGCCTTGAGATAACAAGGCTTGGGCGCTCGTTACATATTGTGGTCGTGCGGATCCTTGCGGACATCGCCGACATAGAGAATGACGGTCTGGGTACCGAGGTTCTTCCACCAATGCGAGGTGCCGAACACCTCGGGTCTGATATCGCCGGCCTTGTGCAAAATCGGCTCTGCGCAGTTGCTGGCGTATTCAACGATCTCGCCCTGTTGCACAAAAATGAGAGCGGGCCGATCGTCGTGGCTGTGCCATGGCACGATGCCGCCGGGCTCGATCGTGAGCTTGCGGAAGCGCAACTCGCGGTCCTTGAGGTGCGCCGGTTGCTTTTCGAGGTCGATCGAACCCAACGTCACGTCGGTTACGCCGACCGGCTTGAATTTGACTTCCTCGCGGGCGTTCGCCTTCATTTTATCGGCGGGACATTCGCCGGCGAAGGCTGACGATGCGGTGGCGGCCGATCCGGCGATGACGCAGGCGAATGCGAGACCTTGCCAGAGCGCGCGTGAATTTGCGGTGGGCTTGAACATGTCGTTGTCTCCTCTGTTATGCCGCGGCCTCGGATGATTTGGCTGGCTACAAGGCCACCATCGTTGAAATCGCTTGCTCCAGGAAATGCCTGTTGGCTTTTGAATCGATAGCGCAACGCTATGTCGAGGAAGTAACCCGAGCAGCGTCACAGCATGTGCTTGATGTCCGAGGAAAACGTCGGATAGGCATAGATGTTGTCCTTGATCTGGCTTGCCGTGATGCCAAACCTCATTGCCAGTCCGAAAATGTTGACGAGTTCCTGGCCGGCATGTCCGACGAAATGCGCGCCGAGAATGCGATCGGTCAACCGATCGACGACGATCTTCGACCAGGCGACGGTCTCCGCGTAGGTTCGGGCGGAGAACCAATCGTGCATGTCGTTGGTGTGAACCTCGGTCGCAAAACCCTTTTGGATTGCCGCGGCTTCGGTCAGGCCTACCGCGGCGAGCTCGGGGACGGTGTAGACCGAGGTCGCCATACTTCCGTAGTCCGGGCTGTATTTAGGTCCCTCGACGATGTTGCGACCGACGATGTCGCCCTCGTAAGTCGCGATGGGCGAGAGCTGCGGAGAGATCGGCACCGCGTCGCCGCAGACGTACACCTGAAGGTTGGAGGTCGAACGCAGATGGCGGTCCACCGCCACGCGGCCATTGGCGTGATCTACATTTCCTGCCGCTAGATTCAGCGTATCGACATTGGCCACGCGACCGGCGCCGTTGACGACGCGGTCGGCCTCGGCGGCATGTTCGGCGCCTTCATGGGTGAAGATCACCCGGAGCCGGTTATTCGCAGGCTCGATCCGTTTCACGCTTACCCCGGTCTTGACGCGAATTCCGATACGCTCGCTCTCCGTCTGGATCCGCGCGACGGCATCGGCGTCCATGGCGGGCAACAGCTGCTGCAGCGCCTCGAGGATCGTCACATCAGCGCCGGCCCGCGCGTAAACGTGGCCAAATTCCAGCGAGATAACACCGCCACCGACGAAAATCACCGAGCCCGGCAGCTTGCGTTCGCTCAGCATTTCATCCGACGTGATCATGTGCGCTGCGCCCGGAATCGGCAGCGGACGCGGCTTCGATCCGGTCGCGATCACGATGTGCTTGGCCTCAAGCTGGCGGTCGCCAACGCGGATTGTAGTGGGACTTGCGAAAACCGCGTGGCCCTTGATCACTTCGACATTGCGATGCGCCATCGAGCGGGCGAGATTTGCAGGAATGTCCTTGATCAGGTCCTTCTCGCGGTCGATTAACGCCGCCCAGTCGAGCTTGGGCTTTCCGACGGAGATATGATGAACAGCAGCGCGCTCGATTTCGTGCAGCGCGTGACCAGCGGCGACCAGCACTTTCTTCGGCGTGCAGCCGCGGTTCGGGCAAGTTCCGCCGAGGTCATGCGATTCGATCATCGCGACCGACATTCCAGCGCGCCTGACAGGGCCTGTAACGCCAATACCGGCGTTGCCGCCGCCGAGGATCACCACGTCGAATGGCTCTGATCTCATCGAAACTACCCCTCTGTCGCGGATGATGATTCGGGCATCGTGCGGTCGGGCCGCGTCATGAGGCGGCCCGAGAGCTTTACGGCCGGCGTGCGAGCGTTGTTACTTGGTCGTGATGGTCGAGGTGATGGAGCCGACAACCGTGGTCGCCATCTTGAACTGCGCGGCACGGTCCCTGATGTTGTGACGCCGGGCAATCCAGTCAAAATCGGTCCATACCGCCCAGACATCGCCGTTGTCGTCCTGCGTCAGCAGCAACCGGACCGGCCAATCCAGTCCGGCATTCGGATTTGACGTGATGAACTGGGTTCCGAGCGGAGGATTTCCGAACACCAGGAGGGTTGAAGGGCGAAGCTTGATTCCTGCCTCAGCCGCCAGCCTCGACTGGTCGATCTCCATGAAGAACTTGATGCCCTTGCTGGCGATGTCGGCCTTGATGCGGGTGATCGCTTCCGAGATCGGGACCGCGCTTTTGACCCGGACGATGCCGTCATCGCTGTCCGCCCGTGCGGGAGAAACGGCCGGGATCAGCGCGAATATCAGCAGCAGTGATGCGCAGAGATCTACGATGCGATTCTTCATGTGACGTCTCCTGTTCGCTGGCGCATGCCGATGGCATCGCTCGGAAAACAGAATGAACGTGCAACCTGGCAATATGAAATGCGCACTCGCTTTGAAGTCGATAGCCGCGCGCTATTGCGGCCCGGGCGATGCTCCACGGCTATCAAACCGATTGTAGAACGGTATTTCTAACCTCCGGTAATTCAGCCTCTGATGGGGCAGCGCCCGATTGGGGGGCGTCCAGAGGAAAATAGTACAATGTCCGGGAAATCCAATTGCCGTGTGATGCCACCGCATGTTTCAGTCAGTGAATCTGAAGAGCCAACCCGCCGGAGCAAGACATGACGTCGCTTTCGCCTGCCAATGCCGAGCGTCTCAAACTGGCCTTCCAGGAGTGCCGCAACATGGAGGGGACGTTGAACGAACGGCTGGACGCCTATGCCGCGGCAGGGCGACAGATATTTCCAGCCTATGGTGAAGCGGTTGACCGGCTGGTGGCGCGGATCCACGAAAACGGCGGTGGAGAAAACGCGCCACGGCCGGGCGACGTGATGCCGCCCTTCATCCTTCCGGATGTGAACGGGCGGCTGATCGATCTGAAATCCCTGCTGGAGAACGGGCCGGTCGGGGTGATGTTTTATCGCGGGCATTGGTGCCCGTATTGCAGGCTGAACGTCGGGGCGGTGGTTCAGGCTTTGGACCGGATCAAGGCGTTGGGCGGTCAGGTTGTCGCGATCATGCCCGAGGTGCAGCAATTCGCAGAGAAGTTCAAATCCGATTCCGACGCACCATTCCCGGTTCTGACCGATCTCGACAATGGTTATGCACTTTCGTTGAATCTCGCCATTTGGCTCGGAACCGAAATACAGCGGCTTCTGTCGTATCAGGATATGAAAAACTTTCATGGCAATGACGGCTGGGTGCTTCCGATACCAGCGACCTTCGTGGTCGGCCGCGACGGGCTGGTGAAGGCGCGGTTCGTGGATCCGGATTTCCGCAAACGCATGGAGATCGACGACCTGATCGCAGCGTTCAGAGCCGCAAATTGAGTCTTCAGAGCCGGTGGCTTGTCGCTGGCGCCGTCGGCGTCGCCTGACTACGCGCTCAAATAGTTCGACCAGTCGGCGCCACGCAACATCCTCATCACGGCTGATGCCACGGCGGTGCGCTCGCGACCGGCAACACCATAGAGGTGGACGGTACGCCGTATGTCGAGCCCATCGACATTTGCCCGTTTGAGAGTTTCCGGCGTCGATACGCTGCGCGGAATAACCGCGATGCCGATATCGGCTTCGAGCAGTTCGATCAGGTCGCGTTCCGATGAAATGCCATGGCTGTGGTCCACGTCGATGCCGTGGTTGCGAAACGACGCGCTCAACCGCTCCGCATGCTCGCAGAAATTTCGCGAGAGCAATTGCTCCGTTTGCAGATCCTCGAAGGTGATATCTTCACGGTTCGCCAACGGATGACGCTTGTTGACGACGAGTTGGAAACCTTCGGTGAACAGCGGCCAGGTATCGAGCCGGTCCCATTCTTCGCCGATTTCAGCGGCGATGCCGAGCTCGGCTTCGCCCTTCTTGAGAAATTCTCCGACTTCCCGGGCGCTGCCGCGCAGGAAGCGAAATTCAAGCCGGTTGAACAGCCGCTTGATCTGGTCGAGATACGGGATCAACAGCGACAGGTCGACGGAATGGGTGAGGGCGATCCTGAGCGCCCCGACTTCGCCGCTCTTGAATGACGACGCAAGTTGTCGAGCTCCGGTCGCGGCATCATAGCACTGCTTGAGCAGCGGGTGCATGCGCTGGCCAAGTTCGGTCAATTGCGCCGCCGGCCGCTCGCGCCGGAACAGGTCGCCGCCGAGTTCTGCCTCGAGTTGCTTGATCGCCCGCGTCAGCGACGGCTGCGTCACGTTGCACTCGTCGGCGGCGCGCGTGAAGTTGAACACCCGCGCGACAGCCAGGAAGTAGCGAACCTGATGCATTTCCATGGTCGTGCCCCGATCTGACCTTGCCTGCAAATTAGCCGATAAATGCCCGCAATGACACCAGAACCGCGATAGCGCCAGCCTATGGTTTCGGAAGCCAAACGGCATTTCCGCTAGATCCACCCGCCGTGCAGATTTCACCCAGGGAAAGCAGCTCCTCTGGCGCTGAAATCTGCAACGAAAGGGTCTGTCATGAACATTCAGTTGAAAACGCAGAGCTCCTCGGCTCCGCGCTTCCTCTCGGGCAAGGTCTCGCTCGTTACCGGGTCCACCAGCGGCATCGGACTCGGCATCGCGCGCGCGCTCGCCGAGGCCGGTTCGGCGGTCGTGCTCAATGGTTTCGGTGCCGCCCCCGAGATAGCCAGGACGAGGGACCAGATATCAGCGGATTACGGCGTGACGGTAAGCTATTCCGCCGCGGACATGACCAAGCCGGAGGCGATTGCCGCGATGATCGCGACGACGCTTTCCGAGCATGGCCGGCTCGACGTGCTGGTCAATAACGCGGGCATTCAGCATGTCGCACCGCTCGATCGGTTTCCGGTTGAGAAGTGGGACACGATCCTGTCGATCAACCTGTCGTCCGCGTTTCACACCATGCGGCTGGTGCTGCCGGCGATGCGCAGGAACAGGTTTGGGCGGATCATCAATATCGCATCCGCGCATGGGCTGGTCGCCTCGCCGTTCAAGGCGGCCTATGTCGCCGCCAAGCACGGCATCGTCGGCCTGACCAAGGTTGCGGCGCTGGAGACCGCCGAAGAGGGTATCACCTGCAACGCGATCTGCCCGGGCTACGTTTATACGCCGCTGGTCGAGGCCCAGATCGACGGCCAGGCCAAGGCTCACGGCATTTCCCGCGAGCAGGTCATTCATGATGTGCTGCTGGCGCAGCAACCCAACAAGCGCTTTGCCACCGTCGAAGAGCTGGGTGCACTCACGGTATTTCTCGCCAGCGATGCGGCGGCTTCCATCACCGGTACCGCTTTGCCGGTCGATGGCGGCTGGACCGCGCACTGAAACACGGCAGTCAATGTAACAAAATCGAACTACTCGCGAACCTCAGAGAACGCGACAGCATCCAACGGGAGCGTGACATGAACGATGCAAGGGATAACATAACTCGGCAAAGCCTCAGATCACTGGGCAGGTCGCTTCCCGGTCAGGTCGTGCTGGTGCTTCAGGGCGGCGGCGCGCTGGGATCTTATCAGGCAGGCGTCTATCAGGCGCTCCACGAGGCCGGGATTGAGCCGGACTGGATCATCGGGACATCGATCGGCGCCATCAATGCCAGTCTGATCGCCGGTAACGCGCCGCAAAATCGCTTGTCGCGGCTGAAGGAATTCTGGAAGCGGATGGAGCAGAATCCAATCTGGAGTTTCCGCGATGTATTTCCCGGCTTCAATGAAAAACTGTCGTACTGGTCGACGGTGACAAACGGCATTCCGGGGTTTTTCAGACCCAACCCGTTGGCCCATGCCGGCAACGACTATCCGCTTGGCGCCGACAGGGCCGGATATTATTCCACCGAGCCGCTCGAGCAGACTCTGCGCGAACTCGTCGATTTCGATCTGGTCAATCGCTGCACGCCGCGGCTGACGGTTGGCGCCGCGCATGTCCGAACCAGCCAGATGCGGTATTTTGACAGCCGCGATTCCAAACTCGGCGTGAAGCACATCATGGCGTCGGGCGCGCTACCGCCGGCATTCCCCGCCATTCGCATCGATGGCGAGCTTTACTGGGATGGCGGCATTCTGTCGAATACCCCGACCGAGGCGGTGTTCGACGACAACCCGCGCAAGAATTCCCTGATCTTCGCCGTCCACATGTGGAATCCGTCCGGCGCCGAGCCCACCACGATGGCGGAAGTGCTTAATCGGCACAAGGACGTGCAGTATTCCAGCCGGATCGCGAGCCACATCGCGCGCCAGCAACAGGCGCATCGTCTGCGCCATGTCATCAGCCAGCTCGCGGCGCGACTGCCGGAGGCCGAGCGTAACAGCGAAGCGGTGCGTGAACTGGCCGGCTACGGCTGTCCGACTCGCATGCATGTCGTGCGGCTGCTGGCGCCGCAACTCGATCGCGAGAACCACACCAAGGACATCGATTTCAGCCCGTCCGGCATCCGGCAGCGCTGGGACGCCGGTTATGCCCACACCCGGGCTGTGCTCGACCGCTCGCCGTGGGTCGGCGAGTTCGATCCGCTCTCGGGGGTCATCCTGCACGAGCAGACGGAGATCATGGTGCAAGCAGCGGAGTGACCGCTGGTCGGGCGCACGGCGCTAACCTGTTGTCCCAACCGATGCGAAGAAGCCCTCCGGCCCCTCCGGTTCCGCTAGCCTCTTCCTTTCTATAAGCCAGAATCGGTTTCCCACCGTTCGCACGAAGTTGCGGTCGTGCGAAACCAGCAGGCAGCTTGCCTGATGGCTCATCAATTCGTCTTCCAGCGCTTCCTGCCCTTCGATATCCAGGTGGTTGGTGGGCTCATCGAGTAGATAGAAGTTTGGCTGGGCAAGCCGCAGCAGAAGCATGCCGAGACGTGCCTTCTGTCCGCCGGAAAGCTGGCCGATTGGGCGGCTCTGCATCTCGATCGCCAGGCCGGAGCCGGCGAGTAATGCGCGCGCACGCTGATCGCCGACATCGAATCGGCGGATGATCGTGCGCATCGGCGTGTCAGCGTCGGCAAGATCGGCGAGATACTGGTCGCAACAACCGAGAACAAGCGACTGTGTGGCCTTGATGCCGGCTTGCTCTGCTTCCGGGCTCTCGATCGCCTTGCGCAGCATCGCCACGAGCCGGGTCTTGCCTGCCCCGTTCGGCCCCAACAGTACGATCCGGTCTCCCCTGCAGATGAACTGCTTGCCGGTCTTGAACAGCAACCTGCCGTCTGGTGTCGCGACCGTGGCATCATCCAGCGTTATCAGAACTTTGGCATGTGTTCCGCGATTGGCAAGCTTGATCGTACCCGCGGAACGTTCCAGGTGCGCGGGCCTTGCCGCGTCTTCCAACTTCTCGGCTCGCTGCCTCAATTGCTTGGTCTTCACCAACAAAAGATCGCTACCGGAGTTGATGCCGATATTGCTGAGCCTCGCAGCATGCTGACGAAGCTGCTGGGCAGCCTTCAGGTCACGTTGATAACTCCGATCATCCGATGCATCTGCTTCGCTAAGCGCGGCGCGAGCCCGTGTATAAGGCAACGAAAATACTTGCGACTTCTCCGGTCGCAAAAACACCGTCCGGTTCGTGGTCACAACGAGAAAGGCGCGGTCATGGCTGGATATGACGACTGGCATATCGCGCGGCAATGAATTCAGCCATTCCTCAAGTCGGCCTATCCTGGCCAGGTCGAGGTGGTTGGTTGGTTCGTCGAGCAACAATACATCGGCTTCCATAACCAATACGCGGGCAAGCATGGCAAGCCGCTGCCAACCGCCGCTCAGTTGTTTCAGCGGTCTCTCCCGTAGCGCCTCAGGCACGTCAAGCGATTCCAGGGCAACATCGACCCGCCAGCTTTCGCTTGCCCGTCGTTCAATTGACAGCGTCTCAAGCACTGCCGCGTAGAAAGGCGTATTCAATAGAGCAGGCGGTACATCCTGTTCGACGTAACCAACGGTCAGCCCTCGCGATCTGGAGATCTCGCCATCGCTTGCCTCCATTGTGCCCGCAATACAGCGCAGCAGCGTGGATTTGCCGCGTCCATTGGCGGCGACGAGTCCGATACGATCACCGGCATTGACGACAAGGTTCAATTGCGAAAAGAGCGGCGCGTTCAGCGTTACGCCGAGATTGCGGATATTGATAAGGGTCATGATCGTTCTCTGGTCTTGCCGGCGATTACGACGTCCGGGCATGCAGCTGCCATCGGATGTTCGTGTCAGATCGCGGCGATTTATCCGAGTGCAGGCGCGAGCGGTAAATCGCCAGACGCCGCATTGCTACGGAGGGCAGACCAGGAAGAGATTCGAGAAGTCTCTGGTCAGCCCTGCAAACGCATTTGCAGGGCCTTGATGGGGCCACGCTGGCGATGGTGCTGGAAAAAATATGTCGTCACTGCGCAGCCCTCCTTTCTCAATTGATGCACCCACAAAATAACTCGGTACTCAAAGGAAGGCAAGGCAAAGCATCGCCAAGCTCAAGTCTGGGCCGCCCGCAGATATGAGGCGGCCAATCCCGAATCCGGCCACGTGCTAACGGGTCAACGCGCTAAGACGACAACGCCTTCCGATAAAGCACGCCGTAGCAGGCTGCCGACACGTCCCAGCCGAAGGAGCGGGCCATCGCGCTCTGGCGCATCGAGTTGAGGCGATCCTTGGTCACGAAGGTCGTGAACGCGCGGCGGATGCCGCCGAGAAAGGATTCGGTGGAGGGCTGGCTGAACAGGAATCCGGTTTCGCCGTCCACGATGGTTTCGGCAAGCCCGCCGGTCTGGCGGCCTATCGGCAGCGATCCAAACCTCTGCGCATACATCTGGCTTAAGCCGCATGGCTCGAACCGCGACGGCATCAGCGTGAAATCGCTGCCGGCAAAAATCCGCCTTGCCTGTCCGTCGTTAAAACCGATGGCTACACCGATCGCATCCGGCCGGCGCCGGTGCGCATCGACCAAGGCCTGCTCGATGTCGGGCTCACCGCTGCCGGTGACGATGATCTGCCCGCCGGCCTCGACGATCTCGTCGGCAGCGGATAGTACGAGGTCGATGCCCTTCTGATGAACGAGACGGGCAACGAGGCCGAAAATCGGGCCACGCGACAGCGCCAGGCCGAACTGCTGGCGGACGTAATCCGCGTTCGCACGCTTGCCTTCCCAGTCCCCGGCGCCGAACGGTTGGGCCAGCTGGGCGCATGCCCGGGGATCCCAGCTTTCGTCGATGCCGTTCAATATCCCCGTTAATTGCGCGGCATCGGAACGACGGCGAAGCAGACCCTCAAGCCCGCAGCCGAGCTCCGAGGTGGTGATCTCCTTGGCGTAGGTCTCGCTGACGGTTGTGAGATGGGAAGCGTAAACGATTCCGCCTTTGAGGAAGGACAATTTGTCGTAGAACTCGAGGCCGTCGATATGGAAGGAGTTCTCGGGCGCGCCGATCCGTCGCAGCGATTCTTTCGGGAAAAGTCCCTGGTAGGCCAAATTGTGGATGGTCAGAATGGTCGGGATCTTCACCGCATTCCAGGTGAGGTAAGCCGGCACAAGCGCAGCCTGCCAGTCATTGACGTGAACCAGATCCGCTGCCCAATTCTTGTCCAGAGTGCCTGCTGCAAGCTGGGCCGCGGCCGAGGCGAATCGCCCGAAGCGCACATCATTGTCCGGCCAGTCCCGGCCCGACGTATCGCCGTAGGGGTTGCCGGGACGGTCATAGAGTTGCGGACAGAGCAGGACGTAAACCGGCAGCCCATCCTTGGTCGCCGTCAACCCAAGCGAGCAGGCGGGCATCTCGGCCAAAGCCGGGCATTGGCCAACGATTTCGATATGCAGGAACTGTTCGACAACATTCCGATAGCCGGGAAGGATGATCCTGATGTCGCCCCAGGGGCGCAAGGCGCGGGGGAGGGCCGCTGAAACGGCCGCGAGGCCACCGACCCGGATAAAGTCATCCATTTCCGTGGTGACGAACAAGCCCTTCAAGAAACGCCCTCATGCCAGCGCCAATCTAGACTATGCAAGAATGGTTCCAGTTTTTTCTCAATCGGACGGCCGTCGGCGGTGTAAGTACTTGCCGGGAGAACCGCTTCTCCGGCACGCGGCGCAATTTAGGGTCACGCCGTGACCGAAGGTAAACGGTCGAGGGAGTTTGGAATGACAATAGCGGGAAACGATCAGGGTAATTTGACAAGGAGTTTTCAGGGCCTTCGCGTCCTCGACTTTTCCACCACGATCGCCGGTCCGCACTGCACCCGGATGCTGGCCGACCTCGGCGCGGAGGTCATCAAGATCGAGTCGGCTGAAGGGGAGATAATGCGAACCCGTCCGCCGGTCCGCAATAATTTCAGCAGCGCGTTCGGTCAGCTCAATGCCGGCAAGAAGAGCGTCGTTCTCGACCTGAAATCGCCCGACGCCATCGCGGTGATCAGACGGCTGGTGGCGAAAGCAGATATTCTCGTCGAGAATTTTCGTCCCGGCGTGATGCGAAGGCTGAAGCTGGATTACGATTCGTTGCGAGAGCTCAATCCAGCGCTGATCTATTGTTCGATCTCCGGCTACGGTCAGACCGGGCCATCGGCGGAACTGCCGGCTTACGCGCCGGTCATCCATGCAGCCTCCGGCTACGACATGGCCCACCTGTCGTACCAGCCGGGGAGAACCCGGCCTGATTACTGCGGAATTTATCACGCCGACGTCGTCACCGGCACTTATGCGTTTGGAGCCATCGCAGCCGCGCTGCATCAGCGTCACGGCAGTCAAAAAGGCCAGCACATCGACGTCTCGATGCTTGAATCGATGCTCACCCTGACACTGACTGAACTGCAGTCGTCGCAATTCGCCGTGCGGTTGCCGAGCCGCCCGATGTTCGGCCCAGTCGAGACCGCGGATGGATATGTCATGCTGGCCATCGGCAGCGAAAAGACGTTCCAGAATCTGGTCAAGACCTCCGGTCATCCGGAATGGATCGTCGATTCCAGGTTCGCGAAATATGTCGACCGGCGCGAAAACTGGAACGATCTGATGGACGGCGTCGAGACGTGGTCGCGCACGCTTTCAACTGCGGATTGCCTCGCCGCGCTCAACGGATGCGGAGTTCCCGCTTCGGCCTATCGTACCGTCGCGGAAGCATTGTGCGATCCGCAGATCGCGCATCGCCGCGCGCTGACCGAGGTAGAAGATGGCGGCGGCACTTTCAAAGTGATGAATGTGCCGTTCCGCATGTCGGGGGCAAGTGTGTCGGCGGGAAAGCGCGCGGCAACGCTGGGCGAGCACACTGTCGCGGTGCTCCGCGAGATCGGTCTTTCCGAGCAGGAAATAGCGGGCTTCACCGGCTGATCGCCACTGAGCGGTGCTGACGGCAACGGTGCTGCGACGATATCAGGCATCAAGGATCGCAAAAAACGCGAACGGCTCGTCCGCGACGTGCTGAGTGCCGTCGGCCTCGCCCCTGGTCTGGTGGTCGGACGCCTGCCGCACGAATTTTCCGGCGGGCAATGCCAGCGCATCTGCATCGCGCGCGCTGGTCCTCAATCCGGAGTCCATCATCTGCGACGAGCCGGTTTCGGCGCTCGACGTGTCGATTCGC
>WNGJ01011529.1_pt1 | contig 12006 bp, 10 predicted proteins | sample 5400611 | NCBI WGS metagenome assembly WNGJ01 (sample SAMN13153375, study PRJNA577476) | soil metagenome | isolation source: 40 cm soil or saprolite under Garry oak tree replicate 1 | place: USA:California | collected 2016-06-15 | reverse complement strand
CCACTCCCGCCCCTACGCGAATATGTGCTACTTATTGCTTCTACAATCGCTAATGCTTCCTCAAGCGTCTTACCATGAAGATGGGGAGCGAGCATGGAAAGCGACGAATATGCAATAGCCACACTGTCTCTGCCGAACTCCGGCAATGGTGCTATTTCGCCAACACCAACAATCTCTTGTTCTGTGCATACTTCGACAACGATACCATTTCTTATAGCCATAGGACTGTGAGCTGTGGTGAAAGCAATTCGTAACGCTATACTGTAAGCATGCCATTGCACATTCGTGATTCGCATATTTTGAGTATTGCCAGCTTATGGCAGGCGTGGGAAGCGGGAAAAGTCAGGTTTGCGCTTCTCCAGGAAAGCGTTTTTGCCTTCTTTGCCCTCTTCAGTCATGTAGTAGAGCATGGTGGCGTTACCTGCCAGTTCCTGAATACCGGCAAGCCCGTCGGTATCAGCGTTAAAGGCAGATTTGAGGAAGCGAATAGCGATGGGGCTTTTCTCTAGAATTTCTCTGGCCCACTGGATCGTTTCCTCTTCTAACCGTTCCAGAGGCACGACTGTGTTGACCAGCCCCATGTCCAGTGCTTCTTGCGCGGTATACTGGCGACAGAGATACCATATCTCGCGGGCCTTCTTGTGTCCGACGACACGAGCCATATAGGTTGCGCCCCAACCTGCATCGAAGCTGCCGACTCGTGGGCCGGTTTGCCCGAAGCGTGCGTTATCGGCGGCGATGGTCAGATCGCAGAGCAGGTGAAGAACGTGTCCCCCCCCGATAGCATAGCCTGCCACCATGGCAATAACCGGCTTAGGCAGGTATTTGATGACTTTTTGCAGATCGAGAGCATTCAGGCGGGGGACGCCATCGCTGCCAACGTAGCCTCCCTCACCACGCACACGCTGATCGCCTCCTGAGCAAAATGCTTTGTCCCCTGCACCTGTGAAGATGACCACGCCAATTTCGGGGTCTTCACGGCACAAGTTGAAAGCATCAATCAGTTCCGTTAAGGTCTCAGGTCGGAAAGCGTTGCGTACCTCCGGGCGATTGATCGTGATCTTGCCCATGCCTTCGGCCTTCTCAAAAATAATGTCGGTATAGTCCTTAACATTTACACGGATTAGGCATCGCCTAACAATGAAGCGCAAAAGTCCCTTACAAGCCGGTCAAACACTCTCGGCTGTTCCAGGTGAACGGTATGGCCTGCATCTGGCACGACCCATAGTTGCGACTGTGGTAGCATCTGTGTCATTTGTTGTGCTATATCACAGAACTTCTTATCTAACTCACCTGTAATGAGTAGTACAGGTATGCTAAGTGCTGGTAGTCTATCATGTAGTGCTGGCTGAACTCCTGTCCCAACGCCACGCAAGCTCTGTGCCAGCCCACTAGCTCGGTTGTTCAGGCGCTGCTCGTGTAAGGCTTGTCGAAGCTTCATAGGCAGGCTTTGCTGGCTGGCAAACAGTGGAAGACGTTCCCATTGCTCGACAAACGCGGCTACACCATCTCGCTCAATGCGCTCTGCTAGGGCCTCATCGCTGCGTTGACGCTCTTCACGTTCGCTGGCGGTTGCCAGCCCGGGTGATGCACTTTCCAGAATCAGCGCACGAAAGAAGCCTGACAGGGCGGTATAGAGTGCGATACGCCCACCCATAGAATAGCCAAGCAGAATAGCTTCTCCTTTGCCTACTCCAAGTTCTATCAGCGCAGCCAGAATATCGGCCTGACAATGCTCTATGCTATAGCGTTGCGGATCGGTGGGTGCATCAGATTGACCATGACCGAGCATATCGAGCGCGATCACGCGCATACCATCTACTGCAAAGGTGTTGAGATGCTCTCCCCAGCTTGCCGCGCTTCCGGTAAAGCCATGCAAGAGGACAAGCGTTTGTTGCCCTGGAACTGGCTCACCTCGCAACTCCACACTTAGCTCAACACCATTAACACGTAGAGTTCTCCTGCTCATTGCTACTTGTCCCCTGCCAGTATACCTTGCTCACTAAGTGCCTCATGAACGTCCCGCCAGAGTTGGCGATGCATACGAACGTTACTCTCACGTTCCGTAACAACCTCAATGACATGTAGCCCACCAGCTCTCATAGCCCGGCTAACCTCTTCACGAAACTGCTCCCAATGCTTGACACGTTGAAATTGTCCACCGTACATCTGTACAGCAAGACGAAAGTCCAAGCCGGTTGGGGTACCGAAGAGTTGCTCAAAATGTTCTGGATAAGCGGCTTGTGGGAGGAATGAGAAGATACCCCCACCGTCGTTGTTGATGAGGATGATGGTCAGATCAAGCTGGTGTAGGCGTGCAGCAAGCAAGCCATTGAGATCATGGAAGAATGAGAGGTCACCCACTATCAGAACGGTTGGTGCTTCATTCTGGCTAACCGCCCTTACTCCCAAGGCACTGGAGACGATGCCATCAATGCCATTTGCCCCTCGATTGCCCAGCAATGAGATGGAATGCGTACTGCCCCAGAAAAAAGTATCGAGATCACGAATGGGCATACTGTTTCCGGTATAGAGCGTCGCATGCTCAGGCAGCAACTGGGCGAGTGGACTGTAATGTATGCCGTGTTATGTGATCTGCTTGCTGCCAGATGGTCGTCCATTCCTGAGTAGTAGTCGGTTGGGCAGAGGGCATGGCAGGGGTGGTAGGCATGGCAGGGGCAAGCCCTGCCACTACTATACTACGGCTTTGCTTTGCTTCTGTATGCTGTGCTGGTAGTGCGGTAGAGAGTTGCTCACATAGAACAACCGGATTGATATGAAGCATCATCGAGGCGAGTTGGGTTGGCTCGTTCCAGTCGTTGTGTTCGTCAATCACGATGATGGGACACTGGGCATGGCGTTGCAGGTAGAGCAGAAGCGGTTTTGAAGTGGGCATAGCCCCGAAGCGCAGGATCACTTCAGGTGCCATACTTGCGACAAATGGTTCTACCCGCAAGAAGGCATCGTAACTCGTAAGAACCAGTTCCTGACTATGTTTGCCGCAACGCAATTGCGAGAGGGGATCGGCCAGGATAGGATAGTGAAGCCTGTGGGCTAACTGTATAAGCGGCTGAACCAGCGCGGTGCCGCTATGGGGGCCGACAAGAATGAGACCACGTTGCGCTGTACGCACTATGTCCATCAAATATGTAATATCTGTAGGAGATGGTGCAGCCAGTGGCTCATCACTTACTGAGATATAAGCCGCATTGTGAGGGCGTCCTTGCCATGCATATATATCACGCTGTGCTGGCACGGGAAAGAGTTCCCCGCCACTTGGCTCGGGGGTTAGCGGCTCGCGCAAGGGAAAATTGAGATGAACTGGCCCCGCAGGAACTGCTTGTGTGAGCGATGCCGCACGACAGGCCAGGGTACGAATATAGCGCAGAGCCGCGTTGGTAGCCTCTGGCAATGCGACGTCAGCGAACCACTTGACGTGGGTGCCGAAGAGCCGGTTCTGGTCAATGGCCTGGGGTGCGCCACACTCGCGTAGTTCATGAGGGCGATCAGCGGTCAGGACGAGTAGCGGTACATGAGTTAGTTTGGCTTCGACAATGGCTGGTAGAAAGTTCGCGGCTGCTGTGCCAGAGGTGCAGAGTAGGGCTACTGGCTGTCTCAGTTGTTTGGCCATGCCCAGAGCGAAGAAGGCAGCTGAGCGTTCATCTACATGCATCCAGCAACGAATAGCGGACTGATTCGCGAAGACCATCGCCAGAGGAGTCGAGCGAGAACCGGGGCAGATGACAACATGTGCAATACCGGCTCGCTGCAGCTCATCGACAAATGCACCAACGTAGGCATAGGTTGGATTGACCGGGTGTGAGGCGGTTGATGATATATCTGACATATGTGTTCTCTTAGTCCTCTAGTCCACGCAACATGACCTGGAGCTTGAGACAGGACTCGGCATATTCGCTTTGAGGGTCTGAGTCGGCAACGATGCCACATCCGGCAAAGAGGGTCGCTTTGTCCCTGGCAATCAAGCCCGAACGTAGAGCTACCGCAAATTCGCCATTGCCAGCGGCATCGAGCCAGCCAACAGGGCCTGCATACCAGCCCCGATCTAGCTGTTCACCAGCACGGATGGCTGCCAGTGCCTCCTGTTGTGGGAAACCACCAACCGCTGGGGTGGGATGCAGTATTGCCAGTGCTTCGAGAATACTGCGCTCAGGCAGTAGCTTGCCGACTATGGGTGTTTCTAGATGCTGAACGTTTTTCAGCTTACGTAGATGGGGCGCCTCAGCCATCCAGACGTTACTACACAGCTTCATTAGAGCTTCTTGTATCGTCTTGACTACGATCTCATGTTCGCTTTTATTTTTTGCACTATGCAGAAGCTCTGCTCCCAGTTGCTCATCCTCTGCGGGAGTTGCACCACGAGGAGCCGAACCTGCCAGGGCCATCGTCTGTAGCTGTCCATCCTCTGAACATACGAGACGCTCAGGCGTAGCACCTACAAAGTAATGATCTTCACGCTGTATGGCAAAGATGCAGGCGGTAGGATAGCTCTGGCGCAAGCGATGTAAGACCGTGCTAACATCAAATGTGATCTCCGGTGTTTGTGAAGTCACCTCGACACTCCGCGCTAACACAACTTTCTCATAAGCTCCTTGTCGGATACATTGTGCTGTCTCTGCTACCTGCTCCATCCAGGCGGAAGCTGGCAATAGATCGTGCAGACAAAGGAGACTCGGCGCATCCGTTGGAGATGATCGAGCTGCTGTTGAAGGCTTTGCGAGAGCAGTTTGCAAACGCATGATTTTCACCATCAGTTCTTCGACATGTTGCTCAATGTTCTCCTCCGTCTCTACCTTCGTGTTAATAGTCAGCGTGGCACCACTGCTATAACGACTGAACAGTAGGTGAGGCACAATAAGTAGCCCATCAGGGAAGCCTTGCCAGAGAGGAGTGCGCGGACTCAGCGGATCGAAGCAGAAACCGCCAAAGGCCAGCGGTCCGGCGGAGGTAAGGGAAATGTTTTCCTGAGCAGAGGAGATGACTGCATGTTGTAGTAAAGTACGCCATGCGGGAATAGCAGCAGTAATGTGTGTGCTGCCACTTGTAGTGATGGCTGCCGCTCTGTCTATGCCCACGAAGGCACTCTGCTCAGAGGGACGTTCCCAGAAAAAACATTCTCCAATATTGGCCTGTTGAGCCGCCGTAAAGAGCTTGAGGGCGTCCCACTCTCCGAGAGGCTGCACAAAGCTGGCAAGCACACTGTGACCGTGTGTAGCGGCACGAGTGGCGGCTGTATGAAGAGTAGCGAGTAACTGTTCACGATTACAACGGATAGACGCTAAAGCACTGGTTTGATATATCTGCGCAGTATCTGCAAATACCGCATCCATAATGTTCACCTACGTTTATGTAAAACTTCCACCACCCCTGTCTACTCATATCTATAAAAAGGGGTGTAAACAACATAGGCTAACATGTATGATGAATACCAACCCGTATATCCGGTTTGATAAAACTGTCTACCGTTCGTAACCACCCGGTAAAGATAGAGATGAGCGACTTTTCAGGGATCGATATAACTTATCTTTACTTAAGAATATAGAAAAAGATCGCCAGCTAAGTCAAACCTGGTAAACCGACAGCATCGCCACCAGTTGAGGCAGGACGTATCCTGCTTGCTCATGAATCACCACATCTGCGCCTGCATCTAAAGATGTCGGCTGCAGGTTAATGATGATTAAGGGAATGTTGCGTTGCAGAGCCATACGCGGCAGCATAGCGGCTGGCATCACTTTGAGCGATGAACCGACGACCACAAACAAGTCACAGGCGGCAGTCAGTTCTTTTGCACGTCCTAGCACCGCCTCTGGAATGCGCTGACCAAATAGAATAGTGGCAGACTTGAGGTAGCCGCCACAGCAGGGACATTGGGGATCGCTCTCTCCCGCGTCGATGCGCTGTTGTAACTCAGACATGGATGAACGTGCTCCACAGAGAGTACAGGCTGCCGCCCGTGAGGTGCCATGCAGTTCAATGACATGTTCCGCCTGGTTGCCTGCATCCTGGTGCAAACCATCGAAATTCTGCGTGATGACGCCCAACAGCATCTGTCTGCGCTCTAAATTTGCTAGAGCGAGATGGGCTGCGTTCGGACGAGCTGTCGCGACCTGAGGTGAGAGGTTGCGTCGCCCCTGCCAATATTGGCGGCGTGCTTCGGGCTTATGAATAAAATCACGACAGCTCACAGGTGGTGACGTTAACCATGGCGAACCTGGACTGCGAAAATCGGGAATGCCCGACTCAGTGCTGATACCCGCACCGGTCAAAGCCACGATCTTTTTGGCTTGCTGCATAAGTTCAACGGCATCTTGCAGTTGTTCAGAAAGTGAAAGTGTAGGCATGAGGTATATATTCCTGCTAGCTGTACGACCTTTTTGTACTTGGCAGAGAAAATGGCGTTGTGTGCTATTCTTCAACCAAATCTTAACCAAATCTTAACCAAATCTCAACCGTTCTCCCCTTAACAAAGGCCGCTTTTTATTTCATAATAATACCAGAGCGTGCGTGTATATAGCTCAGTAAGTATGTATAAGTATAGCGTGTTGAGTATGTGAAGTGCAAGTAACATAGGTTACTCAGACCTGGATGTTTCGTTCTAAGAAACTGGAAGGGGAAAATCAATACATAGAAGTATACCTATCTCCTGATGTCACATGGATTTTTCTTTATCTCATAATTCGCAGGGGGAAGCATATGAGTTTCACACTCTTGGAGCAGCAGCATTATCTTTCTGTAATCGTTCCCGTATATAACGAAGAACAGAACATCCCGTTTCTTCATGAGGCTATCAATCGCGTCTTAAGGGAACAGGTTTTTTCCTACGAGGTCATTTATGTTGATGACGGCAGTACAGATAATACCTTTGCTCGGCTGGAGTATCTCTCGATAAATGATCGGCATGTTCAGGTTGTTCAGCTGCGCCGTAACTTTGGACAAACGGCTGCAATTTCCGCTGGCATAGCCCATAGTACGGGCGAAATTCTCGTGTTCATGGATGGCGATTTACAGAATGATCCCATTGATATTCCACGTTTGCTAAAAAAATTAGATGACGGGTATGATGTCGTAAGTGGCTGGCGCAAGCATCGTCAGGACGCGAAAATCAGCCGTAAATTGCCCTCGTGGTTGGCAAATCGTCTCATTTCAAAAGTTACCGGAGTGTACCTGCACGACTACGGCTGTACCTTGAAGGCATACCGACGCGATGTGTTTGAGCATGTTCGCCTCTACGGCGAGATGCACCGCTTCATCCCGGCTTACGCAGCTATAGGAGGAGCGTCCGTTACAGAGCTAGAGGTAACACACCATGCTAGACGCTTTGGGAAGTCGAAATACGGTATCTCACGGACCGTGCGTGTCGTCCTGGATCTACTTACATTGAAGTTCCTTGGTAATTACGGAACGAAGCCTCTCTACGCCTTCGGCAAGCCAGGTCTCGCCTCATTGTTGTTGGGAACAGTGTTATCTGCACTGTTGTTAAAGGGAAAATTCTCTGCTCCTAGTGTCCGTGTTCATCGCAATCCTCTCTTGCCCCTTACAATGCTTTTTGCAGGTTTTGGCATGCAATGCATCATGATAGGATTGCTGGCTGAGTTATTGATGCGTACTTACCATGAGTCTCAAGGTAAGCCAACTTATGTCGTGAGAAGTGTTAGCTCGGCAGATCAGCTCGAAAGCGATCCAGCCATCACCACGAAAAGGTCTATCTTAAGATAGTTAGCAGGGCAGGTAGCCGGTGATGAATTCATGTGGGGTGCATATTGACAGAACCTATCACTAAGCATAATAGCGTTGACGAAGAGTTCTTCAAACAACGAGGTTGGAAAGAATGTATGTTTCACAGGGGCGATTAGGGGATTATTAGGTATCTCATCATCACCGTATCCTGTGTCTCCGCAGCCCATTGCGGTGCTTCGCACAAAATCGCTTTACAAAAGAGCCATTATAGCAACTCACCTGGGGCCTCATGTGCCTGGTGGGTAATGGTGACGTGTTTATTTTGCACTTAAAGGCTAGATGGAGAAGAATAGTATGCGTTGTTTAGTCACGGGGGTCGCGGGTTTCGTTGGATCACACCTCGCTGAGCGCCTCCTCAAAGATGGCCATGAAGTATGGGGTATTGATGGCTTTATTGATTATTACCCTCGTTCGATCAAAGAGCGTAATCTGGAAGGCCCAAGCTCGTGGAACACTTTCCACTTTATTGAAGGGAACCTCCTCGAGATCAACCTCTTTCAGATCCTCGATGGAACGGATTGGGTCTTTCACCAAGCTGCTCAGGCTGGCGTACGTGCTAGTTGGGGAAAGGAATTTTCTCGCTACACGGAATGTAACGTGCTGTCAACACAGCGGTTGTTAGAGACTGTACTCCATGTGAAAGGAGTCCAGCGCTTCATCTATGCCTCTTCATCTTCTGTATATGGAAATACAACGAGCCTTCCAGTCAATGAACTGGTGACGCCATATCCGAATTCACCTTACGGAGTGACAAAATTGGCTGCCGAGCATCTTTGTACACTTTATCATCGCAATTTTGGAGTACCAACAGTATCACTGCGCTACTTCACCGTATATGGACCACGTCAGCGCCCTGACATGGCATTCCATCGCTTCTCTAAGGCGATTGTAACCCACGAACCCATTCACGTGTATGACGATGGATTGCAGACCCGCGATTTTACCTACATCTCGGATGTGGTTGAAGCGAATATCCGTGCCGCAATCTCAGATGCTGCTCCTGGCCAGATTCTAAATATCGCTGGTGGATCACGGGTCACTATACAGCAAGTGCTACAGCTATTACAGGAGATTAGCGGCACAACAATTCATGTAATGTACGGGAAGAAACAGTACGGTGATGTCCGTGACACCTTTGCAGATACGAAAGGTGCGCAAAAAGTGTTAGGGTACCATCCTCTTGTGCCTTTGCGGGAGGGGCTGGCGAACGAGTTCGAGTACATCTTATCACTCTATAAACAGGTACATACTCCTGTCGCCTAGAGATCTTTTTCGCTATTACGAAGGTATATTGATGAGTACAAATAAGCATTTCCAATCTCAAGTAGTAAATACCCTTATTCCCACCATGGTCAGTCCTTTGGAAAGTACTAAGCAAGCTTATCCACTGATTGATCCATTCCATGAGGCTAGGCAGAAAGAGCAAGCCTTATTCGGGGATGCGCTTGATGATGCAGAAGAAGACTTCATGCTTGCAGACACCCTTCCACGAAAAGCGCTTCAAAAATATGCTATAGTAGACCACCAGCAACGAAGAGGAATACTGAGGAAGTCAACGAAGAAGTGGCTCAAGTTTGCCTTTCGACTTGGTTGTACTGTACTCCTGTTTGCCGTTTTATTCAAATCGTTTGCCTGGTCAATCCTATTCACGACGCTTACACGCCTTGATGTGCCGATTGTGCTGATAGGGCTGATTGTGGGGGTATTCGGTGTCATAGTTAGTAGCTATCAATGGAAGAGTTTGCTACATGGTGAACAAATCCATATCGACCTCGCCAGGCTCATAAACCTTTACTTTGTAGGCATTGCCTTCAACCACTTTCTCCCTACAGGTATGGGCGGCGATGTTGTGAAAGCATACTATGTTAGTCGCGAGGGTGGCACTAACGCAACCTCTGTCAGTGCGGTATTGATGAGTCGTGTCACGGGTCTTTTTGGGATGTTCATTGTCTCGATATCAGCACTGCTCATCTGGCATACATCTTTTTCACGCGGAATTGTTATTCCATTCTTGCTGCTCATTTTGGCGGTGTGTACAGTGATTGCCTTTGCTGTCTTTTCTGTATCAATACTACCGAGGTTTTTTAAAGGAAGATGGGCCCAATGGCCGATCTTTGCCTCGATTATCAGTTTTGGCAATGCACTAAGTGTGAGCATCATGCGACCACGCTCTATGGGTACCGCGACGCTATTTGGGGTATTATTTCATATTGAGACATGCCTCAATTACTACATCTACGCAGTTGCGCTTCATATGAATGTCCCGCTCTCATTTTACTTAGTAGCTATCCCATTTGTCACTTTGGTTGCCTTCTTACCAATTTCTATTAATGGTTTTGGATTGCGAGAAAGTGTATTTGTATACGCCTTCTCGATCATCCACATTCCCACTCCCACAGCACTTCTCCTGGCCTTTCTAGTAGATCTACAGACACTCCTTTTTGGTATCATCGGCGGGGGAATCTATCTTGCAATGGGAAGTAGAAAGCACACACGCTCGCAATGACTCATTACTTGGCAACTGTAACTCTAGGTTTCCAGGCACTAGGCTTTGCTTGTTTGCAAATGTGCATCTATCGGTGTAGAACCTTTAGTATAACTCTACTATATCGGAGTATCTAGATATGACGAGGTCAGTATGAACAAACACAATGATTCTCAGGCACAGAATCACAACAACCTATCAGCACCTGAAGCAGTAGCTATGAAAGAGCAAAAAAACCAGTCTGTGATAGGCACTTTATCACCTGATCAGGACGTAAAAACAAATGCGTCGCAGATAAAAGTATCATCTAAAGAAGAGGTGCTCCTGAGCAAAGCAATCTCCAGAGTAATTCCTATAGCAGAGATACCTAAGTTCGTGAGTCGAAGACCAAAACGCGCTCTCACTATAGGAGCGGTGCTTGCGCTAATCATCTTGCTTGGAGCGAGCGGCTTTGTTATATGGCGGCTTATCAGAGTGCCGAATGTTGGCCTCTATCAAGTTGGTTCCAGGCAGTTGCTAGACGAGTATGCCGGCGGCGGAGGCATTGTATTTCCACGCCAGCAGTTAGATATTTCGTATCCGCTTGCCGAGCGCGTTGTGACAGTGCGAGTTAAAGCTGGGGATCAGGTTGTTCCCAATCAGCCACTTATTCAACTCGATCCTACACAAATTAATGCTCAAATTGCACAAGCAGCTAACGATGTGGCAGCAGCGCAAGCATACCTGAATTCGGTTTCAGGCTTAAACAATCCAATCACTATTGCCCAGGCACAGCAGGCATATCAAGTGGCGCAAAACAGGTATAATTCGCTTGTCGCTCAAGCCTCGTCACCTACCTTGAATAAAGGCAATCTCATCTCGCCAATGCGAGGTGTTGTTACCGCCGTCAATATCAATCCTAATGAAGTTTTTGCGCCGAATACGATTCTGCTGACTATTATGGATCAATCCACTGTTATTGTACATGCGAAGATACCTTTGTCCAATCTAGGTCAGGTGAGTCTTGGTCTCCCCGCAGTAGTGACTCCCTCCGCATTGCCCAATGCCAGCTTTCAGGGTACTGTCATCTCTGTTGTTCCCCAAGCTGACCCACAGACAGACACTTTCGAAGTGCAGGTAGAAGTCAAGAATCCTCAACAGATGCTCTTGCCAGGTATGAGTGCCTTTGTACGTATTCAGGGGAAGAGCCAGGGATTTGCACTCCCCCGTGGTACGGTGCTCAACCCTGATCAGAACCCAATTGTATTCGTCGTACGTAATCAGCACGCCTATATGCAACGTGTGCATGTAGTAGGTCGTTCGGTAGATAATATCTTTGTTGATGCAGGTGTTTCACCTAATGATACTATCGTGTTAGTTGGGCTTGATCAATTACATGATGGCCAGCAAGTCCATGTGACTACTATCGAACGCTGAGCTTGAAGGTGGAGAGAACGTATTATGCATCCTTCTAAACAGGCCTGGGCTCCTCTTCAGAGCATTATACCAGCGATTGCGGGCAGTGCTATGATACTTGCCAGCCTGCTTCCCTGGCTGAATGATCCCTTAGGAGGATATTATTCAGCCTGGAGCTTACCCATCAACATTGGCTGGCCCTTTCAAGTTAAGGCATTTAACTATGGTCTACTTTGCCTCTGCTGTGCGCTATACACATTTATCATCGCTTACCATAATTGGAGAGCTTTGAGCAGCAAAAGGCCATCTCTTGTTTGGCGGCCCACGCCAGCGGGCACACTCTGCCTCGTTCCGGTAACATTATTTCTCTT
>WNGJ01006971.1_pt2 | contig 12006 bp, 11 predicted proteins | sample 5400611 | NCBI WGS metagenome assembly WNGJ01 (sample SAMN13153375, study PRJNA577476) | soil metagenome | isolation source: 40 cm soil or saprolite under Garry oak tree replicate 1 | place: USA:California | collected 2016-06-15 | reverse complement strand
GACCCAGCCACGTTTGCAGCTATGCAAGAATACGCTGCATCGTCTGGCTTCTCACTGGATGGAGGCGCAATCTTTGGACTTGGATGAAGACTACTTAGAAGAAAGTGAGTAACGGCAATGGCAGAAACCACACGATGGACACATGAGGATGTGAAGGGCATATTGAGGTTGAGCACAATTGCAGACTTGGAAAAGTTAATCGCTCATCCTGGCAAGCAGTACCGTCAAGAGTTCGCGAACGCATACACCGTCAATGCCCTGCGCACGTTGGCAGAGTCTGATGTTCTTCCTGATGATATCCGCGAATTGGTGCTGCGCATCCTGGAATTGCACGAGAAAGCTAGCAACCCATTTCTAGGGATGAATATACCAACGAAGATAGAAAGCGAGTGACACCCATGGCACACTTTGAAAAGACTCCGGACGGCTATCATCCAGACCTCAACAAAACCATCGACCCACGAATTATCGTTGAGATAAATATTGCCTATCAGATCCTCGTCAAATAACGCTCATTTCTTGGTAGAGGGCCTCGTTGCTTTTTCCTCAGGATTTGGGAAGAGAGAGTTTCAATGGTTCACCAACTGCCGAACAACTCTGGTACTCACTCCTGGGATAGCGGGTCTCCCACACCATCAGATACCCACAGTGTCCAACAACCGCTTCGCGGTGTATGGCAAGATAAAAACGCGCCCACATGCGTACGCAGAGCTACCAATCAGCCTGTGACACTGAAAACCCCAGCGCGTACGCGCTGGATGCGTACAAAGAGTTCTCGTTCACAAAACCGTTTCACCTCTTACCAAATTCTTCTGAAATTCTTGCCAAAAATGTGTTGCTTTTGCTGTTGACCTGTTGCTACTATGAAGCTCACGCAAAACTATGCCACACGCTCTTGCCCAGACATCCATCCATTCCAGAAGGCGGCAAACGGTTCAAGTTGCCGCATGGGTGAAACCCTCTCTCAAAGCAGAGTTACAGCATATAGCCGAGCAGGAAGGACTCAGCGTTTCACAAACCTGTGGAGTGCTGCTTGAAGAAGCCATCCGCCAGCAATTGCATACCCAACATGCGGTCCTCTTGCAGCCCATCATTGAGCAAGCCATTGGCAAACAGATGCGAGGAATAAGCACGCGACTTGCTTGGCTGTTTGTGCGTGTGGCGTTTGACTCGGGTCAGACAAGAAGTCTGGTGACTAACATTTTGAGCAGACAACCAGGAGTGACTCCGGCACTGTTGGAGACCATCCTGGACGGGAGCAGCAAAACCGCAAAAGGCAATCTTCTGCGCCGGACTCCTCAGCTTATCTCTTTAATTGCAGCGGTTGAACAGTGGATACAGGAGGAAGAGGAAGGCAAAGAAAGAAGATGAAGCATGGCAATTGTCAAAGCCAAGTATACAAAAAGCAGAGGAGGTGCAAAAGCAACCATCCGCTATATCCAGCACCGGCCAGGGAAAGAGAAAACACGCATCACCCGAACACTCTTTGGGATTGATGGAGCCATGGGAAGATGGCAAGCCTACCGCATGATTGATGAGGCTGAAAAGGGGAGTGTCTTTTTTCGCTTTGTCATAAGCCCCGATCCAAAACAGGAAGATACACAGCAGGACTTACGTTTACGAGAAGTAACAGAGCAGACTATGCTGATGCTTGAAGAACGGTTACACAAACAGGTTTCCTGGGTAGCAGTCGTCCACGCAGACCACGCGCCACACCGCCATGTGCATGTGCTGGCGGTTGTTGCGGGGAGACTTCAGGTACAGGATTTTGAGTCCCTCAGACAAGCGGCAACAGCGGCCAGTGTCACGCAGCGAAGGCAAGCAGACCAAGTACTCAAGGCCAAAGAGCAGGAACGGGAGGAGGCACAATGGGAACCTCAGCACTAGTCATACGACGATTCCTCCTGTTTCTCAGTGCGGTTATCCACGGGATACGAGCTCTCTTTGCAATGGACACCCACCTGCATCGAGCCCGTTTTGCGAACACTTCTGAGCTGAGTCAATTACTGACTCCGACACCACCCGCTGACGGCCTGTTGCTTGGAAGAGCGTCTCTTCGCTCCTTTGTCACAGTGCGGCCTCAGAAAACGCGCCGTGAAATTGGCAATCTGCTGATTGTTGGCCCAACCAGAAGCGGGAAAGGACTCTTGGCAACCAGCCAACTCCTCTCCTGGCACCAGAGCGTTATTGTCAATGACATTAAAGGCGAATTGTTTTCCTCAACCGCAGGCTACAGAAGCACGCTTGGAAAGGTGTTTGTCATTGATCCAACAGGGATCGGGCATTGCTTTGATCCATTGCAAGGGAAGAAAACTGAAGATGAGTTTTTTTCTAGTGCTGCACAGCTGCTTTTCAAACCGGATGCCCACATTCCGCAGAAAGGTTGACGGAAAAAAGGATTTCGAGTAAGGTAAGAAAAAAGGCGGAAGGGCGAAAAAGTGTCACAGGAAGCAGAGTATCAAACAGAAAGACTGGACCATTTGGGAATAGTGGCAGGAGTCTGTCGAGAAGCAGGAATAGCAGAGTGGCTTGATGAACGAGCAGGAGAACAGCGCCGGAGCGTGAGTGTAGGAAAGGCCACGGTTGCCATGATCTTGAATGGGCTCGGGTTCAGCAATCGTCAGTTGTACCTGGTGCCCCAATACTTTGAGAACAAACCCGTCGAGCATTTGCTCGGAGAAGGGATCAGCGCAGATATGCTCAATGACGATTGTTTGGGACGCACGCTCGATTGGCTCTATGAGCATGATCCAACGACATTGTTTGCGGGTCTGGCCACGCAGGCACGCCAGCGTTTTGGGGTCAAGGCCAGTCATATTCACGTGGATACGACCTCATTGTCGGTGAGTGGGGAGTATCTCTCGGAGGCAACTTCTCAAGAGAAGCGGGAGGAGGGAGAGCCGGTTCCCATCGCGATCACCTACGGCTACTCCCGCGATCATCGCGCCGATCTCAAGCAATGGATGATGGGCCTGGCCACGACCAACGATGGAGATGTTCCTCTCTTTTTGCGCCCGCTGGATGGCAACAGTTCGGACAAAGCCAGTATCAGTGCGATCGTCACGACCGTGATGACCCAATTGCGTGAAACGTTGCCAGAAGAGCAGGAAAGCCGTATTGCGGTGTTCGATAGCGGTGGATACAGTGAAGCGAACATGACCCGCTACAACGAGGCGAAGATCACGTGGATCAGCCGTGTGCCAGAAACCTCTCATGAGGCCAAAAGGGCGCTACAAGAGGAAGTGGCGGAATGGCAAGCGTTTTCCGATGGCTCAGGGCAGTACAGAGCAAGCATCATGGATCTGCCACAAGGAAAGGAACGCTGGGTGATCGTGCGCACGAAGGCCGGAGAACAGGCGGCTCGTGTGCAGATGGAGAAGAAGGTGAAGAAAGCGAAAGAGCAGTGGGAGAAAAAGCTCTGGCACCTCTCCAAGCAGGAGTTTGCCTGTCAGAGTGATGCTCAAACGGCGTGGGAACACACGATAAAGGGAAAACCCTCCTTTCTGGTGGCAACCTGTACCAGCAAGCAAGAGGGGCACTATCAGCAAAAAGGACGCCCGAAAAAAGATGCCCCACCCGATTCGAGCATTTGGCAGCTCGTACCTACTCTCTCGCTTGATCAACAAGACGTGGAGGTGCAAATCAAGAAACAAGCAAGCTTCATTGTGGCCACCAACCTGCTCGATGAGCAGAAGCTCTCCCACGAACAGGTGTATCTCACCTACAAAGAGCAAGGAGGCGTTGAACGAGGGTTTCGCTTCCTCAAAGATCCCCTCTTTTTGGCCTCCTCGGTTTTTGTCAAGAAGCCCGAACGCGTGGTGGCACTGAGTTTCATCATGGTACTCTGCTTGTTGGTCTATCGTTTAGCCGAACACCACCTTCGCCGCCAACTTCTCTCCACCTCGCAAACCCTTCCTAACCAGGTCAACAAGCCCACTGAGCGTCCAACCATGCGTTGGATTTTTCAATGCTTTGAAGGCATTGATCTCCTGCACATTCGTCTGGGAGCACAATGGCAAACCCGGATCTTGGGGCTGCAACCTCTTCATCAACGCGTTCTCCGCCTGCTTGGCCCTACCTTTTGTCAATTCTATTTTTTCTCTCCCTAAACTGCGGAATGTGGGGTCCAGGGAACGCCAGGAGCTCTATCCCGTTGTCAAAAACACGCTGGCCTGACCACTAGGTATGCCACTCGAAGACCGTAAGGATCTCGTTCATCAGCGATATAATACCCTGAAAGAGTACTTCCAGGGAAAGTTTCCCGCCTTAGAAGGTGATACACATGCTGGTTGAAGGACTACAACTTGGTCGATACCGCCTTCTTCGCCTGGTAGGACATGGTGCTACTAGCGTAGTCTACCTTGCAGAAGATCAACGCATCAGCCGCCAGGTGGCTCTCAAGATCATTCAAAGCGAAAACCTGGCAAGTGAAGACGCCAGGGATATAGCACTCCTTTTTCAGCGCGAGGCTCACGCCATTGCTAGGCTCAATCACTCCAATATCCTCCCTCTCCTTGACTTTGGGGAGGAGGTTATTGATGACAAAACACTTGTCTACCTAGTGATACCGTACTGTCCAGAAGGCTCTCTTGCTAGATGGCTGCGTCAGCGGAGTGCGACACTCATCCTTCAACCACAGGAAGTGTTGCACATTATGCAGCAGGCCGCTGACGCGCTAGAGTATGCTCACGACCAACACATCGTTCACCGCGATGTCAAACCCTCCAATTTCCTCATCCGTAGTCGCAAAAGCACTCCTGACCGCCCTGACCTGCTATTAGCAGACTTCGGTATCGCACGCTTCACCCGGGGAACCACCGACGTGAGCAAGACGATTCGGGGGACGCCTTTATACATGAGTCCTGAACAGTGGCGCGGTCACGTTGTACCTGCAACCGATCAGTATGCACTGGCGATCATGGCCTATGAATTGCTAACGAGTCGCCCTCCTTTCCTAGGAACACAACATCAGGTGATGTACCAGCCCTCTATGATACCTCCACCACCACCGAGTACTGTGAATCTACGCATCACACCGTCCATCGATGCTGTGATCCTGCGGGCTCTGGCAAAAGAGCCCGAGACCCGTTTCCCTTCCATCACTGAATTTGCCCATGCCTTCCAACAGGCAGTCCAGACAGCGATTGATCGACCCATCATCTCACTTCCATCTCCCCCACCTTCTCTGGGGACTCCCTTGAATCCTCCTGCAATACTTCCTCCATCCCCCACACCTCCCAGTCCGGGAGATACACGGCATATTTCCATCCCACGTGGGCAGAGTAATGACGTACATACCCACCTGACCATTAGCATGGCAGAGGCCATGGCTGGAGTAAACCGCACTGTTACATTCCCAGGGGGACAACAGGTCACTGTTGCAATACCCGCAGGAGCATATGATGGCCAGGTGCTCTGGTTGAAGGGTCAGGTTGAACCCTCCTCACTGAATGCTCCCAAGGGGGAACTCATCATTACGATCTCGATCACACCCTCAACGGAACCAGCGACCATTGAAAGAATACCCGGCCTCCCATCTCCTCGCATTACGCTGAAGAGGCTACTCCTCAGTGGCCTTGCCCTTCTGTTTGTCATAGCCAGTATTGTGGGTCTCCTCTCCTTCGGGGCAAACTTGCTCGCTAACAGGGCAGCCGATGCGACCGCCAGTGCCAACCAGAGTACCGTCCAGACGATGAGAGCGACCTCTACTGCCGATGCTGCTACCGCAAGCGTAGCGTTAACAAAAGTTGCCCGGGTCACTGCCACTACCACCGAGATCGTCAATCTCTATGAGGCCACGCATACCATGCTTGCACTGAATGAGACCTTGGACAGGAATAGCGATGCTCAATGGGATGAAATCCCCGGAAGCTGCACCCTCACGGCAGCAGGCTATCATGTCAGAAGTTCCGCACCAGCCACGCTCGCTCAGGCATGTCTTGCTCGTAAGACAAACTTCAGTGACATGACCTTCGAAGTGCAGATGAACCTGCTCAATGGTAACGGAGGAGGTCTTCTGCTGCGGGCCACCGATTCAGCCTCCTATTACTTTCGCATTAGCCCGGACCGATACTACACCCTATTCGTTTGTGCAGGGGCAGGAACCTTTTGCAACAAGGTCTTGGTCCGTGATTTTTCCTCACAGATTAGCCAGGGGCTGCAGCAATCCAATCTCATTGCTGTGGTAGCAAGAGGGAACCGTATCGAATTGTATGTGAACCATAAGCGTATCGATAGTGTCAACGATGGCACCTCCTCTGCTGGTCAGATCGGCGTTGTTGCTGAAGTCGGGAGTGAAGTTGTGTTTAGCCACGCGAGGATATGGACAGTGTAAGTAGTTCTCTCTCTGAAACTGGAGCTCGTACATTGTTCGCTCGTTGAAACTCACTGTTGTTTGTCAAGCACCAAGAAGAGGTTCGCCATGTCACGTAATAGAAAATGTCCTACGGCACTGCTCCTGACCTGGACATGTGTCATCTCTCTGCTGCTCACCGCTTGTGCACATAATACAGGAGGGATCAGCAAATCGGCACCCAACGTTATTCCGAGGGTTGAGGGAACACCAATGGCTCCTTATGACCAACAGATCTACCGTTTTCCCCTTGGAATCACCGATATTAGCACGCTTGATCCAGTTCTTACCACGGACATCTATTCCTCCCGCACAATTGCTATGGTCTTTAATGGTTTGATTCAATTGGACGATAATCTGCAAGTGCAACCAGAGCTAGCACAATCTTGGGAGCAATCCACCGATGGCTTGCAGTGGACCTTCCACCTCCACTCTCACCTGGCATTTAGCGACGGCACTCCTCTTACCTCCAAAGACGTGGCCTACAGCCTTGACCGTGCCCTCCAGCCAACTACTAAGTCTCTCTGTGCAAGCAACTCCCTCCTCAAGGATTCTGATAAGTTGTCTGCAGGTCAGATCCAAACCATCATTGGAGACAGCATTCTGACACCTGATGCTCACACAGTGGTGCTCAAACTCATGAAAAAGGCCGCTTATTTCCTCTATACGTTGAGCACCGCATGTCACTATATAGTGGAGAAGAGCTTGATTAGTAAGTACGGCAACGAAAAGTTCACGGATCACTTGACGGAAGGCGGGGGCGCCGGTCCGTTTATCGTGTCGCAATACCTCCACAAACAGGAGATAGACTTTGTCCCCAACCCCTACTACTATGGATTCAAGCCGCTTTTACAGAAAGTCATCTTTCGCTTCATCCCGACTGCGGATATCGCTTACCGTGCTTATCAAAATGGGGAGCTTGACTATACAAGCGTTCCTCTCGACCGTTTTGATGAAGCGAGACAACTCATCAACGAATACTCGCTGAAACCCCGGCTCTCAATCTCGTACGCTAGGATGAATTTTCTCGCCAAGCCATTTGACAACCTGCATATCCGCCAGGCGTTTGCTCTTTCCATCGACCGGGATACTATTAACAATACCCTCTTTAAGGATACCAGAACTCCTACCTACCATCTTATTCCTCAAGGTATGCTCGGCTATAATCCGAATCTTACCGGACCGGCTAACGTCACAGACACCCGAGGCGATGCTCCCCTTGCCAGGCAACTGTTTCAAGAGGGCCTGCGGGAAGAGGGATGGCCTGACATCTCTTCCATGCCTCCCATCACATTCACCTATGACACAGAGCCGACGAGTGACAAAATCGTCACTGCATTGAGGCAGATGTGGCAGAGTGTCCTGGGCGTGAATGTCATCCCCAATCCGATCGAGTTCAATACGTTGCTTACAGGAGTAGATCAAGCGAAAGGGAATCCTAATGGCTTGCAGATGTGGTACCTCAGCTGGTCTCCTCACTTTCCCGATCCACAGGACTGCCTCACAGTTCACTTCGGCAAGGGTCAGCCTTACAACGATTCAAACTATGGGCAAAACGATACTGCTGATGCACTTCAGCAGCAGCAGGTGCAGCACCAACTAGAACAAGCTGATGTCGAGGCGAACCCAACAACGCGTCTGCTGCTCTATCAATCGGCTGAGCAGCAAATTATTAATCAGGTGGGCTGGATACCGTTGTTCCAGGCGACGCTGATTACCTTGCGGAAGCCGCATGTAAAGGGGGTAGTTATTACCCCGATTAGTCTAACCCCTCCAGGCGATTGGGCGCACATCTACATTGCTGCCCATTGACATAGGAGTGACTGGCAGAGGCGTACACCCTGCCTAGGTGAAGCAAAGGAGGACAAGATGGCTTTCGACGGTTCACTGGGAACCTGGCTGCGTGAGCAACGTGGATTACTCTCACTCCAGCAGGTTGCATCTTTAGTGTACAAAGTTGCAGACATTCTTCAACAGGGACATAATCAGCAGCGCATGCATCTGGATGTCAACCCTTTCAGCATTCTCATTCACACTGATGGTCAGAATATTGACCAGTTTGCTGTGCGCATGGCTGAACCCAGCCATGCCGCACATGCGTCCGCCCTCCTCAGCAGAAGCTGTCCCGCCAATAGCCTGCTCCTGTATATGGCTCCCGAACAGTGGGTCGGCCGCCCAGTGCTTGCCACCGATCAATATGCGCTTGCCGTCATCGCCTATGAGCTCCTCGTCGGCCTGCCACCGTTTCAAGGCCCACCAACACACTTGATGGATCTGCACCTCAATGTCCAACCACCAGCCGCAGGAACCCTCAACCAGCAGGTTTCTCCCGCTCTCGATACTGTCATCCTGAGTGCTCTGGCCAAACGACCTGAAGATCGCTACCCTTCCATCTCCTCTTTCGCTCACGCTCTAGCGCAAGCTATACAACACCCGGAATCAGTGATCGTGAGTGTCCCTCGAACCACTCTCGATGGCAACCTGCGTGCCACACTTCCGATCAGTGCGGCAGAGGCGTCCGTGGGAACACTGCGGACCCTTTCCCTGCCTCTGGGACGGCGTACCACCATCTCCGTGCCAGCAGGGGTACAGAATGGGCACGTCATTCGCTTAGAAGGCCTGGGCGATCCAGCACCAGCGGGAGGAGTAGCCGGAGCAGCCCTCCTCACTATCGCTGTCTCCCCAGCAGATGAGCTGAGCATTCCTGCCGTTATCGTCTCCGAGGAGACACGGACTGCTCCCACCTCTGCCATTGCGCGCCCTTCCAGAACCATTGCCGCCAGAGCATACACCACATTCGTCAATCTTCCATTGAGAAGAAAAGTCATCTTCCTGACCAGCCTGCTCCTCATTCTCTTGTTGGCAGGTATTGGCCTCTTCTCACTCGCACAGACCAGCCTCCATGTACCGATGCCCTATCCTCCTAATGCTGGCTCATTGGCCCTCAACGATCCTCTGAGGGCCAATACTGGAGGCTACGACTGGCCTGACAGCATTAGTGCCGACGGTGGAACCTGCCAATTCACACAGGGAGCCTATCACGTGAACATGACACAAACTGGATCCTTCCACTACTGTATTGCAGGAGTCACAGTATTTAGTGAATTCGCCTACGAAGTACGCATGACGATTCTCAAAGGTGATGGGGGTGGCCTCATCTTCCGTGCTGATGGGACCAACGGCAAATTCTACTACTTCCGCATCATCCGGGATGGCTCGTACGCCCTCTACCAGTATACGAACACTGGCGGCATTCACGGCCAGATGCTGGCGAGCGGGATAACGCCAGCCGTTCACACTGGCCTGAGCATACCAAACGTACTTGCAGTGGTGGCACACGCTAGCACCTTTGATCTTTATGTCAACGATCAGCGCATCGACAGTGCAAGTAATAGCGCCTACAGTTCCGGGCAAGTTGGCCTCGCTGGTGCGTCTGTCACTGGTCCAACAGAAGTTGCGTTCAGCAATGCCAGGGTGTGGACGTTATAAATCGAAGGCGTCCAGATCTTTGATAGTCGCGTCGAGATTACTGTTTACAAGCAGAGTTTGTTAAAAGATGTGTAAGAGAGTACACTGGGGGAGTTCGCATTGCGAAGCACAAACCGTGCGGGAGATGGCCTTCTCATACTGTCCAGCTCTTCTTTCCAAAGATCATTTGACAGACTCATGTGCAGGTAGTATTCTCTTTCACACAGGGAAGCTGTGCCATCAGGTTGGTTGTTTTCTTTGAAACACAGGTGAGGTGAATGCAATGTCCAATGAAACGTCTCCTACTTCACAGCAGGTGGAAACACTCATGGCTCAAGTCTTTGCTCTTGTACGTGCATGTCCTACCGGACGCGTCACGACTTATGGCTGGATCGGCAAAGCCTTGGGCTACCCGCGTGGAGCGCGGATGATCGGTTGGATTATGAACGAATCCCCGGAGGGAGTGCCTGCGCAGCGCGTTATCAATAGTAAGGGCGAGTTGTCAGGAAGTTGGGCCTTTGGTCAACGTGGCAGGATGCGCCAACTGCTAGAGGCAGAGGGCGTCACCTTCTCTGATAACGAGCGTGTAGACCTCAAACGCTATGGCTGGGATCCATCGCGTGACCTCAATGAAGAAGAGCGGGAAAACATTCTGGCCAATGCAGTCAACATTTCCGTCAATGGCAGCGAACGGCTTTTGCATCTTATGCAGGACGACCCGGCTTCGCCATTTCGCAACACACCGTCCGCATGATGATTTCCTGCGGCTATCTCTGCATCGAGCGATTCACCAGGGGTATCAGAAAGGAAAAGAAAACAGGTGAGTTACCCAGGTAATCAAGTCGTCAGTTGGTTTTGTTTGCTTTTCTTGCTTATCCTTCTTGTCGGGTGTGTGCAGGGCAACGGGAACGGGAATACTTCTTCTTCCGTAGGGCATAGCAGTATGGCTGTTTCAACGCCCAATACCCCACAAACGGGGACACGTCCGCCGTTTGTCGTGTCTGGTGCTTCGGTATGGATTCTTTTCTGTGCGGATGGGTGGGAAAAGAAGAAGATTTACCAGGCTGACCCGTATTATACGGACGCACAGGGAGTGAAAAAGCCCAAACGTATGTATCTGTACGGACATTTTTGGCTCCAGCCTGATACGGGGAATTTGTGGCAGTATACGGATAATCCAGATGTGCAGCATTGCCTTGATGAGGCAATAACAACCCTGCATACTGTCTATCATACAACTGTCTGCGGGGTTATCGGTGTTGCTGAAGGGAAGGGAGAGTGGACTCCTGCTGATGTGGTGTCTTATACTAAGCGGGTTGTTTCTACTCCCGGTCTTCTTCAACCGATCGTTGATCAGGTAAAAGCCCACCAGTATGATTGTTTGGTGAATGATATTGAGGATGGGAATGCGAAGAATCCTCAGATCTTTTCAACCTATGAGCATCTGTTGAAATCCCAGCTTTCTGTTCCATTGGGGCAAACGCTCCTATGGAAAACAGAAGCAGTGAGCGGCTATTGGCAGCGGTGGGAGGATTGGCAGACACTTTCTGAGAATGCAGACTTTTTTATCGTGATGGCGTTGGATCATGACTCTATTAATGACCAGCCTATTCCTTCGTCGGTGGTCAACCTGCGGTGGGTGAAGGACATATATACATATCTGCGCTCCATCACCGACATGTTCGGGAAACATCCTATTGAATGGGAACTACCGGCCTATTACCGTCTCTTTGTGTGCAAAGAACAAGGAGTCTGTGATAGTCAACAGGGCGGTATATGGGATGTGTCGTCAGGCACCGATGTTGAAGCGCAGATTGCCGTCGCGCTTCAGAGTAACGCGGTTGCACAAAATTACCTTACGGATCCGAGTGATCCGTATATTGAATATACAAATGCAGCAGGTAAGGATGCGTACCTGTTTATCGAGACTGCGGAAAGCTCGGATACGATAGCCAGAGCAGTGGCGCAGCTGAACGGCTCAGGGTGCTTGTCGTTGTCCTTCTGGGATAATGACAGTGGGCAATCTCTTACGCGCGGCTGGAAGGGCATTGAGGGTGATCGTGCCGTTGCGCTGTGTTGAGTTGCCAGAAATGAGCTCTTTCTGTCTCATCTCGCGGGAATCACTGCCTCAACAGGCTCAGGGGTCTGCCTCCTGCTCTGCATGCTGCTTGATGCCGAGCATCAGC
>WNGJ01024125.1_pt1 | contig 12007 bp, 12 predicted proteins | sample 5400611 | NCBI WGS metagenome assembly WNGJ01 (sample SAMN13153375, study PRJNA577476) | soil metagenome | isolation source: 40 cm soil or saprolite under Garry oak tree replicate 1 | place: USA:California | collected 2016-06-15 | reverse complement strand
CACGTCGCTTCTTTCGGCGAAGTGCTTTCCAGCAAGCTTGTCACCGCGGCGCTCTCCGCGCACGAGATCGAATCCACGCTGGTGGATTCCCGCGACTGTATCGTCACCGATGACACTTTCACCCGCGCCGCGCCGCTATTCGAAGAAACAAATGCCAAGCTGCGCGAGACCGTGCAGCCTTTGATCGAGCAAGGAAGAGTGCCTGTGATGGGCGGCTTCGTTGGCTCGACGCGTGCCGGAATCACGACCACAATCGGCCGGGGCGGATCAGATTTTTCCGCGTCCATTGTCGGGGCGGGCCTGGGCGCAGATAAAATCGAAATCTGGACTGACGTGGATGGCATGATGACCACCGATCCCAATCTCTGTTCAGACGCTCGCCGCATCAAAGTCATCAGCTTCGATGAGGCCGCTGAGCTCGCCTATTTCGGGGCGAAGGTCCTGCATCCGGCGACGGTGCTGCCCGCGATCCAGAAAAACATTCCAGTTTTCATCTTGAATTCGCGGAATTCCTCGTGTGAAGGCACACGCATCGCCGCTCGCGCGCCGCACTGCAAGAATTTCTTCAAAGCCATCGCCGCAAAGAAACGAATCACCATCATTGATGTTGCCGCGCCGCGAATGCTGCTCGCCCACGGCTTCTTGAAATCGATCTTCGAGGCCTTTGACCGTCACCGAATCGCAGTGGATGTGGTCTCGACCTCGGAAGTCAGCGTGTCTCTTACGGTGGATTCCAACGAATCCATTCCAGCGCTCGCCACCGATCTCGCCCGTCTTGCGGACGTGAAGTATGAAGGCAGAAAAGCTATCGTCTGCCTCGTGGGTGAGAACCTGCGGGAGGTTCCCGGCATTGCGGCGCACGTTTTCGGTGAGCTGTCGGATGTGAAGATCCGGATGATCTCGCAGGGCGCGTCAGAGATCAACCTGACGTTTGTGATTGATGAAGACCAGGTGCCAAGTGTGGTGCAGCGCCTGCACAAAGCATTCTTCTCGGATCCTGACCCCGAAATCTTCGCCTGACAGCACCACACCCCACTTGGCAGTGTCATTCGTATCGGCTTCAGCCGATTAGGAACCTGCTTCCCCGACTGCACCGGTGCCGCCGGCAAACAGCAGGTTCCTCAGCCCTGAAGGGCTTCGGAATGACAATATTGAAGAAGGTGAGGTGATGAAAAGTATCGTGTTCACAGACGACCTGAGGCGCTAGAAAACGCTACACTAGTCCGCGATGAAACTTCTCATCCTCGGCACGGGCAAGACCGGTTCGCTCGTTGCGGACACCGCGCGCGGGCGTGGCCATGTCGTCGAGACCCTGCGCGCAGCGGACAACCCAGGTGCGTCGGCCCTGACACCTCACACTCTCACCCCCGTAGACGTGGTCATCGATTTCACAGCCCCCGAATGTGTCCTCGAAAATGTGCGCGCCACGATTGCCGCCGGCAAGAACATGGTCGTGGGCACGACTGGCTGGTACTCCGAACTGGGGAGTATTCGCCGACGGGTCGAGCAAAGCGGAACCGGATTTCTTTATGGCTCGAATTTTTCCATCGGAGTGAACCTGTTTTTCGATCTGGTGCGGGCTGCTGCTCCCGCAATTCAACGGGAGTATTTCCCTCAGATTTACGAACGCCATCACACGCAGAAAAAAGACGCTCCGTCTGGCACCGCGGCCACCATGCAGCACCTCTTACAGGAGGCGTCCGGCACCGAAATCGAAATCACTTCGTTTCGCGAGGGCGACGTCGTTGGCATGCACGAGTTGGTGCTCGATTCTCCGAACGACACAATCTATCTCTGCCACGACGCCAAGTCTCGCCGTGGATTCGCTGAGGGGGCTGTGCGAGGGGCGGAATGGCTTGCGGGGAAGAAGGGATTCTTTGAGTTCAAGGAAGTTTGGCGGGAGATGTAGAACCCGCTACTTGTCATACCAGCGTCGAAGCTCGATTGAGTCTTGCAATGTGTGGGTTCGGAGTGTTTTCTTGGGCACACCGGCACCGCATGGGACAGCCGGTTCCTCATGGGCTGACGCCGATTCGGAATGACAGCGCAATGAGAGGGAGTTAATACCTGATCAGGGGAGATTTTCCATCCCTCCCGGTTCGCGCTATCTTATTCTCATGCAACTTCGCGGATGTGGTACTGCCCTCGTCACTCCGTTCCATCAGGATGGATCGCTTGACGAGCAGGCGCTCAAGAATCTGGTAGCCTGGCAGATTGAGTCAGGCATAGACTTTCTCGTTCCGTGCGGCACTACCGGCGAGACGCCTACGCTCTCGCACGACGAGTGGCTGCGAGTGATTGATATCACTGTTGAGACCGCCGCTGGGCGCGTTCCGATCGTTGCCGGGGCAACTTCCAATTCCACGAGCGACGCTGTGGCCAAAGCGAAGGAAGCTACCGAGCGCCCCGGAGTCGACACCATCCTCACCGCCTCGCCCTACTACAACAAGCCCACGCAGGAGGGCCAGTACCAGCACTTCAAGGCCATTGCCGAAGCGGTGAGCAAGCCCGTCATTCTCTACAACGTTCCCGGACGCACCTCCGCGAATCTTGAGCCCATAACCGTGGCGCGTCTCACCGAAGTGCCGAACATCGCCGGGGTGAAAGAAGCCAGCGGCAATCTCACCCAGATCGCGGAAATATGTAACGCCGCACGTCCGGATTTTTCCGTTCTCTCCGGCGATGATGCGATGACGCTCCCGGTGATATCGCTCGGAGGCGTTGGCGTGATTTCCGTGGCTTCGAACGAGATTCCGCGTGAGATGGCGGAAATGACACGGGCTGCGCTGGCAAACGATTGGGCCACGGCCCGCCAAATTTTCCGTAAGTTTCTGCCACTGATGCAGGCTAACTTTATCGAATCCAGCCCCATGCCGGTGAAAGCCGTGCTCGCCATGATGGGACGCATCGAGGAAACCTACCGTCTTCCCATGGTGCCTGTCCGTCGCGACACGCGCTCGAAGCTACAGAAGATCGCCAGCGCCGCTCCAGTTGCGGGCAATGCAGCAATGGAAAAGGGCGCCCCGCCGGCCATTCGGCGAATCATGCCCGCTGGCATGGGCCTTATTCCACTCTGTCAGAGGCCCGGCAAGTCACGCAGACCCTGCCGAGCGTGCTGATTCGCAGCGAGTGCAAGTGCATTTGAGCGAAGCAGATTTATTTAAGGAGCAGATCGGTGCTGGAATCGAGGGCCGCCGCTGGTCCAGACGCAGCAGGTTGCAATGGCGGCAAAGTGGATGCCACAACCTCGGAAGTTGTCGGAACCAAGACCGCTGGGCTATCTGAAGGTTTCAGGCTCGCGCTCCCGACTTCGGTCTTCAAGAGTTCAGCGAAATTACGATACGAGCGTGTATCACCCGCTGGAACGCGTTGCCTCCACGACATGTAGCGTTCCACCCAAAGGCCGAGGTGAAAAAAGCAGCGCCCAACGAAGTCCGTGAATGGATTCTCGATGATGGGAATGCGGGCAGTGACTGGGTTCAACAAATCCCCGGAGTGCTCCGCGGCAGTCGGCTGCCCGGTTGAATCAGCTGGCTTAACAGATGAAATAAGTGCTGCTGAATCTGCATTGCTGGTTATTGTTTTCATCCCAACTCGCGAACCACCCTTTGTAATTGTCGGATTGGATGCTATTTGGCTGCCGTGAGATGCCGGGCAACAATAAGCATCAGCAGCATAGCTACTTTACGACAGCCAGGGCAGCGATTCCAGCATTTTCGTTCCTGCCGAAGACACAGTCTTGATTCAGCTATACTCTTTTCTTCCCGATGCAATCCCTCAAGTCAGAAATGGAGCGCATAGCAACTGCGGAACAGCCCGGTCCGGGGGCCCGCGAAGTCTTCATCGAGTTTCGGGACGCGCTCACTCGCGGGGAAATCCGCGCGGCCGAAAAGATCGATGGAGACTGGCGGGTGAATGTTTGGGTGAAGCAGGGCATCCTGCTCGGCTTCCGGCTAGGTGAACTCACTCAGACGGGAGGCGGCGAGTGTCTCTCGTTTGTCGATAAGGACACCTTCCCTGCCCGCAAGTTTACCGTCCAGGACCGGGTTCGCGTCGTTCCCGGCGGCTCTTCGGCGCGGCTCGGCGCCTACATTGCGCCCTCGGTCATCTGCATGCCGCCGACCTTCATTAATGTTGGCGCGTATGTGGATGAAGGTACGATGATCGACTCCCATGCGCTGGCCGGCTCATGCGCCCAGATTGGAAAACGCGTGCACCTGAGCGCTGCCGCCCAGATTGGAGGCGTACTCGAACCGGTGAATGCGTCCCCTGTGATTATTGAAGATGACGTTCTGGTCGGCGGGAACTGCGGAGTCTATGAGGGCACGGTTGTGCGGGCGCGCGCAGTGCTTGGCGCCGGTGTCATACTCACGCGCTCAACTCCGCTTTACGATCTTGTGCGTGGCGACCTTTATCGGGCCAGCGAGGAAAAGCCGCTTGAGGTTCCCGAGAATGCGGTCGTCGTTCCTGGCTCACGAGCAGTCAACAAGGGCAAAGCGGCGACTTGGGGGATTTCCCTCTACGCGCCGGTTATCGTGAAATATCGCGATGAAACAACCGCGCGCGCAGTCGAACTGGAAGACGGGCTCAGATAACCGCTGTTGAGTAATGCAACGCCAGATGTCCCAAACGCGTGAACAGAGTGTGCCGGACTTCTTGATCCGCCGGGCGACGCAGACTGACTCGGATGCCATTCTCGCCTGCCTGCGCTCGGCATTCCATGAATACGAGAGTAGATACACACCTGGCGCGTACGCCGATACTATCCTGACTGTTGAAAGTTTGAGCGAACGCCTGCTGACAATGTCAGTATTCGTTGCAGTTTCCCCTGACGGACAGGTCATCGGAACAATCGCTTGTAACGTGATCCAGGGCAGCGAAGGCCACTTGCGTGGCATGGCAGTTCGGCCCGAATGGCAAGGATACGGCGTTGCCAAAAAACTGCTCGATCGCGCCGAAGCTGAACTTCGTGATCGAGGATGTCAGCGAGTCACGCTGGACACGACCGAACCGCTGAAGCGGGCGGTGCACTTTTAGGAACTGAACGGATTCCGCTCTACCCGGAAAGTGACTGACTTTTTTGGAATGCCGCTGTTTGAGTATGCAAAAGAAGTCTGAGCGACATCGGCGTTCGAAAAATTAATACTTCACAATCGCCGCGAACGACTTCGCATCCAAGCTCGCCCCCCCCACCAGTGCACCGTCAATCTCGCTTTCTGACATCAGGGCTTTCGCATTCTCCGGTTTCACTGAACCGCCATAGAGAATTCGCAATGCACTGGCGAACTCCTCGCCGAAGGCCTTTGCCGCCTCTCCCCGTATCAACACGTGTGCCTCAGACGCCATCTGTGGGGTGGCAGTTTTTCCCGTGCCGATGGCCCACACCGGTTCATAGGCAATGACCAGCTTCGCGGCCTTCTTCGCCGAAATTGCGTGGAACGCCCGCAGGCATTGGCGCCGCAAGACATCTTCCGTCAGGTTCGCTTCGCGCTCTTCCAGCACCTCGCCCACGCAGACGATCGGCGTCAAATCACGCTCCAGCGCGGCTTTCAGTTTCAAATTGACAGTGTCGTCAGTTTCACCGAAGTACTGCCGCCGCTCCGAATGGCCAATAATTACGTGCGTGCAGCCAACCGCCACGAGCATCGCAGGAGAAATCTCGCCGGTGAACGCACCTTCATCCTTCCAGTAAGCGTCCTGGGCGCCGACCGCGATTCCCGACTCTTTGGCCGACTCCAGCGCCGCTTGCAGATCCACGTACGGAGGACATACAACAATCTCATCACGCTCATGGCCCCAGATGAGCGGCAGGAACTCGCGAAAAAATTCCTCCGTCTGTGACGGGTTCTTGTACATCTTCCAATTGGCAGCGATCAGTTTCTTGCGGGACATCTGATTCCTTTCAAGGTTTTCACCACAGAATCACAGAGGAAAACCGGAACTACCAACGTAACAACGCGAAAGCTTCTTTTCGTTCGCGGCACTTCGTGTCCTTCGTGGTTATTGATTGTCGCGCCGCTGTGGCAAAGAAGACGCTAACGTTTATTGGTAAGCGCTTCGACTCCCGGCAACTGTTTCCCTTCCAGAAACTCCAGCGAAGCGCCGCCACCGGTGGAAATATGAGAGATTTTGTCGGCCACGCCTGCGGCATGTACCGCCGCTACTGAATCGCCGCCACCGACAATCGAGGTGGCGCCGGCATTTTCAGCGACGGCGCGGGCCACTTTGAAAGTCCCTTTGGCGAACGGAGCAAGCTCAAACACACCCATTGGGCCGTTCCAAACGATGGTTGCCGCGCGCGAGACCTCTTCGGAAAAGAGCTCGACAGACTCAGGTCCGATATCCAGCCCCATCAAGCCATCTGGAATTGTCTTTACGGTTTGGGTTTTTACGCTAGCGTCGATTCGATCTGCGACAACGTGGTCCACGGGCAGGAGGAATTTCACGTTTCGCGACTTCGCGTCTTCTAGCAACTGCTTCGCGAGATCCAATTTGTCTTCCTCTACTCGCGACTTCCCTACCGGCTCGCCTTTCGCTTTCAGGAAGGTGTAGGCCATGGCCCCGCCAATGATTAGCGTGTCGACCTTGGTCAGAAGATTTTGGATCACGCCGATCTTATCGCTCACCTTAGCGCCGCCCATGATCGCGATAAATGGCTTCTCCGGATGCGATGTCGCCCGGCCCAAGTATTCCAATTCTTTTTCCATCAGCAAACCGGCGGCAGATTTCTGTACGAATTTCGTGATCCCAACCGTGGAAGCGTGTGCCCGATGCGCGCTGCCGAACGCATCATTCACGTAGAAATCCGCGAGATTAGCCAGTTTCTTTGCGAATTTTTCGTCGTTGGCCTCTTCTTCTGCATGGAAGCGCAAATTCTCCAGCAACAGCGTCTGGCCTTTCTCCAGTTTTCCTGCCATCTCCTCGGCTTCAACACCGACGCAATCGGGACAGAAACCGACGTTCTCGCCGCGTGCGAGTTCCTTGTCGAGCAGCATGCGCAGGCGCTCTGCTACCGTCCTCAGGCTCATTTTCGGATTAGGCTTGCCTTTGGGCCGTCCCAGGTGTGAAGCCAGAATCAGGCGCGCGCCATGACGCAGGGCATATTCGATGGTGGGCAACGTCTCGCGAATGCGCGTGTCGTCCATTACCCGGCCATCTTCCAGCGGAACGTTGAAGTCCACGCGCATAAAAATGCGGTGATCATTCAGCGGCAAATCGCGAATGGAGAGCTTTGACATTGCGCAGTCACCTTGGGTGAAAAGTGGTCAGTGGCTAGTGGTTAGTGGCCAGGAAAGACGACCGGTCCTGACCACTAACCACGAGCCACTGACCACTGCTTTACAATCCTTTGCTTCCGATGAAATTGATCAGGTCGCGGACGCGGCAGGAGTATCCCCACTCGTTGTCGTACCAGGAGACGACCTTCACCAGATTTCCGACGACCAGAGTCGACGGCGAATCCACGATTGAAGAGCGCGCGTCGCCCTTGAAGTCCGAAGAGACCAGTTCATTCTCTTCGTAGCCCAGGTAGCCTTTCAGCGAGCCGTTTTCCGAAGCTTTCTTCAACGCGGCGTTCACTTCGTCCTTCGTCGCCTTTTTCTCCACCAGCGCAACCAGATCAACCACGGAAACATTCGGCGTAGGCACGCGGATGGCGAAGCCATCCAGCTTCCCTGCCATCTCTGGAATCACCAGCTTCAGTGCCTTCGCGGCCCCCGTAGATGTTGGAATCATGGACAACGCTGCCGCCCGCGCACGCCGCAGGTCCTTGTGCGGAAAGTCCAAAATGACCTGATCGTTGGTGTACGAGTGGATGGTCGTCATCGTCCCGCTGACGATCTTGAATTCATCATTCACAACTTTAACAATCGGCGCTAAACAGTTGGTTGTGCAGGATGCATTCGAGATGATGTGGTGCTTCGAGGGGTCGTACTTATCATGGTTGACTCCCAGGACAATGGTCACGTCCTCGTTCTTTGCGGGGGCAGAGATAATGACTTTCTTCACCGAACCGCGCAGGTGCTTCCTGGCATCCGTGGCGTCTGTAAACCGGCCGGTGGATTCGATCACCACTTGCGCACCCACGCTTTCCCAGGGCAGAGCAGCCGGATCTTTTTCTTTGAAAACTCTGATGGATTTGCCGTCGACCTGAATGCAGTCCGTGCCCGCCGTCACCTTGTTGGGCAGATTGCCAAGGACCGAGTCGTACTTCAGCAAGTGAGCGAGGGTTTTGGGATCAGTTAGATCGTTGACAGCTACGAAATCCAAGTTTGGGTCTTGCAACGAAGCGCGCAGCACGTTGCGCCCGATCCGTCCAAATCCGTTAATGCCTACTTTGATAGCCATGTTCGCCTCCGATATGAATATGAGCTGCCTGCCTAAGCTGCCTTTTAAGGAAAAGAAATGGTAACAGCCAGCAGCGAGCAGCGGCAAATTAGTACCACCTAAGACTCTAAGAAATGAAACCTAGTTAGGGTGTGATCATGGTCACATGATCGTGTGCTCTGGAATCCGCAGCGTTCGTGTCTAGGCTCAGCGCCTCGCGCTATTGAGCAAACGCAATCTCCAGAAATTCGTTCTTCTTGCTCCAGATCGACAGCCGGGCCAGCCAGTATTTACGATTCACTGCTTTTTGGGCCCCTACCCACTGCTCGACAGGAATCACGCGCGCGGTTCCACTAAACTCCGGCCCGGTGATGGTGCCCCGCATATTGCATGGAGCAATCTTCACTTTTGGATTGTTGCGAATGCGCTTGTACTTGCCTGAATCGTTGCGCGTCTTCACGTAGAGTTTGCCATCCTGCTCAGCGAACCACACTGGGGTCGGGACGGCAACACCATTCTTCCGAAAAGTCACCAGCGAAACATATTTCTTCCCGGAAATTTCTTTCGGAACTGCCATCGGTTTTGGCTCCAAATCTGTTACGAGTTAACCTTTATACTTGTTGTTGATATTCCAGGGTGGGTGCTCATCCGATGATCGCATTCTGGCGGTCTCGGATTGCCCCCAACCGCCTCATTATGTTACAAGCCCTACATGCGTAAATGGATGCGCGACAAGCTGAAAGGGCGTAAAAAATCGAAGGAAGACGCCGCTACAAAACCTGCTCCACTGCAACCAGCTTATTTCGGCACCGAACGGGAAATAGCCCCGCCCGAGGCGCCGGTCTCCGAGCCAAGCCCAGAGCCGAGTCCAGAACCTGCAGAGAGCGAAGCGATTGGGGCCGCCGAGGCTGCCGAATCATCGCCTGTGGACACAATATCCCAGCCAAGCTTACAGACTGCCGACAATGCCCGCCGTCCTCGCCGCCGCCGTGGCAGAGGAGGCCGAGGCCGAAGACGGCCAGGTCAGACGCAGCCAGCGGCTCCGATGACAGCGACTGCTCCGGCGAGCGACATGGTGCGCTCCCTGCTGTTCGATGACCCGGCAGAGCAGCGTTTTCAAGACCTGGTCTTCTCCAACCTGCGTTCGATGCTGAAAGCGCGGCTGATTGCGCGCCGTCCAATGAATTACGTTGACGCCACTAACCTCACTCCGCAAGAGCGCCACAACTGGATCAAGCTCGCCAAAGATTTCGGTTACGAAGTCCACGCTGTCTTTTTCGATGTTCCGCTTGAGGTCTGCATCGAACGCCATCACCGCCGCGACCGTCTGGTTCCAGAAGATGTGATGAGGAAGATGGCGGCAAAACTCAAAGCGCCGACTTTCGATGAAGGATTTGCAAGGATTACGGTCGTGAGGGTGAAGCAGAAAGCGGAATAGGCTTTGGGCTCAGTTCTGCGCTCTAGGTTTCGACACATGGAAATCTCTCGGAAGACCCAGTATCCCAAAGCCTGACGCCCTCGTCATTTCAGCCATTTCAACATTTCCCTTTCGCTGGCACGCCCATTTGGGTGCGGCTCTGCATGTTAGTATCGAAGCCAGGTAATTCCGAAACCAGGAATGACTCTCCAACACGTTTACATTTTGTTTAAGATCATTGGGTTTGTGTTCGCAATCAGTGTTCACGAATCGGCGCATGCCTGGATGGCGAACCTGCGTGGCGATCCGACCGCCCGCATGTTGGGACGCATTACACTCAATCCACTCAAGCATATTGATCCCGTGGGGACCGTGCTGCTCCCGCTGATCGCGGTGTTCGCCCACATTCCTATGCTTGGCTGGGCAAAACCGACTCCGGTGAATCCGCGCAATTTTCGTAATCCGGTTCTGGATGACATTTTGACCTCGGTTGTAGGTCCGTTGAGCAACCTTGCCGTTGCCACCACCGCAACAACAATTCTAATAATCATCAAATTGACTTCTGCGACCGGAAGACAGGTCATTGATCAAATCGTGGGGCCGATTCCGCTGCACTCGCAATCGATTTTGGTACCGGTTTGTGTGCTGTTTTACGAGTTGCTGGTGATCAACATTGTGCTGGCGGTGTTTAATCTGATCCCCGTTCCGCCGCTCGACGGCAGTCATGTGCTCCGTCATTTTCTGCCAGAACCAGTGCAGCGCGTTTATGACATGATGGGATTGCTTGGGTTGCTAGTGCTGGTGTATTTCGGCGGTGGATTCCTGGCAAAGATTTTTGGTCCCGTGCTGGGGGCCTTCGACACCATTCTCCTGAACGCATGACGGTCTCGCGCAACAATCAACGGAAACGCGTTCTGAGCGGCATGCGCTCTACTGGAAAGCTGCATCTAGGCAATTTTGTTGGAGCGCTGGACAATTGGGTGCGCATGCAGGACCAGTACGAATGCTTCTTCTTTGTCGCCGATTGGCATGCGCTCACGACGGATTACGCCGACACTTCGCAGGTGAAGCAAAATTCAATTGAAGTGCTGCTGGATTGGCTGGCCGCGGGGCTTGATCCCGAGCGCTGCACCATGTTTATCCAATCGCACGTGCCGCAGCACGCGGAACTGCACCTGCTCTTCTCGATGATCACTCCGCTGGGCTGGCTGGAGCGCGTTCCGACATATAAAGAGCAGCGCGAAAACATTACCGAGAAAGATTTGGGGACATATGGCTTTTTGGGTTATCCCGTGCTGCAGGCTGCGGACATTCTGATCTACAAGGGCGACTTTGTTCCCGTGGGAGAGGACCAAGTCCCGCACGTGGAGCTCACACGTGAAATTGCGCGCCGCTTCAACATGTTTTATAGCCTGAGGGGGACCCCGGTTTTGCCTGAACCGCAGCCGCTTCTCACCCCTGCCGCGAAGCTTCCTGGAACTGACGGCCGCAAGATGTCGAAGTCTTACGGGAACACGATTCTGCTGACTGATCCAGAACCAGTGGTTCGTCAGAAGCTCAAGACGATGGTCACGGACCCGGCGCGGGTGCGGCGGACCGATCCTGGCAATCCGGATGTGTGCCCGGTGGGCGACCTGCACAAGATTTTCAGCGACCGCGAGACCATCGCCAAAGTAGATGTAGGTTGCCGGACGGCGGGCATCGGATGCATTGAGTGCAAGGGCTGGGCTGCGGACTGGCTCGTCCAGATCCTCAAGCCAATGCAGGAGCGGCGAAAAAAATACGAGGAGAATCCGCGGCTGGCGTGGGATATTCTTGAGGGAGGATCAGATCGCGCACGTAAAGTTGCTTCCAATACTATGAGTGAAGTGCGTGACGCTATGACGATGTCTCTGGATTACGAGGGGCCCAGCAACGCGCAGGGAGCCAAATAGATTCTCTATGGCGAATGCGGCAAAGCTCGTGCCAGGAGGACAAACGCCGGAGACTTCGGCTTCCGTTGCAACTCCGGCGAATCCCACTCTGGTAAAGAGAGAGCAAGGCGACTTCCCTTTCGCAGTTGCTGTTGCGGATATCTACGAAGGCCCGCTTGATCTTCTGCTCGACCTCGTCCGCAAGCAGGACATCGACATCTACGATATTCCCATTGCGAAGATCACTGCGCAGTACCTGGCTTATGTCGAGACGCTTCGTGAACTGGACGTGAATGTTGCAGCAGAATTCATCTACATGGCTGCCGTTCTCATTCATATCAAGTCAAAGATG
>WNGJ01006969.1_pt1 | contig 12007 bp, 15 predicted proteins | sample 5400611 | NCBI WGS metagenome assembly WNGJ01 (sample SAMN13153375, study PRJNA577476) | soil metagenome | isolation source: 40 cm soil or saprolite under Garry oak tree replicate 1 | place: USA:California | collected 2016-06-15 | reverse complement strand
CTCGGTGGTCCAGCCATCCTGGGTACTGCTAGTGCCCAGCGGCGATCGACGGCTGTCGAGGGCGGGCGAAATGCTCCAGCTCCCGATCCAACCTGGCCGAAGGATGCCAACGAGCTTGGCAAACCGGTGTGCGACAGCCCATGTGAGCGCCACCCCGGTGCGCCATGACCGACGCGCCATAACCCAGGTGAGCCCCCGTCGACCGGCGTTCCGGGCTCGGGCGAGATATGTCGTCAGGAACCCCCTGACCCGCGTTCGAGCGGTGGGGACCCGGGTCGAGCACTCGGCGATTGGTCTCTCCCTTAAAAAGCAATCTCCGGGTATTTATCGTCTCGAGATCCGTAAACTGGCGAGGAATTTGAAAAAAATTGGTTCTCGGAGCTGTCCGAATAACTCATTGAAAAAATGTGAAAATTGGCTCCGCCGCATTGGGCGCGTCGAGTCTATGGTACTATTCTAGGGCGCCTCCGGCAGGTTGGCAGCTCCAGCCAAGCGCATTCCGTGCGCTCACTTCCGCGGCTTGTCGATCAACCAGTCGGCACCGACACACTCTTGCGCCGCGAATGCGTTGGGTCTGGAGAGTCGGGCTATGAAATCCTCCCCTGAGTATCCACACGCAATGTCCGAAACTCCACATTGCCTCGCTTTACAGCCTGCTCAATCGAGGTATGGGGCCGCTCCATGCCGCCGTTTTGCGGTGGTCTTGCCAAGAGCTGAATGTTTTTCAGCTTGCGCTGCGACATTCCATCGAAGACGACGTAGGTGACCGGATTGAAGATGACCTTGACATCCTGCGGGTCGTAGCCGGAACCGGTCCGGCCATGCCCTCTGCCGACCGGGACCGCCTCAGTCTGGAGGGAGAGCCGTGCCGAGGTCCGTTCCTCCACAACACGCAATAACAACACTAGCGGAGCTGTGTTGCCCTTCCGGAGTGCACTGCAAAGGCCGCCCGTTAAGGCGTCCACAGCTTTCCCGTCCTGAGTGGGGAGGTGCAACGGCTAAAGCTCTTTCTTCCTCGGAGCGACGATCGGGCGATCACCGGGGCCGAAGGCGGGACCCTGGGCAGTGTTCCCGGGTCGCTGATCGCTCGCGGCAGCGGGCGGCAGATCGAGCGGTCCTTTGCGCCCGCAGCCGATAAGCGCGAGCATGAGAATGCCCATCACAAGAATGCGAACGGGCTGCATCATGAAGCTCTCGTTGAGGCGACGAAACCTACCCGGATTTGTCCGCCCCCGCTTCTCGCAATTCAGAGCGGTTCCGATCCAAGAGGGTCGATCTGCGGACCGGGAGCGCTCGGTCCGGGAAGAGCTTTGCCGGTCCGCTCCTCCCTTGAAAGGAGGGCTGGTCCCTGCACGGGTCCGTCCTCCCCAACGCGGGTAGCGTTGCGGGAGCTTTGTGGCGGGGAGTGGCCACAAGACCGCGGCGGCCATTCATACGCACCTCGAAAGTCGTCATCACCCGGCTCCGTTAGACTCAGCCACATGCCGGAAAACCGGAGCAACTCGGCTCGCCGCTGTGGATCATTCACACTCTGCGCCCGAGCCGCGCACTCCCATGCTTTGGATCGATATTTAGAACAACCAAAATGACTTGCACCACGATTTCCGAGGGTGGGACGCGGTCGCAACTGTGCCAGCCGGGCCTTGCTCATTTTCATTCCCTTTCCCGGGGCCTCTTTTTCAATCGGGGAGAAGCAGCAGCAGTCCCGTCCGAGGGGATTCAAGCCATGGGCCGCCGTCGGAGAGTGAGTCCATCCATGCCGTTCCTCCCCCGACGCGGTTAGTTTCCCGGGGCTTTGTGGCGGGGATGCGGCTGTGGCGCATACTTCGTCCACGAGCGGCCAGTGGCTCTATTTCAATGACTGCAGCGAATCGTGATAAGTACGGGGTGCGACACGCTGTTGACGGGGGATGGCGATGCTTCTTTTCACCGGATTGATCGCTTTCGTGCTCGCTCTTCTCACATTGTTTAGCGGATTCTGAACGGGTCTGGGCAACAGCTCGCCGCCACGAAGGACGCTGGTACCTGAAGGTCCTATCGCCGTCGAGCTTGCCGATCAAATGGCCGTCATCGTACTCCATCAGGTCGACGATATTTGCGATCCCGGGCCGCTTCGCCATGTTTGCCCATTAAAGCGGGATGATATTAAGCCCGCGCGTATCCGGCGTTTTCGAAGTAATTGGCGCATTCCTCTGGCGTGAAGGCTTGGAGCAGCTGGCCGATTGCCGCGCAGAGGGCCTCAACGGTGCGCGCGGCGCATTTTCGCAGCAGGTGTTTGAGCTTGGCAAAGACCTGTTCGATGGGGTTCAGATCCGGCGAGTATTTCGGCAGGAAGAACAGCTTGGCGGACGGGGTGCGCTTCGAGAAGCGGCATCAATCCCACCGCACCCAGATGAGAGCTATCTCAAATCATTTTCCCATAAATTGGATATATTTTCGCAGGCGGGCCAGCCGCCATTTTCGCTTGTGCAATCATTCGGCTGTTGGTTTCGAGTATCCAGGAATCACGTGCCCGCCTCTGAGGCATGCGCCCGCAAGCCTCTCGCGTGAGCCTTTCCTGAAATAACATCTGGATTGGTGCGGATTGACCCTCAAACGTTTTGGGAAGGGTTGACTATGTTGGCGTAACTTCAAGTTCGTCCGCAACCGAACAAGTGATTTCTTGCCCGGCTCGAGTCGTAATTCTAACTGAATCTGTCCAGGGACTGTCGTCGTCTTAAAGTGCTCTGGGCAAGACATTGCAAATCATCGAAGCTGAACGAGCGAGAGTCAAACGTATACACAAGGACAACCTCGTTGTCCCGTAATTGCTCTATGCGTGCGTATGCCATGTTGCGGCTCAGGATTTGGGTTGATGTTCGGCCATAGGCGGGCAGGCTCGACGATGCATGTGGTAGCAGCACGGGATGGCGCACCCTCTCATCAGTTGATTCCCAAAACTGCTACCAGAGCCCGTGGCAAGTCGAAGTTTGCGAAGCACCATCATTCATCGACTAGTAAGCGGATTGCTGGGTTGATCCGTGCAGGAAGCGATCGCAAGGCCCGGGTGCTTGATTATCGGAGTGTGTGATGATGCCGCGGGATTGGCGGACTCATTTTTCTCGCATTGGATTAGTCAGGAAATCAGCATATGCCTTCGCAAGTCCTTCTCGTAGAGGAGCTTTCGCTTTCCAGCCCAAGGCGGAAAGTCGTGAAACGTCCGCCAGCTTCCGCGGCGTACCATCGGGTTTTGACGCGTCGTAGGTAATCTTGCCACGATAACCAACGACATCTGCCACTGTTTGGGCGAATTCTGCGATGCTTATGTCTTGACCCACCCCAATATTCAGGAATTCCGGGCCGGAATAATTTTTCAGGATGAACACACACGCCTCCGCGAAATCATCTACATAAAGGAACTCGCGGCGGGGCGTCCCCGTCCCCCAGACAGCTACGTTCGGTGCATCCGCGACTTTTGCCTCATGAAACCGCCGGATGAGGGCTGCAACGACATGACTGTGCTCCGGATGATAATTGTCACCCGGTCCGTAGAGATTGGTAGGCATTACTGAGATGAAGTCGCAGCCGTATTCGCGGCGGTAGGCCTCGCACAGCTTGATGCCGGCGATTTTTGCGATGGCATACCATTGGTTCGTCGGCTCAAGCTCTCCGGTTAGCAGCTGGTCCTCGCTCATCGGCTGCTTTGCGAATTTCGGATAAATGCACGTCGATCCGAGAAACAGCAGTTTCTGCACACCGCTCATGTGGCTCGCACGGATACAATTGAGCTCCATGGCAAGATTATCGGCGAGAAACTCCACTGGATATGTGTTGTTGGCCAAGATTCCGCCAACGCGCCCTGCCGCCATGACGACCACGTCGGGCCGTGTGGAGCGAAAGTAGTTCTCCGTCGGCTCCTGCCGCGTAAGATCGAGGTCGCGGCGCTCCTCAACCAGCACCTCGCAAGGCTCTTGGCGGAGCCGACGGACAATGGCAGAACCCGCCATCCCATTATGGCCGGCTACGAAGATGCGCTTGCCGGCCAGGTCGAAGGGAACGAGCGAAGTGCTTGCCATCTAGTCGTGCGACGTTAGCTGACGTGAACTTTCACCTGCGACCGTCTTAAGGTCCGCCGCAACCATTTCGGCTACGAGGTCATCGAATGAGACTTTGTGCTGCCAGCCGAGTTTCGACCTCGCCTTGGATGCATCGCCGATGAGAGCGTCAACTTCGGTGGGACGAAAATAGCGCTTATCGACCTCGACCAAGACTCGGCCCGAAGCGGCATCAAGTCCCTTCTCGTCAACCCCCGCCCCCACCCACTCGATTCTGATGCCTATCAGGGCAAATGCCTTCTCCACGAATTCACGCACGGAATGGGCCTCACCGGTCGCGAGGACGTAGTCGTCGGGCTCGGGCTGCTGCACGATGCGCCATATCCCATCGACATAGTCTCGCGCGTGCGCCCAGTCGCGCTTCGAATCCAGATTGCCGAGAAATAGTTTTTGCTGACGGCCAAGCTTGATGGCAGCAACAGCACGTGTGATTTTGCGACTGACGAACGTTTCTCCCCGCGTTGGACCTTCGTGATTGAACAAAATCCCGTTCGACGCATGCATGCCGTAGGCTTCCCGGTAATTAACGGTGATCCAGTAGGCATAAAGCTTGGCCGCAGCATAAGGCGAACGCGGGTAGAATGGCGTCGTCTCACGCTGGGGGACCTCTCGTACGAGGCCGTAAAGCTCCGAGGTCGAGGCCTGATAAAAACGTACGTGTCGCTGCATGCCGAGAATCCGAATCGCTTCGAGCAGTCGCAAGGTGCCGAGGCCGTCAGCGTTTGCTGTGTATTCCGGCGTCTCGAACGAGACCTGGACATGGCTTTGGGCTGCAAGATTGTAGATTTCGTCGGGACGTGTCTCTTGCACAATGCGGATCAAGTTGGTCGCATCGGTCAGGTCGCCGTAATGCATGGTGAAGCGCAGATTCTTTTCATGAGGGTCCTGATAGAGATGGTCGACACGGCCGGTATTGAAGGAGGAGGAACGACGTTTAATCCCGTGAACGACATAACCCTTGTTCAGCAAAAATTCCGCGAGGTAAGCACCATCTTGCCCGGTAACTCCCGTAACTAACGCAACACGCTCTGTCATGGATCGCGCTCTCCTTCAACTTCTCGGTCTGCCGTATCCGAGATATAGCATCAAGGCTATGCCGACCGCTGGGTGCTACGCTTCTGCAATACGGCCACTCAAAGCTGTTGCCGGAGGGTGCTGGCGGATCGAATACCACGGCCCGACAGCCGCCCGGTGCGACTGCTGCCTTGTCCAAATCCACTCTGATGTCAGCGCCAAGCGTCCGATTCGAGACGATTTCGATGACGGCGGTAGTATCCGCGCATCAGTTGTCGGATGACGCTATACCAAGCCAACACGCCCCTACGGTTCGAGATCCAGGCCATTTCCCCCTTCCGTTTGCAGCGTTCCGCCAAGGGTCAGGAAGCGATACCAAGCACAAAAGTCAACCCCGCGCATCCCAGCCGTCCACTTGGATATTTGTCCCCCCACCCCCAGAGCAGGGGGAAGAGCTGTGCGGGCCCATGGTTCCGCCGCGGGACTCGCGCCTCACACATGAGCTGGTCGCACGACAGAGGCCGACCGCGCCTCAGGATCGAGAGTCGGCCAATGGGCATCTCTTCCATTCCCGCCTTGCCGAGGAGGTTTGTGGGAGGGGTGATCTCCGCGGGGACCTCGTTGCGTTCGCACCTCTTGGCGCCGATAGACCGTCAATGACGCATCATCAGAAGGTCGGAATGGGGTGAACTCGTCGGCCCGCTATTGACGACGGCAGGTCCGTCCCTGCCGGTCCTTCCGCGGGCCTACACGGCCATGCCGTATAGCCCTAGGGTCGGCATCCGCGCTGGAGCCATTGCGTCCGGAACTATCCGTCAACGTCGCCTGCGGTCTCGACGAAAGTGTGCTTCTCTCGCCATTTCGGGCCCGGTCCCCGCATATATAGTGCAACTCCGGCCGATAGGGATCCAATGCGTTCCGAGCCCAATTTGCAATTGTTCCACCAACGCGTCGGCCTGTCGAGCTCGCTGATGCACTGGTGACCGCCGGTTCCGTGCAGATCACCTCGCCTGTTGCCACGTTTTGAAGCGCCATTGGATGCCCCCCGTCAATCGGACAATCTGGACGCATCATCAATCTAGCCCTTTTCGTGTTCATTTGCTGTGACAATTCGGCAACAAGTGTCAGAAATCAGCAACATCCGAGCCCGCCCAGAGCTGTCTGACACAGACGTCATATCCGGAACTCTTTCTGGGCGTGGTCTACGCAACTCGCGCTCAAAATCTCGCTCTGCCGCGCTGAATCCCATGCCGAAAAAGCCAATGATAGCAAAAGATTGGTCTGTGATTCCCTGTTTTTCACTAACAGGGAATTCGGACATCAAGAACAGGGAAATTCGTCATCGAAAACAGCGATCTGATCTCGGGCTATCAGAGAAAGCCGCAAATCCGGCTTTGGGTGCACATGCTGGGAGCTCGTCCAGAACGCGAAACCCACGATCTTGATCTGGCAGGTGACGGCGGATCGGGGCCTGGGTCGCTCGGCGGCTAGACGATCACGGTGTCGACCCAGCAGGTCGGGGAGGCGCACGGCTAGCCGAACTGCGCGCCATTATCGAGTTTCGGGCGTGTTTAGCCGCGCGGTGGATTTTCCCAAGGAGCACCAGGCGCTACGCGACTTGAGCTCCACACGGCCGTGCACCTCCCTCGCGGACTCAGACCGGGGGGCCGGGCTCATCGGGGCGGTCGTGGGCGCGATCATCGTCCTGGTCATATCGGGCATGTCCGAGCGCCGACGCCGAGCGGTTTGAGACTCAACGGGCCCCGAGGTTCCATTTCGAGGTCGCGGCTGTCCGGGCACAGCGGGTGAAAGCTCTTATTGCTTGCCTGCTGTCGATGCACTTGGTAAAAAAGAATCACAGAGGTGACGATCGTGTCCCTCGGTGCGACGTGTCTTCGGTTTCCGGCTCTGGAAGACGGCCGCGAGAATCGAATCGCTGGTTCCAGCGAGCGTCCTTAAGTCTCCTCGTCAAAAGCCAGGAGGGCTAGGCGACGGTGCGCAGTCGGTTCAACCGGCTGTCGCTCGTCGTGTGCCCTTCGCGCACGACGTCGACAGCCTTTTGGGGGAAGAGGAGGTCGACGTGGCAGTGCGGGTCAGGAAGCCGAAGGCTGGGGCTCTTAGTGCAGAAGAGGCGGCTCGGCTCTCGGCCCTCATGAAGGATGCCAAGCTCGAGCGTGTACCGCTCGGCGTCGTGCAGCCGAATCCGCGAAATGCCAAGCGGCATCCCCGGAAGCAGATTGATCTGTTGAGCGAGAGCATTCGCCAGCTAGGCTTCAACGTTCCCATCATCGTCGATGAAGCCAATGTAATCCTCGCCGGTCACGCGCGTTATGCGGCGGCCCGCAAACTCGGCTTTTCCGAAGTCCCCATCATCCGCCTGACCCACTTAAGCGCGGAGGAACAGCGGCTGTTTGCGCTCGCCGACAACAAGCTGCCAGAGTTGGGCAGCTGGGACTTTGATCAACTTAAGACTGAGATTCTCGAACTCAGCGATCCTCCGGCCGGGCTCTCGTTTGATATGGCCATTGATATGGCCATCGCCGGGTTCGATACGGTCGAGATCGACGAAATTCTGACGCCGGCGCCGGAGCGGCGATCGGGTACAGCGAGTGAGCTAGCGGGAGCCTCCCCCGTCGTGACGGCTCCCGGCGACATTTGGGAGCTCGACCATCACATCCTGCACTGCAATAGCCCGCTCGAGTCCGGGTCTTACGAAAAGATTCTCGGGGCGGACCCTGTGGTGGCGTTCGTGGACCCACCGTTTGATGAGTTGAGCTCCGAACAACGGCTCACGCTCGTCAAAGCCGCGGGCGAGCAGATCCATTCGAACCTCGCCCTGGGCGGGGTCGTCTACTGGTTCATGGCATGGCCCCATCTTGGTGGAACGTTGTCAGCCTTGGAGCCGGTGTTCGGAGCCCCGAGGGAGATGGCGGTTTGGGTAAAGTCCGGGGTTCGGGAGGGCACGCTCTACCAGTCGCGGCATGAGCATGTGGCGGTCTACGTCAAAGGACTGGGCGTCCCCCAGCGTCAGGCGGTTTTTGCGCGAAGAAGGCGGCATCGGACCAACGTCTGGGAGTACCCCGGAGGCGACCACGGCGGCTCCCGAGGGTCGCGAAGCAAGCCGGTTGCAATGATCGTGGATGCCATCCAGGACTGTTCGCGGCGCCTCGATCACGTGCTCGATCCGTTTGCGGGGACCGGCGCCACCCTCATTGCAGCGCAGCGGATGGGGCGGCGAGCGCGGCTGATCGAACAGGATCCGGCGGCGTGTGATGGGATCGTGCGCCGATGGCAAGAATTGACCGGGGGTGTTGCGCGGCTAGCCGGCGGTGCAGAGACCTTCGCAGAAGTCGCTAAACGCCGTTCTTAGAAGTCGCGTTAAGGGGGCAGACTATGAAGAAGGACTATCAAGTCGGATACGGCAAACCGCCCGTCCATACTCGATTCGTCAAAGGCAAATCCGGGAACCCCAAAGGACGGCCGCCGAAGGAATTCTACGGGCACCGAATACACCGCAGCCACATCAGAGATGATATGGAACGATTGCTCCTGCGGCAGATTCATGCCCCCGAAGGAGGCCGCACCAAGCGGATCACCATCCAAAGGGCGGTGATCAGGGGACTGGTAAACCGTGCGATCGACGGACACAGCCCCTCGATCCATCAGATCTGGATGCTGATTCGGCATTTCGGCGTGGATAAAGAGCCCGAGAAAGACATATGCTATCATCGTCGTACACCTTCTGACGAGAAACGGATGGACAGGGCGCTGAGGGTAATGGATAAACTGAATGATGCTTTTGATCATGGTACCCCATATATCGAAGGTCCGGATGATCGAGATGATTTGGACAACGCGCCCAATGAAGAGGAACGTCCGCCAAAACGCGCCAACCTCATGGACGATCTCCTGTTAGAACTTCAGGAACCCGTAACGATCATCGAACGCGGCAAGCAGAAACGGATCACCAAACAGGAAGCCTTGCTGAGGACCCTGCTGGCAAAATCGACGGGGAGTGTCACTGCCTGCAGATTATTTTGGGCGATCTTCCGGCACTATGGGCTGGATAAGGAACCCGACAAATACCTCGTCGTTGACGGCTGGGTGCCGCACAAAATAGAGGAGTTTCTTGCACGCGAGTGCGCAGATTAGGATTCAGAAAACGGAACGACGCCCGAAGCTCCTGCCAGGGCTTGAGCGCCCGGTTTAGCCGCGCGCCATGACGTCGGCCTAAAGCTCCCGGGCAATCGCCCGTTCGTCACCTAGTAGCGTGGAGGCCTGTGCTGCGGGCTGTGAATGTAGCCCGCCCGCCAGTCACGAGGATGTTCATGGCGCCCTGCCTCCCTCTAGTAGTCGCACTGCCTGTCCCGCAGGTTCTCGGCGAGCAAGTGCCGCACGTCCGCACGCTCCGCCGAGGCCCACAGCGTTCGTTCATCTGCCGGCGCGCGCCTCCCCCATGGGGAGCGCCTCCTTGTCTGCGCCAGGGCCGCGCCCTCCGAAATACGCGCGCCATTGTCTCTGAGGTGCTCCAGGGCGGCCGATCTCGGGTCGGGATCTCGGGTCGGGGTGAGAGCCGCTCGGCCTCCTCCGCCGCCTTCTGCGCGCCCCCTTTGGGGCTTTGCCATCGCGCCCTCAGCAGCGTCCCGCCGGCTCTGATGCTACGGCGGCCATGATGTTAGTGTCGCCGACCAAAGCTGGCCGTTAGTGGACGCGAGCTCAAGTCGGTTGGCTTCGTTTCGCAAAAACGCGGTCGCCTGCTGAGGGCAAAAGCCCCCGCCGGCGCGACCTGCGCAGCAGCTGCTGGGTCATGCGAGGGGCGCTGGCTTTGAAGCGAGGCGCGCAACGACACACCCCTAGGCCAGAGTCCTTTTACCCGGCGACGTTCTTCCTGGCTGGCCCCGAACCCTCGGCTGCTCTGAACATCGCAAGCCCGGCAGGGTAGCGAGCGCCGGTCAAAGCCGCGTTTGCTTCGTCTCCCGTCACATTTTTGGCCACATGGGTGGCAAGGAATGCCCGGCGTGAGGCAGGGGACGCTGTCGGGACAGGTTATGACAACCAAACTGTTGGCAAAAATCTGCAGCGTGGCCGTCTTGGTCCTGCTCGTGATCGCTGCGCTGGGTCCCGCCAAATGGGCGCCCCGCTCGGGGCTTCTTTCTCTGACTCATGTGCGTGCCTTGTTCGATACCACTCGCACCATCGCCTCGCACTCGCCGGGAATTGCCTGAGATTCCCAGTCTGCGGGTTTGCGGTCGTACCGATTAACGGTACGAGTGAGCTTGACAGACGTACCGTTATTCGGTACTTTCCACATTCGTGATTAGAGGCTTCGCCGACAAGCGCACGGCCGCCCTATTCGCTGGGTTTGTGGTCAGGGATCTTCCCAACCAGATTCAGCGCCGCGCTAGAGCCAAGCTTCTTGCGGTCGACGCGGCCACGCAGCTGAACGATCTGCGGATTCCACCGGGTAACCACCTCGAAGCCCTGCACGGCGATCGGCGCGGTCAACACAGCATCCGCATCAACGAGCGATGGCGGATATGCTTCCGATGGCGTGAGGGTGAAGCATGGGACGTCGAGATCGTGGACTATCACACGGGGTAGTAGGATGAGAATCAAACGAGAAGAGTTGATGTCGGGACGGATCGATTTTACGGATGTCACCACTGGCAAGAGGCTTCCGCCCGTTCACCCCGGCGAAATTCTGCGTGACGATTTCCTGGAGCCTATGAAGATTAGCGTCTACACCCTGGCGCGGGTCATCAAGGTGCCGCGCTCGCGCGTCAACGACATCGTGCTTGGTCGCCGGGGAATCACCACGGACACGGCACTGCGGCTCGCCAGGTATTTCGGAACAACGCCCGAGTTCTGGATCAACCTGCAAGCCCGCTACGATTTGGAAGTGGCCGATAGAACACTGCGCAGGCGCATCGAGCGGGAGATCTCCCCTCGCGCCGCGTGATCGGCATCGAGGCCGCGGCCTAACGAGAGAGGCCGAGCTTGCTCCACCATAGGGTCTCATGTCATTGCGGAAGCGGTGGAGCTCGCGGTGGTGCAGTCGGCAGACCGGGACGGTGAATTCATCGCTTAGCTTGCGGCCGAGCGCCCGGGCCTGCGCGAACCGGAGGTGGTGCGGATTGCAGGGCCGGCGCCCACAAACCAGGCAGGGCTGCAAGGCCACAAACTTCAAGAGTGCCTTGTCCCCGATACCTTCGCGCCTCCCCGATCGGCAGCACGCTCTTATCGATGCCGGCGGGCTTCCCTGAGCGCCCGGCAGCACCCGTGCCATTGCCGCCGCGGGGCCCTGGGAGGGCCGATCGCTTTTGGCCGGTGCTCTCGAGCGCGTTACGGCAGTTCGCCTCGAGCTGCTTGAGGGACGTCATGCTCGGTGCGAGTCGGGCGGAATGGGTCTTGGCGCGACATCCTTCGGATTTCGGCGCCTGCCCCGGCGCTTTCCTGGAGCTGCGCTCTTTGGCGAAGCAATCGGCTGAATCTCCGCAGAAGGCGCGGACGAGGCCGCCGATCGGGTGCTGATCCAGAGCTTGCGAGCTATCCCGACGGCATCGATGCCAAGTTTCGCCCACCACCCCGCCTCGTCGTTGGAACGATGGAGGTCGCGGTGGTGAATGCGACAGAGCGGGACCGTGAACTCGTCGCTCACCTTGCGGCCGAGCGCGCGCGCCTGGGCGAAGCGCAGGTGGTGGGGATCGCAGGGTCGTCGCCCGCAGAAAAGGCAAGGGTGCGAGGCCACGAATTTGAGGTGCGCCTTGTCCCGATACCGTTTGGGCTCGCCGATCGACAGTACGCTCTTGTCGATGCCCGGAGGCTTGGTCGAGCGGGCCGGCGCACCGCTGCCATGGCCGCTGCGGGGCGCTACGGCGGTCGATCGCGAACTGGGTGGT
>WNGJ01008359.1_pt1 | contig 12009 bp, 13 predicted proteins | sample 5400611 | NCBI WGS metagenome assembly WNGJ01 (sample SAMN13153375, study PRJNA577476) | soil metagenome | isolation source: 40 cm soil or saprolite under Garry oak tree replicate 1 | place: USA:California | collected 2016-06-15 | reverse complement strand
CGAGCCGAGGCAGATCGTCTCCGATCCGCACCCACGGGGCGCGGTCGTCCCAGCACACGTGCCGCTCGGGTTCGCGGTCGATGGGGCCGAGCATGGAGGCCAGCGTGACGCTAACGATCCCGAACTGCTCCATCTCGCCAAACAGGGCGCTTCCGCAGGTCCCGCAGAAGGCGCGCTGAACAGTGGCCGACGAACGGAAACGCCTGATGTGCGCTTCGCCCGCGAGGAACCGGAAGCGACCACGAGGCACTTGGAAGAAGGTGCCGTAGCCCGCCCCGAGGAAGCGGCGGCAGATCGAGCAATGGCAGTGGCAGCAGCCGAGCGTCGGCAGCGTCACCTCGAACTGCACGGCGCCGCAGAGACAGGCTCCCTTCACCGTGTCGGCCATCCGTTCACCCTTCCTGCTCTACCGCCGTGGCAAACTGCGTGAGGCTGTCGGTGATCGTGAACCAGGGCGCCTTGGAGCCCACGTAGATGTGGTAGAGCGGCCTGGTCCCCGGATCATCATCCAACGTGCCGGCGTTGACAACGATGAAGTCGGGCCAGCGCTCGTCACGCCCGCCGAGGCTGGAGCCGCACGTGCCGCAGAACACCCGCGTGCCGGTCCACCCAGGCACGCGGTAGGAGCGAAGCGCGTCCTCGCCGCTCAGCCAGCGGAAGCGGCTTGCCGCCACGAACCCGTCCGTCGCGAACGCCGCCCCGCTATGCTTCCGGCAACGGGAACAGTGGCAGTGGTGCATGGCTGTGAGTTCACCCTCGGCCTCGTAACGGACCCTCCCGCAGAGACAGCTTCCGGTCATCGCGTGCTCCTTCTGAAGCCTCGCTTCGGTCTTGGAACGCGAGGATTTTCGTCGGCTGCCGGCACTGCGATTCGCCAGTCACGCGAGCCACCGGACGGGCCGTCCATGGTAGCCTGCCGTGGCAAGCAGCCGGTCATCGCTACGACCGGGCCAAGACCTGAGGCGTACCTCGCAGCACATCCGGTCCGCTGATCGCGGGAACTCGTGCAGCCACTTCGAGCGCGCCACTCAGCGCAGCGAGACGATCACGCTGGTCAGGCCAGACGTAGGACGTGACCGTGAGACGCCCTTCCTCCGTGGCGGGGTTCACCGGGTCCACGTCGCAGCCCTCTCGGACGGCGACGGTGCACGCCGCGTCGAATGGCGGGGTTCCTTCCCACAGGCCGGCAAAGCGCACGGAGGAGGCGGGATCGCCAAAAGCGAGGTCGGCGGCCTCGTAGCGGTAGTGATCGAAGCGGAGATGCAGGCCAGCGCTGGCCCCGATCTCAAGTAAGCCCGGATTTCCCAGATGACCGCGCCGCCTGATGACGGTCCCGCCCAAATCGACTATGAACAGCAAGAGTTTGGTGGTCATGGAGGGGGCAGCGGATGGACGACGCGATGGGTGAAGCGGAGGGGACCGGGCTGCGGGTCGCGTTCGATCGCCGGCTGAAGCTCGAATTCCACGGCGCCAGCGTCACGTCCGATGCCGGCCTGCTCGCATTCCGGGAACTCGACGATGTGCTCGGCCTCACGGCGATGGCGGCCGAGGTTCTCGCCGACACCCGCACCGGGCGGAACGGTCGCCACAGCCTGATCGCCCAGCTTCGCCAGTCGGTGTTCGGGCGCCTCGCCGGCTACGAGGATGTGAACGATGCCGACCGCCTCGGGCGCGATCCGGCGATGCGGTGGATCGTCGGCGGCCGCGCGGCGACAGACCAGGCGGCGTCCACGAGCCAGATGGGCCGCTTCGAGACGGAGGCGATGACCTCGGCGGAGAACCTGACGGCGCTGGCCGATCTCTCCGGGCGCTGGATCGACCGCGTGCAAGCGCGGCGGGCGCGGACGGCGCTCGTGCTGGACATCGACAGCAGCGTGAGCCCGACCTACGGCGCGCAGGAAGGGACCGCGTACAACGGCCACTTCGCCTGCACCTGCTATCATCCACTCTTCGTGTTCAACCAGGACGGCGATCTGGAACGGTGCGCGCTGCGACCGGGCAACGTCCACAGCGCCCACGGCTGGCGCGAGGTGCTCGACCCGGTGGTGGCGCGGTATCGCGGCCGGGCTCTCCGGCGCTTACTCCGCGGCGATGCGGCCTTCGCGCTCCCGGATGTGTACGAGTACCTGGAGGCGGAGGGCTTCCAGTACGCGATCCGCCTGCCCGCCAACCAGGTGCTCCAGAATCGGATCGCCCACCTGCTCACGCGGCCGGTGGGTCGGCCGCCGCACTACGTTCGGCGCTTCTACGCGACCTTCCAGTATCAGGCGCAGAGCTGGAGTCGGTCGCGCCGCGTCGTGGCCAAGGTGGAGTGGCACCCAGGGGAGTTGTACCCACGGGTCGGTTTCATCGTGACGAACCTCCATCGCCCCGCCAAGAAGGTGGTCGCCTTCTACAACGGGCGCGGAACGGCGGAGCAGTGGATCAAGGAAGGCAAGAACGCGGTCAAGTGGACGCGACTGTCGTGCACGGCGTTCCGCGCGAACACCGTCCGGCTCCAGCTCCATGCGCTGGCCTACAACCTCGCCAACTTCCTGCGCACCCTGGCGTTGCCGGGGGACGTGGCGCAGTGGTCACTGACAAGCCTACGGGAGAAGGTGGTGAAGATCGGTGCCAAGGTCGTCGCCCATGGGCGCTACCTCGTGTTCCAGATGGCGGAGGTGGCGGTGCCCCGCGAGCTGTTCGGCCGCATCCTGGACCGGATCGCGAGGCTGCGTCCGCCGAACCTGGCCCCATGCTGACGCTCGATGGGCGCGGTGGGGGGAACCGGGTGTCGAGATGCGCCCGGAGTGCGTCCATGGGGTGCTCAAGTCAAGCCGGAAGTCCCTCGGAGAGGTCCCGGAAGCCCGTGGCGGGCGTCAAGAGGGCGTCCTCCCTCGCCGGGAACAGAAAACCCTTGCCTTCGAGGCCACGAGGGCGGTATCCAGGCTCCGAGACGGGGCCGGGCCCCCGTTCATCTGGGAAATGTCGGCTCAAACGAACGTGGACGAAATCGAAAGGAGTGGTCATGTTGAAGCGCATTGCAATCGCAGTCTCCGCCGTAATCTTGTTAGGACCCGCACTCGCCGCCGCTGCGCCGGTGGTCTTCGAGGCCTCCGGGGCGACCCCGGACGACATCAAGGCCTCCGTGGATGCCTTCCGCGACGCCCTGGGGACCTTGAACCCGAACCAGCCCGGCTCGTTCCCCAGCGGCCGCAGGGAGATCAACTGGGACGGCGTGCCGGACGCCTTTTCCGCGCCCAACAATCTTCCCGCCAACTTCTTCAACGCCAATTCCCCCCGCGGAGCCGTGTTCTTCACGCCGGGAACGGGCTTCCAGGTGAGCGCGGATGACGACAACCCGACGCAGACACCGGTCCGCTTCGGGAACCTCCACCCCGTCTTCCCGCTCCTCTTCAGCACCTTCAGCCCGCAGCGGCTCTTCACCGCGCTGAACAGCACGATCACCGAGACGTTGTTCTTCGTCCCGGGCAGCTCGACGCAGGCCACGGTGAGCGGTTTCGGCTCGGTCTTCACCGACGTCAATCGCCCCGACAGCACCAAGATCGAGTACTTCGACATCCATGGCAACCTGCTCTTCAGCAGGAACGTCCTTCCCGGACCCACCGCCCGCGGGAGCCTCTCGTTCCTGGGCGTGCAATTCGATGCGGGAGAGCGGGTCTACATGGTGAGGATCACCAGCGGCAATCGGATCCCGAGAGTACCCTCCCGGGACGTCGTCGTGATGGACGACTTCATCTATAGCGAGCCGCAGGTCGCGCAGTAAGCCGTCGGACGATCGAAAAGCGGCTCTTCGGGATCCCGTGTGGGTAACGTGAGGGCCTGAGTCCGGTCGCGTGCTATCGTACCGCCGCCAAAGCGGCCGAGGAGGCGGGGACGATGCGGGACCACGATCTCTACGCGACGATCTTGGGGGTGCAGGCGCCGTGGACGGTTGAACGGGTGGAAGTCGATTAAGAGCCTTTCTCGTGACATTATGTCCCGAACTCGGACGTGCGCCGACGTTCCCTACCTCCGGTAGGACGGCGGCCACTACGTCTATCTCGGATCCTAGTTCGCCCGCGCGAACCCCGCCTCCTCGCGAAGCCGCTCTTGGAACGATGGGCGCGCGAACACCCGCTCGGCGTAAGCGGCGAACTTCGGCCAGCGCTTTGGGTCGGGCTCGTAGCCCGAGTAGCGGTAGCTCAAGAGCTGGGTGCAGATCCCGATGTCGGCGATCGAGAACGAGCCGCAGAGGAACTCTCCGTCCTTCACCTGGCTCTCCAGGTAATTGAAGAGCGGTGGGACGCCCTCGTCGAGAGCCTTCTGGACCAGGGCGTCGTCGGTCGGCCGTCCCATCATGCTCGGCGCGATCACGCGCTCGCGGAATATCTGGTAAGCGCAGCGGCAAGTTCCGCTCGGTGGCGATGGTGAGAAATCCCCCGACAAGAGCCGCCGCACGGCCGACTTCGTTGGTCTGCGGCGGGCGCTCAAGGTAGGGAGCCAGGGCCGGGCCGGGCGTCGCGAGGAGCGTCCAAAGCGCGGCCCATGCGGCGTCAGGATCGCCATCACCACCAACTGAGGGGTAGTGTCGGGTCAGGCCGGGTGCCCGTCCTTCGAGGACGAGTCGGTGAACGGCGCCGAGAAAGCGCAATGCCACCGCCGCGTCGGGGGGCTCGGCAGAGTACGGCCCGAGAATGTTCCACGTCGGCCCACCTGCCTCGACATCCGCGCCGATGCGCTCGAGCAGCGCCGCGTAGAAGGGCGACCCTGCCCTCGCACACACGTATGCCTGCACGCGCAGGCAAGCGAGTAGATTCGCCCGGTCTCGTGGTCGCGCTTCCGCGCTCTCAGGACCTGCATTGGCGGCCTGCTTCTCGATGGTCATCCTCATCAGCGAGTGACGAGTCCCTCCCGCAAGAACGCGATGAGGTCAGTCACTCCGGGGTCATGGCCCAGTTGGAACAGGAGCGTGGTGACTTGGCCCCGATGGTGGGTCTGGTGGTTGAAGAAGTGACTCACCGCCCACCAGAGCGGGTGCTCGTAGCGCTCACCGGTGCGCGTCCGGTAGGTGAGGGGCGTGACCAGGCGCTCCGGCGTGAGTCCTTCCACGAAGTTCTCGATAGCCACGTCCGTCTGCGCTCGTTCCCGGCAGAGCGTGGTAAAGTCCGCGTACAACTCTTGGTCCAATGCGCCCGTGAAGGGGATCGGCCTCCCCTCCGCGTCGAGGGACTCGAAGACTACACGGTCGTGCGTGAAGCGGCCCAGCCAGGCGCGATCTGCCAGGAGAAGGTGGTTGAGGGTTCCATGCACTGAACGGAAGAAGGCTCCGAGGTCCCGCTTGCGCTCCTCGTCGCTTAGTTCGCTGGCAACGGCGTAGAGCCTCTCGTTCATCAAACGATTGTAGCGGGCCATCGTTTGGTAGTGATCAACGGCATTCATGCTCGTGCCCCCTATCCTCACTCTCCCGCTCCTTCGATGAGGCTCTCAGGTTCGCCAGTCCCGTCAGCACGTGGTCAACCTTCAGCCGGTGAGCGTTCCCGTGTGGCCCGATGTCGCCAAGCGTTGATGAGGATCATGGGGTCGTCGGGCTGACCCTCGAAGTTAACCGTGTCCTTCGGAATCGAAACCCAAGGTTGTGCGCTCCGCGTCCAGATATGACCGATTGGACGGAGCCAGGTCGTGTCATCGAGTGTGCCGGGTTGCACGACGACGACCTGTGGGAATTTCAGCGGCTCGCCCCATAGGCGGGTACTGCACTCGGCGCAGAACTTCCCGCGCCGTTGCAAGCCATCCGAAGTCACCGCGTAGGTTCGCGGATCGCCTTGCAGCAACTCAAGCGCACTCTTGAGAACAACCATCGACAAGGCAAAAGGCGGAACCCGTTCGCCGTTGGCAGTCCGTGCAGTGGCACACGTAGAGGGTCAGCGGCTCGTCAGCGACGCGATAGCGAATGAGGCCGCACAAGCAGCCTCCGTGGTATGGTGCCGGCATCAAGCGGCCCTCCAAAAGTACCATCAGTCATGGAGCATGACTCCAGCGAGACGGACTCTGTACCCCTCGCGCGCCGTTCTCGCGGGCGTAGGCGCAGGCCACCGAGGGATAGATGGGCACGGTCGCGCCACCGGCTCCCCGGTACGACATCGGTGAAGATGCTCATCGTGAATCCTCCGCACTGAAATATAGGGCCATCGCTTGCGCCGTCACCGGGCAGGCGCGGGTGAATTCGACGGACTGCTGCACTGGCAGCGGGACCTCGGTGCGCGCCACTCGGCCAAACCCGAACCGCATGAAGAAGCCACTGGCGGTCTCTGTGAGGAGATAGACTGCTCGCACGCCTCGTTGTCGCGCGAGATCAAGGGCCGCCTGCGTGAGTCGCTGCCCGAGTCCTTGCCCGCGCCGCTCCGGCTCCACGGAAACAGAACGCAGCAGAGCGGCGGTCCCGTAGAGTTCCAACGCGGCGCTCCCGACGATCCGTCCTCCGTCGCGTGCAACGAGCGTCGTGGCGACGTGATCCGCGAGCCCGTTCTTCGGCAGCCCGCTCTGCTCTAAGAGTCCGAAGACGGCAGCCAAGTCTTCGGTGTGCGCAGGACCGATCATGGGCAGCCTCGGCTGCGGGGTCGCCCTGGACTCACGGGCCATTCCCTCCTCCTTCTAGCAACGAAGGGAGTTCCTTCATGTTGGAGAAGACCCTGGCGCCCGCCTGCCGAAGCGCGTCACTCGGTGTCAGTCGTGCGTACCCGTAGACCACCATGCCGGCTTGGACTCCCGCCTGGACCCCGGTCACGCTGTCTTCGATGACGGCGCACCGAGACGGTTCGACGCCCATGCAACGTGCGGCGTGAAGGAAAACGTCTGGGTACGGCTTGCTACGCCTAACCTCCAAGGCGCTGAACAGAGGCGGCTCGAACCGAGAAAGGAGCCCACCGAGACCCAGCCGCGTCTGCATGTGTTCGTGGGACCCGTTTGACGCGACACACCAGGGACTGCGAAGCTCAGCCAGGGCTTCGAAGACCCCCGGCACAGGGCGAAGCTCGCGCCGCATGGCGTCCGTCAGGCGGCGATCAAAGTTGGTGACGAAATCGGGTGGGACTGAACAACTCAGACGCGACTGCGTTGTCTCAAGCCGGGTGGCCATAGAACCACCGGAGAACTCTCGGAGGGTTTGCTCGTAGTCGAGTTCGAAGCCGACCTCGGCCAGCATGTCCACGAACACGCGATTGACGATTGGCTCGCTATCGACCAGCACGCCGTCACAGTCGAAAATTATCAGGTCAGATGGCATGGGCTGTCGTCAGAGTTTCGAGGATCGCTCTTCACTGAGACTTGGGCTTCGTAGCCAACTCTTGCGCATGTTCAGCGGGACCTTCCGCGAACCGCGGTAAGCCATCTGTAATCTCGAACCACGGAGCTTTTGAACCGACAAAGAAGTGGGCCAGCGAGCGACGCTGAGGGTCATCGTTGAGAATCCCCAGCCGGATGCGCAGCACGTCTGGGGCGTCGGGACGGCGGCTATAGAGCGGTGAGCCACAGCGGGTGCAGAACGCTCGGAAAACGCCGGGCGAGGATTCGAACTCACGGATGAGGTCCTCACCGGAGAGGAACGTCCAGTACCTCCGCCGAACGTCGGCATTGGTTGCAAACGCCGTCCCGCTGGCCTTTCGGCATCGAGAGCAGTGACAATGCACCACGGGTCCGAGCTTGCCGGTGATCTCGATCCGAACGCCACCGCACAAGCAATCAGCGTTCATGCTTCGTGCCCCACCTGTTGTGTAACCACGTTCATATCGCTCTCGGCGGATGCTCGCAGTAGTGAAGGACGGTCCGCACCACCCGCCCATCTTCCTGGAACGCCATCGTTTCTGCCTCGATCAACTGGAGCCGGCCGTGGTGACGGTACACGAGAGTGATCGTATCGACGCCGGTGAGTACATACAGCAACTCAAGCCGTGCTCCGGGCGCGAGGGCCAGGCACTTTTCCCAAAACGCTCGGAGCGCAGCCTTGCCTCGAAGGTTCCCCGACTTATCGCCGTTGATGGTAACGACCCATGGCGACCTAAACTCGGTTTCCTCCGAGTAGTATGACAGTGCCGCATCGAGGTCGTAGCGGTTCCATGCCTCGATCCATGATCGCGCAAACTGTTCTGGGTCGGCTGGCAACATGCGAGGTCCCTTCCGAGTGTGCTGGGGCGGTCGCTCCAGAGCCTGCTACTTGACCGCAGCGGCGTCTGAGGCGACCGCCCGGCGTGCCGGTCACATCTTCTGCAGGACGCGGGCGAACGCAGGCCGCTCGGTGCAGCGGGCGAGCCAGCCCTGCGCGTTCGGCGCGGATGACAGGTCGAGGCCGGCGAGCGGCGCCGAACTGATCACCGATGCGACGTTGAGATCGGCGACGCTGAACGCGTTGCCGAGGAGGTACTGCCGCCCGGCGAGCGCGCCGTCGAGGACCCGGAGCGGCGTCTTGAACTGCTCGGCGGCGTCCTCCGCCTTCTTCGGGTCGCGCTGCTCGGGCGGGAAGGACCAGCGGTGCATGAGCGTCGTGATCACGGGCTCCTCGAGCTCCGTCATCGCCCAGAGGCTCCACTGAAAGGCGCGGCCCTCGTCCTCGACGGTCTTCGGCCAGAGTCCCTTGTCGTGTTTCCGCGCGAGGTACAGGTTGATGGCGAGCGACTCCCAGAGCGTCAGGCTGCCGTCCTGCAGGACCGGGATGTGCCCGTTCGGGTTCAGGCGCAGGAACTCGGGGGTGCGCGTCTCGTTCACGAAGCTCACCTTCACGTTGTCGTAGGGAAGGCCGAGCTCTTCCAGCATCCAGAGCGGGCGGATCGTGCGGGAACGCGGGATGCCGTACAGCTTGATCATCCGAACCTCCAATCGCGGTTGCGTCGATACCCGAGCCGCAGTCGTCGGGCCACGGGCCCGAAGTATCACTCAACGGTCGAGCCCTACGGCTTGCCCTCTTCCCCCGGCGGGACATCCTCGAAGAGACTTCTGGAAACAATCTCCCTGATGCCGCTTGCGTCCATGTCCTTCGTGGCGGGAGCCCGAAGGGCCAAGACGGCCTTCCCTGGTTGTGGCCCGGTGAGGCTCTACACCGCGCCGGGGCGATCCGACAAGTGGCGCTCACCGATCTCGACGCCGAGAACCACAGCGCCGTCGAAGCCCCGTCCCGAAGAGGGCTACCCCGGCGCCTCTCTTCGCTTTCGGTTCAAGCCGAAGACATCCACGCACCCGGCGTCCATGGGCGAACTGATCGCCTTGATCGACAGCGCCACCGGCCACGTCGGTGGTGATGCGCGAGGGCTCACGAGGCCGGACCAGAAGCCGCCGGCCGGAACGCTCAGCATCTCCGTTTCGCTGACCCGTACCCGTCCTCGACCTCAAGGTCCCGCGGGGCGTGGCGGTGCTCTGTGCGCGCGTCGGGGATGTGGGGAGGAGCCGGTCACCACGGTGCAGCCGGTTCCAATGGCAGGGACGATCGCTACCGCATTGGTGTCGAATACGTGGTTGGCGGTCAGCCCGACGGCGGCCGTCGTTGCCGCTGTACTCATCAGTTTGAAGGTCACCTTGGCGACACTGACGACGCCCTTCGGCGAATCGAGACTGGCGCTCTGGAAGGCGGACACGTTCGTCCTGCCCGGAGTCGCGGTGCTCGTCGTGGGCGGCCCAGAGAACTCAGCCGTGCTCCCACCAGCGACCGAGGCGATCGTCACGACCCTCGGATCGAAAGTGATCGTGAGCGAGTATGCTCCCAGCGGGGTCGTGCTGACGTCGACTGTCAGCTCGGCCGTGAATTGCTGCCCTACTTGCACCACCCTGGGACAGCTCAACGTTGCCTGGGCAGCGTAACTCGCCGTCGCAGTGACGACTGCGCCGAGGACGGCCATACCGACCGCCGCTGTCAAGAGACCGCGCATTTTCATCCTCCTTTTGATCGTGCCGCCATGCGCGCCAGAGGGCGGATCGCGGTTCCTTCATGGGCATACAAACGGCTCGCAGGTGAATGCGCAGCTGATGAGCCCCACATCGCACTGGGCCATCCGGAGCGCGTCGCCGATGTTGCAGGCGCCGTCGCCATTGACGTCGCAGACTACGGGGTGACTGAAGGGCGTCAGCCCGCACTGCCGGAGCCCCACGTCGAACTGCGCCACGAGCAGCGCGTCCCCGATGTTGACGGTCCCGTCGCCGTTCACGTCGCCGCACCGGGCCGCGTTGAACTCATAGGCGCCGATGGAGCAGTTTTTCGCGCCGGCACCGGGACGGACAAAGCCGCGCTGGTCGAGATTGTTCACGGGCGGCGCCGCGCAGACCGTCTCATCGCCCGCGTTGATTGCCGGGCTCCCCGCTTCGAGCGCGATGGTTTGCGTTGGTCCGCCGTTGCTGGCGAGCCCGGCGGGGTCGAGCAGCGGGTCGGTTTTGCAGAACGAGGTGCCGGTGGTGGTGGCACAGTTGGCACCTGTGAAGCCGCACGTTCCGCCGTCATCGATGTTATGACCGCCATCGGTGATGGGTCCGCCGCGGCCCGATACACTGCAATTGCCCCCCGACGTGCTATTGGCGAGGACGCTATTGATTACCGTGACCGGTAAAATGCTGCCGTTGAAGATGGCGCCGCCGTCGGTAGCCGCGCTGTTGCCGGAGAAGGTGCTGTTGGTCACGGTCGGGCTGCCGCTGTTGTTGAAGATGGCGCCGCCGTCGTGACCGGCGTTGTCGCCGGAGAAGGTGCTGTTGGTCACGGTCGAGGTGCCGCCGTTGTCCAAGATGGCGCCGCCGTCGCTGGCGGCGCTGTTGGCGGAAAAGGTGCTGTTGGTCACGGTCAGGGTGCCGTCGTTGCGGATGGCGCCGCTATCGGCAGCGGCGTTGTTGCCGGAGAAGGTGCTGTTGGTCACGGTCAGCGTGCCCCCGCTAGTGTTGAAGATCGCGCCGCCGGTACGGCTCGCACTATTACCCGAGAAGGTGGAGTTGGTCACGGTCACGGTGCCGCCGTTGTTGTTGAAGATGGCGCCGCCGTCGCCGACGCTACCGGCGTTGTTGCCGGAGAAGGTGCTGTTGGTCACCTTCAGCGTGGCCCTGCTGTTGAAGATGGCGCCGCCTGCGCCGAGGCTGTTGCCCCCTGAGATGGTGACGTTGTCGAGCGCCAGGGTCACTCCGGCGCCCGCAACTAGGAACACTGTAACCGCGCCGCCACCGCTGATGGTAATCAGGCTCCCACCGTCGATGGTGGTGCTGGCGCTAATGGTCTTCGTGCTGGTGACGGTAATCGTCGCGGCGCCGCCGCAGGAGAAAGTCACAGTCCCGTCGAAACTCCCGCCGCCAGGGAGGCAGGCGTCCAACGCTGCCTCAGTGCAACTCGTACTCGTGCCGGTGCCGACGACACACGCGAGCGCGGACGAGGTGGCGGCGAGCACGGCGAAGACCAGCAGTGCCAGGACCAGTACGAGTCGTGTGCGGACTGTTCTCGTGTTCATCGCGTGCCTCCGTTGCTGACCGAGAACCTGGGTGCGGCGTTGCGGCGCCACCAGCCTTCTCGTGGAGGCTCGCCCGCTTGCTCCATGGGACCATCGTGTCCTGGCGAGAGCGCTGGCGACGGTGGCGACAGCGAGCGTGACGGCGGCGGCACGCATCGTGGCAAGCTCTTGGCGCGGCATGGCGAGTAACCCTCCTGGGCCGACCGGGCGAGTCGTCCAGCTGGGCTGGTAAGCCTCGCACCCGCGTTGCCGAGGCGTCAAGGGAAAACGCAGGTCACTGGCGGCGGTACGAGCGCGCCTGAGCGGAAGGCCCGTCTCTATGGCTGCCAGCCGTGGGCATTCGGCTGGGGGGGGTCGCGACTTGGGCGAGCGCGTAGGGTCGAGGCCGTGCGCCAGAATCGTGTGGTTCTGACGGTGCCGGAGGGTCGGTCAGGCCGGCGCCGAAGTCCTCGATTTACAGACCCTGACCGATTCGGTCGGCGGAAGGGTTATTGGTGCAACCCGTAATCAGCGCCTCCGCGTGCCCGCCGAAGGTCAGTCCGGCTTTGCCTTGAACTCGCTCAGG
>WNGJ01028528.1_pt1 | contig 12010 bp, 7 predicted proteins | sample 5400611 | NCBI WGS metagenome assembly WNGJ01 (sample SAMN13153375, study PRJNA577476) | soil metagenome | isolation source: 40 cm soil or saprolite under Garry oak tree replicate 1 | place: USA:California | collected 2016-06-15 | reverse complement strand
GCGATTTCCATCTTCTGGAAGGGCTACATAATCATCATAGGTCCACCGCCCTTGCTTGGGTCCTGGAACCCAGTCGGCAGGAGTGACCATTTGCGGTTTCTCAACGGTTGTCATAGTAGTCCTGTCTTTCGTGCCAAGGAAGTGTGCCATCCATGGATCATAAGAGTTGAGAACACAGGTATAGCCGGAACTTCTATCTACTTACAAGTATCCATACTTCTAGCGGCTTGTCAATCCTCCATTCTTTGACCTTACTCTTCCCTGCCCATAGAACCATTCCCCTGCCCCTGCCCAGACTGCCTATTACCTTCCATTCCCTGCTTCCTCAAAAACTCTTCTCGCGCCTTCTCTTCTGCAATGATATCGGCGGCCTCGTCGGCCATGGTGCGCCCCTCGCCTCCACCATTGCTATATCTGCCCGGCCTTCTTTCCAGCACTTCACGTGAACGACCACCTTGCTCGGATCGCCCTATAATTCCGCGTTCTTCAAGCAGGTCGATCAGGCGTGCGGCTCGCGAATAGCCGATGCGCAGACGACGTTGTAACAGCGAGATAGAAGCACGCTCATATTCATACACCACCTGCTCAGCCTGCTCCAACAGTTCGTCATCCAGTTCGTACTCGTCAGAGATATGATCACTCAGTTCCCAACCTGGCTCAACCGCCGGCGGTACAATAGTGCCCTGTCCCTGAGCGCCACTGGCAGTATTGGCCGCAGCTGCTAGAGCTGCGGCATGCTCTACCGTCTGTTGTTTCCAATACGAGATCAGCCTGTCTGCCTCATCATCGGCAACAAATGCTCCCTGAATGCGTTCGGGCTTGCCAGCATCAGCAGGGAGATAGAGCATATCGCCCCGACCCAGGAGACGTTCAGCACCACCCATATCAATAATGGTGCGCGAGTCAACCGCTGAGCTAACCATAAAGGAAATGCGCGTCGGGATATTGGCCTTGATGAGACCCGTAATCACATCTACGGAGGGACGCTGCGTGGCAATGACCAGGTGAATACCTGTAGCACGTGCCAGTTGCGCCAAACGACAGATCAACCCCTCGACCTCTTCAGGAGCAGCCATCATTAAGTCCGCCAGCTCGTCGATAATTATCACGATCGCAGGGAGGTTTTTCAGCGTAGTATCACGCCGCGCTATCCGTTCGGCTCGTAGTTTGCGATAGCCATCCAGGTTGCGCACACCCAACTGTGAAAAGACGCGATAGCGTTTCTCCATTTCAGCTATGGCAATCTTCAGCAAAACAACCACCTTATCAACCTCGGTCACCACTGGCGAAAGCAGGTGTGGAATACCGTTATACATGTTCAATTCGACCATTTTCGGGTCAATCATCAACATGCGCACGTCGTCAGGCGTTGCTTGCGTAAGGATGCTGGCGATGATGGCATTTATCGCGACACTTTTCCCTGATCCTGTGGCCCCGGCAATCAATAGGTGCGGCATACGCGCTAAATCGCCAACACGTACCGTGCCTGCAACGTCTTTGCCCAGTGCAATGGCTAATTTAGATTTTGCCTTTGCCGACAGGTATTCTTTAGTATCCAACACCTCACGTAAGGTCACGAGCCGGCTATTCTTATTGGGAATCTCGACACCGACATAGGGACGACCAGGAACAGGAGCCTCCATGCGGACAGTTTTAGCTTCGAGCACGAGCGCGAGGTCGTTCTGCAAAGCCATGATGCGGCTCACGCGAGTACGTTGTTCATAGACAATGTTTCCGGCAGCATCCTTGATAGGAACCAGTCTGCCTTTCTCATCCTCCTTCATAGCCGGCTTGCCCGTCGGACGGATTCCGAAGCGGATGACAGTAGGGCCGATGCTAATGTCTTCTGGCCTCACTTCAGCCTCTACACGAAAGCTACGCAGCGTTTCCTGAATAATTTTTGCCAATGAGGCCGTATCATCACCCAATAGATGCAACTTGACTTCTTCAGGATTATTCAAAATGGATGTCTCAACGAGTTTCCATGGCGAATCGGCCATGGCGGGTTTCGCGGCACGAGTAACGATTTTTGGTTGCTTCGCCTGTAAAGGATTGGGCGCCAGTGGTTCCATCTCGTACTTTTCATCGCTGTCCCTGGCTTGTTTGACACCGTTAGCTTCACTCTGACCGCTTTGGTCAAAAGGCAATGACTGCTGGCGTACTCCCTGAACGGCAGCTTGATGCTCCTCGCGATTGAGTGGCTGGGCTTGATGCGAACCCCGAGGTACCTGGCCAACCTGCTGTTTGTGGAGGTTAATATCGTTGAGTGGATCGTCCTCACTGCTAAAATCAGCATCAAAATCAATTCCCATCTCGTCGTTCTGCCCATCATCTTCATCCTCATCGGCTTGCTGCCCGCCTGGATTAGCGGGCGAAATCCCCAATTGACTTCCATAGCGACTATATTGAGGACGCTGCCCAAGAAACGGCGAAGGGCTGGCTCCTTTTGCTCCTGGTGACTTTCTTGGAACAGCAGAGGCCATTTTTTTAAGGTAACTACCAACCAGCGATACATGATTGAAGGTGATACGGAAAGTGATAATGGCAACAATTGTGAACAGCCCCATAACCAGGACATGCTGAGCAACTACGGGCCAAGCGAGTAGGGGACGCACCATCAATGCACCAATCACTCCACCCATGGGACTTCCCAGGATCAATCGGCTCTCGGCGAGCAGTAACAGCAATAGTATCACCAGCCCTGCTACCAGGGACAAGCGAATGAAGCGTTTCTTTCGCACACCCTCGATGAACTGAGAAAGAGAAAAGGCGATCATGCCAAAAGCCAGGAGGTAGGCAGCCCAGCCAAAGAAAGTCAGGAAGAAGCCACTGAGTGGACCGAATAAGGGGATAGTGTGCCAGAGCGTAAGCGCACCAAACAGCAGGATCGATAGGCCAAGCAGCAGAATGCTAAAGATACTCTGCTGGTGATGCGATTCTAGGGATCGCCATTTACGGTGCATGCGACCGATGATACGTGAATCAGCTGGAGCAGAATTGGCAGGAGCAGGTCCAGGGCGATTAGCAGGGGCACCCTTTTTTGGCGCCTGCTTATTGTTTTGTGATCGTCTTGCAGGAATGGGATTATTGGACCGTTGTTTTGTCGTAGGAGTATTAGAACGCTGCTCAACACGCATGCTTTCAGAGCCGATACTTCCGGCTGCTTTGCTGACGCGAGAAGTCTTGCTTGCATCTACACTCGGCCCTGCACGTCCCCGCTTCCTTTGCCCTTTTCTCTGATCATCTGCCGCCATGCTGGTTCACTCCATTCTCGATATCCATTCCTCCGACGTCGCTTCGCGCCTATCCTGCGGAGGAATGATATGAAGTTCTTGCAAGACACGTAAACACCTGTATCATAGCGCATATGTTCCAGAGAAGCAAGAGGAACCGCATTTGTAATCCCAAAAATCATGGATTGCACTGAGTGACCGCGAAGGTGGCCCGGTTTACTACACTTCCATTACGAGCGGCAGGATCATTGGGCGACGATGCGTCTTCTCATATAGGAATTCGCTCAGCGTATGTTTGATCTTATCTTTGACGAACGACCAATCCGAAGCGTGGCCATTCAAACCAATGAAAGATTCCAGTACACGCTCACGGGCGCTCTCCAGGAGCTCCTCCGAGTCGCGCATGTATACAAACCCACGCGAGACGATATCAGGCCCGGCCAGGGGATACCCTGTTTCCTTATCAACGGTGAGAACGACCATCAGAATACCGTCCTGTGCCAGAACCTGGCGATCACGCAGCACAATCTGCCCAACATCACCCACTCCAAGTCCATCGACGAACACGTTCCCACAGGGCACATGACCCGTAACTTTGATAGATTCTCGTGTGACTTCGACAATGTCCCCATCTTCGGCTATAGCAATATGATCTTCGGGTATACTTAGCGAATAGGCCAGCTTTGCATGAAGGATAAGCTGGCGATATTCACCATGGATGGGCAGGAAGAACATTGGGCGAAGCAGATTCAACATCAACTTCAGTTCTTCTTGAGCAGCATGGCCCGAAACGTGTACATTGGCGATACCCTGGTAGTACACTTCTGCTCCCTGGCGAAAGAGATTGTTGATGGTGCGGTTGACCATCTTCTCGTTGCCTGGAACCGGTGTAGCTGACAGGATCACCGTATCCTGCGGCTGTATTCGCACAAGTCGATGATCCTGATTGGCTATGCGTGTGAGTGCTGAAGTCGGCTCCCCTTGGCTGCCAGTGCAGATAATGACAACACGCTCTGGTGGAAACTTGTTAATGTCTTCTGCGCGAATGAGCGTACCTTTAGGTATTTTTAAGTACCCAAGGTCAATCGCCATTTGTACGTTGTTGACCATACTGCGCCCAACCAGGGCCACCACACGCTCGTAACGAGTGGCAGTATCAACAACTTGTTGCACCCGTGAGAGCAGAGATGCAAAGGTTGCAAGGATGATACGTCCCGGTGCATTCGCAAAGATTTTATCGAACGACTCGTTGATGACTCGTTCAGACGGAGTATATCCAGGTGACTCGATGCGCGTACTATCACCCATCATGACAAGAATGCCCTGATTACCCAGTCGCGCCAGAGTGCCGAAATCTGCTGGGCGCCCGTCAATTGGCGTATAATCAAATTTGTAATCACCCGTATGGAAAACTGTTCCAATCGGCGTATGGATGGCAAGCGCGACCGCATCGGGCACACTGTGATTGACGCGCACGATCTCAACCAGGCACTCTCCTAATGCCACCTGGTCACCCGGCGTAACAACGTTGATACTCGTTCGTTCGAGCAATTTCTGCTCTTTGAGTTTGACGCTAATCAAGCCCTGCGTAAGACGTGTCGCATAGATGGGTGGAAAATCGAGCATCGGCAAAACATAGGGTAAACCGCCGATGTGGTCCTCATGTCCATGAGTTATGAAGATGCCGTGTATGCGCTGCTTTTTGTCATTGAGATAACTGGTATCGGGGATAACTAGATCGACGCCGAACATTTCATCGTCGGGGAACATTACCCCGGAATCTATAATGATGATATCGTCATCATACTCTACGACCATCATGTTCTTTCCGACTTCCCCCAGGCCTCCTAGCGGGATAAGTCGAATATTTTCTTTTGTCAAGGTAAAAAGAACCTCCTCACTACACCAACTTATGTAGCGTTGCTATTTGTATTTACTGTATCTATCTTCACTTCTGCCTTCGCCTACAGAAGTAAAAGCCCAAAATTTAAAAATATACTTACAAAAAATAAGTTCTATTTACCCATTTAAAAGTGTATCACACGAGCCCGTAAAAGGCAAGCAGCTTGACAGCTTGACTGGAATCCACTCATACATGGGGGTGCAGGGGGCTTTCCCCCTGCCGGAGCGCGAGGTGTCCTCGCACTTTGCTCTCCTCCAAGGCGGGCCTGCGGCCCGCCAGAAGAAGTATGAGTGGATGTCAGGCTTGAAGGGCACATTGAATAAGATTCCTTAGAATCGCAACAGAAAAAATATGGCCTGGCAACCAGGTATGAATTGCCAGGCCATATTTTTTCTGTTGCGATTGAATTATCCCATTGATACCAGGTCAGTAGCGAGCCTGGCAGCATTAAATGTGCCCCAGCCCGTTGCCATATCATAGTCATTGGTGACAGGATAGACTCCCCCATTGAAACCCTCATCATTATCTGATGGCGCACTAGAGTTACTCTGAGGAGTGATATCATGGAAATCGCTACCGTAGTGAGAGCCACTGCCGATTTTATACAGCGCGGGATTAAGAAAGCCAAGTGGCCTTTTACCTGCCTTCGCAGCCTGTTCGTTGGCAAGGGCAACCATAGCAGCCCACATTGGTGCCGCCGCCGAAGTACCACCAACGGTCAGCCACCCGCCACTGGTACCTCCACCAATGATCCCCCCACTGCCATTACACGATGAGTTCTTAACTCCGGGTCCCGTCTGCCATGATGGTTGCTTCCAGAATTGGCTGATACCTCCTCCGCTGGCACCACCGAGAAACCCGCCATTCCATACAGTCTCCGATTGGTAGCTGTTATCACTGTTAAGTGCCAGATTGGTACCACCTACTGCTGTCACATATGGCTGGGCGGCAGGATCATCTGCGTTAAGCGAGGTATCGTAGCCCTGCCCTAGAAACTGGAAGCAGCTTGAACTGCCGCTGTCACCCGATGCGACAAGAATAGTTTGACCCTGCGCGGCAGCTTGCTGGAAAAATTGATTTTCCTGGTTCGCTTCCTGCTGGCCCATATTCTTCTCGCAGTCACCCCAACTGACACTAATAACAGGCGTACGATCTTTAACAATGCGTGCAAATTCATCGTTATAGCCCTGTGTTGTGTTAGGCGCTTCGTAGACAACTATCTTTGCCAGTTTGGGAGCCATACTCAGAATGACTTCTATGTCGAGCTCTACTTCAATTGCGCCTGCACCTGGCTGTCCGTTAAAGCCATCTAGTATGACGTTTTGCAGGGGAACGTTTCCGCCACCGAAGCATTGGGTATACGCATGAATATCGCTCTGTGAGTAACCGTCCAACTCAAAGACCCCGACTGCCTGGCCTTCGCCATGCAAACCAGAGTTGTGCAAGCCATTATAATTATAGGCCTTGGCAAATTGGCTCGGAATGTAAGCTACCTGGCTACCGCCGCCGAAAATTCCACCGCCTCCGCTGCCACCACCCTGACCGGCTGTCGGGCAGTTGCCCCCTGCATTGGGATCGAGTGCCGGTGCATTGTGACCAGGAATGGGAGGATGAGAAAACTGGTTGGCATCATCCAGGCCGCTAATGGAAGTGATAGTGGCAGCGAGGTAGGCAGGGAGCTTTGGCTGCGTTGCATTGGAGTAAAAAACGCGCCCATCAGGTCCCCGATAGTCATTGATTGTCACACCAAAGACTTGCTCTGCCAATGACTCTGTTCCGCTGAAATCGATCAGCCCAGCATAGGTCTGTGTAATGCTAAACCCCTGCTGGGTCAAATAGTTGATGATTGCCTGCTGTTGCCCAGCTGTAGGACCAAATTGCTGAGCGAATTCAATTTCCATTGGCTGAAGCCGAGCTTCCGCTTTGACTGGATGAAGGAAACGACTGGGGAAAATAAAACTGCCGATGAGTAAAGGGACTAAAACGACGACAACTACGACAACTTTTTTACGCACGATAACCTCCTTATCAAGAAAGGATTTTCCGTCTGCTTGAAAGAACGCTATCGTGCAGATAAATCGCAGATTGCTAGTATATTCTCAGTTCAGGCCAATAATTCCTCTTCAGTCAATGGACCCAAAGCCGTCAACACCTGCTTGTCACGCATAGGGAAGCGGCGTAGAGCTCGTATGACATCCTCTGATGTCACCTTCTCAATACGCTCCACCTCCTCATCAACGCTTATTAGCCGACCCTCAGTTACCCAGTCGTTGGCAAGGGAGCGCATGCGGGCAAAAGTTGACTCGCTGCTCAGGACAAGGTTGCTGATCCATTTGTCTTTGGCGCGGCGTAACTCGTCCTCGTGTACACCATCTTCCAACAGGCTATCTAGTTCGGCACGCAGCAACTTGAGGACATGTGGAGCTTCATCCGGCGTCGAGTTCGCCTCCATCATCATGATACCTGTGCCCTCCATTGCCCAGATACCTGCACTGGCTGATTCCGCCAGGCCCTTTTGATGAATATTCCAGAAGAGACGCGAGCCGTCGCTATCCCCCAGAATGCTGCCACCCAGGTTGGCTGCGTAGTAGTCAGGATCCTTCACATCTACGGCTGGCATGGCAATAATCATGATTTGCTGGTTGAGTTTCTTATCAACAATAATGTTATTAATCGCCCTGGCTGGCTCATAGGGCTCGACATCGCGACCCTCCTCTCCCGTGCGCCAGCTAATGCCGTGTTTTTCTGCGAGACGTACGATATGATCCCAATCGAAATTTCCTGCAACCGCAAGAATGATGTTGTTCGCAGCGTAGCGCCGATTCCAATAATCACGCATCTGCTCAATGTGCATATCGTGAATACTTTCGCGTGTGCCAAGTACATCATGCCCCAGGGGATGCGAACCGAAATAGGTCTGCATCATACGCCGGAATGCCAGGTTATAGGGTTGATCTTCAGAGCGTGCAATCTCGTTGATAATCACCTCTTTTTCCGTCTCGAAATCGCTTTCGGCAAGACGAGGATACATCATATCGCTGAGCAGCTCGACAGCACGCTCCAGGTATTCGCCCAGGATGCGTGCAAAGTAGACGGTAGACTCGTGCGAGGTAAAGGCGTTGAGTTCCGCGCCAATCTTGTTAAACTCCAGCGTTATTTCTTGCCAGTCAAGAGTTTTTGTGCCTTTGAAGACCATATGCTCCAAGAAGTGGGAGACGCCAGCAATTCTAGGGTCGGGTTCATCACGCGAACCGGTACGCACGTAGTATGATACAGCAACAGACTCAAAATCGGGCATAGGTTGACCTACAATTTGCAGGCCATTAGATAGACGGTGGGTATAAAACACAGTTCCATTATTGGCTGTGGATTCGGTCATGAGGTAATCCTCCAGTTTGATAAGGAGTAGATATCCGTACTCCGTAGAGTAGACGGGGTTAGTTACGAGTATAATACTCTTGCCAACATGATAGCCCTGATATATCGAAATTGTCAAATTGTGCTGCTTGCTAGATTTCACCTTTCATTGTAGGGGATCATCGCTCTCCAAAACTCTTCTTTATGCCCGTAATATCCCGAACTTCCTCCTACGAAGGTTGAATACAATAGGTGCCTATGATATGCTACTCACTATGAGATTGTACAGATAATTATTTCCGATCAGCGCACCAGTAAAAATCCCTGCGCGTCCTGGTGCTTCCCGCCAGACACATGAGGAGAACCAATTCGGATGTCTACCGCTACATGGGGAGAGCCTGAACCATATATTACAGACGAGAAATATCCGTTATCATTGCTCAAAAAACTATTACAGGAAATGATCAGGCAGTTTGGTGCCAGCGGTGGCTGCATTGCTCTCTATGATGAGAACATCAGCCAGATGGTCACACGGCTGCATATGCGATTGCGCAGTGCTGCTCCCGCTCTCGCCAGCACTAACATAGCAAGTCAGGATGCGACACAGTTCCGCAGCCGTGTCACGGTTGATTTAGCTAACCCATCCGCATCAGCGTTCGGGAAAATGAGGCGCATTTCGCAGCCGTTGGAAGCAGATACGATAATTTCGCTCGATAATAGTACGCTCTTTCCCCTTGGCGCCACGTATCCGTTCGGGCAAGATTTAATCGGCTACACATGGCGTAAAAATGAGCCAATCATCATCCGTCATGATGATTACATCTCATCCTTTCAAACAGTCGACCAGGTACCCTTTCCACTAGATATCGTCCCTAGCTGGTACCTCAGCGCACCCATTAACGTGCCAGAGCTAGCATTTGAGGCGCGCACCAGGAAACAATCTTCCAACACGCTTGGCATAGTCGTACTCTACCAGGCAGGCTCTGGAATGGGATTTCAACAAAAGCAGCGACTAGAGGCACAGCAATTTACCGAGCGTATTGCGCTCTATATACAGAACAACCAGTTGCGTTACTTGCATCTGCGCACTAGAGACCATATGAAACGCCTCCAGCAGATCAGTGCCGCATTCCCAACAGCGGTCAAGCTATCAGACCTGGTCGAGGATGTCTTCCAGTTTGTTACCAACGTAGTCGATGTCTCCTCAATGCTGCTCACCCTCTATGATCGCGACACCAAAAAGATCTATGACGTGTTCGCAATCGATGATGGAAAACGCAATGATCTGTTATTGGAGCAGCCAGTGGTAGATCTCCCTGAAAGCCGTCCGGTGTGGTGGCAAATCACCCAGCAAGAAAAGCGCACTTTGCTGCTAGCGCTCGACAGCGATGAGCACGGCAATTTTGCAAAGTACGAGGAATTATTGAAGGGTACCTGGGGAGATCAAAGCAAAGCAGGAACCTTTTTGTTACTTCCTATGAAGATGTTTACACGAGTAGTCGGCTCGCTTTGCCTGACTAGTTCGCGTCCTGAGGCATACAGCCCTGAGGAGATACTGGTACTTGAGACCATGGTACAAATTATTACGGTTAGTATCGAGAATGCCAAGCTCTACGACCGTTCTCGCCAGGCTCTACTCAAGGCAAAGCAGCGTGAGGAATCTCTCGCTGCAATGTACAGTGCTCTGCAAGCCATCAGCACCGTATTGAACGTAGCTGAACTGCTGCGCAAATTTGTTGAGACCGTTGCAAATCTAGTACAGGCCGAGATGTGTACCTTTTTTCAACTCTCAGCAGGTGAACAAGAACTGGTTGCGCAGGCCATCTATGACAGAACTGGTAAGTGGAAAGATGCAAACATAGGCGGAAGTAAAGACGAGAAGCACGATGATCTCATTGAGATGATTCGCTTTCCTTTCAAAGGTTCAATCCTGGAACGCCAGGTTGAAGAAGAGACGTTTTTCTATCTCGACTCGACCATGGTCGAGGAACTCGCCAGGGTGAGCGGAGAAGGTGGTGCGATCTTCCTGCACGAGACACACATTCAAAAGATGTTGATGCTTCCAGTGCGTTACCAGATGGAGATTGTTGGTATCCTGGCGATACATACACCGCATTCAAATCGCACCTTCCGTCCTGAAGAATTGGGAGCACTACTCGCCATCTCTGGACAGGCCGCAAGCGCTATACGTAACGCCCAACTCTTTGAACAGATACAAGAAGCCTACGCCGAGTTACAGCGAATGGATAAGCTCAAGGACGAGTTCATCGTGACCGCCTCTCACGAGCTACGCACGCCACTGAGCGCCATTAGTGGCTACTCATCGCTGTTAAAGCGGCAAAGCGGGCGTATTACCCCGCAACAGATCCTGCGCTTTGCCTCAAAAATTAGCAGTGCCACACAGCAATTAAGCGACCTTGTTGTCAACATGACCGAGGCGGCGAAAATGGGCGCGCTCGACAAAAAGTTGGATTTACAGCTAGGACCTGTACAGCTTCTTGCGGCGGCGGAAATGGCATCAACTATGCTCAGTATCAATATCGAGCAGAAGATCACTATGCAGATAGCAGATGATATTTGGGTGAATTGCGATGCTATGCGTTTGCGACAGGTAATGACCAATCTGATGGATAATGCTGCCAAATATTCTCCGCCTGGTGGCCGCATAATTGTGACGGGGAGCGCCACCACGCTTTCACAGTTACCAGAGGATCAGGTTGATTACACTGTGCTGGCAGACGGTGCTGATCCTCCCATGGCTCTGGTGCGTGTATGCGATGAAGGTGAAGGCATCGCTCCTGAAGATCAACAGAAAATCTTCGAAAAGTTTGTACGTGCCCCTCGTTCCTTGACAACTCCTATACGCGGTTCAGGCATGGGTCTCTATATCTGTCGACGCTACATCGAGGCGATGGGCGGCAGACTCTGGCTTGAACAGAGCATCCCTGGAGAAGGGTCTGTCTTTAGTTTCTATCTCCCGTGCATAGGCGCGCCCCTTGAATTGAGTAAGAACCATGAACCAGAATAACAAAACTCGCAAGGTTTTAGTCGTTGATGACGATCCAGTTATCCGGGATATGATGTCGGACATTCTGGGTTTTGAAGGTTATACCATTTCGGCTGCACGTAACGGTCTAGAGGCATTGCAATTGCTGCGCAGTGAAGAAGATTATCTCGTCTTTCTAGATATCATGATGCCTGGAATGAGTGGTAAAGAGCTATGTTCCATGCTCGAAGCGGACCCTCATTTACGTAAGCGCCATATCATAGTACTGATGTCTGCCATAGATAACCTGGAGGAAGCTGCATCGCTCAAGGTTGATGCGATCCTACAGAAGCCGTTTGTAGTAGACGATGTGATCAATACGCTTGAACCCTACATGTAGGGGCCAGGGGACGGATTTCCATTTTCACCCCATTTTTCGACTCATCTGAGAGGATGCGGGAGAATTGCTGTTCCACACTGCCTGATGGTTGCCGCTTCCTTGAGGTGAGCGCAACCAGAGCGAGACATGGG
>WNGJ01006966.1_pt1 | contig 12010 bp, 8 predicted proteins | sample 5400611 | NCBI WGS metagenome assembly WNGJ01 (sample SAMN13153375, study PRJNA577476) | soil metagenome | isolation source: 40 cm soil or saprolite under Garry oak tree replicate 1 | place: USA:California | collected 2016-06-15 | reverse complement strand
GGCGAGTCGGGCGATCGCATCGGCGAGCTCGGCGAGGTCCGCGTAGCTCGTCTCGCCCGCCCACGTGACAGCCCCGGCGCGCACGGCTTCGGCGCGCAGGGACGAGCGGCCGATGCGGATGCGGAGCGTTCTGTTGCGGGCGAAAGGATTCATGAAAGCGTCTCCCACGAGTCGCGGCTGAGACCGCGGCTCGGCGCTGCCCGTAAACGGGCACGGCGCCTAGTCACTCCGTCTCCCTTCGGATCACGGCCAGCCTCCCCGCCACCGGCACCATCGTCAGCGTCACGAGCGACACCAGCGCTGTTCCGCGCACGCCTCCCATCACCGCACCCACGAGCTGCGGCGGTGCGAACACCGCGGCCCGCACGAACTCAGGGTAGCTCGCGAGGAGCGTGGCGCGGGCGCTCGGGGATAGCAGCCCAGCCAACCCATCCGCGTTGAGGAGCGGCGCGCTTCCGCGGTGCACCACCAACACTCGGACCGTCTCTTCTGTGATTCCAGGAACCGCCGCGAGTACCTCCCGCGGGGCGGCGTTCACATTGATCGCGCCCGTCCCGCGCGTGGTAAGGAAGGGCGCGAGTCGCGCCACGAGTGAGTCCGTGAAGCCGCGCACGTAACGCAGCTCCCCAACGTCTGGGAACGGTCCGTTGCGATTCCCGGACGATTCGTCACCGAGGGGCCGACGCACCGTGTCCGGGTCGCGCCAGTCAAGCAACGCATCGACCAGCGAGTCCACGACTGTTGAGCGATGCACGACCGCCTGGAGCACGGCGACGAGCGCTGGACGGTCGGCGAGGTTCAGGTTCAACTTGACGGATGGATCCTCGAGCGTGGCGCTGCACCACGTGCCCCGGCCCAGGTCCACGGAATCGAGGTGGCGGATGGACGGATCCTGGGCGTACCGGGCCTGCAAGATCTCCGTGCAGGCCTCCCGCGCCCATCCGGCCCGTGCCAGGAGCACCCGATTGCGCGTTGTAGCGCTCCCCAGCCGTGCCCCCGCGAGAGCGGCGGCACTGAGGACTGTGACCGCCGATATGGTCCAGAGGACCGCGAGCAAGGCGAATCCGTGCCGGCTCATCCGCGTTCCTTGATAAGGAAGAGGAGCGTATCCACCACGCATCCCGCACCCCGCATCCCGCATCCCCCTTTCGTCGTCCGCATCCTCACGGCCACCGGCGCGCTCACCGGGCTCACCCATTCTCTTACCCATCGGGACTCCGCCCCTGGCTCGAGCAGATAGTCGAACTGCACGTCCGTTAGGCTGTCGACTAAGGTGATAGGCGTTCCCGGCGTGACGATGGCGCGCAAACGACCTTGCTCCGCACCGAGGGTGACCTGTCGCCGCTCGAACCAGCCGTCGGGCATGAGCATCCACGTGGTGAACGCCGCGTGATCAGGACGCCCTTCGAAGCCACCGGCGCCGTCGGTCCCCACGTCGAGCGAGAGGAACGTCGCGGCGAGCCAGCGGCGCGAGTTCGCCGAGCGATCAAGCGCGGTGCGGGCGGCGAGGAGCGTTCGGCAGCGCTCCGCGACGGCACCGAAGAGTTCGTGGGCAAGCAGCACGACTACCGCGCCGATCGTGAGCGCGACGAGGACCTCGATGAGCGTGAAGCCCCGCTGATCACGGACCACTTCGGGGCTCCCTCCGATACACGACCGTCACCAAATCCTCGACCTCCGGAGAGCTTGTCTGCGACAGGGCGACCCGATACAGCGTCTGCTCGGGCCGTTGGATGTCGACGGTCAGCTCGCCGATCGGATGACGGCCGAGGCGCCGATCGAGCTCGTCCCGCTTGAGCAAAGTGAGCGCGGTTAGCAGACGCTCTTCCACAGCGATCACCCGCTCGCGCTCTCGCGCGTCCCGCTCGGCGCGGAGCCCGCCCGTGACGAGGTCGAGCAGTGCAAGTCCCGCGGTCGATAGAAGCGTGAGAGCCACGAGGACCTCGAGGAGCGCGATGCCGCGGTTACTTCGAAGCATCGAGGGGAGCTCCGGTGAGGGGATCGGCGGCTGGTCCCACAGCCCGGCCATCCGGCAGGAACAGGGGAGCGGGGAGCGGGGAGCGGTACCCCCCGGTGTCGTCTGGTAGAACTGCTCGCACAGGCCGGCCCGTTCGAATAGCAGCGCTCCTCGCGGTGCGAAGAGCAAGGAGCCGCGCTGAGTCGCGCGGCACACGTAGACTCGAAAACGCGAGCCCGCTCACCCCGCATACTAGGGTGAGAATCGCGATCACAACCAGCACCTCGACCAACGTGAAGCCGGCGAACGGTTCCCCACCTTGCGACGGAGGGTACCGCTCCCCGCTCCCTGCTCCCAGGCAAGCCATCAATAGCCTCCCGGACGGATGGAGTAGACCGCCTGCAACAACGCCGCCGCCACGAAGGCGACGAGCCCTCCGAACGCGACGATCAAGGCCGGCTCGACGAGCGTCACGAGCGCCTTGAGCCCGCGCTCCGCTTCCTGCGCCGCGAGGTCACCCGCGCGACGAGCCATGTCGGCCAGCCGACCGCTCGACTCTCCCACTTGCATGAGTTGCAGTGCGCCCGGCGCGAGCGCCCCCTCCCGCTCGAGCGACGCGCTGAGCGGCGCGCCTTGCGTGACACGCTCGCGGGCCCGCTCGAGCCGCGCGGCGACAGCCAGATCGCCTCCTGCCTCGCGAGCGGCATCGAGGGCTGAAAGCAACGGCATCCCAGAAGCGAGCATCCCGCCGAGCGCGCGACCGATCCGGGACGTAGCAAGCGCGAGCCGCACAGGCCCGATGAGCGGCGTGGCGAGCAGCGCTTCCTCGATCCGACGGCGGCTCGCCGGGCGGCGCACGAGCTCTACACTCAGTGCGACCCCTGCGGCAAGCGCTGGGATGAGGAGGAACCAGTAGTGAGAGAGGAGGCTCGAACTGACGAGCAGCAGACGCGTCGCGGCCGGCAGGTCCTGCCCCAGATCACCCAGCAACTCGGCGAATCGGGGGACGATCACCGCCCCGATCACGAGGACCGACGCGACACCCACCACAGCAAGGAGGAGAGGATAGGCGAGCGCCTGGCGCACCCGCGCGACAAGTTCTGCTTCCTGTTCGAGGTGGGTCGCCACCTGCCCGAGGGCGAGTGGGAGCTGACTGCCGCGTTCGCCGGCCCGGAGCATGCCGAGCACGATCCCCGGCACGACGCCGCGGGCACGGCCGAGCGCCTGCGCCAAACCTTCCCCTTCGTGCAGTCGAGTGCGGGCGGCGGCGAGCGTATCACGCAGGGCCCCTCGTGCGAGTGCCTCGCTCGAGGCCACCGCCCGCTCGAGCGGCACGCCAGCCGAGACGAGTGCCGCGATGCTTTGGAACACGATCGCGAGGTCGCGCCGGCTGGCCGGGCGGTGTGCTCCTTCGGCGGCCTCTGCGGGCGAGACCGCCAAGGGGAACAAGCCACGGTCGGTGACCACGGCGCTCGCCTGCGTCGCGGAGGAGGCATCGACCAGCCCTTCCACGATTCCGCCGTCGGCACGGGCGGCACGGTAGCGGAACGGGGTCATCGGTGCCCGCTCTCCCACGATGTGATGTCCGCATCCTCGTTCGTCCCGCCCGGCTGCCCATCGCGACCGTACGTGAGCAGGTCGTAGCCCTGAGGGTTCACGTCGCCAGGACTCTTGTAGACGTAGGGCCGGCCCCACGGATCGAGCGGTACGGTCTTCTTCAGGTAGGCTCCCCGCCAGTTACGGGCCTCGGGCTCGCCCGTGGGCTTCGTGCGGAGCGCCTCGAGTCCCTGGGCGCTGGATGGGTAGTAATCGTTGTCGAGCCGATAAGCCTCAAGCGCCAATCCGAACAACTCGATCTGGGCGCGCGCGGCCGACGTCTTCGCGTCGCCGACGTGACTGAACACCATCGGCGCGACGAGCCCCGCGAGGATCGCGATCACCGTTATCACGACGAGGAGCTCGATGAGGGTGAAGCCGGATTCAAGTCTCCGCGACACGTAGCACCTCCTCGACCGTCGTGATCCCCGCTAGCACCTTCCGCCAGCCGTCTTGCCGCAACGTGGTCATCCCCTGTGTTCGGGCGATCTCGCGTAGCCCTCCAGGGTTGGGACTCTTCAGGAGCGCATGCTTGATCTCGTCAGTGACGAGGAGCAGCTCGAAGACACCTGTGCGGCCGCGGTATCCGGTGTTGCGACAGGCGGCGCAGCCGTGCCCACGCTCGAGCGCCACGTGACCCACGGGCTGTTGAACGAGGAGCGCCACGGCGCCGGGATCGGGCTTGTAGCGCTCGCGGCACTCGGGACAGATCTTCCGGACGAGTCGCTGCGCGAGCACGCCTTCGAGCGTTGCAGCGGTCAGGTACGGCTCGACTTTCAGGTCCACGAGCCGTGTCATCGCGCTCGCAGCGTCGTTCGTGTGCAGGGTCGAGAAGACGAGATGCCCGGTGAGCGCCGCCTGCACCGCGATCGCGGCGGTCTCGCCGTCGCGCATCTCGCCGACCATCAGGACGTCCGGGTCCTGGCGCAGGATGCTGCGCAGCGCTCCCGCGAACGTCATCCCGGCCTTCACGTTCACAGGCACCTGGGTGACGCCTTCCAAATGGTATTCGACCGGGTCTTCGACGGTGATGATCTTTTCGGCGCTGCGTTGGCGCAGGGCGAGGGCAGCGTAGAGGGTCGTCGTCTTGCCGCTCCCCGTCGGCCCCGTGGCGAGCAGGATGCCGTGCGGTTTCTCGGCGAGCCGCCGGAAGGTATCGAGCATATCGGGCGCCATGCCCAGCTCGTCGAGCCCCACCGGTCGGCCACCGCGGTCGAGCAGTCGCAGCACGACCGACTCGCCATACAGCGTGGGCACGGTAGACACCCGCAGGTCCAGCTCGCGCTCTTCGAGCCGCACCCGGATGCGCCCGTCCTGCGGCGCGCGCCGCTCGGCGATGTCGAGCTCGGCAAGCAGCTTGATCCGGGACACGACCGCGGCCTGGAGGCCTTTCGGGGGACTGGGGAGCTCGGTGAGCACGCCGTCCACGCGGAAGCGGGCCGAGAGTCCTTCTCTGGTCGATTCGAGGTGAATGTCCGACGCGCGCGCGTCGTGAGCTTCGCGGATCAGCAGGTTGACGAACCGGATGACGGGCGGCTGGTTGGCGAGGTCACGTGCGTCGGCGAGCTGGTCGTTTCCCCTTTCTGCGATCGGCTCCAACTCGGCGCCCAAGTCCTTCACTAGCTCGAGGACCGACTCCGATGCCGAGAACGTACGCCGGATGCCGTCGAGCAGCTCGTCCTGCGACACCTCGACGAGCTCCACCGGCAATCCGTAGGACGCCTCGAGGTCTTCCAACACCTCCGTCGCTGGCTCCCTTGCGACGGCCACCCTCACCCGCTCTCCACCCACCTCGAGCGGGAGGATCCCCCAATACTCGAGGTACGTGGCTTCGAAGGACTCGTGCAGCGGCAGCTTCGAGACGAGGGGCGCAGTCATGCGCAGCGACCAAAGCACGCGTCGTGCCAATCGAACGGTGACCGCCCGTCGCCACACGCCCTTGCGGTGCCGCGACTTGCGTGGCAGGCGGGAGGCGGCGAGGCGATCGGAAACGCCCGGTTGCACAATTCGGCCCGCCGACTTGTGCAACGGCCTGAGCACGGTTGCACAAATGGGCCGCCGTAATTGTGCGAGCACGTAAGCACGCTTGCACAAAGGCGTCCGGGAAATATGCAAATCGGTTGTGGTCAGGCCGGCGCGCATCGATGCAGCGGCGGCGTGCATCCTCATCGGAACGGCGCAGTTGACGGCCCATGATCGCCTGGGCGCGGCAAGCGGCACACCGCGTGCGTACGCGTTAGCGACCCGTCTTCTCAGGAGATTCTCGTGGTCGCGCGCGCCGTGTCTTTTCACTGCTTTGCGGTGGTTGGTTTTGCCCTCGGTCTATTGGTCGCCGCTCGTTCCGCACCAGCTCAACAGGTACCGTGTCACACAATAAACCCACCGTGCCCTCCCGACGAACCGCCATCGGTTTGGATTTCGCCAGAGAGCGGCACCTACACCACCGCCGCGCTCGACGTCGCCGTCCACTTCTACGATGATTACGAGCTCGACTGGAGCACGGCTCGGGTCAACCAAGCCTTCACAACCATGGACAGAAGCCGCTATTCCGGTTCTTACAGCGGCACGCTGCAACTCCAGACGGGGACGACCACGGTTGTAACCGCGTCGATTTGTGACGGCCTCGGACAGTGCGATACGGCAAGCGCCAGCTACATCTATGCACCCCCGCCTCCCCCACCACCCCACTCCGCACCGATTTTGAGCCTACAGGCATATAACGACGACAACCGTGACGCTTCTCGGTGCTTGGCGAGCTGCTTCGAGCAGACCCTGGCGTACACGACCCCGGCCTATGTAAGCCTGGACGTTTCCCGGTCGATCACGCTCGTCTACTCCGCCGCCCAAGTCCTGCCCGAGGCGACCATATTTGTAGACGCGACCGACGCATCGAACACACCACCCGCGATGATGTCGCTCAGGCTGCAGCAGGCCGACCAGACGTTTGTGCCGCTCGAAGGGGTGGCTGGCAACCCGACCGAGATCTTCTTCGCGCAGGGGGCGACTGGCACGAGCCGACTCGGCGCCCGTTTCAATACCGGAGCATCTTCGACGGGCTCCTACAACTACACCGCGGTAGTCACGAGCTACTTTAGCGACGCGACGCTCGCCTCCACGATCCCCGTGCGTGTGCTGGTCAAGCGCGAAACGCAGAGTCCCTACGGCTACGGCTGGTCGATCGCCGGGCTCCAGCGCGTGATTTGGCAGCCGGACGGTATCGTCGTGATAGACGGGGATGGCTCGATCGCATTCTTTGCCAACTGCCCCACGGGTTGTGGGACGTACGTCAGCCCAAAGGGGGACTTCACGACGCTGACATCAGTCGGTGGGGTGAACGGCGTCTATTACCGGCGCACGTGGCCCGACGGGACGACAGCCGATTTCAACTGGCACGGGCAGATGACGGCGGTATCGGATCGCTTCGGAAACGGCACATCGTACGCGTACACCGAGTTCTCCCAGCTCGGTTCGCTCGCCTCCATCACCGACCCGGCAGGGTTGGTGACCACCTTCGGCTACGACGGAAACGGGAAGCTCGACTTCATCCGCGACCCCGCGGGCCGGGTCACGCAGGTCACGGTCAACGCAGCCGGCGACCTGACCGAGATCTTCGACCCGGATGGCGTGCGTGCCCTGCAGATGGGCTACGACGCGGCGCACTTGTCGCTCTTCGCCGTTGACCGGGTGGGCGGGCGCAGCGACTTCAGCCGCGACTTCACGGGGAGGCTTTCCCAGGTGCAGCTCGCGATGATTACAGCGAACGGTATCTCGGTCCGCCCCACCGTGAGCTTCCGCGCTATTGAGCGCCAGGTGCTACTCGACGGCTCTGGGCCGGGCACTGCCGCGAACCCGGCTGCCCGGCGTCTCCCCGACTCGCTACGCGCGAAGATCACCGGCCCGAGCGGTGACTCGACCCTGCACGCGTTCGACCGCTTCGGGCAGGCCACGCGGGCTGAATTTCGCAGTCCTCAGGGGAAGTGGCGTGTCAATACAACGAGCTACAATGACCAGGGCCAGCCTACCATCGTCACAACGGCCGACGAGGGCGGTGCATCGTACATCTGGAGTGGGTCGGATCTCACACATGTCACGGACAACGCCACGGGGAAACGTACCGATCTAAGCTACGAGTTCCCTTACCACCAAGTCCAAGTCGTGTGGGTTAATAGCATCACCGTCCAGCAGAACTTCTACGGCTCCTTGGGACAGCTGGACAGTACCAAGGTGGGGACATCCAAGACGAGCTACACATACGACCCTCGCGGGCGGGTGTTGACCATCACGGATCCCTTGGGACATCGTACGAGCGCTAGCTACGACGCCACCGGAATGTTGAACACGCATTCGGTGACTGCCCCGGACGCGAACGGTGTTTCCCGCACCACGAGTTACGCCTATGACGCCGCCGGCCGTACCCAGAGCGTGAGCGACCCGACAGGCCGCGTGTTCACGACCGCCTACGACCCCATCAACCGCGTCACGAGCACCACAGGGCCTCTTGCCACGACGACCGGTTTTGGTTACGACGACGCCAGCCGCACCTACACCGTTACGGACGCCAAGGGCCAAGTCTATCGAGCGGTACGGAACGCGCTCGGCTGGGTGGAGACGCAGACCGACCCGCGGGGTGCTGCCGAGCGGTTTGTATACGACACCGTCGGGAACCTGATTTCGTACACGAACCGCCGGGGTGGGGTCGTGACGACGACCTACGATGGTCTAAGCCGACCGCTCACTGTCTCCGCGGATGGTCTAACGACGACTTTCGCCTACGACTCTCTCGACCGCTGGGTCGCCGTGTCGAACAGCGAGAGCACCGACACGCTTGACTTCGACGCGAAGCGGCGCGTTGCGAGCGCCATCACATGGCGGAGCGGCGTCCGCTACATGTTACAGCCGAGCTACACACAGGAGGGACTCCCCAACGTGCTGAAAATCGTCGCGCCCACCTGGACCCGCGACATCGGGTACGGCTATGACGGACTGTTCCGCCTCAACTATCTGCGGAACCAGGGCGGCCAGGCGGCGAGCCTCGCCTACACCGCCGAGCAATTGTTGAACACGGTTCAGCTCCCCATAACAGTGAGCGGGTCCACCAACTTGACGGAGACTTTCACCTACAACCCGGCGCACTTGCCGCAGGCGCTCGCCTACAACGGCGGCGCGGTAGACAACGCGGTCGGGCGCCGCTACGCCTACGACGCGCTCGGCCGCACAGCCACCGCGACGCGCGGCAGGCCGGCCGGGGACCCGAACGCAGAGGAGTTCCAGAACGAGGTTCGACGCACCCTGAGCTACGATATGCTGGGGCGCCTCGCGCACTACGACGACCGCCACAACTGGCAGTCGGACGGTGGAATAGTGTGTCCGAACCCCCGGGACCTCACGAGCTGCTTTCGACAGGCCATCCCGCACTCCGATCTGCTCCGCCAGCAGGACTTTACCTACGACTCGGTGGGGAACCGCCGGGACTTGGGCGCGGTGATCGAGCCCGGCAACCGCCTTACCGCGTTCAACGGTTATACCCTCGCTTACGATGCCGACGGGAACCTGGTCTCCAAGACGAAGCCGGGCTTCACCCAGACGCTCACGTGGAGCAATCTCGGCCACCTCGTGAGCGTCACCACCAATGGCGTGACCACCACCTACGCCTATGACGGCTTCGGGCGCCGGGTGTGGAAGACCGTCGGGGCGACGACCACGTACTTCCTGTGGGACGGCGACGACCTCGTCATGGAATTGGACGGGACCGGCAACCCGCTACGCGAGTATAGCTACTATCCGGGAATCGACCGCCCCTTCGCGGTGCGCCGCTCGAGCGACGGCGCGATGTTCTACTATTCCCAGGAGCTCCCCGGCCACGTGGCGGGACTCATCAACACGAGTGACCAGGTCGTGAACACGTACGAGTACGACCCCTGGGGACAGCCGCTGAGCGCCACGGAGGGCGTGGTCCAACCGCTCCAGTATGCTGGCCGGGAGCGCGACAGCGAGACCGGGTTCTACTACGTCCGGGCCCGCTACTATGACCCGGAGCTGGGGCGGCTTATCAGCGAGGATCCGATCGGGCTCGCCGGCGGGGTCAACCCCTATGCGTACGTCGTTGACGATCCTGTCAACGGCCGCGATCCCTTTGGCCTATGTCCGGCCGGGGAGGAATTGATCATCGAGGTCGACGAGGGCGCCGGGACCGCGACGGTGAGCTGCTCAGGAGGCGGGGACAGCGTCACGCTCCCCGTGTACACGCTGGACGGAGTCACCGTGACGGCGGCGGCCCCCGACCCGTTCGGCGGGATAAACAAGTTGATGGACGACTTCATGGCTCGCGGGGACCAGATCGCCAACGCCGCCAGGCAGTACAGTCTGTCTCTTCAAGGGCAACGTTACACATGGTCCAAGAGCGGCGCGAAGGGAACCACTGACTGCAGCCATTTCGTCTGTACCGTATTGAACGTACCTTATCAGACATCGCAGGAGATCACGAACAGCCTGTGTTTCGCACCGATTGCTTCATCCCAAGCCCGCGCGGGTGATCTCATGTACAGCCCGCAGCACCACGTCGGGATCTACACCGGTCGCACCGACTCGCAGGGGCGCTGGGAGGGAATCGACTGGGGTCAGCGAATGCCGAACGGGCCGACTGTCAGCAAGTGGGGCCCTGGCGGCTGGTTCGAGTTACCCATTTCTTTCTATCGTTCCCTGTGTTGAGCACCTTGGTGAAGAAAGGTTGGGCAATGACATCAAGGCGCGCTGGTTTCTTGTGCTGCGGCTGCCTGTGTGGCGTTGTCGTCTCGTGCAGGTCAGACTCGGCTCCCGCACGGGCGTCACCCATTCCGCGCAGCAACGCGGCGCCGAGCACCACGGTAGAAAGCGGCTACGTGCTAGTTCTTCTGGACGGACAGCCGTTACCGGAGAAGGCGGGCGAGGTGGGATCGGGCGGTTGCACTGCGCGCATCGAGAACGGATGGTATCGCCTCTCCGGTAATCATTGGCAATCATTCGACAGCGTCACGACGAACTGCACGCGGGTTGACAGGCCGGCTCTCGGAAGCAGGCGGCGGTCAGGCACGATCAAACATGCGGGTGACACGCTGGTCTTTGTCGAGCAGGATACGGCACATGCGGCAGATGTCGTCGCGGATCGAGGTCTTCTGCGAGGCGATACACTCCGGACGGGCAGCCTCTTGTTTGACGGACCTCCACGGGTATACGTCCACCAGTAGATCCGAGGCCGCTGACGGCCCGCGCCGGACTGCGAGCGTGTACCTTCAGCCAGTCGTGAGTCGAATGAGGTGGACGTCTGGCCCGACGACTACTGCGCGGGAACGTCTTAAACCGAACTCCCAGGACCACTGAGCTCGCAGGACCCTCGACTCCGCTGCTACGGGGCGCGGGAACTTGGAGTTCGTTGTGAGCGGCTATAGTCTACCCCGTACCCGCCGCACTTCTCTCTGAGCGCCGCCACCGTATTCCGATGCGCCCCGATCCGCGCCGCCGCTTCGCCAACATGTCCCTCGCTCGCCCGCAGCGACCACGCGACGAGCCGCTCCTTCGTCCCCCGATCCATCCGCCGATCGTATCGCAGGGGAACGCGCACCCACTCGGGTAGGTGCTCGACCCGCAGCTCCTCGCTGCCGCGCGCCCGCAGGTACCCCGCCTTCACCACCTCGCGCAGGTCCCGGAAGTTCGCAGGGTAGTTCGCGACCTCGAGCACACCGAGCGCGTCGGGAGCAAACCGAACGGGACCATCGGCCGTGTGCGTCACCACCGGACACTGGCGGAGGAAGTGGTGAGCGAAGGACGCGATCTCGCCCCGCCGCTCGTCGAGCGTCGGCACGCGTACGATGCAGTGGCCCAAGCGCGAACGGACGTTGGCGCGCATCCTTCCCTTCGCGACCATCCGATCGAGGCCCTCTTCGACGCCGACCACGACGGAGCACGTCACCGGGACGTCACGCTCGTAGCCGATCGGCCGATAGACCCGGCGCTCCAACGCCCGGATCAATAGCGCCTGCTGGCTACGCGAGAGCATGTGAAACTCGTCGATGAGCAAGGTGCCACCTTCGGCCTCGGCGAACAGGCCCCGGTGACGCGACATGGCACCGGTGAACGCACCCCGCACGTGGCCGAAAAACTGATCCAGCGCGAGCGCGGGCTCGAGCTCTCCCGCCGACACGTCGATGAAGGCCCCCCGACGGCCGCTCGCTTCGTGCAGGGCCTCGGCCAGATAGGATTTTCCCGTCCCGGTCGCACCCTCGAACACGACCGTCTCCGCCGGTGCAAACGCATGGACCTGTCCCACGACCGCGGCCATCACGCCCGACACCGCGATAGCGTTCCGCAACAAACCCGTGGCAGGGGGAGCTTCACCGGGGAGGGCGACTATCGGCGGCGGCTGAGCCGCAGACCTGTCAGCGACCGTGTTGCGGTCCCGCCACGCCATCCCGCCACCGTCCT
>WNGJ01008393.1_pt1 | contig 12011 bp, 9 predicted proteins | sample 5400611 | NCBI WGS metagenome assembly WNGJ01 (sample SAMN13153375, study PRJNA577476) | soil metagenome | isolation source: 40 cm soil or saprolite under Garry oak tree replicate 1 | place: USA:California | collected 2016-06-15 | reverse complement strand
TCGGTGCGTCCCATGCGTCCCAGCGGAATCGCCGCCACCAAGTCGCGCATCACCTCCTGCGACCCGCGGTGCTCCTGCTTGGCGCGCGTCTCGGTCAGCTCGGTGATGCGCTCGGTCGCGATGAACCCCGGACAGATCACGTTCACCGTGATCCCTTCGGGCGCCACTTCGTCCGCCAGCGCCTTCGCGAAGCCCAGCACCCCGGCGCGCGCCGTGGTGGAGAGGATCAAGCCGGGGAGCGGCTGCTTCGCCGCGACCGAGGCGAGGCAGATTACCCGGCCCCACTGGCGCTTCCGCATGATCGGCACGGCGGCGCGCGCCAGGTGCACGGCGGAGAGCAGGTTCAGCGCCACGGCCTCGTGAAACGCCTCTCCGGTCTGCTGGCTGAAGGGCGCCGCCGGCGGGCCGCTCGCATTGCAGAACAGCACGTCCAGCCGGCCCAGCTCGTGGTGCACCCGCTCCACGACCCCCTCGGCCTGCGCCGGGACGCCGACGTCCGCCACGGCGGGCGTCACCGCCTGCCCCGTCTCGGCGCTGAGCTCGACCGAGACCCGCTCGACCGACTCCGGGTGGCGGCCGTTCACGACCACGCGCGCGCCTTCCTGCGCCAGCGCCTTCGCGACGGCGCGGCCGAGCCCCTTGGTGCTGCCGCACACCAGGGCGACACGGCCGGCGAGGCCGAGATCCGGCTCGATGCGCACCGCGCAGCACTTCAGCTCGGCCATCTTGGCGTACGGATCGAGCACCGGGTTGGTGAGCAGGTTCGCGGCGGCCTCGCGGAAATGGAACGGCACGAACACCTGCCCGCGCGCCACGCGGTCGGAGATCCGACAGGAGATGACCAGCGAGTTGCGCCGGGACGTCACCCGCGCCAGGTCCCCGTCTTCGAAGCCGAGTGCTGCGGCGTCGGCCGGGTTGATCTCCATGACGGCGGTCGGCTCGCGCTGGTCGAGCCCCGTCGCGCGACGGGTCATGGTGCCGGTGTGCCAGTGGTACAGCTGGCGGCCCGTGTTCATCACGAACGGGTACGCGTCATCGGGGAGCTCGACGGGCGGCCCATACTCGACGGGCACGAAGATCGCCTTGCCGTCCGCCGTGGGGAACCGCTGGTCGAACAGGAAGGCGGTGCCCGGATGGTCGGGCGTCGGCACGGGGTACTGCAGGCCCGCGCCCTCGAGCCGCTCGTAGGTCACCCCCGCCCAGCTCGGGGTCACGCGCACGATCTCGCCCATCACGTCCTGCGGCGTCGTATGGGAAGTCTCGAGGCCGAGTCGGTGCGACAGCTCGATCAGGATCTGCAGGTCGTGGCGTGCATCGCCCGGTGGGCTCGCCGCCTGGCGCGCGAGCTGGATGCGCCGCTCGGTGTTGACGAACGTGCCGGTCTTCTCCGCGAAGCTCGAGCCCGGCAGCACGACGTCCGCGTAGCGCGCCGTCTCCGTGAGGAACAAATCGTGCACCGCGAGGAATTCGAGCTCGCGGAACCACTGCTCGGCGTGGGCGATGTCGGGATCCGAGATGATCGGGTTCTCGCCCATGATGTACATGCCGCGGACGCCGCTCTCCTGCTTCACGATTTCCGTGACCATGAGCCCCTCCTTGAGCGAGAGGGACTCCGCGGGCACACCCCATACCTCGGCGTATTCCGCGCGGATCGTGGGATCCTTGACCGACCGGTAGTCGGTGTACACGAAGGGGATCGCCCCCACGTCGGAGGCGCCCTGCACGTTGTTCTGGCCCCGCACCGGCATCATCGCCGCACCCCAGCGGCCGATCATGCCGCAGGCGAGCATGAGATTGAGGAGCGATGCGACCAGGTCGGTGCCGTTGGCGTGCTGCGTGAGTCCCATCGCCCACAGGGTGCTGGTCTTGGGACCGTTGGCATAGATCTCCGCCGCCCGCCGGATGCGCTCTGCAGGAACGCCGGTGATCTTCGCCGCCACCTCGGGCGTCAGGGCCCGCACGGACTGCCGCACCGCGTCGAACCCTGTCGTGCGCGCCGCGATGAACGGTTTGGCTTCGAGCCCGCGGGCGACGATGTGATTGAGCATCGCGGTGAACAGCGCCACGTCCGTGCCGGGCTGCATTTGGAGGTGGATGTCGGCCCGCCCGGCGAGCTCGGTGCGGCGCGGATCGGCCACGATGAGCGTGGCGCCGCGCGCGTGCGCGCGCTTGATCGCCGCGCCGAACACGGGGTGGGATTCGGTCGTGTTGGCGCCGGCGATGAAGATGACGTCCGCGGCGTGCTCCACCTCGCGCATCGAGCCGGAGGCCGCCGAGGTGTTGAGCGCCCGCTGCATCGCCGCGACCGAGGTCGAATGGCACAGCCGGGTGCAGTGGTCGATGTTGTTGGTGCCGAGCGCTCCGCGGAACAGCCGCATGAGGAGGTAGTTCTCTTCGTTCGAGCACTTGGCCGAGGAGAAGCAGGCGAGGGCGTCGCCGCCGCGCGCGCCCTTGATGCGCAGCAGCTCTTGCGTCGTGAGCTCGAGGGCCTCGTCCCAGGTCGCCTCGCGGAACGGCTCGTACCACGACGCCGGCGTGGCGGCCCGGTCGCGGATGTCGAGATCGAGCCGCTCGAGCAGCGACAGCTCGCGCAGTGATTTCCCGACCGACCGCGGCGGGCCGGCCGGCTTGGCGGTTTGACCCTCACCCTCGATCGTCTGCCATGGCCCGCCGCGGCGCTCCCGGCCCGTGGGCCCACGCCACGCCCAGTGACCGTCTTGTTTCACCCACCCCTTCCGGATCAGCGGCTTGGTGAGCCGGTCGCGGTGCTGCGGGAAGTCGTAGCCGAACCGGCCCTTCACGCACGTCGAGCCCTGATTCGGCGTGTCGAGCTCGATATCGGGCGACGTGACCCGGAGGACCTGGTTGTCGGCCACGTGCAGGTCGACCTGGCACCCCACACCGCAGTACGGGCACACCGACCGGACCACACTGTCCGGACGGCGGATGCGCTCCGGGGCGAAGCGCTGCTGCGGCATCACCTCGAAGATCGCGCCGGTGGGGCAGACGCGCACGCACTCGCCGCACCACGTGCACCCGGCCTTGTCGGGGTCGCCGTCGGCGCCGACGATGATCTCGGTGTGCTCACCCCGCTGGCCCACGTCCAGGACTCCCACGACCTGAATGTCCTCGCAGGCGCGCACGCAGCGCGTGCACAGCACGCAGGTGCTCATGTCGTGGCGAATCATCGAGTCGCCCGGGCGCTCGTCGCCGTGGCGCAGCGGCAGGTCGCGCCCTCCGGGCGGCGTCGGCACGACACCGTAGCGCACGACGTAGCCCTCGAACTCGTTGCGGGGTCGGGCGCGGCCGCCGTTGATCAAGTGGTCGCCCGGATACCGCTCCAGCAGCAGCCGCAGCACCCCGCGCCGGTTCTCGACTGCGGCGTGCGACTCGGTTTGCACCACCATGCCGTCCGCCACCTTCGTCGCGCACGCCGGCAAGAGCTTCGCCTGCCCCTCGACCGACACCAGGCAGATGCGGCAGTTTCCCACGACGGGGAGCTTGGGATACCAGCACAGCGTGGGGATGTCGTCGATTCCGGCAACCCGCGCGGCCTCGAGGATCGTCTGGTCGGGCTGGGCGGTAACGGTGCGGCCGTTGATGACGAGGCTGGTCATGCGGTGAAGATTAACCGGCGCGCCGCGCGCGGCAACCTTAAGTGGTTGCCGCACAGCGCGGTATGTGCACGTCGCAACGCGTCAGGGCCGGCGCTCGGCCGGCCCTGGCGTGTTCAGTCGATATGCTCGGGCAAGTGGCGGTGCGTGTGGTCGTCCGCCTCACCCTCGTCGGTGAACCAGCAGTACGCCCAGATCTTGGCCGGGCGGAGCATCTGCCGGCCGGCGCGCAGGATGATGCCGATTGGCTCGTCGTCCAACACTAAAGGGAGACTCGTCATGGAAAGGGCGTTCCCGGTTGTGGGATACTGCGTGACCGGGGCAAAACGTTTGCCACACGCCTCATCCGGCAACGCTGTATCCGGCAACGGGTTGACGGAGCGGGGTGGAGCGGAGCGGTCAGTCAGACACGTTCGCCGCCGTGTCCGCTTGACGCTCCGGCTTGGTCGCCGTGAACCCCGCGCCCGCTTTGGTGCGGCGCCGGCGGGTGACGTGCCAATCGCCGTACAGCGCCTGCAGCGCCTCCGGGGCGAGCGGGATCACCTCCCGCGCGGCGGGCGCGGTCGGGAGCACGACGTGCACGCCGGCCGGGCGCGTGCGCGCCTGCAAGTCGGCGATCACCGCGTTGCGGTCCCGCGGGCGCGCCGGGATGAGGGCCGCGGGGTCGACGACCACGAGGCTCGGCGCCACGTCTGGCAGCCACCTGCCCCAGTGGATCACCAGCGCCTGGAAGCGGCCCGCGAGCTGCTCGCTGACGGCGCGGCCCTCCGCGGCCTCGATCGCTCCCAGGTCCTGATCGAGCAGGAAGACCTCGGCGTCGTGTGCCGCGAGGAACAGGGCTGCCGGCAACGCCGCCGCGCCCAGGACGAGGGCGACGTCGCCCGGCTCGAGCCGGCGGGCGCAGTTCACCAGCGGGCCATCGGGCTCGAGGCCCCAGTGCATGGGCTCGCGTTGCGCCGCGCGCAGGGCACGGTGCTTCATGCGCCAGCGCGGGAACGCGGGCAGCCGCAGCCGCCGCGCGATGATCCGGTCGACGTGCTCGAGCAGCAGCACCTCGGTGAGGAGATACTGACCGGCCGAGCTCGCTTCCAGCTCGCGCACCGCCTCGTCGCCGATTTCCAGCAGTTCCTCCCGGGACAGCGTGTTCTTGTACTCCTCGATGCGCTGCAGCAGGAACTCCTGGTACTCCTGCTTGAGCGAGCGGGGCGGCCGGCGCGCGATGCGCGAGGGCTGGTCGTCGTTGAGGGCGTTCAGCATGGCTCGACGTGGACCGTGACTTCGTGGAGCTGCAAGTCCTGCTTGAGGCGCTCCTCCACCTGGTCCGCGATCGCATGGGCCGCGGCGACGTCGGCCCTGGGGTCGACGGCGATCGTGACTTCGGCGTAGCGCAGGTCCGACGGCCCGCGCGAGCGGATGCCGTAGGCGCTCTTCACTCCGGGCACGGTTTCCGCGGTCTGTCTGATCTCGCCGGTCGGCAGCGCGCGCTGGTCCACGAGCACCGGGACGGTGCGCACCAGGATCCGGTAGGCCACCAGCACGATCACGAGCGCCACCGCGATGGCGACCACGGGATCGATCCACCACCACCCCTGGCGGGCGAACAGCACGCCGGCCAGGACGCCGACGGTGATGAGCGCATCCGCCCGCGTGTGGGCCGCGTCGGCGACCAGCAGCTCGCTCCGGAGCTCGCGGCCGCGGCGGTTCTCATACCAGGCGATCACGACGTTGACCCCGAGCGTAAGGACGAGGACGGCGAGCTGCGAATCGGTGACGCCGACCGGGTGTGCGCCCTGCAGCAGCTCGTTCACCGCGCCGCGGATCAGCTCGAAGCAGGTGATCGAAAGAAACCCGACGATCGCGAGGGCGCCGAGCGTCTCGAACTTGCCGTGGCCGTAGGGGTGGTCCTCGTCGGGCTCCTTCGCGGCCACCCGGACGACGATCAGGGCGAGGACGTTGTTCAGGGCGTCCACGGACGAATCCAGGGCGCTGCCGAGGATGGCGAGCGATCCGGCGCGCAGGCCCACGAACGACTTGGCCGCCACGACCGCCAGGTTGGCGACCAGCAGGCCGATGAAGACGCGGCGAACGAGGGCGGTCGCGGGGCGCCCCTCGGGCCGGGGAAGCGGCATGGAATGCAAGCTTGTAAGGGAGGCCCGTTTAGTCAACCGCTCGGAGCAGGGCGCCCTTCAGGTATCCTGTCTCCGGGACGTTGAGGATCTCCGGGTGATCCCGGCCGGCGCCGGGGAGCGCGAGCACCTCGAGCCGCCGGCCGGCGTCGCGCGCGGCGTCCACCAGCATGTCCCCGAACACCGCGCGGCCGACGTGGTAGGAGCATGAGCAGGTGAACAGCACGCCCCCGGGCGCGAGCAGCCGCATGGCGCGGAGATTGATCTCCTTGTAACCCGCGAGCGCGCGGGCCACGCTCTCTTTGGTCTTGGCGAACGCGGGAGGGTCGAGCACGATCGTATCGAACCTCTCGTCCCGCCGGTCCAGCGCGCGCAACAGATCGAAGGCGTTCGCCTCCCGCCAGGTGATGTTGGTGAGCCCGTTGAGCGCCGCGTTGTTCGCTCCCCGCGCCAGGGCCTCCGCGCTCGAATCGACGGCGGTCACCGTGGCGGCGCGGCGCGCCAGGTGCAGCGCGAACGAGCCGTGGTAGGTGAACAGGTCGAGCGCCGGGCCGGACCCGGAGTGGGCGGCGACGAGCCCGCGGTTCTCACGCTGATCGAGGAACGCGCCCGTCTTCTGGCCGGTCCATGGCGCGGCGCGATACCTCATCCCATCCTCTATCACCTCCACCACCTCCGGTACCTCGCCGGAGGCGAGCGTCACCTCGAGCGGCAAACCCTCGTGCCGGCGGATCGCGACGTCGTTGCGGAGCAGGACGCCGGCGGGCGTGAGCGCGGCCCGGATTCCCGCGACCACGTCGTCCCGCCGGCGCTCGATCCCCGCCGACAGGAGCTGTGCGACGACGTACGGGCCGTAACGATCCACCACCAGGGACGGCAGGCCGTCTCCCTCGGCGTGGACGACGCGGTAGGCGGTGGCGGTCAACCCCGAGCGCCGGCCGGCGGCGGCCGCGATGCGTTCGCCCCACCACGCTGCGCCGACCGGCTCGCGGCCGCGCGTGAGCAGCCGCAGCCGGATCTCGGACCTGGGTGAATACAGGGCCTGGCCCAGGTGCCGGCCGCGGCGGTCCGTGACCGCGACGATACCCGGCTCGTCGCGCGGCTCGTCGTAGACGTCCGTCCGGTAGATCCAGGGGTGGCCCGCTTGCCAGCGCGCGCCGCCTTTCGCGGACACGACGACGGTTCGGGAGGCCGTAATCGTCGTCACCGTCCGCCTGTCCGACCGTCCGACGGTCCGCCGCGATCCGGCCGCAGCTTCGCCGCCTCACGCAGGTACATATGTTTCAGCTGGCGCTGGGGCTTCGTGGTATAGAAGTGCAGCAGCACGCGGATGCAGCGCGGCAGCCCGTCCGACACCGCGACCTCGGCGGCGCCGAGCAGGGGCACGTCGAGCCAGCCGAGCCGGCGCGCGGCGCGCGCCGGGTACTCGGCGGTCAGGTCCGGAGACGACGTGAAGATCGCGCTCTCCACGTCCTCCGGTGCGAAGTCGTTCGCGTCCCGCAGCGCCCGCAGCAGCTCGTCGGCCGCCTCGAGTATCGCCTCGCGGGTGTTCGCCGTCGCGGTGGTCGCACCGCGCAGTCCACGCAGGATCTTGGCCATGGCTCTGGTCGATCAGGTGCGCTTGATGGTGATCACGGATGCGGCGCTTCTCAAGGGGCGCGATCCGGTGACGGCGTGCCGCCAGGCGGTGGCCGGTGGCGCGACCATGATCCAGGTGCGGCTGAAGGACGCGCCGGCGCGTGAGGTGCTCGCCCTCGCCGGGGCGCTGGTCGGCGCCCTGAGCGTGCCCGTGATCGTGAACGATCGGGTCGATGTCGCCCTCGCCGCCGGTGCCGCCGGCGCCCACCTCGGCCAGGAAGACCCGCCGCTCGACCGGCTGCGACCCCACGTGCCGCCCGGCTTCCTGCTGGGCCTCTCGGTCGGCTCGACGGCCGAAGCCGGGCGGGCCCGGGCCACGCCGGCGGACTACTGGAGCGTCGGGCCCTGCTTCGCGACGGACACCAAGCCCGACGCGGGGCCGCCGCTCGGGCCTGCTGGGTTCGCCGCCGTGGCGCGGCTCGCCCCCCCGGGCGTCCCGGTCATCGCCATCGGCGGCATTAGCGCCGCCACCGCCGGATCGCTCGCCCGCGCCGGCGCCGCCGGGCTCGCGGTGATCGCGGCGGTGTGGCGTGCTAGCGACCCGGCCGCGGCGACGCGCGCGCTGCGCGCCGCATTTCCTTGACCCGCTTGATGGCGGCCAGGTGCTCGGGGTAGGTGGTCGAGAAGATGTGCTTGCCGTCGCTCTGCGCCACGAAATACAGGAACGGCACGTTCGCCGGGTAGAGGGCCGCGGCGAGGCTGGCGCGGCCGGGTTGCGAGATCGGCCCCGGCGGGAGCCCGGCGTGGAGGTAGGTGTTATAGGACGAGCGCACGGCGAGGTTCTTCTCCCACACCCGCTTCAGCCGGCGCCCGTAAGCGTAGCTCACGGTCGGGTCGGCCTCGAGCCGCATCCCGCGGCGCAGCCGGTTGTGGTAGACGGCGGAGATGAACGGCCGGTCGGGATCGTATCGCACCTCGGACTCGATGATCGAGGCGAGCGTGACGAGCTCGTGCCGCGAAAAGTGCAGCGAATCGAGCCGGGCCTGCCAGTCCGGGTTCCACGTGGCGGAGAACTGGTGCGTCATCACGCGGACGAGCTCTCGCGCCCCGATGCGCAGCGGCAGCAGGTACGTCGTCGGGAACAGATACCCCTCGGCGCTGGGGGCCGCCTGCGGCAGCCCGAGCCCGGCGAGCAGCGCCGAATCCTCCGCGGCCTCGAGCAACGAATCACGCGGGATGTGGAGCTGCGCCCGGGCGAGCTGTGCGATCTCGGCGAGCCGCAGACCCTCGCGCACCGTGAAGCGCTGCTCTACCCCGCGACCCCGCTCCAGCGTGGCGACCACGTCGTTCCACGACTCGTCTTGCCGCAGCAGGTAGACGCCGCTCTTGAGCGTCCCCGCCAGCCCGCGCAGCTTGGCGTACAGGCGGAACGGCCCGGGGTGCGCGAGCACCCGATTCGCCGCGAGCGAGTCGATGGCGGCGTCGAGGGTGGCGCCAACCGGAATGGTCACGGTGACACGGGGGCCGTCGGGGGAGCCGCATCCCAGGGCGGAGATCAGTGCTCCCACCAACATTTTCCTCACGTCGCCCCCCCCCGCCTTGCATCCAAGTAGTGCTGCAGCAGCAGCGCGGCCGCGAGGGCGTCCACGTCGTCCTTACGGCCTCTGGTCGTCCCCCCCATCTCGCGCACCGTGCCGAGCGCGCGCGCCGTGGTCATCCGCTCGTCCCACAGCTCGACCGGCCGGCCCGACCGCCGCCCGATATCCTGCGCGAGGGCGCGCGCCTGCGAGGCCGCCGTACCTTCGGAGCCGTCGGGCGCGAGTGGCAGGCCGACGATCACGCCGCCCACGGCGTGCTCCTCGAGCAGTGCGAGCAGCTGGCGCATGGGGAACCGCTTGCCGGCGCGGCGCGTGAGGGTCGTGAGCGGCTGCGCGAGGGTCTGACTCTCGTCGGACAAGGCGAGGCCGATGCGGCGCTCGCCCCAGTCGACGGCCAACAGCCGCCCTGCGTCCGTCACCCCTGCGCCATCGTCGCGAAGAACTCGTTGTTCGTCTTGGTCCGCTTCATGCGCTCGAGCAGGAACTCGATCGCCTCCACGGGCGGCATGTCGGAGAGGAAGTTGCGGAGCAGGTAGACCTTATTGAGCTCTTCCTTCGTGAGCAGCAGCTCTTCCTTGCGGGTCGAGGTGCGCTGTACCTCGATCGCGGGGTAGACCCGCCGGTCGGCGATGCGCCGGTCGAGGATGACCTCCATGTTGCCGGTGCCCTTGAACTCCTCGAAGATCACCTCGTCCATGCGCGACCCGGTGTCGATCAGCGCCGTGGCCACGATGGTGAGGGAACCGCCCCCCTCGATGTTGCGCGCCGCTCCGAAGAACCGTTTGGGCTTCTGCAGCGCGTTGGCGTCCACACCACCCGACAGGATCTTGCCGGAGTGCGGCACGACCACGTTGTGGGCGCGGCCCAGGCGCGTGATCGAGTCGAGCAGGATCATCACGTCCTTGCCATGCTCCACCAAGCGCTTCGCCTTTTCGATCACCATGTCCGCGACCTGGACGTGCCGGTCGGCGGGCTCGTCGAACGTGGAGGAGATCACCTCCGCCCCCTTCACGTTCTCCTCCATGTCGGTCACCTCTTCCGGCCGCTCGTCGATCAGCAGCACGATGAGGTAGATCTCCGGGTGGTTCTCGATGACGGCGTTGGCGAGCTTCTGCATCAGGATGGTCTTGCCGGCCTTGGGCGGCGACACGATGAGGCCGCGCTGCCCTTTGCCGATGGGGCAGAGAATGTCCATCACCCGCATCGACAGGTCGCCGTCCTTGCGCTCGAGACGGATCCGCTCTTCGGGATAGCGGGGCCGCAGGTTGTCGAACGCGACCCGGTGCTTCGCCTTCTCCGGCTCCTCGCCGTTGACGGTCTCGACCTTGAGCAGCGCCAGGTAGCGCTCTCCCTCTTTCGGCGGACGCACCTGGCCCATGATCGTGTCGCCGGTGCGCAGGTCGAACCGCTTGATCTGGCTGGGCGAGACGTAGATGTCGTCCGGGCCGTACAGGTAATTCCAGTCCGGGCTGCGGAGGAAACCGTAGCCCTCGGGGAGGATTTCGAGCACCCCCTCGCCGCGCAACACGGTGTCGGAATCGAGCAGCGACTGTTCGATGCGGAAGATGAGATCCTGCTTGCGGAGCCCCGAGTAGTTGGTGATGTTCAGGGTCTCGGCCATCGCGTGCAGTTCCGCGACGGACTTCTTCTTCAGTTCAGCGATATCCACGTGTGTTGTGCTCCGTGTGCGCTACGGCGGGCGAACCCCGGGGATGGGGGAGTGACGCGTTGAAAATGGATTCTTTGGGAGTTCGAAGGAGTGCGAACCTATACTAGGCCGCTGAGCCGCCGCCGTCAAGTGCGTCCATGGACTTGAGCGGCTACCTCCTCGCCTGGCGCACCACCGCCCTGCCCGACCGGGAAGTGATTGACGCGCTTGTACATCCGGCGCACGCCGGCCCCTCGTCGGCGCTGGCCGCTGCGCTCGCCGACTGGCCCGGCGGCCACTACTGGTCCGACGAGCCGGACGGACGGCACCTGGTCCTCACCCGCCCGATCGGGCGGCGCCGCCGCAACGCCTGGGCGGTACACCTGCTGCTCCTCGCGGCCACACTGTTCACGACCACGTTCGTGGGCGCCGTGCTCCTGGGCGCGATCCCGTTCGACCCGAACCCGCTGGCGCTGCTGCTCGGCACGTACCCGTTCCCGCGGGACTTCATCCACGCCTGGGCCAAGGGGCTCCCCTTCTCCGCACCCCTGCTCGCCATTCTCTTGTGCCACGAGCTGGGTCATTACGTCACGGCCCGGCGCTACCAGCTCGACGTGTCGCTGCCTTTCTTCATCCCGGCACCGGTCGTCCCGTGGTCGATCGGCACCATGGGGGCGTTCATCCGGCTGCGCACCGTCGTGTCGGACCGCCGCCAGCTGCTCGACGTTGGCGCCGCCGGGCCGATCGCCGGGCTGCTGGTGGCGCTCCCGGTGCTGGTGATCGGGTTCGCGTTGAGTCATCCGGCCGGCGGCCCGGCGTCGCTGCACGGAATGGTGCTGGGGCTCGATGACGGCCAGGCCGTGCTCGGCGACTCGCTGCTCACGTTTGCGCTGCGTCACCTGGTGCGCGGCTCGGCACCGGCCCTCGTCCTCCACCCGGTCGCCTTCGCCGGCTGGCTCGGCGTGTTCGTCACGATGCTCAACTTGCTTCCCATCTCGCAACTCGATGGCCTGGGCGCTCATCGTGGCGCTCGGCGTTTACTGGAGAGGGTGGCTCCTGTGGGGAGGGCTCGTGCTGCTGCTGTCGCGCGGGCGCCTCGGTCACCCGCCGGTGCTGGACGTGCACCGGCCGCTGCCGCGGTCGCGCCGCCTGCTCGCATGGACGGCGCTGGTTCTCTTCCTCGTGACGTTCACGCCGGTGCCTTTTCGACTGTAAGAGGCCGGTGAAAAGCCCGTGAAAGGCCGGGGAAGGGGGAAGGGGCCGCTCACCCTTCCCCGGCCTCTCACCGGCCTCTTACCGGCATTTCGATATTGCGTAAGTATCACCGGTCTATATCTTTGGACAAACCAGCCCTACGGCGACGCATGCCCGGACAACCGGCACGATACTCGAGTTCCGATCCATCCGACGCAGTCGTCCACGACCTTCCCCCCATCCGATTCGACGG
>WNGJ01009481.1_pt1 | contig 12015 bp, 11 predicted proteins | sample 5400611 | NCBI WGS metagenome assembly WNGJ01 (sample SAMN13153375, study PRJNA577476) | soil metagenome | isolation source: 40 cm soil or saprolite under Garry oak tree replicate 1 | place: USA:California | collected 2016-06-15 | reverse complement strand
TTCCTCGCGAAGGGCCTTTTGGCGGTTGCTCGATTTGCGTTCGCCTTCCAGTTCCTGGATGCGCCGTAAGCTGGCTTGGAATTTCTCGTGGACGTTCCCGGCTACGACCATCATGTCCTCAAGAACCTTTTGCTTGTAAAAAAACTTCGGAAAGTTGGATTGGAGCTTTTTGTCGACCTTCTGGAACTGGGCAAAGAGCTTCGTGCGGCGGGAAGGGGAGACGGCCTTCTGCCAGTGGTTGTAACGCTCGTCCACCAACGCATCCAGCGCCTGGATCTTCTTAATCAGGCGGCGGAGGTCCTTGAGATGGCCTTCGCGGCTCGCGACTTTTTTGTCCACCACGAGGCGATCGAAACGTTCCTTGGGAGGCTCGGCGAGCAGCTTTTCTGCAATCGCACTGTGCTCCTTGCCGGTGAAGCCCAAGCCATAAACCAGGCGCTTCATTTCGATTTCGGCCGCTTCGATCCGCTGCCAGACCTCAACCTCCTGCTCGCGCGTGAGCAAGGGTACCTTGCCGATCTGCTTCATGTACATCTGAACGGGGTCATCCAGCGTATCTAATCGGCGGTCTCCCTCTGCTTCCGGTTCCTCCGGCCTGGTCTTTTGCCCCTCGAGATGGGCTACAACCTCGATGCCAAGGTTGTGGAGCTTGGTATAGAGCGCGTCCAAGTCATCGGACACGCCGTCCGGCAGAAGGTCATTGATATCGTCGTACGTGAGCTGACCCTGCTCGCGGGCCAAGCGGACCAAGGCTTTGAGTGTTTCAGTCAGACCCGCAACCTCGGACTGCGCGCCAGCACCAGGGCCACCATTATTGCCGGCGCGGACGACCTTGCCTTGAGCAGGGGAGCCGGCTTTGGTCCCGTGATCGAGGGTTTTCTCTGGCCGTGATTTATCACGGCCGGCGGCCCTGACCCCAAAAATGAAACCGCGGCACGGCCGGTGAGCGTTGCCAGAGGCTTTTCGCTCTTTGCCGCCGCCAAGATGCTTGGCTCCGTTATTCGATTTGGGTTGCTTCACTCCTAAAACTCATACCGACCGCTATCGAAATCAACCGGAACTTGCCGTTCAGCCACTAAGCCGCTTAGTGGCGTCCGCCCCTGGGACATTAAAAAGCGAGACCGTTCACTTTCCAAGGCGTGGGCGGTTCATGGCTTCTGGCTGAGGCAATAGAATCGAACCGCGCTACGGCTAAGCCGCCTCGGCAAGTGCAGGCTCGGCAGAGGGTGGCACAGGGATTACTGCATCATGATCGATGTCCGGGTAGTAATCGTTCAATTCTGTAGCCAGGCGCTCCGCCTCTTCTTTTTCAAAGAGTCTGGTACCTGTTCCAATCTTCCCGCTGACTGTGGATTTCCAATGGATAGCGTGCGTTTTCATACGACTCTTGTTTGGGACGAAACTGTTTGCTCGGATTGATTATTCATTTTTCGGCAGAGATGGCCACGATTGATCCGGCAAGAAAGCGAGGTTGGCGCCCCCCTCCAACCTCGCTCGCGGTTTGCCGTTCCTCCCGGAACGGCGACCGGCTCAATAATCCATGCCGCCCATGCCACCCTGTCCGCCAGGGGCTGAACCGGATTTTTCCTTCTCCGGAATCTCGGTAACGAGGCATTCGGTCGTCAGCAACAAGCCGGCAATCGAGGCCGCGTTTTGCAGCGCGGCGCGAGTGACTTTCTTTGGATCGACTACGCCCGCCTTCACCAGGTCTTCGTACTCCCCGGTGGAAACGTTGTAACCTTCGTTGCCCTTACGCCGCTTGACTTCCTGCACGACTACCGAGCCTTCGACACCGGCGTTGTCCGCCAGTGCGCGGGTCGGATACTCGACGGCACGTTTGACGATATCCACGCCGATGCGCTCGTCGTCGTTCTCCGGTTTGACGGTATCCATCGCGGCCAGGCAACGCAGCAACGCGACCCCACCGCCGGGCACAATGCCTTCTTCGACGGCCGCGCGGGTTGCATGCAAGGCATCTTCCACTCGGGCTTTCTTTTCCTTCATTTCGGTCTCGGTGGCAGCCCCAACGTTGATGATGGCGACACCCCCCGCGAGCTTGGCCAGGCGTTCCTGCAGCTTCTCTTTGTCATAATCGGACGTCGTCTCTTCGATCTGCCGGCGAATCTGATTCACCCGGCCTTGGATTTCGGAGCTCTTGCCGTGGCCTTCGACGAGGGTGGTGTTTTCCTTGTCCACCGTGACGTTCTTGACGCGGCCAAGTTCTTCCAGAGTCAGGTTCTCCAGCTTGATGCCGAGGTCTTCGCTGATGAATTTGCCGCCGGTGAGGACAGCGATGTCTTCGCACATGGCCTTGCGGCGATCACCAAAGCCAGGGGCTTTGACGGCGCACACATTGATCGTGCCCCGGAGTTTGTTCACCACGAGAGTGGCGAGGGCTTCGCCTTCGACATCTTCGGCGATGATCAAGAGCGGTTTGGCTGCTTTGGCCACCTTTTCGAGCAGCGGAAGCAGGTCTTTGAGGCTGCTGATCTTCTTCTCGTAGTTGAGAACATAGCAATCCTCGAGGCGGACCTCCATCGTCTCGGCATTGGTGACGAAGTAGGGCGACAAATAACCCTTGTCGAACTGCATGCCTTCGACCACGTCGAGCACGGTCTCGATGGACTTCGCTTCCTCAACCGTGATGGTGCCGTCTTTCCCAACCTTGTCCATCGCGTCGGCGATGATCTCACCAATGGTGGTGTCCCAGTTGGCGGAAACGGTGGCGACCTGTTTGATTTCCTCTTTGTCCTTCACCTTCTTGGCGATCTTGTCGAGTTGCTCGACGGCGGCGGCGACCGCCTTATTGATGCCGCGTTGGATGCCGATGGGGTTGGCACCGGAGGTGACGTACTTCAGCCCCTCGCGGAAGATCGCCTCCGCCAGGATAGTGGCGGTCGTGGTGCCGTCGCCGGCGTCGTCGCTGGTCTTGCTGGCGACTTCGCGGACCATCTGGGCACCCATATTTTCACACGGGTCTTCCAATTCGATTTCCTTGGCGACGGTGACACCGTCTTTGGTCACCGTCGGCGAGCCATATTTCTTGTCGAGCACGACGTTGCGGCCTTTGGGTCCAAGCGTCGCCGCGACGGCCCTGGTCAGTTTAGAGACGCCTTTGAGCAAGGTTTGACGAGCAGTCTCGTCGAAGAGTAATTGTTTTGCAGCCATATTAATTGATAGTCGATTGTTGATAGTTGACCCCGAAAGCTTTCGGGGTTGATCGTCACTCAAGCACGGCCAGGACATCCTCGGAATTGAGGATCTTGAATTCCTTGCCCTCGAGCTTGATTTCCGTCCCGCCGTATTTGGTCACGAGCACGTGGTCGCCTTTCTTCATTTCAAAGGGAACCTTTTTGCCGTTGTCATCCGTTTTACCGGTGCCGAGGGCCACGATCCGGCTCTCCATGGGTTTTTCCTTGGCGGTGTCGGGAATAATAATTCCGCCCTTTTTGAGTTCCTTCTCTTCGACAGCTTCCACGAGGATTCGGTCGCCGATGGGTTTAACTTTTAGTGTCATAGTTTGTCTTTTCTTTTGTTTTTTGATTATAGGTTGAAAAAGCCCGCACTTGCGGGGGGTACATTTTGTTAGTCCTTTGTGTTCACCGCTTGCTCCTTCTGCCGGGGCGCAGGGTGGCGTCTGACGGCAAATAGTGCTTGCGCACTTTCTGCGAAATCTGGGGCTCGGTCATCTTGTCCATCGTTTCAGAACTTGTGATGCGCAGATCAAGTTTGTTTCTCTCGATGCGCTTTTTCAGCTCGCCCTTTGCCCCACCGGGGCCAAATAGCAGAATGGCTTTGGCCGGGCGAAGGCATGAAATGACTTCGTCGTAGTAATTCGCCAGATGGCCCGTGTATTCTCGTTCCCGCGAATCATCTGCTGGAACCATCTGCGCCGCAAAAGAAGCGCTGGACGACGAACGGCCAGAACGGCGAAGTTGCTTTTCTACATGGGATTCTATCCGCCTTGTCTCCTGCCCCTTCTCTGACAGGAACACGATGACCGCCTCTCGATGGTCAATCCACAAACCGGCTAAGGTTTTCATCATCTTCTCCTTCCTCGCTGAGGTCTTGTGTCTTTTGAAAATCCTTTTTCTCGACCAAAAGTTCGGCGTTGGATGGCGCTGCTGGAAGGGCTTGGGCAAGCTGCTCGTTCCTTAGTGCAGCCAGCCTCCACAACAGATGTTTTTCCTTTCAGGTTAGCTAAATTTGGGCCCGGCTGACGCCTCCAGGCGCCAGCCGGAAGTGAGGCACCACTTCAGTGCAAGACCGTCTCACGCTCTCTCGGCGCGACCTTGACGCCGTTCATGGGCTTAGTGACCGCCTTGCGCACCGTTTGCAAAGCGGTCGAACCAACTTCGCCGGCCGCTTTCAAGGCCCCGCTCGCCGCCGCCGCCGCCGCGCCTTCGGCACTGACTCCCAATTCTTTGGCGCCAGCGATCGCCCCCCGGACCAGCCCGGTGGCAGCAAGCTCAAGGTTGCCCCCGACCAGGGCCGTGTCACTGATGGCGACTTGCGCGGTGTGGCTGATGGTATCCCTGACCTCGGACCCTGCCTCTTTGGTGCCGCGCAGCACTCCGAGCATGATCCCTTGCGCGGCATGGCCCAGGTCGGCCCCGACCTCCACTGTGGCGCGGACCGTCCCCCGGGCAACGTCGGCAACGGCATCGGTCACGGACTTGCCCACCTGGCCGGTGTCTTTGATCGTTGTGGCGAGCGTTTGGGTAATGGTATTCACGGTCGCCTGGACGACGTCACTTGTTCCTTTGATCGCGGCAACAACCCCATTTTTTACCGTCTCAATCGTCCCTGAATCTCTTCCGACGATTCTCACACAGTTCTCTGTGCCCAGAGCATTAACTGCTCTTTGCTGGGCGGTGGGATCGTCCAGCCACACTCCGTCGGCATAGAACCGGTATTCGTAACGACCCGGTCTGAGAGGCACACTGAGCCTCCAGATGCCGTCAGGACCTTTCTGCATTGGCGCGGCGTTGGTGTCCCAGTTGTTGAAGTCGCCGGCCACCGACACTTGCCGGGTTGCCGGGGCCTTGAAGGCGAACTGAGTCGGGCTGCCAATGAACTTCTTGTTTTGCGATGATGTTGTTTGCATTTTGATTTTTGCTATTCTCATTCTTGTTTACCGCTTGAGGTTTCAGAGCTTGTTTCATAAGCCCAGGCATCGGTTCTCCGTGGTTTGAGTCACCGTCGAGTGTTTCGGCACCGGTGCAAGGGACGGGCGAAACCGCCCGCCCCTCCGACTGCACCAGGTCAGGAGACGCTGACCTCGACTTGCTGGGGTCTGGCTTTCTCGTTCTTGGCCAGATGCACTTTGAGCACGCCGTCTTTGAAGTCGGCGGTGACTTTGGCGGGGCTGGCGTCATCCGGGAGCGAAAAACTGCGGCCAAAGCTGCCGTAGGCGCGCTCGACGCGGTGATACTTCTTGCCGTTGCCCTCCTTTTCGCATTGACGGTCACCTGTGATGGTCAGCGTGCCATCTTCCATGGTGATCTTCACGTCCTCCTTCCTCACTTCGGGCAACTCCGCCTTGATCAGGTATTCCTTCGCATCTTCGCTGATGTCCACCAGCGGGGTCCATTCGGGCACCCGCATGGGTTCCTCCTGGCCCTCGAGCCTTGAAGCCTGGGGACGACCGAAAAGGCTGCCCAGACTGTTATGCAAGGCTTCCAATTCTTTGAACTGATTCCAATGTGCTAGTGCATTCATTATTCCATTCCTTGTTGGCGGGTGTGTTTTGGGGCCGTCGCGCCTGCCCGCCAACGGTTCGGGCAGCGACGGTCATTTTAAAGGGGCACGATGAACTTGCGCTTGGGTCCCGTCTTGACTCCATGTGCCGGCCACGTACGAGCTGGCGCACCTTTCAGGACTGGCTTTTTGAGCCAGAACCAGTTGCGCCAGAACCAGGCCAGCGCAAAGAGGCCAACCAAGCCGATGATTATGTAAACGTTCATAGTACTACTTTCTATTCATGAGCGGTTTTGGCGCCCTGGCCCTCGGCGTGGCGGGCCGGGTCTTTGATTGAGCGGATTTTCCCGCGCGTGGCACTTCCGTGCCCGGCTGGAGGAGTGGAAAGTCCACTTCGATTTTGGCCACGCTGTTGAAGTAATTGCAGAAAATGTTCAGGGCGATGTTGGCGACGATCTCGATGATCTGCCCGTCGGCGAAGCCGGCTTTACGCAGCGCCTGGAAGTCGTCGTCACTGATCTCGCCGCGCTGCAGCACGACCGCCTGAGTGAAGCGCAACATCGTCTCTGCCTTGGTGTCCGCTGCGGTCGCGTTGCGGGCCAACTGCATCTCGTGATGGGTCAAACCGAGGCTCTTGCCGTTGTCGTAGTGGGCAGAGAGGCTGTAGCTGGAGCCGTTGATTTCCGCCACGGCCAAGGCGACCTGCTCGCGCTGGCGGGGCGTGAGCTGCCCGCGCACGAGCGCCGCATCCGCCCGGATATAGGCCCGCAACGAAGCAGGCGAGTTGGCCAAGACCTGGAGGAACCTGGGCGCTTCATCGAGCTTCAGGTGGCTTTTCTTGAGACTCCGCTTGAGTTTCGAGGTGGCCCCATTGGTTTGGATGGGAGTAAAGCGTGACATGATGAGAGCTGCTTCTTTCTGCATTCAGGCGTGTCCGCGAATCATTCATTTAGTCCTCCATGATGCCATCCAGGATACTCCGCCATCGGATCGCGGCGGCGTTCAGCGGGCTGCTCAAGAGGAGTCGTCAGGGCCGAAGGTGTTGATTGGGCGCCCGAGGCGGGGAACTCGAACCCGAAATCACTATCGTCGGCAGTGCGGACGGCGACCACTTTCAAAGACATTTCGCCAAAAGACTTGAGAGAACTTGACATGTTGACCTCAGTTTTTGACTTCGGTCTTTCTGCATTGGGGCTGCTGCGTGAATTGTGCCCACCAGTCCTTTAACATCTTGCGTGCCAACCGGGCCGCAGGCGTGAACCCTATGACGCTCAAGCAGATACCGATTGCCTGTGCTCGCCCGGTCGTTATGAGAATTCACAAATCGTGAATTCTCCCCATGAAAACTCGAAGCCTGGCCTGGTCCGCCGTCTTCCCGGTGACCGTTGATGTGCGCCTATTTCGACTCCGCCATCATCGTAAAGCTGTACGTCAAGGAGGCCACCAGCCCCGATCCTATCCGACTGGTCGGCGCTTACGTTGCACCTTACGCGGTAACGCAATGGCAGGAGCTGGAGGTCAACAACGCCATTCGCTTGAAAGCCTTCCTTGCTGAAATCACGGCAGAGGAAATGAACCAGTCCATCGCCGCCTTCAAGCAGGACATCGCCACGGGCCGCTGGCAATGCCCCACTTACACCGCTGCCACCGTCGAACAAAAGGCCGATGAACTTTCCGCTGATCACTCCGCAATACTCGGCTGCCGCACACTCGACATCATCCGCGTCGCCGCCGCCCGCGTCCTCGGGGTCAAGGAGTTTGTCACGTTCGATGCACGGCAGGGAGCGTTGGCGAATCAAGTCGGCCTCACGGTCAAGCCGTAAACGCCACCTGGGACGAACCCTCGCGAAAGTCATCCAGAGTTTGAGGCTCAGGGATTACCAATTAGAATTTCCGTTCGAAAAACCCGCGCGCAGCCGAGCGCGACTTGTAATTCGGCGGAGACCAGCGGCGTATCCATGAACTTGTGCCGCGCCCATGAAATGACGCCGAGTTCGATCGACGCTCCCGCCGCCGTCCACGTCGGCCGCTCACGCCGGCTTTTTGAGTCCCAGCTTCCGGATGCGGGAAACCAGCGTGCTTGGGTTGATACTGAGCAACTCGGCGGCGCCGCCCGGGCCATGAATCCTCCCGCTTGACTTGGTGAGCGCGGCCACAATGTTGGCGCGTTCGCGCAGGCGCAGTTCAGGATCCGTGAGAATTTGCACTTCTGAACCAGCGGCGTCCACACCCTGTCCGGGCACATGCACGGGGGCTTCGCTCGCGGCGGGCTGCAGGTCGAAGCGAAGCGGGCCTCTTTGCGCGACGATCAGCGCGCGCTCGATGAGGTTTTGCATCTCCCGCACGTTGCCGGGCCAGTCGTAGTTGTGCAACTGGAGGAGGTGCGCCTGGGTCAGTTTGGGCAGCGGCACCTTGAGCCGCCGGGCGGTTTGCCCAAGGAAATGCGCGGCCAAAAGCGGGATGTCGTCCTTGTGCTCGCGCAACGGGGCGACCTCGATGGCGAAGACGTTAAGCCGGTAATAGAGGTCCTGACGGAACCGGCCCGCCGCCACTTCCGCCTTCAGATCGCGATTGCTGGCAGCGAGGATGCGGACATTGATGGTGCGGGTTCTTTCCTCGCCGACGCGCTCGTATTGTTTTTCCTGCAGAACGCGCAGGAGTTTGCTCTGCAACTCGGGCGGGATCTCGCCCACCTCGTCGAGGAAAAGCGTGCCGCCGTCCGCTGCCTCGAATCGGCCGGCGCGATCCTTGATCGCGCCGGTGAATGCCCCTTTGGCGTGGCCGAAGAATTCGCTCTCGTAAAGCTCGCGCGGGACCGAGGCGCAATTGACGCGGATCAGCGGCTGCTGGCTGCGGCGGCTGCGCTGGTGGATTTCGCGAGCAACCAGTTCCTTGCCGGTGCCGGATTCGCCAAGGATCAGCACGGTAGCATCGGTGGGCGCCACCATGTCAATCTGCCGCTGCAACTGCTTGAGGCTCGCGCTTTGGCCGATGATGCCGCCCAGGGCCTTGGCTTCTCGGACTTCTTCGCGGAGGTAAGCGGTTTCCAATTCCAGCCGGGCGCGGAGCCGGTCGTTTTCTTCGAACGCCCGCGCGTTCACGAAGGCCACGGCGATATGATCGGCAAAAATGCGCAGCCAGGCAGGGCCCTGCTCGGGAATGGGAATGCGCGTGAACAAGGCGAGCACGCCCAGCACCTCATCTTTGTATCGGATGGGCTGCGCGTCGAAGCCGCGAATGTCTTCCGCCGTCGCCCAGTTCCACCGAGACAGCAGCGACGGGTTGCGTGTCACGTCTTTCACCACCAGGGCCTGGCCGGTGGCTGCCACGCGGCCGATTTTCCCCACGCCAACAGGAAGGCGCTGGAACTCGTCGTCGAGCCGCGACCAATCCGCCTTGGGGTCTGCTTGCGGGCGTCCGGCGCTGGCGACCAAGTGAAGGCAGGAGGTTTGATCCGGACACTCCGGCCGCATGCAGCAGATCGAACAGAGGTCGCCCTTGTCCACGAGCCAGATGCGCGCCAGAGCGACATACGGCGGCTCGGCCAGGCGAGTGACGACGCGACGGAGCAGTTCGGCGACGGGGCGGATCTGGGCCAGCTCGAGAAGACGTTCCTTGAACGACTCAAACTCCGGCGTGTAATCGGCAGCCAGGTACACGCTTGCGTTATAGCTCAGGTCGCAAACGGGGGCAACGTGAAGGTGAAGAGCGGGAAAGCGAAGAGGAGCATTTCCTGGCTGCGATCGGTTTTTCAAAAACCGCGTTATGCCCGCAGCGAAATGAACGCCGCCTCGCACAAGCCGACGAACGTTTCCTCCGCAAAATTCAGCCGCTTGCCGCGCCAATGCAAAATACCCCAACGACGCTGCAATTTCCGGCGGCCCAGCGGCAGCACGATGAGTGAACCTTCCTCGATTTCCTTGCGCGCAATCCACGGGGCAAGGATGCCCACGCCCAGGCCGAGCTTCACCAATTCTTTGATGGCTTCCATGCTCCCGAGTTCGATGACCGTGTTCAACACGATCTGTTCATAACGGAAATATTCTTCGATGGCCCGAAAGGTCAGGCTCTGTTTGCCGTAAAGAATGTACTTTTGTCGCGGGATATCCAGGCGTTCGAGGCGTCCGGCCTGCGCCCAGGGATGCAACGCGCTCACGATGAAGTGCAATTCGTCCGTGAACAACGGATGAAACTCCAGTTGCGGCTCCTTGTCCGACTCCAGTGCCAGCGCCAGATCAATTCGGTGCCGCAGCAATGCCGCCAGCAGTTCGGAGGTGTCGCCAGGTTCAATGGTGATGGCGTGTTCGGGAAAACTTTTCTTGAACTCCCGCAGCACCGGAGGAATGAGATGCTGGCAGGCCGTGGTGCTCGCACCGAGACGCAAGCGACCGCGGCCCCATTTACCTAACTGCGCCAGCGATTCGCGCGCGTTTTCCATTTCCTGCAAAATTTTGGTCGCGTGACTTAAAAACCAGCCAACGTCGCCCTCCAATGCCTTCACCGAATGACTCACACCCGATTGAGTCAGATGCAACTCGCGCGCGGCTTGCGTGAAACTGCCCGTCCGCACCAACACGCAAAACGTGCGAACCTGCCGACTATCAAGTGGAATTTTCATCTATGAACCCGGCTCATCATTTCAATGGGAAGCAAACAGAGCATTCAACGCGCCACGTTGAGCGGATGGCACACGCATGGCTAACCTGATGGCACACGCGAGGATCTGCAAAAGTGCAAGGCCGCTCGACTTCCCTCGTCAGCACGATCTGAGCATCCTGTTCAAAACACGACAGCAGATTCGGCATTTCGCCGTTTCCATTCCGCGACCGACAATTGATTCGCATCAAGAGTTAGCGTTGCGCGCAGGCGCACTGACGGCGTGATGACGCCGATGCTTCAAGGGGAAAACTCTTCTATGAGCGCAATTCATGGTTCTCATGGGAATGGGTGATCCCTTCACCAGTTCCGAGCAGCAGGTCTGGCACGTTTGCCGCTAAGTACCGGTCAGAAGAATTATGGACTACATCAAACCAGCCGAAGTCGTGAAAACGATGCTTGCGGTCGGCAACACCAAGGCCGGACTTTCCGTGAAAACGATGCTTGCGGTCGGCAACACCAAGGCCGGACTTTCCATCAAAGATTTGCTTATCCGCGGTTTTCTCTCCGGCGCGCTGCTCGGTTTTGCGACGAGCCTTGCGATCACGGCAACCGTCCAGACCAACGTGCCGCTCATTGGCGCGCTCGTGTTTCCGGTCGGCTTTGTGATGATTGTTTTGCTCGGGCTCGAACTCGTCACCGGAAGCTTCGCCGTCGTGACTCTTGCGGGTGTGGACGGACGATGTTCCGCCTCACAGGTTTCTCGCAATTTAACCTGGTCATTTATCGGGAACCTCATCGGCAGCATCGTTTACGGCGTTTTGCTTTATGTCGCGCTTACGAGCATGGGCGCGGAAGCGCCGTCGGGTGTCGCTGCAAAAATCGTTGCCATCGCCGAAGCCAAAACCAATGGCTACGCCGCTCACGGCTTGCGCGGCCTGGCCGCCGTTTTCGTCAAAGCGGTTCTTTGCAACTGGATGGTTTGCCTCGGCGTGGCCATGGCGATGACCTCGCAGTCCACCGTCGGCAAAATTGTCGCCGCCTGGCTGCCGATTCTCACGTTCTTCGCGCAAGGTTTCGAGCATTCGGTCGTGAACATGTTCCTCATTCCGACCGGCATGTTGATGGGCGCCAAAGTGACCATGACCGATTGGTGGCTGTGGAACCAGATTCCCGTCACCCTTGGCAATCTCGTCGGTGGAATGCTGTTCACTGGACTCTTTCTTTACTGGACTTATCGCCCGGCCAAAACACAACCCGCGCTCGCGCCGGTTTCCGCTTCGCCGCCGCCAGCGGGTGAATTTGCCGAGGCTTGAACAACCGGCTTTGCCAGTGACGCCAGCTTCACCAGCGGTTGCCGAACCGGTGAATGGATTCACGCCGGAGCAGAAGGAATATCTCGCCGGTTTTCTGGCGGGCATTCAACGACGCTATCCCGCCTCGCAAGCGAGCGCGGCGGACGATGGAAAAATCTCTACGGACCCGCCGCGCGAGGAAATGATTTTCGGCACGCCGCTCGCCGATGCGACCAGGCAGGAGCGCTGGAAACATGGAGAGCACCCGCTGGACGGCTGGGACCGCATTCTCGCACATGCCGAGGCGAATAAATTTCCCGACGAGGAAAACACTTACCGCTTCCGCAACTTCGGCCTGTTTTACGTGGCGCCGGCGCAAAACAGCTTCATGCTGCGTTGTCGCGTTCCGGCGGGCGAATTGACG
>WNGJ01045655.1_pt1 | contig 12017 bp, 11 predicted proteins | sample 5400611 | NCBI WGS metagenome assembly WNGJ01 (sample SAMN13153375, study PRJNA577476) | soil metagenome | isolation source: 40 cm soil or saprolite under Garry oak tree replicate 1 | place: USA:California | collected 2016-06-15 | reverse complement strand
ACCGTGAATGCCGCAATCGACTGGGATTTGCGGTACGCCCGCATGCGCATGCACACCGCGCTGCACCTGCTCTCGGCGGTGCTGCCGTACCCCGTGACCGGCGGGGCGGTCGGCGACGCGGATGGACGGCTCGACTTCGACATTCCCGAAGCAGGACTCGACAAAGAGGAGATCACCAGGAAGCTTGCGCAGATGATCGCGGCCGGGGCCGACGTGCGCTCGCGCTGGATCACCGATGCGGAACTCGAAGCCGCGCCCAACCTGGTCAAGACCATGTCGGTCAAGCCCCCGATCGGGACCGGCCGCGTAAGGCTCATCGAGATCGTCGGATACGACCTGCAGCCCTGCGGCGGCACACATGTCCGTAACACGAACGAAATCGGTGACGTGCGCGTGACGCAGATCGAAAAGAAGGGCAGACAGAACCGGCGGGTGCGCATTGTCTTTGCTTAGGCTGCTCGCAAGGAGCGGCGCGCCGTCTCAGCCCGGAGATGATCCATGCCGCATGAGCATCCCTCATCACGTTGGCTCTTGAGCACCGACTGGCTCGCCGAACGTCTCGGCGCCGCCGATCTCGTCGTGGTTGACGGCTCCTATTACCTGCCGGCCATGAAGCGGGACGCCGCGGCTGAATACGTGGCCGGTCACATTCCCGGCGCGGTGCGTTTCGACATCGATGCGATTGCGGATCATTCCAATCCGCTGCCACACATGCTGCCGGATGCAGCGCAATTTGCCCGTGATGTGGGCGCCCTCGGCATCGCGGATACCGACACCATCGTCATCTACGACGGTGCGGGGATGTATGCTGCGCCGCGGGTGTGGTGGACCTTCCGTGTGTTCGGCGCCGAGAAGGCGTTTATTCTCGACGGCGGCTTGCCGAAATGGAGCGCCGAAGGACGCCCGCTCGAAGCTGGCCCCGTGAAGCGTGAGCCGCGCACCTTCAGGGCGCACAAGCGCGTCGATCTCGTGGCCGCGCTCGCCACTGTGCGCGCGGCCCTGGGGAGCGGATCGGCGCAGGTCGTCGATGCGCGCCCCCACGAGCGTTTTCTAGGGCAGGCACCGGAGCCGCGTCCGGGGCTGCGATCAGGCCATATGCCCGCTGCGCTCAATGTGCCATCGACCTCCGTGGTCCAGAATGGAAGACTGGCCGCACCGGAAAAGCTCAGAGCGGCATTCGCCGCCGGCGGCGTTGACTTGGACGCGCCGATCATCACGACCTGCGGCTCCGGAGTGACGGCTGCAATCCTTTGGTTCGCGCTTGACGCGCTCGGCAAGGCTCCCCAGGCGCTTTATGACGGCTCCTGGTCGGAATGGGGCTCGCGCGACGACCTTCCCGTCGAGCCGAAGCCCTGATGCGATGCGGATGGCGTGGCCGCGAAGATGAATGGGCTGCGCGCCACTTTTTTAGGCAAGATAGAAGATTTATAGTGTTCACGCAGGACCCAGGGGATTCGCAGTCCCCGAACTGGCCGAGTCTCAGCGATGATCTTCCGCCAACTCTTCGACAGCGTGTCCAGTACTTACACCTATGTCATCGCCAGCCGGCGCGGCGGCGAAGCGCTCATCATCGATCCGGTGCTCGAGAAGGTCGACCGTTATATCCAACTCGTCGAGCAGATCGACCTCAAACTGGTCAAGGCCGTGGACACGCATCTGCATGCCGATCACCTGACCGGGCTAGGCGCGCTGCGCGACCGCACCCATTGCGTGACGGTTATGGGCGAACGCAGCAAGGTCGACGTGGTGTCGATGCGACTGTCGGAGGGCGATAAGCTCACCATCGAAGGCGTGGCGCTCGACGTGCTCTACACGCCGGGGCATACCGATGATTCCTACAGCTTTCTGATGCAGGACCGCGTATTCACCGGCGATACCCTGCTCATCCGCGGCACCGGCCGTACCGATTTCCAGAACGGGGACGCGCGCGCGCAGTACGACTCGATTTTCAACAAGCTGCTTCGCTTGCCGAACGACACCATGATCTTCCCCGCCCACGACTACAAGGGCGAAACAGTTTCGACCATCGGCGAGGAGAAGGCATTCAATCCGCGCCTGCAGGTGAAATCGGTCGATCAATATGTCGACTTGATGAACAAGCTCAATCTCCCCAATCCGAAGATGATGGACGTCGCGGTGCCAGCGAACATGCGCGTGGGCCTCGCCCAAGAGGACATTGCGCGTCGCGGTTGGGCCGTGAGTGCCGCTGAGGCACTCTCGCTCGCCGCCCAGCCAGGCATTGTGCTCGTCGATCTGCGAGAGCGCGGCGAGCGCGAGAAGCACGGCGTCATCGCCGGCTCGCTGCACGCCCCTTACCCCGATCTCGTGGCCAACGTCCGTCCGGGCGGCATGCTGCACGAACTCGCGCGCGCGACCCGCAAGCGCATCGTGTTTTACTGCGCCTTTGGGGAACGCTCGGCTATGGCGGTGCAGGCTGCCCAGGACGCAGGCCTCGCTTCGACCGCTCACATCCAGGGCGGGATAGATGCCTGGAAGAAAGCGGGCGGGCCGCTGCTGCGCTAGCGCAATTCCGCCCGACAGCCGTGGCCGACGATTTCGCGCAGCCCGCGAGCATCGATACGGCTGTTTCTGATTCCGCCGGGAGCGTGGGTCCAGCTAAGAATTCACCGCAATATCTGGCTGAGGAACAGCTTCGTACGCTCGTGCTGGGGATGGCTGAAGAAAGCTTCAGGCTCGTTCACCTCGATGATCTGCCCGGCATCCATCAGGACCATGCGACTCGCGACCTGGCGGGCAAAGCCCATCTCGTGGCTCACCACGACCATTGTCATACCGTCGAGCGCGAGGCCCACGATGGTATCGAGCACCTCCTTGACCATTTCCGGATCGAGCGCTGATGTGGGCTCGTCGAACAGCATGATCTTCGGCTGCATGCACAGTGCCCGCGCGATCGCCACGCGCTGCTGCTGCCCACCAGAGAGCTGGGCCGGGTATTTGTCCGCTTGTTCCGGAATGCGAACCCGGCTGAGATAATGCCTGGCGAGCTCGTCGGCCTCGCTCTTGGGCATCTTGCGAACCCAGATCGGCGCGAGTGTACAGTTCTCGAGCGCGGTCAAATGCGGAAACAGATTGAACTGCTGGAACACCATCCCGACCTCGCCCCGTACCTCGTCGATCGTCTTGAGATCGTCCGTGAGCTCCGTCCCGTCGACGGAGTCGACTTTCCGCTGCCCGAAGGGCCGCAGATGACGATGCGCTCTCCCTGCATGACCTTGAGGTCGATCTCGCGTAGCACGTGGAAGCTGCCGAACCATTTGTGCAGACCGATCACCTCGATCGCAACCTCGTGCGCCGTCGTGCGCATATCGGAGGCCATGCCTGATCGACCCGGCCTTGGCTGTCGATTGCGGTCGCCCAACGTCTTGCCTCAATGCAAGCGATCGGTGTTCATGCGCCGCTCCATGAACAGTGCGTAGCGTGACATTCCGAAGCTTCCGGCAAAATAGATTGCGCCGGCGAACGCAAAGCCGGTGAAAAGCGTGACCGGAGTCGCCCAGCTCGGATCGGCAAAGGCCGCGCGCAATTGTCCGAGCAGATCGAATATCGCAACGATCAGCACTAGGGTCGTATCCTTGAATAGCGCAATAAACGAATTGACGATGCCGGGAATGACCAGCCGCAAGGCCTGCGGCAAAATGACGAGGCCCATCATGCGCCAATAACCAAGCCCGAGTGCCATGGCCCCCTCGAACTGGCCGCGCGGGATCGCCTGCAGGCCGCCGCGCACGACTTCCGCCATATAGGCTGCTGCAAATAGCACCACGCCGATCAACACGCGGGCCAGCCCATCGATTCTCCAATCGCTCGGAAGGAAGAAAGGCAGCATGTAGGTCGCGAAGAAGAGCACCGTGATCAGCGGGACGCCGCGCCAGAACTCGATGAAAACAATGCAGATCGTCCGCGTGATCGGGAATTGCGAACGCCGTCCGAGCGCGAGCAAAATGCCCAGCGGCAACGAAAACATGATGCCGGTGAACGAGATCACCAGAGTGACAAGAAGCCCGCCCCAGACGCCGGTCTCGACGTGCGGTAAGCCAAACATGCCGCCGACCAGCAGAAAAAAAGCCAGCATCGGGAAAGCACCAAAAAAAACGATCGCCGTGAGGCCCTTATGCGGCACCGAGGGAACGAGCAGGGGGACGAACAGCACCGCGCCGAGCACGTAGATCACATCGACCCGCCACTGCTCGCTTACCGGATAGAAGCCGTACATGAATTGGCTGAACTTGGCTGTGATGAACGGCCAGCAGGCGCCGACCTCCCGTCCGACTGTTTCCGGCAGGCAATCGACTCGGCTCGAGCCGGTCCAGACGGCATCGACGAACAAAAATTTCAGGGTCGGCCACACTAGGGCGACGATGACGACAACAGCGAGAAGCGTCAGCGTGGTGTTGAGCAGGCCGCCGAACAATCGCGCGCGTGTCTGGGTCACTGCGCTGACATTCGCTACCGGCGGCGGCTCGGGCTCGATGAGCGCACGGCGAATATAGGATTCTCGCGACGTCGCCGACATCAGCGTTCCGCTATCCGGATGTGGGCGTTGTACCAGTTCATCAGCGCGCTCGTGATCAGTGAAATACCGAGATAGACCGCCATCGTCATCGCGATGATCTCGATCGCCTGCCCCGTCTGATGCAGTGTGGTGCCCGCGAAAACGGCGAACAGGTCAGGATAGCCCACGGCAACCGCAAGCGAGGAGTTTTTCGTGAGGTTGAGATATTGGTTTGTGAGCGGCGGCACGATGACGCGCAGCGCTTGTGGCACGACGACGAGACGCAACGCCAGACTCGGCCGCAGGCCGAGCGCAGAGGCGGCCTCCGTCTGCCCGCGAGGGACCGCTAGCACGCCAGCGCGCACGACCTCGGCGATGAACGCGGCGGTGTAGATTGTGAGCGCGAGGACGAGCGCCACGAATTCGGGGAGCAGCCGGAAGCCACCGACGAAGTTGAAGCCGCGGAGCTCCGGCCGTTCGAAGCCGATCGGAAAGCCCGTCGCTATAAGCGCAATGAGCGCCGGAACGATCAAAAGCGCCAGCGACATCCAGGGCAGCGGGAATTGCCCGCCGGTGCGACCCTGCCGGTGCCTAGTCCACAATTTGAGCGCGACTGTCGCCAGCACGCTCAACACGAAAACGCCGAGCACCCCGCCTGCTCCCGCCGCCCAGACCGGAGCAGGCAGAATGATGCCCCGGTTGTTCAGAAAAATCTCACCGAAGAGCGAGACGCTCTCGCGCGGGGGTGGCAGCGTCCCCAAGACGGCCAGATACCAGAACAGGAGCTGGAACAGGAGCGGCAAGTTTCGGATCAGTTCGACGTAAGCTCCCGCGAGCCGCGCCACGAGCCAATTGCGGGACAGCCGTGCAATGCCGACCACAAAGCCGAGGATGGTCGCAAACACGATGCCGATCCCGGCGACAAGGAGCGTATTGAGAAGGCCGACTAAGAACACGCGGCCATAGGTGTTCGACTCGGTGTAGGAAATCAGCGACTGATTGACGCCGAACCCCGCTGTGTTCTTGAGAAAGCCGAAGCCGCTGGTGATTCGTTGTGCTTCAAGATTTGCCTTGGCGTTCAGCGCGAATTCGTAGCCCACCCACAGTACGGCCGTCAGAAACAGAAACTGATAGAAAGCAGCACGGATCTTCGGGCGACGATAGATCGCAACCCGCGGCGAAGCCAAAGCATGCTCAAGTTGGATTGGCACGCGAATGGCCGTCCGTGTTGTCTCATTATCATCCGCGGAGGCGGACGATCCACTTACTAGAGACAGGGATGCTTCGCACTGCAACGAAGCGCTTTACTGCATACCCGCTCTCGCGGCCATGACAATCCGCAGCAGAAGTCGCAAGCATACCATGTCGGCCGCAAGCTTACCGCACTGGCGGCGCGTACTGAATGCCGCCTTTGGTCCACAGCCGATTGATGCCGCGACTTATACCGAGCTTGGAGCCCGTTCCCACATTGCGCTCGAACACTTCACCGTAATTGCCGACTTGTCTGACAATGCGCACCACCCAGTCCTTCGTCAGCCCGAGCTGCTCGCCGAAATTACCCTCAACGCCCAACAGGCGCCTGATTTCCGGCTGGTTTGACTTCAACGCCTCGTCGACGTTTCGGGAGGAGACACCGAGCTCCTCGGCATTGAGCATGGCATAAAGCGTCCACTTGGCGACATCGAACCATTGGTCATCGCCATGGCGCACAAGCGGTCCGAGTGGTTCCTTGGAAATGATCTCGGGCAGGATGACGTGGTCGTTCGGATTGGTCAGCTTGAGCTTCTCCGCGTAGAGCTGCGATACGTCGGTGGTGAACACGTCACAGCGGCCTGCCTCGTAGGCTTTGACCGTCTCGTCCGCAGAGCCGAACGCGATGACCTCGTATTTCATGTTGTTGGCACGGAAAAAGTCCGCGAGGTTGAGTTCGGTCGTAGTGCCGGTCTGGGTGCACACTGACGCACCATTAAGTTCCAGCGCCGAGTTGACCTTGAGCGATTTGCGCACCATGAAGCCTTGACCGTCGTAATAGGTTACGCCCGCGAAGTTGCCATAAGAAACGTCGCGCGACAGAGTCCACGTCGTGTTGCGCGACAACAGATCGATCTCGCCGCTCTCGAACCTATCCTTGGCAGAGAGCGGCATGAACTTGACCTTGGTGGAATCATTCAAGATCGCCGCCGCGAGCGCACGACAGAAGTCGACATCGAAGCCGGTCCAATTGCCCTTGTCGTCGGGATTGGAAAATCCCGGCAATCCCTGGCTGACGCCGCAGACCAGCGCGCCACGATCCCTCACCGCCTTGAGCGTTTGGGCAGACGCGGCACCGGCGCAGAAGCTCGCCACAACGATCGCACCAAGAAGAAAGATTGCGCGTTTCATGAAGCAGCCCTTCCAGTGACTGTCCCTTGACCTTAACTTGCCTTTTCCGAGAGGCTCTTTAACGCGGCCTAGGTGGTGCGTGCTGAGGCGCCAGCATCGCGTTCCCGCGTGCACTGATCTCGTGCTGGTAGCTGCCATCTCAGAACGATCGGCCACGGGGGTCAAGGGGTTGACGGTCGCGCCACGTGACGTCATGACCGCGTGTTGCGGCGCCGGCTACGCGAGATCCCAGATGGCGTTCGCTGCCCAAGGCGTCCAGAGAATCGAGCTATGACCAAAAAGACCGAAGTCGATGCCACGCCTCCGCCATTGAAGCCCGCAACGCAGCTCGTCACCGGCGGCCGCGACACCAAGGCCTATCACGGCTTCGTCAATCCGCCGGTGCATCACGCGTCCACGGTCCTCTACCCGAGCGCTGAGGACTATCTTGCGCGTCGCTCGCGCTATCTCTACGGCCGGCGTGGCACGCCCACCTCGGAGGCCCTTGAAAATGCCTTGCGCGCGCTAGAAGGTCCTGGATGCACCGGCGTTGCCTTGCTGCCGTCGGGTCTCGCCGCGATTTCAACCGCGCTGCTCGCCGTGCTCAAAGCCGGCGATCACTTGCTGGTCACTGACAGCGCCTATCAGCCCACGCGCAAATTCTGCGACAGCGTACTTAGCCGCTACGGAATTGCCACCACCTACTACGATCCCTTGATCGGTGGCGGCATCGCTGCGCTGATGCAGCCCAATACTCGAGCCGTATTCGTGGAGGCGCCCGGCTCACTTTCGTTCGAGGTCCAAGACGTGCCGGCGGTCGCGGCCGCTGCTCACGGCGCCGGCGCGGTTGTCCTGATGGACAATACCTGGGCGACCTCCCTCTATTTCAAACCCTTGGAAAAGGGAGTCGATCTATCGATCCAGGCTGGCACAAAATATATCGGCGGCCATTCTGACGTGATGCTCGGCACCGTATCGGCCAACCAGGCGACGTGGCAACGCCTCAGCGAAATCGTATATCTCTCTGGCCTCTGCGTGGGGCCGGATGATATTTATCTCGGCCTGCGCGGGCTGCGCACCATGGGCGTGCGGCTCGCGCAGCACTGCCAGTCGGGGCTGAAAGTTGCATCCTGGCTTGCCCAGCGTCCAGAAATCGCCCGCGTATTACATCCGGCGCTCGAGAGCTGTCCTGGCCATGCGATCTGGCGGCGCGATTTTGCCGGCGCCAGCGGGTTATTCAGCATTGTATTCAAGCCAGTTGCGCAAAGCGCAGTCTACGCCTTCATCGACGCGCTCAACCTTTTCGGCATTGGGCCGTCGTGGGGCGGCTTCGAGAGCTTGGCCATTCCATTCGACTGCACCGACATCCGCACAGCGACGAAATGGATGCCGGGCGGCCCGACCGTGCGCCTGCACATCGGCCTCGAGGACGTCGACGACCTGATTGGCGACCTGGAACGCGGCTTTGCCGCACTTGCAGCGGCGCGGTGAGACAGCGCCGCTGTGTGTAATCGCACAGCACGAACTCAGAGATCGCGCCGTCCGTCGCGGAATCAGTCGAGCTTCAATCCGATCGCTTTGACAAGCGGTGACCATCGGGCAATGTCTTCCCCGATCAAGCGGCGGAATTTGTCGGGCGTTGAATCGATGTCGGGTTCGAACCCCGATTCGATGAGCATTTGCCGATAGGTGGCGTCGGCGAGTGCCGCACGCGTTGCCTGGGAGATTTGCTCGATGATGGCCTTGGGTGTCCCGGCGGGAGCGAACAGGCCAATCGACTGCTGCGAGACCATTCCGGGGAGTCCGGCTTCGACCGCCGTCGGGATCGCCGGCGCGGCAATCAGCCGGGTGGGACTGGTCACGGCGAGGATGCGCAGCTTGCCGGTCCGATTGAATTCGAGCAACGCGCCCGTCACGGCCGGGGTGACCATCGCTACTTGTCCGCTGATGGTATCGGCCGTCGCCGGTCCCGAGCCACGGTATGGCACATGCACGAGGTCCGGCATTCCTGCTAGCGATTTCAACAATTCGCCGGTCAGGTGGTTCAACGAGCCAACGCCGGCATGTCCATAGGACATCCTGCCGGGATTGGCCTTGGCGTAGTCGATGAACTCTCTCAGCGTGTGAGCCGGCACTGCGGGATGGACCGCAAGGGCAAAAGCCGAAACTGCCACGTTCGAAATCGGCTCGAGGTCCTTAAGCGGATCGTAGAGTGGATGGCTTTTGAGAATGGCCTCCGTGATGTGAGTGCTCGAACCACCCAGGAGAATAGTGTAGCCGTCCGGGCGGGCGCGAGCGACCGAGGCGGCACCGAGCGAACTGCCTCCTCCCCCTTGGTTTTCAACCACCACGGTGCCAAGCACCGGCTTCATCTTTTCCGCCCACGGACGCCCCACGGCGTCGTAGCCGCCGCCCGGGGGGAAAGGAATGACGAGCCGGATCGGACGATCCGGGTATTTGGACTGAGCGCGCGCGGACCGAAGCATCGGCGACCGCAGCGACAGCGCAGTCGCACCAAGGGCGAGTAAATCGCGTCGCCTCATGAAGCGCCTGTTCCCTCGATGGTGCGCTGAAGTCGCAATAGTTCGCGCGATCAGGAAGGCCGCTGCTCGCCTTTGACTTGAGTGCGGTGCATGACTCGTCGGCTGCTCGGATCGAAGGCGTCCCGCCGATGCATGGTGCAGCGATTGTCCCACAATACGAGATCGCCGACGCGCCAAACGTGCTCCCATGCAAATTCCGGTCGGTCGACGAAGCTCCAGAGCTCGTCGAGCAGCGCGTCGGACTCCGCAAGCTCAAGCCCGACCAGATAGGCGTTGCGTCGGCGCCCGAGATAGAGCATGCGCCAGCCGGTGTCCGGATGCGTGCAGACCAGCGGATGCACCGCGCCTGGCGAGGTGCGCGGGTCGTCGGTCGGCGTTACTCCCTGGCGCACGTAGCCCCCACTGTTGTAGGTGCCGTCGTGCTTGATCTTGAGGCCAGCGATGCGGTCTTTCAGCGTCTGAGGCAGTGCCTCGTAGATGCCGTACATCGTACAGAACGATGTGTTGCCTCCGAACGGCGGCACTTCGAGAGAATAGAGAATGCTCGCCTTTGGCGGCACCTCGAGATACGACATGTCAGTGTGCCACACGGCTTCGCCGTCGCCGAGGCTGCCGATCGGCTCGCCGTTCACCTTGACGTTGGAAACGATGTAAATCTCCGGGAGGCCCTCGACGAAACGGCGGCCCGTTTCTTGGATCGGCGCCCAGTCGAGATCCCCCAAGCGACGGCTGAAGGCGATCAGTTCCTGATCACTGAGCCTCTGATTGCGGATCAGCACAACCGAATACTGGTGCCACACCTGAATGAGCCGAGCAAACGCAGCGTCGCCGAGCTTCGTGAGATCGATGCCCCTCACTTCGACGCCAAGCGCTCGACCGCTCGGGATGACTTCGATCGGCTCCGCGGCGTGGCGTTCGGACGTCGTTGCAGCGGTCAACGGCATCTCCGCCTCCAGTCTACGCCACCCTTTCGAGAGCATAGCACCAAGCACGCCGGCGGCAACCTAAGTACCGCAATAATGGCGACACCGACTTTCGATCTCATGTCGCGGCCGTGGCGCTGCGGCGGTCCCGCAACTCGAAATAGAGGTTGCGCCCATAGACGAAAACCCCGAAGGCTTGGCCCAGGATGAAAACCGGATCGCGGATGTACAGCGCATAGGCCAGCAGCAGCGCGCCGCCGCCAATCGAGAAAAACCAAAACGCAATCGGCATCACCATCTTTCCCGCGCGTTCGGAAGCGATCCACTGCACCAGGAAGCGCATGGTGAACATAATTTGCGCCAGGTAGCCGAGCAGCACCCACCACTGAAACTTGGCGACAAAGACTTCGTGCAGATAGCTGCCGATCGCCTGTGAGAGATCAATCAACATTCCGTTTCACCTCCGTGACCTGCGGAACGCGACGGCGGCGGATGAGCCACCACACACCCAATAGATCGACAATGCCAATCCAGAGCCGGTCCAACATGCCGTAGTTCGACGTGCCGGCACGGCGCGGCCGATCGACGACGTCGACGTAGGTGATGTCGTAGCCTTCGCGCCGCACCAACGCCGGAAGAAACCGATGCAATCCGTCGAAGTAGGGCAATGCCAAAAAAATATCCCGGCGGAAGGCCTAGGCCGATGCGGAGTCCGCTCCCAATCGCATCGACCAGCGCCGGGATGAAGGCGGGATCGTTCTGACCATCACCATCGAGTGTGACCACGATTCCCGCGCGAGCATGCATCACACCGCTCGATACCGCCGCCGACTGCCCGCAGGAGGCGCGATGTTTGATCTGTCGCAACCACGGACGGCTCGCCATCAAGCCGGTCAATTCCGCTTCCGTGCGATCGGTCGAGCCATCGTTGACAAAGATGACCTCGAATGTGAGATGCCTGTCGAGCGCCGCCGCGATTTCCTCGACCAGCGGAGCGATGTTGCCTGCTTCATTGCGCACGGGAACGACCACTGAAAGGGCCGGCGCGGTCCCGCTTGCAAGCGCTTCGCTCATGATCTGCCCGACATACCGTGTGACAATCGCCCTTCATCTCGCAATGCGCGAGCCTCTTATGGGGCGATAAGCTGCCCGGCAACCCTCTTGAGGCGCGCAAAGGATGGACCGGGCCATGATCGCACCCGTCCATCCGCGCCGAGCACGAAGGCAAGCCTGCGCGCTGCATACCAGTCGCGCACCAACAGTGCGCCGAGCGCACCCACGAGGCCCCCGACCATCACGTCGCTGGGGAAATGCGCCGTCAGCACTACTCGACTCACGGCAATGACCACGGCATAGGTCCACATTAGCGGCCGCGTGCGTGGCCATAATGTGCCGATCGCCATGGCGGCGGCGAACGCATCGACGGCATGGCCGGACGGCAGACTTGAATATTCGACGTTCCAACCGAGCGGGCGATAGACGAGCGGGCCGGCACCACCCTCGACGAATGGTCGCGCTCGGCCAACCAGACGCTTGGCGATCGTAAACACCAGTCCCGGCAGGCCGATCGCAAAGAATAGAAAGCCAAGCCGCACGGTGAGCGCAGCGAGGACGCCTCGTGACATCCGCGAAAGGGAGGGAGTGGCGAGGCACCCAATCAGCCCCAGCGCGACAACG
>WNGJ01006959.1_pt1 | contig 12017 bp, 11 predicted proteins | sample 5400611 | NCBI WGS metagenome assembly WNGJ01 (sample SAMN13153375, study PRJNA577476) | soil metagenome | isolation source: 40 cm soil or saprolite under Garry oak tree replicate 1 | place: USA:California | collected 2016-06-15 | reverse complement strand
CGGTGCAGCGGCTTGGCGCCGACCTTCTCGGCCTGGCGCAGCGAGCGACCGTTGACGTCGGCGATCCAGGTGCCGCCGAGGGTACGATAGCCGGCCTGCTTCAGCGCCTGCGCGGTGCGATAGAGCATCGCGCCGTTGAGGCCGCGGTTGTGCAACTCGCGGCAGACCGACTGATAGATCAGCACCGCACGGTTGTTGCGGGTCCTGTGCTGCAGGAATCGCAGCGGCGCGATGAGGAACATAATGGCTGTCCGGGCGATAGGCGACGAGCGCCGCATCGAACGCGGCCGTGCGGTCGCCTTCGCGGATTTCGGGCGTCATGCGGCCTCCGGAGTCAGTGCCAGCAGGCGCCGCACCAGCGCCAACGCGGTTTCGGTGGCGGGGTCGGCCGAGATCACCGGCACGGCGAGCACGATCAGGTCGATCGGATCGCTCGACAGCACGATCGCATGGGTGGCGCTGTTGGCCGTCATCAGCGATACCGCGCGTTCGACGGCGGGATCGGACGGCGCGAGCCCCCATGGCGCCTCGGAGCGGCGCAGCACCCGCTTCGCCCCGAGAAATTCGCGCAAGCGCGGCGGATCGTAGGCCGCAAGCTCGCTCTCACCATAGCGCCGAGCGCTCTCGAAGATCGGGTGGTGCGCCAGTTCCGCGATCAACTGATCGCGCGTTTGAGCCGGCGATGCCGCCACGGAATTCAGCACGCCCGGCTCCTGCGATTCGAACAGCGCCCGAAGCGCATCCGTCATCAATCCGATGGTGAGCACGCCGGCAATGGCGACGGCGCAGAAACGAGCGACCTGCGCGGCATCGACGTCCGGCGCCATGAAGGCGGCGGCGATGCCGAGAAGGGCCGAGCTGAGAAGCCTCAGCGCCATCATCGAGAGGCCGTGCCGCCGCGTTTCGCCGCCGCCGCCGGCAATCAGCGTGACCGTGACGGTGAGCAGCGCGCCCAAGGCGCCGAGCCGAACTGGAATGTCCGGAAACAGCGTGCGGAAATCCGTGAGGATGAAAGGGATCACGATCACGGCGCCGACCGCCAGCCGGCCGATGCTGCGATTCTCGGATGCCATCAGCGCCGTCCGGTCTCGGGTCGCCAACAGCCATGCGCAAGTGGCAAAGCTCGCCAACTGGAACAGCGACAGCGCGACCGCATGGGGCGTCGCAAGCCGCTCCAGCCCCAGCGCGCCGCCCAAGCCGAGCGCAACGCCGCCAAGCAAGACGATCATCTTCAATGCGCGCGGCGCATGCCGCCGCAAAATGCCTTCGGTGACGATCAGGGCGCCGAGCGGAATCAGCGCCGCCGGAATGACCGACAGGCGGTCAAGGACAACGCTTCCGATCCACCACGCCGCCCCGCGCACCAGGAACAACAGCGCGATGACGCCGAGCGCCAGCAGCAGGCGCCAGGTGAGCGGGCTCTTGGGGTCGCGGCGGTAGAACGTCATCATCGCGACGCAAAGGCCGATCGCGCCGCATAGATTGACGATGGAATCGGCTATCACCCCTGCCGTCATTGGCCGCCCGTCAATTTGTGGATGGCGCGGCGAACCAGGGGGCGCAGCATCGCAGCGACGACGGCGTTGCGCGGCCGCTCGACCGCCGGCAAATAGGGATTGAGGAACCAGCCGCGGCAATCGGTGCCGGTCGCGCGGCCCAAGATCAACGCGACTGCTTCGTAGGCCATCAGCATGCCGGTGGAGATCACCATCGGCGCAAACGACATCCGGCTGCGGCGCCCGGCGGCGACTTCGCCGGCAATCGCTAGATCGACATAGCTGCGCGAACTGGAATGCAGCATCACATGCTCGATCTCGGCCTGCATCGCCGCGCGCCGGTCGTCCTCGGTGATGCTGCGCCAGTTCTTGGCGAGCGTCGGGAAACCCAGTCGCGCTTCCGGCCGCGGATCCTTCGGCCGCACCACGATGACGGAGGGCAATGGCGACATATAGGCGTCGATGACGGTCGCTTCCGCCTCTCGCGCCGTGCGATAGAGATGAACGCCGGCCGCGATATCGTCCATGCCATTGACGATGACTGGACAATGCCGCGCGATGTCAGGCAGTTCGTCGGTCCAGCTTTCTCCAAGCACCTCGATCTCGATGGTCGGATTGATGCGTTTGGCTGCTTCCGCCGCGACCGCGGCTTTCTCGCAACCGACCTCGTCGGCGAATGCAAAAACCTGACGGTTGAGGTTGGACACTTCGAAACGGTCGATATCCGCGATCACGAATCGTCCGACGCCGGCGCGTGCCAGCGCCATGAAGGCCGCGCCACCCATGCCGCCGACGCCGCAAACGAACACGCGCGCCTGCCGCAAGAGCTGCTGCTCGCGCTCGTCGATGAAGCCGATATTGCGGCCGGTGAAGGAATAATAATCGAAGCTCATGAGATCAGCGCGGTCCTTCGTCTGATGCGCGCGGTCGCAGCGTGCCGAAGGCGCGGGTGTCGTCCATCCAGTAGACGATCGGCAGTACCAGCCGCTGCAGCGCCAGCATGGCGATTGCTGCCAGCAGCGCCGGCAGCGAGCCGTGCGGCACTTCGCTCAGGAGGTAGCGGCGGGCGCCGGCGAGATCGATGCGGCCGAGCTGCAGCACATCGTCTCCGCGCGCGTAATCGAGTTCGCGGGCGCAGAAGTCGTTGCACGCTTCGTTGCGATGTTTTGGCGCGACCTCGAACGTCTTCTTCAACGCGTCCGATCCGCCGGTATAGGCGTTGGTGATGATGAAGCGCGCCTCGTCGAAGCCGGCCTCCTCGCCGACGCCGAACACCGCGCGGTGATGGCGCATGATGCCGCGCGCCAGTTGCAGATGAGCAAAGCTCTGCCGCGCGCCGGGGAGCGGCGACGGAAAGACGTCGGAGAAGGTGTCGGCGACCATGCCGACCACCGCCGGCACCTGGGTGACATTGGAGATCCATTTCGGGCGCAGGCCGTCGCGCGCGAACAGCACGAGCGCGGTCAGGCCATAGAGGACCCAGGACAGCCCCTGTCCGCGCACGTCAGGGTCAACCATGACGAGACCGAGATGGGTGACCGTCACAGGCTCGCCGTCGAGTTCGACATCCATCACCGACAGCGCATTGAACGCGATCGGCCGCCCGGTTTCTTCCTCGCAGATCAGCGTGACGACCGCGCGCGACAGGCGCTCAGGCTCGCCGGAGAAGATTCCGTAAGTCAAACTCTCCTGCGGCAACGTCTTGGCTGCAACGGTCCGCAGTTGCGACACCAGGGTGTCGAGCTCTGCCTGCGGCAATGATGATCCGGGAGACTCGACGATCCGCGTCCGCAGGCCGGCATGGGTACGCAGCGAGAGATCGATGGCCGGCTGCGACAGCGCCTTCAGCCAGAACCCGGCATGGCCGCGCAGGCGCGCGAGCACCGCACCGGCCTTTGCAAGGCTTTCGCCCCCGCGCGACGCGGAAAACCCGTTCCAGAAAGACGCCATGCTGCCTGTCCCTGATGGGGCGAGATTACCGCGCTCTGCCGATTAAGGGGCGATGAGCGCAGGCTCGCGCGCTTTGCCCAGGGTAAATGAATCCCTGAGCGGTCGCATCAACTTGACTCTGACGGCGAAAGGCGGCGGATGGAGAGCACCCGCCGGCTTGGTCGATGCGTCCGGCTTACGCGGCCTTGGACACTTCCATCAGGAGCCGCTCGGCCTTGGCGTCCTCGATCCGATTGACGAGCTTGCTGCTCTCGTGGACGTCGCGCACCGTCTTGGTCAGGGTGACGCAGGTCTGCACCAGCATCGCGATGCCCATGGTGAGATAGCCCTTCATCCAGAGATCGATCGGCAGGAAGAAGACGCCGAGGGCGACAAGAAAGGCGGAAGCGGCAAAGGACGCATAGGTGAAGGTGACCCACGCACCGCAGTGGGGCTGGATGTTCTGGTTCATGATCGTCTCCTGTTGATCCCTGGGTTTCGGTTGATCGGATTGCAGTTCAGGTGGTCTGTTTGCGTCTGGCGTTCAGCCGCACCAGCACGTCGTCGGCGGTCGATTTGATCCGCGGCCCAAAGCCCTGCTCGGCGAGCTTTTCGGCGACCGCCAACGGGCCGGAAGCGGCGTCGATTTCGATCAAGGCTTCATCCGCGGCCTGGGCTTCCATCTGCCGTTCGCGCAGGCGCTTCAGCGTGTTCTCCGCTTCCGGCAGCGTGGATTCGTAGGGCCGCGCCGCCTCGATGCCGCCGCGGCGCAGCGCGCGTACCGCTTCCGACGCGCGGGCGATCCGCCGGCCGCGATCGAGCTCGGTGATGCGCGCCTCGGCATTAGCGACGTGGCGCTTCAGCCGCGCGATTTCGGAGGCGAACAAGGTACGCGCGGTCATCGCCGCGTCGCGGTCGGCCTCGAGATTGGCGATCGACTGCGCCGCATCGCGGGCGAGATCTTCCCGGCCGCCGTCGAGGGCGGCGGTGGCGCGAACCTCGAGATCGGCGATACGCGTGTTGGTGGCCTCGAGCCGGCGGCCTTCCTGCTGATCGCCGGCAATCGCCAGCGCCAGCGTCCGCTTGGAGCGCTCGACGGCCGCGGCCGTGTCGCGCATCTGCTGATCGAGCACCAGAAGCGCCGTCCGGTCTTCCAGTTCTTCTTCCGCCGCGGCGACGCTGCCGCGGAAGAGCGTCAAAACAGTTTTGAACATTTGGCTACTCCCTGTTATGAGCATCGCTCATGATTCGGTTGTACCATATTGTGAGCACTGCTCAAGAATTATTTGAGCAACGCTCAAACTTGCGGTTAACAAATGTCTAAAGCATTGGAAAGACGAGCCAAACTTCGCCATGCACTGATCGAAGCGGCGGAACGGGCGATCGCTGAGCGCGGCTTGGCCGGGGTGAAATCGCGCGAACTGGCGCAGGAAATCGGCTGCGCCAACGGCGCCGTATATAACCTCGTCGAGAATCTGGACGAGCTGATCCTGTTGGTGGGCTCGCGCACGCTGGCGCGGCTCGACGCCACGCTGACCGCGGCCGAGCGCGAAGGCGAGGTGGCGCCGGCCGCGATGCTGGTGCGCATTGCGGTCGCCTATTGCGACTTCGCCGCGCAAAATCTCGAACTCTGGCGCGCGCTGTTCGAGCACCGGATGGAGCCCGGCCGCGAGGTCCCGGACTGGGCGATCGGTGAACAGATGGCGCTGTTCGGCCATATCTACCGCCCGCTCGCCGCGCTGTTTCCAAAGCGCTCGACCGAGCAATTGAGCGTGACGGCACGCAGCTTGTTTTCGGCCGTCCACGGCATTGTCGCGCTCGGTCTCGAACGGAAATTGATCGCGGTCCCGATCGACGCGCTGCGCAGCGAAGTCGCCACCATCGTGCGCGCGATGGTCGACGGGCTGACGGCCAAGTCGAGCTAAACGTCGAGCTAAACGTCGAGCTAAACTTCGACAACGACGTAATCGTCCTCGACATGCACCGGAAACGTCTCGGCGACATACGGCCCCTTGGCCAACACCTCCCCGCTCTCGATCGCGACCGGATAGGAGCGGACCTTGACCCGGTTCGGATCGAAATACGACTGCCCGTTGCGCATGTCGAATTCCCAGCCGTGCCAAGCGCAGCGCAACAATTCGCCGACCCGCGAGCGCTGGTAGATGCCCGGCTCCGGCGAGGTCAGCCGCGCCACGCAGGCGGCCTTGTCGAGCGGCGCGCCCTCATGCGGGCAGCGATTGAGCAGCGCGAAGAACTCGCCATTGACATGGAACACCACGATGTCGCGGCCGTCCACGCCGACGACCTTGTTGCCGCCGGGCGGGATATCGGTGGTGCGGGCGACGATGTGACGGGCCATCAAACTATAGCTTGTACAGCGCGCGGGCGTTGCCGTTGAAGATCTTGGCCCGCTCGACCTCCGTCAGCGGCGTCTTGAAGGCGAAGCGCGGATCGTCGAAATCCCAATGCGGATAGTCCGACGAGAACAACAGCCGGTCGACGCCGACCCATTCGATCAACGCGCGCAGATGCTTGGCCTCGTCGGGCTCGTCGATCGGCTGGGTCGTGAACCAGAATTGCTCCTTCACATATTCGGACGGCCGGCGCTTCAAGTGCGGCACCTCGCTGCGGAAGCGGTCGAAATGCCGGTCCATCCGCCACATCGCGGATGCGATCCAGCCGAAGCCGCCCTCGATGAACACGATCTTCAGCCGCGGGAAGCGCTCCGGAATGCCCTCGATCACGAGGCTCGCGAGCTGCGCCGCCATGGTGTGCGCGTTCGACTGATGCTCCTCGCAATAATAGGACGGCCAGCCGCCGCCGGTCGGCGCGTGGCCGCCATAGCCGCCGACATGAATGCCGAGCGGCAAGCCCAATTCCTGCGCGCGTTCGTAGATCGGCCAATAGCGGCGACGGCCGAGCGGCTCGTTGGCGCGCGGCGACACATTGATCTGCACATACTGGCCGATTTTCGCGCAGCGCTCGATCTCGGCGACGGCAAGCGCGGTGTCATCCTGCCCGGCCAGGATCGAGGCCTTCAGCCGCGGCTCGCGGTGACACCAGTTCGCAAGCTGCCACTCATTGATGGCGCGCTGGATCGCGGCGCCGAATTCGAGATTCTGCTGCGAAAAGATGAAGAGGTCGAGCACCTGCAGCATGCCGAACTCGACGTCGAGGGGATCGAGGTGCTGCTTGCGCATGAAGGCGAGATCGGAGCCGGGCGGACCGCCGGTCGGCGGCCAGGCATCGCGGCGCGCGATCAGGGGCGACGAGCGCGGATAGGGCGTGGTGCCGATATAGGGCGTGCGCAGATGACTGCCGTAGGTCTTCAAATGCTCCTGCCAGCGCTTCGGCAGGAACGGATTGAGATCGGAATGCGCATGCAGGCTCGGATGGATGTCGCAATCGATGATGCGAAGCCGTGTGTTGGCGGTCGCTTCCTGTTCGAGCAGCGGGCGGTCGATGACATCACTCATGCGATCCTCCTTCTTATTGTTTTCTAAGCAGCCAGCTTCAGCCGCGTAAAGGTTTCCAGCGGATTGTCTTCGCACATGCGCGCGACGATATGGTCGGGCAGATGCGGCGGCATGGCGTCGTCGCCGTCGAACTGCCAATGCGGATAGTCGGAGGCGAACAAAAACATTTTGTCCGAGCCGATCTGGTCGATCACGTCTGCGACCCCTGCCGCGTCCGGCGGACCGTCGAACGGCTGCATGGTGACGCGGATATGATCGCGGATGATCGCGGCCGGCTCGCGCTCGACCCAGGGCACCTCGACGCGCACGCCGCGCCAGGTCTTGTTGGCGCGCCACATGAAGGCCGGCAGCCAGCTCACGCCCGATTCCATCAGCACGACCTTCAGCCCGGGGAATTTGCCGAACACGCCCTCATAGATCAGGCTCAGGATCTGCGCCTGGAACGCCTGCGCCTCGACGAAATAATATTCGTAGCGATAGGACGGCCAGCCGATCGAGCTTGGCGCCGTGCGATACTGGCTGCCGGCATGAATCGCGAGCGGAAGCTTGTGTTTCTCGGCCGCCTGATACACCGGCCAATAGTGCCGCCGGCCCAACAGCGTTTCGCCTTGCGCCAGCACGAGAATGGAGACGAATCTGTGGTCGGCGGCGCGGCGCTCGATCTCCTCGATCGCGAGATCAGGCGCCTGCATCGGCACCACGATCGAGGCGCGCAGCCTCGAATCCTTCGACAGCCACTCGGCCGCGATCCAGTCGTTGATCGCCTTGCAGAAGGCGGACGCCATGTAGGGATCGAACACGGCTTGCGCGCCATAGAGCACGTTGCAGATCGCGTGGCTTGAGCCGAGCTGGTCGAACGCGCCGCGCTGGACCATCGCGAGATCGCCAGCGGGCTTGCCCTGCGCCGGGCGCCAATCCGGCCGGCCGGACAGCGGCATCGACGGTGGATAGGAGTTGAGATCGAGGCCGTCGATCGCCCGGCTTACCACCTGCTCTTTCCAGTGCTCGTCGAGATACGGCAACAGCGTGGTGCGCGTTCCACCGACAGCGGGATGGATGTCGCAGTCGATCCGCGTGGCCGCCATGATGTTTCCTCGGGCTCGTTTCCTCGATTGTCGTTTTTGGCGGCGATCCAGCGCCGCATTTGCCGCAAAGAGTGCCCCCACAAATCCGGCCGCGCAAGAGCCATCATTGACGCGACCTCGCATGTCAGGCAGTCGGTTTCACCCGCGCATTCGCGCTCGCAGGCCGCCATCGCGCCCCGAGTTGATACGCTCGTCGTGTCCCTCTTCGATCAAGAGGGCGCAGGGAAGGCCGGGTGCCCGCTCGCACCCATGGCCCGTGTGCAAAAAAATAGCACACGGTCGTCACCACAGGTGTAGGCGGATCAACCGGCCTTCCCTGCGCAATGGTTTTAACGGTTTCCTTCGTGCTCTCCCCAGTGACGAGTTCCTTTTTGCCACTGTCGCCCTTCGGATTCGCGGCGCCTCTGACACCCGGTCGGGCCGAATGCGCCTCCGCGAGGGCTTAGCATCAGCAACGGATGCCAGGACCACACGACTTCGCCGTCCGCGGCCTCATCACTCGTCGTGCGCGCTGCGATCGCTCACGGGTGATAAGCCCGCCCTGCGATTCACTCTCGCGCGTGATGTGGCCCGCGTCCACCGCATCCCATCCCAACGTCCGTGACGATCGCGATACGCCCCTCATGTCGGGGATGAGACGGCGATAGTTGTAAATTTGATTTGGGGTATTCGCGAAGCGAAATATTTTTGCGTGGGGGACTCGACAGAAAAATCGATAGCGCAGGTGATTTGCCTGTCGAGACTGAGCAAGTATTCTCTCAGCGAGCTGCGATAGGCGTGAGGCGGGCAATTGCGAGCCGTGGCGCGATACGGAGCCAAAATGCCCCCAGACCGAGCCATATCGACTGCGGGGCGGTTACAAGAGTGTATTGACGAAGGGCAGTGGCCTTTGCGATGGCGGCCACAAAGCCCTCGAAGCCGAGAATGTTGAGCACGCGCGTGAAGTTGTAGCAGAGCGCCATCAGGCTCCATTCGCCGCGGACCTTGTCGAAGCCGCGAACCAGGAAGTGCTGATAGCCGGCGCGGCATTTGAGCGTCCCGAAGGGATGCTCGACCATGGCGAAACGCCGGACCATGAGTTCGTCTGCCTCCTCACTTCTCATCCTTGCGCGATGACGGTCGAGGACATCTTCATGCTCCCAGCGAAAGACGGTGCGAGTGTTTGCTTCCGGGGCGAGACAGCGTGTCCGTGACAGGCAGCCGTCACAGGTCGCCTTGGAACTCAGATAGCGTGTCTCGACCCGGCCGCTGGCGTTCGTCCAAGGCTTCTTCGTCGGGCGCAGCAGTTCATCTGCCGGACACCGGTAGGCATCGGCGCTCGCATCATAGCTGAAATCCTTGCGGCTGAAACGACCCTGCTTCTCCAGCTTGTCGTTGCCCTGGTGCAGCGGAATATAGGCTGTGATGCCGTCATCCTCGCAGGCCTTCAGGTCCTCGCTGTTGTAATAGCCGACGTCGGCCAGCACCTGCAGCGACTCGACTTCCAGGGCATCCTTGGCCGCTTTTGCCATCCGATGGAGGTGGCCTGCATCGCTGCGATTGACGACCTCGCTTTCGACAATGAGCATGTGTTTGTCGTCGACAACGCTCTGCACGTTGTAGCCTGCAATCGTCTGGTCGCCCTTGCTCAGAAGTCTGGCGTCGGGATCGGTCTTCGACAACTGCCCCTTGTCGCCCGTCTCCAACGCCTTGAGGTCGGCTTGCGCGCGGTCGCGCCGGGCCATCAGTTCCTTCATTCGCTCGCCGACATTGCCACCACCTCCCTTGTTGCCATCCCCCGGGCCGTCGCTCCGCGGCTTGGCCTCTTGCGCATCGTTGGCTTCGAGGGACTTGCCATAAGCCTCGATCTCCTTGTCCAACTCGGCGATCTGCTTGGTCAGCTTCTTTTGCGTGAAGATGCTCCCCTTGCTGGCGTTGCCGTGGAACAAGGCGCCATCGACCGCAACAAGGGTCCCGCCGACCAGGTCGAGCTCGCGCATGAGCAACACGAAGCTACGGTTCGCAGCCTTCAGGGCCTCCCAGTTCTCCTTGCGGAAGTTGGCGATCGTTCGATAACCCGGCTTCAGGTTCTTGAGCAGCCAGATCAGCTCCAGATTGCGGCACGCCTCCCGCTCTAGCCCGCGCGACGACCTGATCCGGTTGATGTAGCCATAAAGGTAGAGCTTCAACAGATCGGCAGGATCATAGGGCGGCTGCCCCACTTCCAAGCCGCGATCCGCATGACGGAACTTGAGCTTCGCAAGGTCGAGGAAACAAACGAAGCTTTCGATCGCGCGCACCGGATTGTCCCGCCCAACATAGTCCTCAATCCGAGCAGGAAGCAGACTGGGCTGTTCTCGGCTCTCGCCGGTCTTGAACGCATGATTCGTCATGAGCCGAATCGTACATCAACTCCCGAAAACTCTCGCTATTCCTGCCCAGTCTCGACAGGCAAAAAAACCTTCGCGCGCGAAAAACCTGTCCAGACCTGCGCGAAAAAATATTCCGTTTTGTAATCACCCCAAATCAGTGGCTTCATTTCGCCATCCCGCCTCGTCGAAGAGGGGCGTACGCGTCGTCACGAACGTGGAGGCGGGATGCGGTGGACGCGAACGCGGCAGTGGACGACTGGCGCGTGCGCGGACGGCCAAGCCGTGTGGTCCTGGTGCCCCGACGCTGGCGCTAAGTGAGCGGAACGATCCGCTGATGACGGGGGCAAAAGAGCCCGGTCCCCGGGGAGAGCTCGGAGTAAGCCGTTAAAACCATTCGCGCAGGGAAGGCCGGGTATCCTCGGCTGAACCTGTGGTTCTGCCGCGTGCTATTTTTATTGCACGCGGACCATGGGCATCAGCCGGTGCCCGGCCTTCCCTGCGCCCTCTCTTGAATCGGAGAGGCAGGCTGACGCAAAGCTCGGGCGCGACAGGCGCCGCGAGAGCGCGCTAGCCATGCCGATCAGCTGTTTGACATCTGAACCGCTCTTAGGACGCAATAGCGAAGCACATTGCGCCGGCGAATATTCTGGGTTCGGCGCGACTGGGGCCTTGCAGCAGGGCCGCTATCAGTGGCTCAGACCCAGCCGCCATCGACGATGTAGTTCTGGTTGGTGCAAGCGCTGCTGTCGTCGGCGGCGAAGAACAGGACGACGCGGGCGATGTCGTCCGGCATGAGCTTGCGCTTGAGGCATTGGCGCTGCATGAGTTCGGCCTCGCCTTCGGGCGTCAACCACATGTCCTGTTGCCGCTGGGTCATGATCCATCCGGGCAGGATGGAATTGACCCGCACGTTGTTCGGCCCAAGATCGCGGGCGAGCGCACGGGTCAGGCCCTGAACCGCGATCTGCGCGAGGCTCAGGCCGGATTGGATGAAAGCGCCCCTCTTTCAGTCAACGCAACTGCATAAAAGTATCAGCTTTTGCACCTAGGGCTCTAGCCGCATTGGCCGTCCCACCCGAACCTCAGGCAGGGGGCTCGGCATATCGAGACGATCATAGCTCGTCGGAATACGTCTCCCAATCGTTTTTAAAAACTCAAAACACCTTCGGAGGAAATGCATGAAGTTGCTCGCAACAAGCTCTCTCGGCGCATTTGCAGCCGTCGCTTTAATGTCCGGCGCCATGGCGGAGACCAGACTGACGATCGCGACGGTCAACAACGGCGATATGATCCGCATGCAGAAGCTGACGGATGATTTCACCAAGATGAACCCAGACATCGCACTGAACTGGGTCACTCTTGAAGAGAACGTGCTGCGCCAGAAGGTGACGACCGACATCGCTACCAAATCCGGCCAGTACGACGTCTTGACGATCGGCACCTATGAGGTTCCGATCTGGGCCAAGAAGGGCTGGCTGGTGCCGCTCGACGATCTCGGCGCCGACTACGACATCGACGATCTACTGCCGGCTATCCGCTCAGGTCTGTCTCTCGACGGGAAGCTCTATGCTGCGCCGTTTTACGGCGAATCCTCGATGATCATGTATCGCAAGGATCTCTTTGATAAAGCCGGCATCAAGATGCCGGAGAGCCCGACATGGGACTTCGTCGCCGACGCCG
>WNGJ01016866.1_pt1 | contig 12018 bp, 10 predicted proteins | sample 5400611 | NCBI WGS metagenome assembly WNGJ01 (sample SAMN13153375, study PRJNA577476) | soil metagenome | isolation source: 40 cm soil or saprolite under Garry oak tree replicate 1 | place: USA:California | collected 2016-06-15 | reverse complement strand
AGCGTCATCTCCAGTACGAGAGGACCGAGATGGCTCGACCGCTGGTGCGCCAGTTGGGGTGCCCACCCCACAGCTGGATAGCTATGTCGAGAAGGGATAAGCGCTGACAGCATCTAAGCGCGAAGCCGCCTCCCAGACGTGTCTTCCCACTGTGTCAGGCACAGTCAAGATCCCAGGGAGAAGACCTGGTAGATAGACCACAGGTGGAGGCCTGGTAACAGGTGAAGCCAAGTGGCCCTAATGATCGTACGGCTTGTCTCTGCCTTGCCATTCTTCTTCAACTGCCCTCCCTCGCACGCGCGCGAGGAGGGAGAGCTTGCAAGGGGAGTGGTGCGAGAGAAGTGTGGGTGAGCCTGCTCGGCTTCGGGCTCCTGGTCTCGGCAAAATTGAGGTAATTATGCTCTTTGGTAGAGGCGCAAGCAATTGCGTCTCTTTTTGTTTTGGGAAATTTCGTTGAAGCCTGCGAGGGGCGCGGCATTGGACACATCCGGCTACAACGAACCAATTTCTGCCAGCGCGCACTGTATTTCTTTTTGCACTTCTTGGTTTTCTTCGGTCGCCAGGGCAGTGTGTAACGCTCCTTTTGCATGCTCTCCGCCGATACGTCCCAGCGCCCAGGCTGCGTGCCCGCGAATTAACGCTTCGTTATCCTGCAGCGCACCTATGAGTGCTGGTACTGCTCGCTGATCCCCGCAATTCCCCAACGCGACACAGACATTGCGCAGTAGACCGCGCCGTTTTGCGCGTCTGATTGGGCTATGGCGAAAACGTTCACGGAATTGCTCTTCAGTCAGTGATAGTAAGGGAATAAGCTCTGGGCTGCTACCGACTGTTGCTCTCGGGCGAAATTCTTTATGAGGCAGTACTGGTAACGTCTTAGCGTGTTCAGGTCGCTGCTGGCTTTCTTCGTGGGAGGCGCTAGATAGGGTCTTCTGACTGCCCCGCAATCCGAGGCGTTTTTCCGCTACAATATTGACGGGACAGACCTCCTGACAAATATCACAACCAAAGATCAAATTACCCATCAGAGGACGCAACTCGAGCGGGATGCTGCCGCGCAGTTCAATGGTCAGGAACGAGATGCAGCGTGTATTATCTAGCACATAAGGAGCGGGGAGAGCTTTCGTTGGGCATGCATGGAGACAAATTTCACAACTCCCGCAGCTTGTTTTCAATGGCAAATCGGCCTGAAGCGGTAAATTCGTGACAATTTCTGCAAGGAAGACCCATGATCCCCATCCTTTGGTGAGAATATTCGTATTTTTACCGTACCAACCAAGTCCTGCACGCTGGGCGACGGCACGATCTACCATGCGCCCGGTATCTACGAACAAACGGGTCTCGATGTCGTCACTAATCTCTTTACGAGCGTATTCTCGCAGCCACGCAGCAAACTGCTGAAGCCTGGGTTTGATGATTTCGTGATAGTCCTCACCCCAGGCATAGCGAGAGATACGTCCTCGTGGTACGTCATCCTGGGTTTCGTCTGGCTGTTCGGTAAGATAGAACATTGCGAGCGTAATAATGGACTGCGCTCCTGGTAGGAGTGCATCGGGATAGCAGGACACTTCGGCGCGCTCCGCCGTGAACCAGGGCAGGCCTTCCATCAGACCCTCAGCGATGCGCTTCCTGATGACGCGTTCCGCTTCAGGCAAAGCCTCGGCGGAGGTAATGCGCGCTGTATCGAAACCGAGCGAATAAGCATATTCTTTGATGGTCGTGGGATTCAGCATTATATCAACACATCTCGACGCATATTTACCCAGAGGGCAACGCCAATAAACACCACTAAATAGATACAGAGCACGAGTAAACTATGGATATTAGATAACTGTGGCGCTACATGTGAACCTGTTGGTGTAGGGAAGATATACGGGTCCTGGTTTGATAGCAAGTTAGAAATGTTTGAACCGATGAGGTAATCAGGAAGAGACTGAAAAAAACTCCCGAGAGGCCCGCTAATTGATTTCCCAAGCAGAGCAATAACGCTTATCGCCGGTTCAATTAAAAAGCTCCAGGTCAGCACTCCCACCATCCCCGCTGCGGTTGATCGTCCCAGCGTTGAAAGGAAAAGTGCCATCATGGCGTATGTAAACAGGCCGAGTATGGCAATCAGCAGATAGAGTACAGCATGGGCAAGCCAGTTTGTACTAAAGAAATCAAAGGTAGGGGCTATACCAGTAGTAAAACTGAATATGGAACCCACGAGTATACCCAGCAGTGTTATCCCTGCTACCCCAAGTAGAGTACATGCGATAGCAGCGCCAATTTTGGAAAGGAGAAATTGCGTGCGTGTTGGGCCGCGAGTAAGCATCAATCGCACCGTTTTATCAGTATGCTCCCCGCCAACGATGGTACTCACGAGAATGATGATCAATATTTGTCCCAGGGTCAGAAGTAATTGTACTACCAGGGATAACGATCCAGGGAGGCGCAAAGCTTCAGAAAAGCGCTGTATGGCTTCTGGTGGTGTACCATTTTTTGCCATCAGAAAAGCGGCCAGGGCAATTAAGCCGAAGAGAGAGACTGTTGAAAGGATACTGATAAAGCTCAATACCTTGGACATTAAACGACGACGTATCTTGTACAGTTCCATCCCGGTCAAACGCAGCGTAGCACTTATATAATCTTGTCGCCCCAACATCACCGAGCTAGCTCTACTTGATGGAGATGTTGAAGATTCAGCGATGGTGTGCTGTGAAGATTTCATTCCTTTTCTCACCAAATCCTTTCAATGTGGTCCAGGTATCCTCAATTCCCAAATTGCGGGTCATTTGAATCCCTCGCCAACGCTGCCATGCCAGGTCGTGGTGGGGTACTGATAGAGGCAGGAGGCATCGTGAGTCCCAGAAATAGTTCCTCCAGGCTCCCTTCCTGGGGGCGGATCTCGGCGGCAAAAAGATTATGTCGTGCCAGGTATGCATTAATTTCTGCGGAGCGCGTGCGGGGCGCATCTACCCGAATGATGGATATATTCTGCTTGTTGGTATCCATATGCGCAAGGGTAATCCATGGTAATCCCTGATTCCTGGCTTGCTGTAGCAGCGTAAGGGCTTGCTCTGTTTCACCGGCGGTGTTCATTCGAACGATGATCTGTTCGCCTTGTTGCAACAGTTCATGAACCTCACCTTGTTTGATCAGGTTCCCTTTTTGAAGAATCGCTACACGATTACAGACGTGCTGTATTTCATGGAGGAAGTGACTGGAAATGAAGATGGTTTTGCCCAGCGTCGATAGTCGCTGGATGAGCTGGCGAATCTCAAACTGGCCTGCCGGATCAAGTCCATTCGTTGGTTCATCTAACAGTAACAGTTCTGGATCAGACAGGAGGGCCGCGCCGATTCCCAGGCGTTGTTTCATACCCAGAGAATAATTGCGAAAAGCCTGTTTTGCCTGCGTACCCAGTTCAACAATTTCAAGCACTTCTTCAACACGCCGATTGCTTGCGCTGCCTGAGCGCATACCAGAGGCAGCAGCAACGGCATGAAGGTTATCTTTTCCTGAGAGATATGGATAAAAAACTGGCGTTTCCACAATAGCACCGACACGCTGGAGAATAGCTGACAGTTGATAGGCGTTATCCATGCCGAAAATGATTGCTCGGCCAGCGGTTGGGCGAATCAAGCCCAGTAGCATACGAATGGTGGTTGTTTTGCCTGAACCATTTGGCCCAAGAAAACCAAAGACATCACCTCTCATTACCTGGAGATGGAGGTCGTTGACAGCCATCAGTTTGCCAAAAGCTTTGGTAAGCCTGCTTGTGCTGATGACGATGTCGTCGTCATCAGTAATAGATATATCATCATGTTTCACTATGCGCGTATTCCTTCGTCACTATATAAAGAATTATGCTCTCTATTTCTGCTTATTGATCCAGGTTTCCTGTCAAATAATCTAGCGGTCCTTTTATATTCAGTATGCACAGTTTACACGAGATTGGCAAGCCTTTGGGAGATAGATAAAGTTCAATGGCGCCAGATACAGGCGTTGAGTGAGCGTGACAGCAAAGGGTAGCCACACTCGCTCATACACTTGTACCAGGCGCTATTTATGAAACTCTATTGTACTCTAAAGCATCGGTATCTTCACTCCTCGTTCTCTCGCGCACTCCATCGCCTCATCGTAGCCCGCATCGACATGCCTCATCACGCCAGTTCCTGGATTCAAAAGCGCATTAAGTAAAGGCCAATCGGCAATAGCGTCGCTGCCATCCTTCATCGCCTCTGTTTCGCGATAGGGTGAGGCCACCGAGCCGCTATCGAGATGATCGCGCCCAATCACAATGGGAGCCTTCACCACGCCCTTGCGCACCAGCTCGTTGAAGGCCAGCCCGGCCTTGTCGCGCTCGCCGTAGCCCAACCAGCAGATACGCGTGGGCAGACCCTGGAACTGGATCTTTTGTCGGGCCATAGTTATCCAGCGATGCAAGGCCTCATTCTCAGGGAAAAGATCAAGTAGAGCCTCATCGGTACGATAAATATCTTCAGGGTCGCCTGAGAGCGCAACCCAGCGGAATGGTCCCTTGCCACGACAGAAGAGCGGACGAATATAGGCAGGCACAAAGCCGGGGAAGTCCAAGGCATGGGTTTCTCCGGCCTCCAGCGCCTGGCCGCGCAGGTTGTTGCCATAGTCAAAGACGATGGCACCACGCTTCTGCATCTCCAGCATAGCCTGCACATGCGTGACCATCGAGGCTTTTGAGCGCTGGATGTAGGTCTGGGGATCATGTTTACGCAGTTCGTCGGCCTCCTGCAAACTCAAGCCAGCAGGGATATAGCCGTTGAGGGCATCATGGGCCGAGGTCTGATCAGTGACCATATCGGGTATAATGTTCCGCCGCACTAGCTCAGGATAAACCTCAGCCGCGTTGCCAATCAATCCAATCGAAAGTGGCTGACCCGTATTGCAAGCCTCTCTCACCTGGGCGAGCGCCTCGTCCAGCGTACTGGCCATCTCATCGCAATAGCCGGTCTCCAGGCGTCGTTCAATATGATGTGGATCAACCTCGACGGCAAGGCAAACACCCTCATTCATTCTAATGGCCAGTGGTTGCGCTCCTCCCGCCAAATGCCACTCAACGAGCCTGGCCGCTATCCTCCCTGAACTCACTGCCTTGTTCGGCCTGCCGAGTATTTTTACTCATCTCGTGAGCAACCTGACCTGAAAGACTTTCATCTCTGTCGTCTCGATATCGTCTTTCCAAGACTGCCAGACGAACTGGCTGAGACACGAGAACCGTGAGACAGAACGACCGAGAGAACGAGGATGCATGCAACACTCTCTCCTCAGCCTGGAAAAGGGTTCTCGTTTTTCTCATCGGGAAGCTGGATCCTGCGCCCCTTCCCGCAGCCGGTGCACATCGCGCATGGGTGGGACGCCGAAGAGACTTTTGTACTCCCGATTGAAGTGGGAGGCGTCGTGGTAGCCCACCCGATAGGCGGCACTGGCCGCGTCGAGGTCTTCGCCCAGCAGCAAACGGCGCGCCTCCAGCAGCCGCAGCCGCTTCTGGAATTGCGAGGGGTTCATTGCCGTGACGGCCTTGAAGTGGTGGTGCAACACCGAGACGCTCATGCCCAGCTCGCGCGCCATCTGCTCGATGCGAAGTGGCTGATCGAGGTCTCGGCGGAGTCGTTCGATCGCTCTGGCGATGGAGGGGGTGTAGCCCCCCAGGATGGCCAGGTGACGGAGGCGGGCTCCCTGCTCTCCCACCAGGAGCCGGTAGATAATTTCCCGCGTGATCAGCGGCAGGAGGACCCGCGCTTCGGCGGGGGAATCCAGGAGCCTGACGACCCGCACCACGGCGTCCAACAGGTGCCCATCCAACGGGCTGACGGCGATGGCCCTCACCGAAGCCGGATCTCTCGGCGAGGCGTGACCGGCCTCAACCATGACCTGACCGACGAGGGTGGGGGCGAGGGAGAGGCGCAGACAGAGGAATGGCCGCTCCTTCGAGGCTTCTAGGACCTGACCGACGTAGGGCATATCGACTGTAATGAGCAGATAGTGTAAGGGGTCATACCGATAGCGGCTCTCGCCCAGAAGGAACTCCTTGCTCCCCTGGGCAACCACACACAGAGATGGCTCGACCACGCTGTACACCTGCTCCAGAGGGAAGGAGTGGCGGTACAGGTGCAGCCCTGGGAGCGGTTGGACGGTCCCATCTGCGCGTATGGCCCGTGCGATCCGCTCCACCAGTTCCTCGCGATTGGCTTGCATCAGCTCGGCCTCGCGTGCTGACGGCTTTTGGTTGATCACATCCATCGGAACCTCTTCTCTGGTTGCTCCATCATCTCTCTGCAAGATGTGCAGAATCAGACAATCATTTGCGCTAATTATTCTATCACCCGAAGCTTCGGCGCGTCTATAATGATCACCAGAGAGGTGCGGTTCCACGGCAACCATGGCCATGGCGCACATCGCCATTGCCGAGCAACTCTCAGGCTCGACTGTCGACTGGAAGGAACAGGAAAGCTCCCAACAGGACCGCACATAAGGCTGCTTCGGCCACACTGGTTGCGGAAGCGAGAGCCACTGGAAACACCATCGGAGGGGCTGCGCGTCACGCTGACGTCTACCGTTTTCGCCAGATGGGCAACGGAGAAAGGAGCAGATCAGGTCCGGCTTCGCGAAAGTTGGGCAGTTCCCCATGGGGGAGACCCAAAGCTCGCGCGGAGGCGTGACAGATTGGTTCACATCCGCTGCGATGTTCCGATGGACAAGCAAACCGCATCAACGTGGTGAACGAACCCTTCAAGAAGGAGACGTAATCACACCTTTACTCAGAAGAGGAGATCAACTATGCGAGGAACCATGCTTTACGGCCCCCGGGACGTGCGCTTTGAGGAGCGTCCCGACCCGACGATTCTCGACCCGACGGACGCCATCATCCGCATCTCGGCGGCCTGCGTGTGCGGGTCCGACCTGTGGCCCTACCGCGGCATTGCGCCGATCACGGGGCCGACCCCGATGGGCCACGAGTACTGCGGCATGGTGGAGGAGGTCGGCAGCGCGGTCAAGCACATCAAGCCTGGACAGTTCGTTGTTGGGTCGTTCTTCGCCTCCGACAACACCTGCCCGAACTGCCAGTTCGGCTACCAGTCGTCCTGCATGCACCGACAGGGCGTTGGCGGGGCGCAGGCACCCCTGCTGCGCGTACCGCTCGCGGACGGCACCTTGGTAGCGACGCCGGGCGTCCCCTCGGCTGATCTGATCCCGAGCCTGCTGACGGCTTCCGATGTTTTGGGGACTGGCTGGTTCGCAGCCGACGCGGCCAACGTGAAGCCAGGCTCGACGGTCGTGGTCGTCGGCGACGGTGCGGTCGGCCTCCTGGGCGTACTCTCCGCCAGGCAGATGGGTGCGGAGCGGATCATCGCGATAAGCCGGAACGCCTCGCGGCAGAAACTCGCACGCGAATTCGGCGCAACCGACGTCGTGGCTGAGCGTGGCGACGAGGGCGTCGCCCGGATCATGGACATGACCAATGGAATTGGTGCTGACTCCGTGCTTGAGTGCGTTGGGACGCAAGAAGCGATGATGCAGGCGATCCACTCCACACGCAAGGGGGGGTACGTCTCCTTCGTCGGCGTTCCGCACGGGGTCGAGCTCAACGGCGAGGGATTGTTCTTCGCCCACATTCACCTCCACGGCGGTCCCGCCACGGTGCGTCGCTACCTGCCCGAGCTGATCGACCTGGTGTGGAACGGGAAGATCAACCCCGGCAAAGTATTCGACTTGGAACTGCCCATGGCGCAGGTTGCCGAGGGCTACCGGGCCATGGACGAACGCCGCGCCATCAAGGCGTTGCTCTGGCCATGACGGGCTTCCTGCCACCACTGTCGGGCCGGGATCACCTCGGCCTGTGTTCGAGGTGGTGGCTCTTGAGGAAACGGCGACGACGTAAACACTTTCCTAGGGGCAAAATGAGCCAGGCTGTCATGAGTAGCAAAGTAGCACTGCTGGCGTTTCCTGCTGAGAGCACTCAATCGACCATTGAAGGGAGCTTTCAGTAGCCGACTCGTACCAGAATATTCTTTCCGCTACGAGTTCGATCTCTTCAGGTCTTGCTTGTGTGCTCACGCGAAATGAGTAAGAGCCAAAATGACGAGCGAAAACACGTCCCGGAAAAGGTATCGGGGCAAAATGACGGCGAAGAACATGGCTACGTTGCGGTTTGCAGCAGCTTCGCTCATTTAGGGCCTGCTTACAAGCAATCTGGGCTTTTATCGTAGAGAGAAGCGTAACAAGAGAGGGGAGAGAAGGAATGTCCGATAGACAAGACGAACGACGACCCGAAACATCTTTGCAGGCTCGTCGAGAAGGTCCCACGAGTGGGAAGAAGGTATGGTTTATTACCGGTGCCGGGCGCGGTATGGGCGTGGACATCGCCAAAGCCACCCTGGCTGCTGGCAAGGCGGTCGTCGCCACGGGCCGCAACATCGACGTCGTCAGCAAGGCCGTCGGTCAGGCGGAGGACCTGCTGGTCGTCAAGCTCGACGTCACCAGCTGCGCCGCCGCCGAGGCCGCCGTCAAGGCGGCTGTTGATCGCTTCGGCCACATCGACGTGCTCGTCAATAACGCCGCCAACTTTTATGGGGGCTACTTCGAGGAACTGACGTCGGAGCAGATCGAGCGGCAGTTGGCGACGGGACTCATCGGCCCGATGAACGTCACCCGCGCCGTCCTCCCCGTCATGCGCAAGCAGCGGTCCGGGCACATCATCTCGATCTCGTCAAGTGCGGGCCTTGCCGGCTTTGAGTTCAATTCCGCCTACGCCGCCGCCAAGTTCGGCCTGGAGGGCTGGATGGAGTCGCTGCAGCCGGAGATCGCACCGTTGGGCATCAGCACCACCATCGTCAACCCCGGCATGTTCCGCACCGAGCTGCTCACGGAGCAGTCGACGACCTACGCCGCGCCGTCCATCGAGGACTACGCTGAGCACGGCGCGGCCCAGCGGGAAAGGTATGAGGCTCAGAATGGGCGACAGGCTGGCGACCCGGCCAAGCTCGCGCAGGCGCTCGTCACGATCGCCGGCCAGCAGCCCCCGCCGCGCCGCTTTATCGCCGGCGCCGATGCCATCGCCGTCGCCGAGCAGAAGGTGAAGGACCTACAGGAGCAGATCAACGCCTATCGCGACCTGTCGACCTCGATGGCACTGGAGGAGATGTAGCCGTGAGTACTGCTGTCGATGAGTGGCCCCGCTCGATCGAGCGCGCCAACTCGATCGACACGGCGTACCGCACCAAGTACCATTGCTATGGCGACAGGTTTATCAGTCTCATGATCAGTCCTGAGGCGCGAGCCGCGACGTTCAAGGTGTTGCTGCACCCGTAAGAGACACACGAACAACTCAACTGCGGGGTTTGAGCGGCGGATCGAAACCTTGCAGGTCTGCCAGACTTCCAAGGTTTCGATCCGTACGGATCTGCAAGGTATTGGGTTTAGAGAAGGAGATTTACTCATGTCTGCAGCAGTCACAGCACACGACTTCCCAGAGATCCGGTGGCAGGGTCATTGGATCTGGGTGCCAGAAGAGCCGATCAAGCCGAGTGGGCCCTTGTCGGCCGGTGTCAATCCGCAGGCACCAGAGACCCACGGCCTGTTCCGCAAAACGGTCCACCTTGACCAGGTTCCAGACCGCGCGCCTGCCCGCATCACTGCCGACTCGCGCTATGCGCTCTTCGTCAACGGTCAGGGGGTCTTCCGTGGCCCAATCCGCAGTCAGCCTCGCCGGCTGTACTACGACCTGTTTGACCTCGCGCCCTACCTGCAACCGGGCGAGAACGTCCTGGCGGTGTACGTCAAGTATTATGGCACGCCCAAATCCTATTGGATGCCGGCTACGCCGAACCTGACGCTGGGCAAGACCGGTATCCTGGTCTTCGAGGCCGATCTGGGTGCCGCGGGCTGGCTGGTCAGCGATGCGAGTTGGAAGGCCCGTAAGTCTGACGCCTGGTCCGATCAGTGGCGCAACGACATCGAAGATCCGGTCGGTGGCGGCGTTCCGATCGAGGTATTCGATGCGCGGCGCTTCTCCCACGACTGGTACGACGCCGGGTTCGACGACAGCGGCTGGGGTGCAGCTCAGGTTGTGCCGGCCATGCATCTCGGGGGCTTCGCCTCCACCCAGCCTCCGACTGACCCCTACGGCCCGCTCTACCCCCGCCCGATTGCCAAGCTGGGCGGCCAGGTCCAGACGCCTGCAACCGTGCAGGTCGAGACTTTGGATGGTCAGGTAGACACATCGGTTGCCAGTCCGGTCAAGCGGGTTCGGGCGGCGGCGGGGCTCCACGTCCAACGCACAACACCTGTTGAGCGCTTGCCAGTCACGGTGGACGTGCCATCCAGTGGGATGGTACGACTGAACCTCGACATGGGTCATATCGTCTCGGGATTTGTCAGGTTCGAGATCCAAGCGCAGGCTGGCACGGTGCTGGATCTCGCCTACCTGGAAGAGCCGCTCAAAGATCCCACCAGTAATATCGACGTGCGTGCCGGGACGCGGTATATCGCACGGGGAGAGAATGACCGCTTTCAGGTGTTTGACTCGAACGGCTTGCGTTACGCCTCTATCCTGGTGCATGGGGGGCAAGGTTCGGTCACGCTGCAGAGCTTTGCGGTGCAGGAGCAGGTGTATCCGTGGGGGGAGGGCGCGCGCTTCACCTGCGACGATGAGGAGTTGAACCGCATCTTTACGGCGGGCATTCGCACCGTGCAACTCTGCTCGCACGATTCGTTTATCGACTGTCCAACCCGCGAGCAGCGCGCCTGGGTGGGCGATGGTGTCGTCCACCAGATGGTCCACCTGGCAACGAATCGCGACTGGCGGTTGGCTTGGCACTATCTCATACTGGGGAACTCGCCGCGCTCCGATGGCATGCTGCCGATGAGCGTGGTGGGCGAGATCGAAGCGAGTGGGGCCTTCACCATCCCGGACTGGGCACTGCACTGGGTCCACGGTGTCTACAATCGCTACCGTTTCAGCGCTGACCGGGACGTGGTCAAGGGGCTGATGCCAACGATCGAGCGGGTGTTACGCTGGTATGTCCCCTACCAGACAGCAGATGGCGTACTGAAGGACGTGATCGAATGGAATTTGGTGGACTGGTCGAGCGTCTTGGTCAATGACACGAGCTCGATCCTGACGGCCTTGTGGGCGCGCGGTCTGCGCGAGTACGCCGAGATGGTCGGCTGGTTGGAGGAGCGGGGCAGCCAGCGCTGGGCCGAAGGGGTGTACGAGCAGGCGCGGGCAGGCTTCGAGGTCTTTTGGGACGAGGCGCGCGGCTCATATATGGACCACATCGTGGACGGCGAGCAGCGGCCGGAGATGAGCCAACTGGCGGGTGCCTCGGCGATCATCTCGGGGCTAGCACCAGAAGCACGGTGGGGGCGGATCATCGACACCATCACCGACCCGCAACGGTTGGTGGTACGGTCATGGATCGGTGGCAACCAGGGTGAGTATTCGCAGGAGAAGACCCAGAAGCAGATCCAGGGGATGTACGAGATCGACTGGGATGCCGAGCGGCAGATTGTGTTGGCCGAGCCATTTATGAGCTATGCCGTGCATGACGCGGTGGCTCAGGCGGGGAAGGCCGACCGCCTGCCCGACCTGTACCGGCGCTGGTCGGAGTTTCTGGTGGAAGGATACGATACGATCGGGGAGTGCTGGGGGTGGGGCACGCACGTCCATGGGTGGGGTTGTACCCCGACCCGCGATATGATCTTTTACACGTTGGGGGTTCTGCCAGCAGAACCGGGTTATACCAAAGCGCGGATCGCGCCGCGCCTGGGGCGGCTGGCGTGGGCGAAAGGAAACGTCCCGACACCGCATGGGCTGATCGCGGTAGAGGCGAGCGTCGATAGGGTGACGGTCGATTCACCGGTGCCGGTCGTCGTGGATCTCGTGGGCCAGCCAGCGCGCGACGTGCCAGCTGGAAGACATGAGATAGCGGTCCAATGATCAGCGGGTAGTAGTGACAAGTGAACAGGGACCCGAGCAGCGTCGGCGTGTGGCCGTCT
>WNGJ01011035.1_pt1 | contig 12018 bp, 8 predicted proteins | sample 5400611 | NCBI WGS metagenome assembly WNGJ01 (sample SAMN13153375, study PRJNA577476) | soil metagenome | isolation source: 40 cm soil or saprolite under Garry oak tree replicate 1 | place: USA:California | collected 2016-06-15 | reverse complement strand
CGGTATTCATCAGGCGCGCCTTGATCTCGAACGGCGACGCGCGGGGATACCTCTCCAGCAGCAGCGCCGCCGACCCGGCGATCATCGGGGTCGCGCCCGAGGTGCCGCCGAACGAAGCCTCCAGCGTGCCCGTGCCCGCCACGGCTGAAACGGACGCGCCGGGCGCACCGATCTCCGGCTTCACGGTCTGGAAGCTGATGCTTGGTCCGCGGGCGGAGCTGCCGACCATGCTCATCACCAGGGGCTGCGAGTCGTGGACGGTAACGTTCACCGTGGCCCCCGCGTTCTTGATCAGCGTCGAGTAGCTCTGGATGAGGATCAGCGTCTGTACGAGCTGGGTCCCTCCCCCGAAGGAGAAGCTGATCGCGTCGCCCGGGGCGACCAGGCCGATCAGGACGGCGGCTGCTCCGGCCTTCGCGGCCCGATCCACCTTGAGGCTGACGGCGCAGGCGCCGCGGTCGATCAGCGCGACCTTCCCGGCCGGGTCCGCGAGATAGGGATCGTCGGGGCTGGTCGCCGAAATGCTTCCGGCCGGACAGCCACGGCCGACGAACACCACGTCGCCGGTGAAGCCGCTGGTGATGGGAGCCCAGCCGACGGTCTCGGTATTCGAGTAGGTGCCGGCGATCGCGGCCGGAGAGTTGATCTTCAGCGGGAAGAACCGCGCGCTCGGCACCTGCGTCTGCGCCACGCTGATGACGCCCTGGCCGATGCTCGGCGAGCTGACGATGTAGGGCTTGTCCGCGGCGTTCCCTGCGGCCGTGGCCACCACCACGCCGAGGCGCACGGCGTTCTCCGAAGCCAGCGTGAGGTCGTCCTCCACCATGCCGTAGTTCGAGCCGAGCGACATGTTGATCACGTCGACCGCGTCGGAGAGGTCCCCGTCGCCGTTGGGATCGAGCGCGAACTCCATCGCCTGCAGCAGGGCCACGCCGCTGCAGGAGCTCGACACGGAGCTGCAGACCTTGAGCGCGTACAGGGACGCGCCCGGCGCGACACCCACGTGCGTTCCGTCGTTGCTGCGCCCGGCGATGATGTCCGCCACGTGGCTGCCATGGGTGCCGTCGCAGCCGCCCACTCCGCCGCAGCCGATCGGATTCGGGTCCGGGGCGAGGTCGCCGTTCGGCCAGTGCTCGCCAACGAAGTCGTAGCCGCCCACCACCTTGGCGGTGGGGAAGAGCGCCGGATTGACGGTCTGGTTGCGCGCGTCGTCGAGCGAGGTTCCGAACGCGGCCGTATAGGCGGCGGCCGTTCCGGCGCCGCCGAAGTTGCGGTGCGTGTAATCGATGCCGGTGTCGAGCACGGCGACGCGCACGCCGGCCCCGGTGATGCCGAGGTTCTGCACCGCGGTCGCGCCGATGTACGGCACGGTCTCGGAGAGATCGATCGAGTAGTCGATCACCGGCCGCACCGCCAGGACGCCGGGCTGCGCGGCGAGGGCGTCGAGGTTGGCCGCGTCGATGGCGAAGGCGATGGCGTTGTGCGCCTTGGCCACGCGGCCGAGCTCGCGGCCGCCCAGCGAGGCCGCGGCGAGGGAGAGCGCATCGTGCTTGTCGCGGAGCCGGCCGAGCCACGCCCGCTGGCTCCCCGCGGTGATCGGCGCGCCGGCGCTCTTCGCTTCGGCGTTCACCGCCGCGAGCGCGGCGTCCTCCAGCTGCACCCAGACCTGCACCCGGCCTTTGACGCGCAGCAGCTCGGGCGCGATCCGGCGCGCGGCCACGGCGCCCTCGGGAACCTCGACGGCGCGAAGGGCGGGCGCGGGCGACTGCTGCGCGAACGCGGTGACGGGAAGCGCGATCGCCAGGAGCGTCGCGCGGACGATTCGAGACGCGATGGACATGTTGGAATCCCCCTTCGCGCTCGCGAAAATCGCGCACCTCGGGGCCGCCAGCCGGGGTGACTGGCTCCTGCGAGGTCGTGTTTTCGAGAGCGGGCAAGCGTATACCCGCCCGCCGGATCGCCGGTCAAGACGGCGCACGCCGCACTGCGCGCCCGCGAACCGTTTGAGCGGTTGCGGGCGCGGCGAGTGCGCGCGTGGTCTAGAACCGGTGCTGGATGCGGCCGTAGACGTAACGGCCGAGGTAGTCGTACGTGCTGGGGTCAGAGTTGGCGAGCGCGGCGCTGTAGATGTAGGGCGGCGCCTTGTCGGTCACATTGAGGATGCCGGCATAGAAGCTGGTCTTGCCGAACGTGCTGGCGAGCGTGTACCCCGCGTGCACGTCGAGCTGGTAGAACGACTCCACCCGCCGCCGGAGCGGGTTCGGGCTGACCTGCGTTCCCTTGACGGGGTCGACGCTGATCACGTCGCAGATGCCGCCTTGGGCGGTCGTCGGATCGAACGGGTTCGCGCACTCGTCGAAGCTGGCGCGCCGTAGCTGCCCGCGTCGTAGCTGTCCTTTCCCTGGAGCTTCGCGTCACCGCTCGCAAGCTTGAGGGTGATGTCGTAGGTGGCGAGATAGCTGCCGTCGAAGCCGAACGCGAAGCGGCCGGCGTTGGTGGGCAGCGCGTAGCGGATGGCGAAGTCGACGCCGCTGGTCGTGACCTTGCCGATGTTCGCGTAGAAGTCGTTGACGTACTGGATGAGGCCCGCGTTGTTGCGGACGACCAGCCCGCAGTACTGATCGACCGCGCCCGCGTAACAACCGTTCAGGATGTTCGGCGTGCCGGTGAGGCCGATGGCGTCGTCGATGTCGATGTGGAAGTAGTCCAGGGCGAACGAGAGGTTGGGCAGGAATTGCGGTTGGATCACGACCCCCGCGGTATAGGTCTTCGCCGTCTCCGGCTGCAGCTTCTGGTTGCCGCCGGTGCGCGTAAGCTCCTGGAGGCCGGTGTCGCCCGAGCCGCTGCCGGCGACGCCGAATTTCCTGCACTGCGCGACCACCGTGGAGTTCGCCGTGGTCAGATCGGCGCAGGGGTCGGTGGCGGCGGGGTCGGTTTCCTTGTTGCCCAGGTACAGCTCGGAGATGCTCGGCGCGCGGAACGCGGTCGAGTAGGTGCCGCGGACGGTCAAGTCGCGCACGGGCGTGTAGCGACCGCCCAGCTTGTACGTGAACTTGTCGCCGAAGGTGTTGTAGTTCACGTAGCGGCCCGCGGCGCTCGCCTCGAGCGCCTCGATGCCGGGCAGGTTGGCGAGGACCGGCACCGACAGCTCGGCGTAGCCTTCGTTGGAGTAGAACCCGCCGCTCGTCGACTTGAAGTTGAAGTCGGCGGAGTCACCGGCGGCGGCGATGGGGTCGGCGATCTGCGAGCCGAGCTGGTGGCGATACTCGTAGCCCAGCGCCAGCGACATGGGGCGCTCCGCGAAGAGCGGCACCAGGTCGCCGCTGAAGTCCAGGCCCGCGGTGGTGAGCTGATCGTACGCGCGCGAAGTACCGGTGAAGGCCAGGTAGTCCTGCTGCGTGGTCCCGATGCTCCCCGGTCCGCCGAGCAGGTTGAGCGGGGTGCAGTTGGGGTCGACCGTGGTGATGTCGCCGGGCTTCTGGACGCACACCGGGTTGCCCCCGTTGGGGAGGCTCGGGCCCACGGCGCTCGCCACGCGGGAGTTGCGGAACGATCCGCCCGTGGTGAACGTCCCCGCAGTGCGGCCGTAGTTCAGCGTCGCGTTCCAGTACCAGCCGTGCAGCGGGCCCGCGGCCTCGGGCAGCGTGCCGTCGAGGCCGGTCACCACGCGGAACGTCTGCAGATCCTCGGCGTAGGTACGGTTGCCGAACTCGACGAGGCGCCGGCCGAGGAAGGTGAGGTCGGTGCCGAACGGATTGTAGACGCTGTCCTTCGACACGACGATGTTGGCGTAGTCGCCGGGATTGAGGGGCATGGGCGCTGCATTCTGCGTCGAGTTGCGCTGCGTGTAGGAGAGCTCGTAGTAGCCTCGCACGGATGCCGGGAACTTCGCCTCCCCCGCCGAGAAGCCCTGGATCTGCGTCGACGGGACGGTGAGGTAGTTCTGCGCCGCGAAGTTGTAGAAGTCGTTCCCGCTGTTGTTGTTGTCCGGAGCGATCGAATTGAACGTGCGGAAGCACTCCGTCTGTCCCAGGCCGTTCGGGCCGCACATGACCGGCGTCGTCCCGGCTGTGGGACCGCTGTTGCGGATGTAGCGCTGGCCGACGCTCCAGCCGAGTCCGCCCTGCGCTATCGGTTTCGTCATGTCGGTGCAGAACGCCGTTCCGCAGAGCGGGTGGCCGACGTTGTTGGGGTCTTCGGGGATGCGCAGCGCGCCCTGTGGCACGCGGCTGCTGCCGCTCGGGGTCACGCCGGCGCCCGTGTAGTCGTAGTCGAGGGCCTGTTGCGACCAGTTGCGATCGCGCAGCCAGGAGTCCTCCTGCTTGTAGTAGCGCACCGAGAACATGGCTCCGCCAACGTCGCCGCTGGTCCCGGTGGTGACGTGCGCATCGAACGTCTGCGCATCGGCCTTGGTCGAGGAGCCGTACTGCGCGCCGAGCTCGGTGCCCTGGTATCTCTTCCGGGTGATGATGTTGACCACTCCTGCGATGGCGTCCGACCCGTACACGGCGGAGGCGCCGTCCTTCAGCACCTCGACGCGCTCGACGGCCTCGGTGGGGACGGTGTTCAAGTCCACCCCGGCGGAGGCGCCGAGTCCGGCCGGCACCACCCGGCGCCCGTTGATCAGCACCAGCGTGCGCTGGACGCCCAGGCTGCGCAGGTTGATGCGGGTGGCGCCGTCGGCGCCGTAGTTGATGCCGCCGGTGTTGAGCTGGAAGTTCGGCGCGTTGCCCTGCTCGGGCAGCAGCTGCAGGTAATCGCCCACGGTCGCTCTGCCGCTGGCCTCGAACTGCTCCCGGGTGATGACCGTCACCGGCGCGGGCGTAGTCAGGTCCTTGCGCCTGATGCGGGACCCGGTCACGACCACCTCCTCCTCCAAGCTCTGCCGCCCCGCAGGGGGCGCGCTCGTCGGAGTTGAAGGTTCGGCCGCTTGCTGGTCCGGCGGTGGAGTCTGTTGTGCAAGGGCCGCAGGCGGCGCCTGCGTCTGCGCGGCCGCGATCCCTGCGTACAAGAAAAGAACGGAAACGACCGTCAACGTCGTTTTGCTGATGGTCATGTGGTGTCCCCTCGAGTAACGGCAGTCTTCCGGCGCTGCTCGACGGCGGCAGACTACTCTCGCAGACCCGCGCATCGCAAATGGCAGGCCCGATAATGGCGAGTGCCTCGCCGCGTTAAGCCATGCTCCTGCCGATGGGCGCGTGGCAGGGCTGCTGACGGCGGCGCCACGATTCTGGTAACTTTTCCCGCCCATCCCGCCCTGGAGGTGTGAATGAGACTCGCGGCCGCAGCGCTGATCGCGACGCTTTCCTTTTCCGCCGCCGCCAAGGAAACGGTGCGGATCGCCTTCGTCGGACCGCTCACCGGCGGCAACTCCTCCATTGGTCTGGGCGGCCGCAACTCGGCTGACCTGGCCGTCCGCCTGCGCAACGCGGACGCGAAGGCGAAGTTCCAGTACGAGCTGGTGGTGCTCGACGACGAGTGCAAGCCGGACGCGGGCGTGCAGATGGCCACCCGGGCCGGCTCCGACCGGGGCATGGCCGGCGGCGTCACGCACTACTGCTCGGTGGTGGCGATGGCGACGGTGGACACGTACCACCGTTTCGGATTTCCGGCGATCGTCTGGGGCGCGGTGCTGCCCGACATCACCTACGCGCACGACTTCCAGGAGATCCACCGCGTCAACGGGACCATGATCAACCAGAACGAGACCAACGCGAAGTTCATGGCCGAGCACGGCTTCAAGAAGGTGGCGGTGATCCACGACACCACCGACTACGGCAAGGGCCACAACAAGTACTTCAGCCAGTTCTTCCAGCAGGCCGGGGGGACGATCGTCTCGACCTTCGGCGTCACCGCCGACCAACAGGACTTCACCGCCGAGCTGACGCAGATCAAGGCGCAGGACCCGCAGGCGGTCTACTTCGGCGGCCTCACGCCCATCGGCGTCCGCATCCGCGCCCAGATGGACAAGCTGGGGCTGAAGGCGCAACTCGACGGCACCTCCGGCATCGTCAACGACGACTTCATCAAGGCGCTGGGTCCGCTCGCCGAAGGCGTCCTCGCCTTCCGCGAAGGCGCGCCGGCCGAGAAGCTGCCCGGAGGCAAGCAGTTCCTGGCCGACTACGCGAAGCAGGGCTACTCGAATCCGCCGGAAGCCTACGGTCCGTTCGCGTACGCGGCCGCGGTGCTCTTGATGGACGCGATCGAGAAGACCGGGCCCGACCGGAAGAAGATCATCGCGGAGCTGAAGAACGTGAAGGATCGCGACTCCATCGTCGGCAAGATCACCTTCGACGACCACGGCCAGAACACGGTGCCGGCGATCACGAAGTACGTGGTGCAGGACGGCAAGTGGGTGACCTGGGAGGACAGCGAATACGCCGCCGGAAAGCGCAAGCTGCCGACCGGGAAGTAGACGATGTCCCTCGAGGTGCTCGCGCAGTACGCGATGAACGGCGCGATGCTCGGCATGATGTACGCGCTGGTCGCGGTCGGGTTCACGCTCTTCTTCGGCGTGCTCGACATCATCCAGTTCTCCCACGGTGACGTGGTCGCGGCCGGCGCCTTTGCGGGGCTGGCCGCCTGGACGCTGCTGACGGGCGCCGGAGTGTCGTCGCCGGGGTGGCTGCTCCTGGCCGTGATCGGCTCGGCGGCGCTGGCGACCGCCCTGCTCGGGGCGCTGGTCGCGCGCTTCATCGTGCTCCCGGTGAAGAGCGCCCCGCAGCTGAACGTGCTCCTGGTCACGCTGATGGGCGGCACGGTGCTGCGGGAATGCATCCGGCTCTTCTATCCCGGCGGCTCCCAACCCAAGCTCTTTCCCGCGCTGCTGCCGTCCTCGGGGTGGACGTTCGGCGCCTTCCACTTGCGCTTCGACAACGTCATCCTGCTCTTCTCCGGCGCGGTCCTGATCGCCGGGACGCACGTCGTCATCACCCGCACCCGGCTGGGGCTCGCCATCCGCGCGGTGGCTCAAGACGAGGAGACGGCGCGCACCATGGGGATCGACTTCAAGAAGGTGGTGTTGGTCACCTTCGCGCTCGGCTCGGCGCTGGCCGCGTTCGCCGGCGTGATGGACGGCCTCTACTACAACGAGATCTTCTTCGGGATGGGGCTGCTCCTCGGCGTGATCGGCTTCGCCTCCGCCATCCTCGGCGGCCTGGGAAACATGTTCGGCGCCATCGCCGGCGGGTTCCTCTTCGCGGCCCTGCAGACCGTCGGCGCGGTCGCCCTGCCCTTCGCCAGCGCGTACAAGGACGTGTTCGCCTTCGGCGTGGTCATCGTCCTGATGGCCATCCGGCCGACCGGGCTCATCGGCGAGCGCGCGAGCGAGCGGGTATGAGGGCCGCGGCCGTCCTGCTCACCGCGGCGGCCACCGCGTTCACCTGGCTCCTGCTCCGGGCCGAGTCGCAGGGGGCGATCGCGCTGCTCCTCGGCTTCGCCGCGCTCGCAGCGGTCGTCGCGCTTCGGACGCCTTTGCTGGAGCCCCTGCTCCGGGCGCCGGCGCGCGGGCGCCGGCTCGTGCCCGGGCTGGCGCTCGCGGCGGTGGCCGCGCTTTCGCTCCTGTTGCGCGACGACGACTTCGGGCTGCTGCTGCTCACCCGCGTGCTGATCGTGGTCGTCGCCTGCCTCGGCCTGAACGTGCAGTTCGGCTACGCCGGCGTCGTCAACTTCGCCGGAGCGAGCTTCTTCGGCGTGGGCGGGTACACCGCGGCGGTGCTCGCGCGCAGCGCCGGCCTGCCGCACCTGCTCGTGCTGCTGGCGGGCGGCGTCACCGCGGCGCTGGCCGGGACGGTGTTGCTCTTGCCCATCCTCCGCACGCGAGGACATTACGCCGCGCTGATCACCATCGCCTTCGCCCTGCTCTTCCGCACGTTCCTGGAGGTGAACGACGCGCTGGGCGGGCCGCAAGGGCTCAAGCTCCCCGAGATGCGGATCGGACCGGTCCACTTCAACGACCCCGTGGAGATGGGCCCGTTCGAGGGGTCGTTCTATCTCAAGTACGTGGCGGTCGCCTTGCTCGTGCTCGCGGCCGCCTTCACCGTCGTCCAGCGGCTCGAGCGATCCTGGATCGGCGTCGCCCTCGACGCCGTCCGGATCGACGAGGTCGCCGCCGCCAGCTTCGGCCTGGACGTCGCCCGCTGGAAGATCGCCGCCTTCGTAGTCGGGAACTTCATCATCGGCGTCGCCGGCGCCCTGTCCGCCTTCCTGATCGGGTTCATCGCGCCCAACAACTACTCGTTCGCGGAGTCGTTGATCCTGGTCTCCATCCTGCTTCTGGGCGGAATCGGCAACCCCTGGGGGCTCTCCCTCGCCGCGGCGATCGTGATCCTGCTCCCGGAGAAGCTGCAGGTCATCCAGGAGTACCGGTTCCTCCTCTTCTCCAGCTTCGTGGTGCTCATCCTCCTCTTCCGGCCGGTGGGCCTCTTGCCGCGCCCGCCGCGCCGCCTGGTCGAGCCGCCTCCTTGACCGCGCCGCTGCTCGCCTGCCGCGGCCTCACCCGTCGGTTCGGCGGCGTCGTGGCGCTGGACGGGCTCGACCTGGACGTCGCCGAGGGATCGGTGCTGGGACTCATCGGCCCCAACGGCTCCGGCAAGACGACCTTCTTCAACGTCCTCACCGGCCTCTTTCCGGCCGACGCGGGAGAGAGCCGGTTCGCCGGCGAGCCGATCACGGGCCTGCGGCCACAGGCCATCTACCGCATCGGCATCGCGCGCACCTTCCAGCGCTCGCGGCTCTGCCTGCCGCTCTCCATCTTCGACAACCTCATGATCGGCAACCACCTGCGCCTCGACCACGGGCTCTGGTTCAACCTGGTCCGGCGCGGGGCGCTGGCGCGGCAGATCGCCGAGAGCTCCCAGGCGGCGCGGGAGCTGCTGCGCATCTTCGACCCTCCTCTCGCGGACCGCATGATGGAGCCGGCAGGGCGGATCCCGATGATCGATCGGCGGCGGGTCGAGGTCTGCCGGGCGCTGATCAGCCGGCCGAAGCTGCTGTTGCTCGACGAGCCGTCCGCCGGAATGACGCACGAGGAGACCGCGCGGCTGATGGACGACATCCTCGAGGTCAAGCAGCGGCTGGGGGGCTTGACCATCGTCCTCATCGAGCACGAGATGTCGGTGATCGAGCGCGTGACCGCCCGCTGCGTGGTGCTGAACTACGGGCGCAAGATCGCGGAAGGCACCTACGCGGAGGTGTCCCGCGACGCTTCCGTGAGGCAGGCCTACCTGGGGCTGGAGTGAGGGATGGAAGAGCTGCGCGTCGAGCACGTCTTCACCGCTTACGACCGCGCCGACGTCCTGCGGGACGTCTCCCTCACCGTGCAGCGCGGCGCCATCACCTGCCTGCTGGGCTCGAACGGCTCGGGAAAGACCACGCTCATCCGCTCGATTCTCGGGCTGACGCCGATTCGCCAGGGCCGGATCCTCTTCGGCGGCCGCGACCTGACCGGCCTGCCCACCCACCGGATCGTCGCCGAGGGAATCGCCTGCATCCCCGAGGGCCGCAAGGTCTTTCCCCGCCTGACGGTAGTGGAGAACCTGCGCCTGGGCGCGTATCTGCAGACGGACGCGCGCGCGATCGAGCGGCAGCTGGAGCGCGTCTTCGCCGCCTTTCCCCAGCTCGCCGGGCGGCGGGGACAGCTGGCCGGGACGATGTCCGGAGGCGAGCAGGCGATGGTTTCCATCGGCCGGGGGATGATGGGATCGCCGAAGCTCCTGCTGATCGACGAACCCTCGCTGGGGCTGTCGCCCCGGTTCGTGATGGAGAACTTCGCGGTGATCCAGAGGATCCACGAGCAGGGCGTCACCGTGTTCCTGGTGGAGCAGAACGTGCACCAAACGCTGGCCGTTGCGCACCGCGGGTACGTCCTCTCGCAGGGGCGGGTGGTGGCCCAGGGCACCGCCGCCGAGCTGCTGCGGGACGAGCAGGTGCGGACGGCGTATTTCGGCTCCGGCGCCGCGCCCGCGGCGGGAGCCCCTCCCGGGAGGAATCCATGAACGCCGTCGAGCTCACCCGCGAGCTGGTCCGCATCGACTCGATCAACCCACAGACGCCCGAGAGGCGGTGCGCCGAGCGCGTCGGCAAGCTGCTCGAGGACGCGGGCTACCGCGTGGCGCTCCACGAGTTCGCGCCCGGGCGGACCAGCGTGGTGGCGAGGCGCGAAGGCTCCGGGCTTCCGATCTGTTTCGCCGGCCACCTCGACACCGTCCCGCTGGGCGCCGCGCGCTGGTCGAAAGACCCCTTCGGCGGAGAGGTCGACGCGGGCAGGCTCTTCGGGAGGGGCTCGAGCGACATGAAGAGCGGGGTGGCGGCCATGGTCGAGGCCGCCTTGCGGCTGGCGAAGGCGCCGCTGCGAAAGGCCGGGATCACCCTGGCGCTGGTCGCGGGCGAGGAGACGGGCTGCGAGGGCGCCGCCCACCTGGCGAAGACGCCCGGCGCCCTCGGCCGCGCCGGCGCGCTGGTCGTCGGCGAGCCGACCGAGAACCGGCCGGTGATCGGACACAAGGGGGCGCTCTGGCTGAAGGCGCGCACCCGCGGAGTGACCGCGCACGGGTCGATGCCGCAGATGGGCGTGAACGCGGTGATCAAGGCGGCGCGGGCGGTGCTCGACCTGAGCGCGTTCCGCTTCGAGGTGGCGCCCGACCCGCTGCTCGGATCGCCCACGCTGAACGTCGGCACCCTCCACGGCGGCCTCAACCTGAACTCGGTGCCCGACGAGGCGGTGATCGGCATCGACATCCGCACCATTCCGGCGCAGAAGCACGCCGGGCTGCGGCAGGAGCTCGAGGCGCTGCTGGGGCCGGACGTGGAGCTCACGCCCGTCGTCGACCTGGAAGGAATCCGGACGGCCGAGAACGATCCGTTCGTGCGCCAGGTGGCGGAGGTCGCCGCGGCGGTCACCGGGGAGCGACGGTCCCCGGGGATCGCCCCCTACTTCACCGACGCCAGCGTCCTCACGCCGGCGTTGGGCGGCGTGCCCACCGTCGTGCTCGGCCCGGGCGAGATGGCCCTCTGCCACCAGACCGACGAGCACTGCAGGGTGGCCCGCATCGAGCAGGCGGCCGAGATCTACGCGCGCATCGCGCGCGACTGGTGCGGCGCGTGATCGGCGCCGCCGAAGCGGTCGCCCGGCTGACGCGGCGCGATCTCTCCGCCAACGAGCTTTTGCGGCAGTGCCTGGCGCGCATCGCCGAGCGCGAGCCGGAGGTGCAGGCCTGGGAGACGCTGGACGCGGAAGGCGCCCTGGCGGAGGCGCGCCGGATCGATTCACTGCGGGATCGGCCGCCGCTCTGCGGGCTGCCGGTGGGCGTCAAGGACCTGATCGACACCGCGGACCTGCCCACGGGCTACGGCTCTCCGATCCACCGCGGCCATCGCCCGGCGAAGGATGCCGAGTGCGTGCGCCGCCTGCGCGAGGCGGGCGCGGTCGTCCTCGGCAAGACGGTCACCACCGAGTTCGCCGTCTACTCGCCGGGAAAGACGCGAAACCCGCGCGACCTCTCGCGCACGCCGGGCGGCTCCTCCAGCGGCTCCGCCGCCGCGGTGGCCGACGGAATGGTGCCCGTCGCGCTCGGCTCGCAGACCGCCGGGTCGGTCGTCCGGCCGGCCGCGTTCTGCGGAGTGATCGGCTTCAAGCCCACGTACGGCGCGCTGCCACTCGAGGGCGTCCATCCGCTGGCGCCTTCGCTCGACACGCTCGGATTCTTCGTCCGCGCCATCGAGGACGTCCCCCTGATGCTGTCGGCCTTGTCCGGCGTTGCGGCGGCGCCCATCCGCTCGACCCGCCCGCGGCTGGGATTCTGCCGGACCGAAGCATGGCCCACGGCAGCGCCGGAGACGCAGCGGGCCATCGAGGACGCAGCCGCCGCGCTGGGCGCGAAGGAGATCGAGCCCGGTCCCGCCTTCGCCGGCCTGATCGACGCGCAGATCGCCATCATGGGCGCGGAGGCTGCGCAGGAGCTGGCGGCCAAGCCGCAGGACGCGCTGAGCGCCAGGCTCCGCGACTTCCTGCGCGATGGG
>WNGJ01009210.1_pt1 | contig 12018 bp, 6 predicted proteins | sample 5400611 | NCBI WGS metagenome assembly WNGJ01 (sample SAMN13153375, study PRJNA577476) | soil metagenome | isolation source: 40 cm soil or saprolite under Garry oak tree replicate 1 | place: USA:California | collected 2016-06-15 | reverse complement strand
GGAGCGGTGGCTCGTCGTGCGCTCCTCGCCGGTCATCGACCCCGCGACCAAGCGCATCACCTACGCGGTGAACGTGTTCGAGAACATCACCGGCTTCAAGCGCGCGGAACGCGCGGAGTCGTTCATGGCCGAGGCCAGTCGCGTGCTCGTCTCATCGATGGACTACGCGAGCACGCTCGCGCGCGTGGCGCGCCTTGCGGCGCCGCAGATCGCCGACTGGTGCGCGATCGACGTGCTCACCGACGATGACGAAATCGAACGCGTTGCCGTCCACCACGTCAACCCCGACAAGCTGCCGCTGCTCGAGCGGCTCGATCGCGACTATCGGCCGCGCCTGGATGAGCCGGTGGGAATCGCCGAGGTCCTGCGCTCCGGCCAGGCGCGCCTGTACAGCGACATCACCCCCGCGGCGCTCGAAGGCTACGCGCGCGACTCCGAGCACGTGAGGCTGCTGCGCGAGCTGGGGTCCAAGACGGTGATCGTGGCGCCCATGCAGGGCGCGACCAGGCGCGCGATCGGCACCATCACGCTCGCCTCGGGCGAGTCCCCACGCCGACTCACGCGGGCGGACATGGGGCTCGCGATGAGGCTCGGGCGGCGCGCCGGCACGGCGGTGGAACGCGCGCGCATCTACACCGAGCGCGCCCGCATCGCACACATCCTGCAGCGCTCGCTGCTGCCGGAATCGCTGCCGGAGATTCCCGCGGCCGAGGTGCGTGCCCTGTATGGGGCAGCCGGCGAGCTGAACGAGGTCGGCGGGGACTTCTACGACGTCCTGGACTACGAGGCCGACCGCTGGATGCTGGTGGTGGGGGACGTGGTCGGAAAGGGACCGCGCGCCGCGGGGGTGACGGCACTGGCGCGCCACACGCTCCGTGCGGCGGCGATCAGCGGGCAGTCGCCCGCGGCGATGCTGGGCACGCTGCACCGCGCGCTGAATCGACAGCCGCGCGGCGCTGACCTGTGCACGGTGTGTCTGGTGACGATGACCCAAGCGGCCGGCGGCGCGCATCTGAAGATCGCGCTCGCGGGGCACGAGCCGCCGCTGCTGATCGACGCGCACGGCGAAGCGAGGCAGCTCGGCCGGCCCGGCACGCTGCTCGGCGTGATCGACCCGATTCGCATCAGCGAGACCGACGCCGAGCTGCACCCCGGCCAAACCCTGCTGCTGTTCACCGACGGCGTGACAGAGGCCGGCAAGCCTGACCGGCCGCTGGGCTCGAGCGGGCTGCGCAGGCTGTGTCGGGAGTCCCCCAGGCTGAGCCTGCAGGGCCTGCTCGAGCACATCGAGCGCGCGGCGGTGGAGCACGCGGGAGGGAGCCTGCACGACGACATCGCGCTGCTCGCGCTACGGCTGCTGACGCCGGACCCCTCATCCGAGCGCTAGCATCGGCTCAGATGTCGGTCGGGGAGCACCTGCGCGTCGCTGTGCGCAACGACGCGAATAGGGTCGTCGTGCATCTCGACGGCGAACTCGACCTGGCCAGCGCACCGCTGCTCGGGCCAGGAGTTCGCCGTCACGCGTGGCCAGGAGCAGGTGCAGCGCCTGCTCGCCATCACCCGCATCGACGAGCACCTGCGGATCATCGACGCGCCGGAGGAGATGGCCCCGTAGCGCGTCGGCGCCGCCCGGACCCGCTCTGGGTCCGCTCAGCCGGCCTCCGCTGACGCTCCGACGCGCCCGCGGCGGGTTGGGCGCCGCCCGCGGGCGAGCCTCGCCCAGCGGGCCGGCGGCGCGAGCCCGATGCCCGCGGTGGCTACCGGCCCTCGCCCTTGCGCCGCCTGCCCGGCAAATACGCTGGAGGCGATGAAGCCGAACGAGCGGCTCGCCGTGATCGATCTGGGCTCCAACTCCTTCCGCATGGTGGTGTTCCTGGCGGGAGCGGGGTGGTGGAAGCGCACCGATGAGATCTATGAGCCCGTGCGCATCGGGCAGGGGCTGGCGCGGAGCGGCAAGCTGGGCCGGGAGCCGATGCGACGCGCGCTGTCCACGCTCGACGTGTTCGCCCACTTCGCCGCCGCCAGCGGTCTCGGCTCCGATGCGCTTGACGCGGTCGCCACCAGCGCGATCCGCGAAGCCGCGAACGCGCAGGCCTTCCTCGCGCGAGCCCGCGAGCGCTCCGGGCTGCCGATCCGCGTGCTCACGCGCGAGCAGGAGGCGCGCTACGGCTACCTCGCGGCCGTCAACTCCACCACCCTCAGCGACGGCTACGTCCTCGACCTCGGGGGAGGATCGCTGCAGCTGGTGGCCGTCTCGAAGAGGATCGCGCGGCACTCCGCCAGCTGGCCCGTGGGCACGGTGCGCATGAGCGAGCGGTTCCTGCCCGGCCCCCAGCGGGCCAAGCGCAAGCAGCTGCAGGAGCTTCGCGAGCACCTCGCCGCCCAGCTGCGCAGCGCGCCGTGGCTCCCCGCGGCGGGCGGCGCGGGGAGCGCGAGGCGGTTGGTGGGGATCGGAGGCACGGTGCGCAACCTCGCCGCCGCCGCCCAGCGCGCCGCCGGGCTGCCCTCGAACGGGGTCCAGGGCATGGTCATCGGGCGGGAGGCGCTCGATGGGCTCGTCGAGCGGCTCGCGGCGCTGCCCCCCGCCGAGCGCGCGAGCGTGGCGGGCATCAAGCCGGCGCGCGCGGACCTGATCCTGGCGGGCGCAATGGTCATCCAGGGCGTGCTGCGCGCCGGCGGGTTCGACGGCCTCGAGGCCACCGAGGCCGGGCTGCGCGAGGGCGTGTTCTTCGAGCGCCTGTTGCAGGGGCGCGAGCCACCCCTGTTCGAGGACGTGCGGCGCGCAAGCGTGATGAACCTGGCGGCCTCCTATCGGGCCGACCCGGCGCACACGCGCCACGTGGCCGCGCTCGCGCTGGGCATGTTCGACGAGCTCGCCCGCCTCGGCCTGCACCCGGGCGATCCCCGCGAGCGCGAGCTGCTGTGGGCGGCGAGCATGCTGCACGACATCGGCATGTCGGTCGACTACGACGATCACCACAAGCACTCGCGCTACCTGATCCTCAACGCCGGGCTGCCCGGCTTCACGCCCGTCGAGGTGGCGATCATCGCGCAGGCCGCCCGCTATCACCGCAAGGGGCTGCCCGAGCCAGGGCCGTTGAGCGCGCTGTTCGGCGAGGGCGACGCGCAGCGGCTCGATCGCTGTGCGGTGCTGCTGCGCCTGGCCGAGGACCTGGAGCGCTCGCGCGACCAGCTGGTGCGCCGCACCAGCCTCAGCCTGAATGACGGCGAGGTCGAGCTGCGCCTGATCGCCGAGGGCGAGTCGATCGTCCCTCGCTGGGCCGCCAGCCGGGAGGCCGAGCTGTTCAGCCGCGCCTTCGACCGCCGCCTGTCTGTGGCGGCGTAGCGCGCGGCGCCGCGCGGCGCTATTCGGCCGCCAGCGCGCGTTCGCGCCCGGCGCAGTCGAACAGGACGAGGCTGTGCAGGTAGATGGCCCCGTCCTGCCAGGCCGCCGGCGGCAGCTCGCGGCACGCCCGGATCGTGGCCGCCGTCGCGCGGTTGCCGCCGCGCGTGGAGAACTCGCCGCCGAGGACCACGTAGCGCGCCTCGCGCCGCGCCACCAGTCGCGCCAGACCGCGACCGTCCAGCGCCGGGTCGGTGCCGCTGTACCCCGCCAGCGCCCCCGCGTCCGCGCCGAGCAGGATCAGCGGCGCCGCCGTGTTGGCGGCATCGAACAGCACCGCCCAGCGCGTGCCGGCGCCGTGGCTGCGCACGTAGTCCATCAGCAGGCGTTCGCGAGGCACGTCCCTGCGCGGCAGGCCCACGCCGCCTCGCCCTCTGGCCTGGTGCGGGCCAGCCGCGGGGAAGGTCCCCTCGACCGGAGCGCGCCACGTCGTGGTGGAGTAGGCGGCCGGGGCGGCCAGCAGCAGGCACAGCGTGAGCGCCGCCACCCACACCGTGGCCCGCCGCAGCCACAGCAGCGCGCCGATCGCCACGGCCCCTCCCAGCAGCAGCGCCGGGATGAACCAGTGCAGGTAGTGCTCGCGCTGCAGCAGCACGACCTGGGCGGCGAGCGTGCCGGCGACCGCGGCTGGGGCCAGCAGCCGGCGCCAGTCGCTCCTGGCACGCGTGGCGAGCTGGCCGAAGGCGAGCGCTCCCGCTCCAGCCATCGCCGCTGCGCCGGGTCCCAAGGCCGACACGTAGTACGGGTGCACGATGCCCTTGGAGAAGCTGAGCAGCGCCGCCTCGACTCCGAACCAGGCGCCGAGCACGAGCAGCGCCGCCAAGCGCGGGTCGCGCCGGGCGGCGCGCCAGCCGCGCGCGCCGGGCGCCACCAACACGGCGATCGCCAGGGCGCCGAGCAGCGCGAAGGGCAGGACCCAGCCGCCCTGATCGCCGAGTCCCTTGCCGAACAGCCGCAGGGGCCCCGTGGGCCCGCCGAAGGGGATCGGTTTCTGGCCGTTGTTGATGATCGCCACCGGGCGGGCGCCCCGGGCACCGGGTGCCAGCCGCCGCGATCGGGGCCCGGCGCGGTGGGAGCGCGGTCGCGCCCGCGACCGCGCCGCGCCCTGCCCGGAGGCCGGCACGAGGGGTTGGGTGTGCACGATCGCGCCCGCTTTGACCGGGACGCGTCCCGGTCCGCCCACCTGGCCGCCCACGCGCCCGAAGCCGTTATATTCGAAGGTCAGTCCCAGCTCGGTGTTGTCGGTCGAGCCGCCCGCGAACGGACGCGCCGAGGCGGGCGTGAGTTCCACGAACGTGATCCAGGAGAACGAGACGGCACCCATCACCAGGCCAGCCACGGCAAGCTGGGCGATGCGGCGCACGAGTGAGCCCGGCGCGCACACCGCAAAAGCGAGCGCGATTCCCGGCACCACGAGGTAGGCGGCGAGCGTCTTGGTGTTGAACGCGAGTCCGACGAGCACCGCGGAGCACAGCAGCGCGCGCCAGCGACCGCTCTCCGCGGCCCACAGCCCCGCGGCGCAGGCGAGCGTCATCAGCAGGATCAGCAGGGGGTCCACGCCGTTGTCCCGCGAGACGGCGACGAATGAAGGGAACACCGCCAGGGCGAGCGCTCCCGCGAGCGCGGCGAGCCATCCGAAGCGGCGCGCGAGCATGTAATACAGCAGCGCCACGGTGAGCATCCCGGCGATCGCCTCGGGCAGCAGCAGGCTGAGCGGGGAGAAGCCGAACACCTTCGCGCTCGCGGCCTGCACCCACAGGCCCAGCGGCGGCTTGTCCACCATGGTCAACCCGCCCGGGTCGAAGGACACGAAGACGAAGTTGTGCAGCGAGCGCAGCATCGAGCGCACGCCGGCCGAGTAGAAGATGTTGGCGTATCCGTTCTGGGAGAGCCGGTGGACGTCCAGCACCGCCGACAGGGCGAGCACGGGCGCCAGGGCGAGGTGGCGCAGCGCCGGATGCGCGAGCAGCGCCGCCTGGGAGTAGCGGCGCGCGGGCATCGGTGCCGGCTGCGCGAGCGTCGGGGCCGGCGCTCCGACGGCGTCGGTCTGCTGCGAGGAGGTCATCTGGCTCGTGTTCGCGTGGCGGCCGTCGTGCTGATCCTCGCCGGGGTGGCCGCCCGTCGAGGCGCTGTCATGTGGAGAGCGTTGCCAGCAGCCGATCGAGGTCTGCCTCGTCGTTCCACGCCCCCACCGACGCTCGCAGCCAGGGGCGGCCAGGAATATTACGCACGATGCAGCCGGATTCGGCCAGCTGGTCGCGCTCCTGCTCGGGCTCGGGGCTCGTGAAGGAGACGAGCGTGGTGTCCGCGCGCGGAGCGACCTCGCGCCCGCGCTCCTCCAGCAGCAGGGCCAGGCGGGCCGCCAGGTCGCGCGCGCGCCGGTGCGTGGCCGCCCAGCCCGCGCACTCGAGAACCCTGTACGCCGCCAGCGCGCAGGCCAGCGTCTCGGCGTTGAGCGAGGGGGAGTCAAAGCGCCGCGCGTCCTCGTGCAGGCGCGCCTGCAGGCCCGCATCGGGGTCGAGCAGGTTGCCGAAGCAGCGTTTGCTCACCCGCAGGCGCTCGCGCAGGCTTGCGCTGAGGTAGAGCATCCCCGTGCCGTCGGGTCCGCACAGCCACTTCTGGCCCGCGCCGGCATACGCGTCGCAGCCCAGCGCGTGCACGTCCACCGCGATCGCGCCCACGCCCTGCGCGCCGTCCAACAGGACGGGCACCTCGACGTCCGCGAGCTCCGGCGGCGCGGTGCTGCCGCTGATCCAGCCCACGTGCGCGCAGGCCACCAGGCGGGTGCGTGCGCCCACCTCATCGGCGATCCGCGCCAGCGGTACTTCGCGGATCGCGACGCCGCGCAGCTCGCGCGCGGCCGCCAGCGCCCCGAGCAGGCCGGGATGCTCCTCGTCGCTGGTGAGGATCTCGTCATCGGGCCCGAGCGGAAGGCCGGCGACGGTTTCGGCCATGCCCTCGCTGGTGCAGCTCGTCAGCGCGAGGTCTCCGGGCTGGCATCCGAGCAGCCCCGCGTAGGCCCGGCGCAGGTCGCGGGCGAGCTCGCTGCGACGCTCGAAGTGCGCGCGGCTGCGCCCCTCCTGCGCCTCGCGGTCGAGCTCCCGCTCGGCCGCCTCGACCGCTCGGGCGGGCAGGGGCCCGTCGGTGCCCGCGTTCAGATACGCCAACCGCCGCAGCACGGGAAACTCGGCGCGCAGGGCGGGGAAGTCCACAAACCGCGAGAATAGCCCGATGAGCAGCGCGGCCCCGCAGAAACCGCTGTGGGAGCCATCGCAGGAGCAGCTGCGGCGGTCCGAGATGGCGCGCTTCATGCGCTGGGCCGGGGAGCGCCGCGGGCACCCGTTCGCGGGCTACGGCGAGCTGTGGCGCTGGTCGGTGAGCGACATCGAGCGCTTCTGGTCTGAGATCTGGGAGTTCTGCGACGTACGGGCCTCGCGACCCTACGGCCGGGTGCTGGACACCCACCGCATGCCCGGGGCGCGCTGGTTCTCCGGGGCCGAGCTCAACTACGCCGAGAACCTGCTCCGCGGGAGCGCCTCCGGCGCGACGCGCCCGAGCCGTGACCGCTCCGGGGAGGTCGCCGTGGTGCACGCGTCGGAGCTGCGCGAGGACGGGCAGCTGACGTGGGGTGAGCTGTGCGCCCAGGTGGCCTGCGCCGCCGGCGGGCTGCGCGCCCTCGGGGTCGGGCGCGGCGATCGCGTGGTCGCCTACATGCCGAACATCCCCGAGACGCTGATCGCCTTCCTGGCGACGGCCAGCATCGGCGCGATCTGGTCCAGCGCCGCGCCCGAGTTCGGCGCGCGCAGCGTGATCGACCGCTTCGCGCAGATCGAGCCCAAGGTGCTGCTCGCCGTCGACGGCTACCGCCACGGCGGAAAGGACTTCGACCGGCGCGCGGTGGTGCGGGACATCCTCGCCGAGCTGCCCACCGTCGAGCGCTCCGTGGTGCTGCCCTACCTCGACCCCGCGGCCGGTGGGGGCGAGGGGCCGAGCGACGCGCTCGGCTGGGAGGAGCTGCTGCGCCGAGGCCAGGGCGCAGAGCTGCGCTTCGAGCAGGTCCCGTTTGACCACCCGCTGTGGGTGCTCTATTCCTCCGGCACCACCGGCCTGCCCAAGGCGATCGTGCACGGCCACGGCGGGATCCTGCTCGAGCAGCTCAAGAAGCGCCTGCACCTGGACCTGCGTGCCGGCGATCGCATGTTCTGGTTCACCACCACGGGCTGGATGATGTGGAACTTCCTCGTCGGGTGCCTGCACAGCGACGCCGCGATCGTCCTGTATGACGGCAGCCCCGCCTACCCGAGCCCGGGGCTCCTGTTCGAGCTCGCCGAGCGCATCGGCATCACCTGCATGGGCGTGAGCGCGGGGTTGCTGGCGGCCGCGCAGAAGGCCGGCATCGAGCCGGCGCGCGACCGCGACCTGCGTGCCCTGCGGGCGATCGGCTCGACCGGCTCGCCGCTCGCGCCTGAGAGCTTTCGCTGGGTGTACGAGCACGTGGGCTCAGACGTGTGGCTGTTCTCGACCAGCGGGGGCACCGACGTGTGCACGGCGTTCGTCGGCGGCTGCCCGCTGCTGCCGGTGTACGAGGGCGAACTGCAATGCCGCGCGCTCGGATGCGCCGTGGAGGCGTGGGACGAGCACGGCCGCAGCCTCATCGACGAGGTAGGCGAGCTCGTGATCACCGAGCCGCTGCCCTCGATGCCGCTGTTCTTCTGGGGCGATGGCGCGCCCGGCCCGCACGGCGCGGTCGGCGAGCGACTGCGCGAGAGCTACTTCTCGATGTACCCCGGCGTGTGGCGCCACGGCGATTGGATCCGCATCACCCCCCGCGGCGGGGCGGTCATCTATGGCCGCTCGGACTCCACCATCAACCGTCAGGGGGTGCGCATGGGCACGAGCGAGATCTACCGCGCGGCGGGGGCCGTGGAGGGGGTGCTCGACGCGCTGGTCGTGGACGTGCCCCGGCCCGGCGGCGGTGGCGAGCTGTGGATGGTGCTGTTCGTCGTGCTGCGCGCCGGCGCCCACCTCGATGAGGAGCTGGGGCGCCAGATCAAGGCGCGGATCCGCCAGGACTGCTCCCCGCGCCACGTGCCCGACGAGATCCTGCAGATCGAGGAGGTCCCGCGCACGCTCTCGGGCAAGGTGCTCGAGGTGCCCGTCAAGCGCATCCTCATGGGCGTGCCCGCGCAACAGGCCGCGAGCATCGAGTCCCTGGCAAACCCGGCCTCGCTCGAGTACTTCGTGGGGCTCTCACGGACGCTCGGCGCGGTTCCGGCGGGCGCGTCGGGCGCGCGCTGAGGCGGGGCGAGCGCGCGGCGGCCAAGCGCGGGCTCGCGGTGGCGTGGCGCGCGCCCGGTTCGCCACCTCCCCGCTCGCGAGGGCAGCCGAGCCAAGCCCGCTCACAGCCCCAGCGAGCGCCCGATGATCTCCTTCATGATCTCGTTGCTGCCGCCGTAGATGCGCGTGACGCGGGCGTCCGCATAGGCGCGCGCGATCGGGTACTCGAGCATGTACCCATAGCCGCCGTGCAGCTGCAGGCAGCGATCGATCACGCGGCCCTGCAGGTCGGTGCACCACCACTTCGCCATGGCGGCGTCCTCCGCGGTCAGCCGCGATGCGTGGAGCTCCTGCACGCAGCGATCGATGAAAGCGCGCGCGATGTCCAGTTCCGTGCGCGCCTCCGCGAGCGCGAAGCGCGAGCTCTGGAAGGAGCCGATCGGCTGACCGAACGCGCGGCGCTCGCGCACGTACTCGAGCGTCCATGACAGCGCCGCCTCCGCGGCCGCGACCGCCGAGGCGGCGATCGACAGGCGCTCCTGGGGCAGGTTGGACACCAGGTAGCGAAACCCCTCGCCTTCCTCGCCCAGCAGGTTCTCGGCGGGGACATGCACGCCGGCGAAGTACAGCTCGGCCGTGTCCTGGCCGTGCTGGCCGATCTTCTCCAGGTTGCGCCCGCGGGTGAAGCCGGACATGCCGCGTTCCAGCACGAGCAGGCTGATCCCGCGGTGACGCTCGCCGGGACCGGTCTTGGCGGCGACGATCACGAGGTCGGCGTTGATGCCGTTGGTGATGAACGTCTTGGCGCCATCGACCACGTAGCGCTCTCCCTCCGGCCGCGCGCGCGTTGACATCGCGGCGAGGTCGGAGCCCATCCCCGGCTCGCTCATCGCGATCGCCGTGATCAGCTCGCCGGAGGCGATGCCAGGCAGCCAGCGCTCGCGCTGGGGCTCTGAGCAGTAGCGCAGGAAGTAGGGCAGGCAGATGTCGTTCTGCAGGGTGATGCCGAGGCCGAAGCTGCTCACCGCGGCCCGTTGGGTCTCTTCGCCGATGATCAGGTTGAAGCGGAAGTCATCCGCCCCGGCGCCGCCGTAGCGCTCGGGAACGGACATGCCGAGAAAGCCGCCGGCGCCGGCGCGCGCGAACACCTCGCGGGGCATGATCCCGGCGCGCTCCCAGTCGCCGTAGCGGCCCTCCTCGCCCACCACCTCGCGCTCCAGAAAGGTGCGAAAGCTCGACCGGAAGTCCTCGTGCACGTCCTCGAACAGGGTCCTGCGCATGGCGAATGACCCTACCGCCGGCAGGAGTGCAGGGCGCCCACGTCGAACACAACCGCCGATGAAGCGCGTCGCGGCCCCCACAACCGACCGACGCACCGCCGGCGCACGCGGGCGCAGCCCACGCAGGGTGAGGGCGGAGCAGCCGCGTGCGCAGGCGCGGGGCTCGACCGGCCCCGCCGGTCCGGCGCCGGCAGCCGCCGCGAGCGAGCATCAGACCCTCTCCAAGTACATCCGCGCCCGCTTCGACGAGTGCTCCCGCTCGCAGAAGGACGTGGCGCAATACATCGTGGACCATCTCGACGAGGCCGCCTTCCAGACCGCCGAGGAGCTCGCCCGCCGCGCCAACACCTCCAGCTCGACGGTCGTGCGTTTCTCCCAGGCGCTCGGCTTCGAGGGCTTTCCCGAGCTGCAGGCGGCGGCGCGCGAGGAATACCGTCGCGTCCACGCCAAGGGCGCGGTCAACGGCGCGGTGGAGGCGGGCGGGCCGCTCTTCTCGCTGGACCAGAACGAGTCCGAGACCGCCCTCGCGGCCGACCATCTGAACCTCGAGGAGACTGTCCGCAAGGTCTCGCGCAGCTCGGTCGAGTCGCTGATCGAGGCGATCGTGGCCGCCGACAAGGTGCTCGTGGCGGGCACCGATCAGATGGCCTTCTTCGCCAGCTACCTGCGCCACCTGCTGATGCTGCTGGACCTGCGCGTCGACGTCGTCGCGAGCCCCTCGCAGGAGGCGCTCAGCCGCCTTGGCCGGATCGATGAGGGCACGCTCGTGATCGGCCTCTCGGCGGGGCGCCCGCACCCGCTCGTGGTGCGCGCGATGAAGCTCGCGCGCCACCGCAAGGCGCGCGCGGCCGCGATCACCGACGCCACCCTCTCGGAGGTCGCCAAGCTCGCCCAGATCAAGCTCTACTACTCGTCCAACAGCCCCGCCTACGTGCGCTCGCACACTGCTCTGCTCAGCCTCATCCAGGCTCTCGCCTACGGGGTGTACGCGCAGGACAGCGCCCAGTACGACGATCGCATCAAGGCCTTCCGGCTGAAGTAGGCCTCCGCTCTTTCTCGTCGCCGGCTCCCGCCGCCGCCGAGAAAAGCTCCGGCTAGCGCGACGCGGCATCAGGCAATGCCGAAGTGTGTGTTGCGCCCGACCTGGTGATTGGTCCTCAAGTGAGGAACTCGGGTGACCGCGCCACATGTGGCGCCCGCCGGTACATGTACCGGCGGGAACAACATGGAGGCGAGAATTGACAGTTTGCGCACGGGAGCCGCGGCTAGACTCCTCCTATGCGCGAGGAGTCCACGTTTCGCGTCAAGGCCGGGTTGGCGGAGATGCTGAAGGGCGGGGTGATCATGGACGTGGTCACGCCGGCCCAGGCGACCGTCGCCGAGGAAGCGGGCGCGGCGGCGGTGATGGCCTTGGAACGCGTGCCGGCGGACATTCGCCGCGACGGCGGCGTGGCGCGCATGTCTGACCCGGAGATGATCGTGGGCATCCAGGAGGCCGTCAGCATCCCCGTGATGGCCAAGGCGCGGATCGGGCATTTCGTGGAGGCGCAGGTGCTGCAGGCGCTGGAGGTCGACTACGTGGACGAGTCGGAGGTCCTGACGCCCGCGGATGAGAGCCACCACATCGACAAGTGGGCGTTCAAGGTGCCGTTCGTGTGCGGCGCCACGAATCTCGGAGAGGCGCTGCGGCGCATCGGCGAGGGCGCGGCCATGATCCGCTCCAAGGGCGAGGCCGGGACCGGTGACATCGTGGAGGCCGTGCGCCACATGCGTCTGATCGTGGGCGCGATGCGCCGGCTGCAGGCGCTTTCGGAGGACGAGCTGCCGACGGCGGCCAAGGAGTTGGGCGCGGCACTGGAGCTGGTGCGAGAGGTGGCTCGTGAGGGGCGTCTGCCGGTGGTGCTGTTCTGCGCCGGGGGCATCGCCACGCCGGCGGACGCCGCGCTGATGATGTCGCTGGGGGCAGAAGGCGTGTTCGTCGGCTCCGGCATCTTCAAGTCGGAGGATCCCGCCGCGCGCGCCCGCGCGATCGTGGAAGCCACGACGCACTGGCAGAAC
>WNGJ01022166.1_pt1 | contig 12019 bp, 5 predicted proteins | sample 5400611 | NCBI WGS metagenome assembly WNGJ01 (sample SAMN13153375, study PRJNA577476) | soil metagenome | isolation source: 40 cm soil or saprolite under Garry oak tree replicate 1 | place: USA:California | collected 2016-06-15 | reverse complement strand
TTGCCGGAGGTGGGCGCGCTGGCCTACCCCGGCACCCCCGAGCTCGCGTCGGCGGTCATCCTCAGCGTGCCGGCCGCCGCTTCCCAGGGGGTGGGACAGCTCGAGCCGGCGCCCGAGCCGGTGTGAGACCCCTCCCGCCCCCGATCCTCTCCTCTCCGGCTCCCCCTCTCCGCGTAGCGGAGAGGGGGAAGGGGGGTGAGGCTCACTCACACGACAAACGTGAAGGAGAGCCCATGCGCCCTTCCCGCCTCCGCTTTGCGCAGGCCGCGCTGCTCGGCGCGCTGCTTCTCGGGCCGGCATGGCTGGCCGCACAGAGCGCGCCGCCTCCCGCGCCGCCCCAACGCGGCCCATCCGACACGACGGCGCCGTCCGACACGATGGCCAAGAAGAGCGACCCGCCGCCGCCCAACCATGTGGAGACCACGCTTGCGGGCTTCAAGCTCACCGGCTTCGCCGAAGCGTCCTATGCGTATTCCGGGCGAAGCAGCGGTGACACGATCGTTGGGCGGCTCTACGACCGCCTTCAGAGCCGCTTCATGCTCAACGCGTTGGCCGTCGTGCTCGACAAACCGTACGACCCCGCGAAGTTCAGCGCGGGGTTCCACACCGAACTGCTGTTCGGTCAAGACGCGACCCTGATTCAGTCGGGCGGCTTCGACCTCGGCCCGCAGGGGGACATCCCGCACCTCTACGTCACGTTGAACGTGCCGACCGCGAGCGGGAACGGCCTCCAGTTCAAGGTCGGCCGCATCCCCACCCTGATGGGTCTCGAGGTGATCGAGGCGGTCGCCAACCCCAACTGGTCGGAGGGAAACCAGTTCATCTACGTCGAGAACTTCACGGGGCTCGGCGTCAGCGTGGAAACAAAATTCAACAACTACGTGGACGCGCAGTTCCGCGTGATCAACGGGTGGGACCAGGTGCACGACAACAACACGCACAAGTCGTTGATGGGACGCGTGGGGCTCTACCCCGATGCGCTCACCTCGATCGGCATCGTCGGGTTCTGGGGCCCGGAAGAGCCGGACAACAACACGGCCAACCGCTACGGCGTCGAGGGGTTGATCTGGCGCAAGGTCGGCAAGTCAGCCGTGTGGCTACAGGGAGATTACGGGAGGGAGCAGGCCAACGCGGCGCTGCCGGTGCCGACCAAAGACGCTCAGTGGTGGGCGGCCGGGGCGTGGGTGACCTACGACTTCAGCTCGTCCCTCGGCCTGGCGCTGCGCGGCGACTACGTGAACGACAAGGACGGCGCGCGCACGAGCGGGTTGTACGGCTTCCTCCCCAACGCCGGGCAGAAGTTCGGCAGCGGGACGGCGACGCTGAACATCCGCGCCTGGCCGAGCGCCGTGGTCCGGCCCGAGGTCCGCTACGACCGGTCGACGCTGGCGGCGTTCGATGGCAAGAAGGATCAGGTCACCGTGGCCCTGGCCGTGGCGTACTTGTACTGAACGCGGGTCTGCTCGATTACACCGCGACGGGCGCGGCCTCGGCCGGGCTGGCCGCGGTGGCCGGCGCCGTGTGGGGGACCACCTTGCGGAGCAGCGGGCGGTGGCGCTCCCAGCCATCGATGATGGCCCGGGCCCGCGGGCTGCCGGTCTTCGCAAGGTGCCGGCGCACGAGATCGAGCACGAGCGTCTCGTCCGCCTCGTCGAGCGCCCGAACAGCCACCATGTCGCTGTTGCAGCGCACCGCGAAGTTCTCGGCCTCGTCGAGCACGTACGCTACACCGTTGGACATTCCCGCGGCGAAGTTCCGGCCCACCTGCCCCAGAACGACCACGACGCCCGCCGTCATGTATTCGCAGCAGTGGTTGCCGGCGCCCTCGATGACGGCGATCGCCCCCGAATTGCGCACCGCGAAGCGGTCGCCCACGCGGCCCGCGGCGAACAGCGCGCCGCCGGTCGCCCCGTACAGGGCCACGTTGCCGAGGATCACGTTGCGGTGCGTCTCCGCGGCATAGGCGGCCTCCCGGAACGGCCGGATCACGATCTCCCCGCCGGAGAGTCCCTTGCCGACGTAGTCGTTCGCCTCGCCCTCGAGCTCGAGGTGCATCGCCGGAAGGGCGAAGGCGCCGAAGCTTTGACCCGCGCTGCCGCGGAAGCGGAGACGCACTGAGCCCGGGGGGAGCCCTGCGTTCCCGTGGCGCTCGACGATCCGCCCGGCGATGCGGGCGCCGACCGTGAGATGGTGGTTCCCGATGTCGTACACCCCGGCGAACGGCCGCGCCGCCTCGAGCCGAGGGGCCAGGACCTCGAGAATCCGGTCATCGAGGGATTCGACGCCGGGCCGGTCGTTGCGTTCGACGGTGCGCCGGCGCGGGGACTCCCGACTGCCGAGCGGGTCGGCGAGGATCGGGGACAGATCGAGCATCTGCGCGCGCGGCACCTCGGGCCGGTCCACCCGCTCGAGCAGGTCCACCCGGCCGATGATCTCGTCGAGCCGCCGGAAGCCCATCCCGGCGAGGATCCGCCGCACGTCCTCCGCGATCGCCGTGAAGTAGGCGATCACTTGCTCCGGCGTCCCCTTGAACTTCGCCCGCAGCTCGGGACGCTGGGTCGCGATGCCGGTCGGGCAGGTGTTGAGGTGACACTGGCGCGCCATGGCGCAGCCGATCGCCACCAGAGCCGCCGTGCCGAACCCATAGGCTTCGGCCCCGAGCAGCGCGGCGATCACGACGTCGCGCCCGGTGCGCAGGCCGCCGTCCGTCCGCACCTCGATCCGGTGGCGCAGCCCGTTCTCGATCAAGAGGGCCTGCGTCTCGGCGAGGCCCAGCTCCCAGGGCGAGCCGGCATGCTTGATCGACGACAGCGGCGACGCGCCGGTGCCGCCGTTGTGTCCGGAGATGAGCACGTAATCGGCGTACGCCTTCGCGACGCCCGTGGCCACCCGGCCCACGCCCGCTTCCGCGACCAGCTTCACTCCCACCCGCGCGCGGGGGTTGACCTGCTTCAAGTCGTGGATCAGCTGCGCCAGGTCCTCGATCGAGTAGATGTCGTGGTGCGGCGGCGGCGAAATGAGCGGCACGCCGGGCACCGAGTGTCGCAGGCGGGCGATCAGCGCCGTCACCTTGTGCCCGGGGAGCTGCCCCCCTTCGCCGGGCTTCGAGCCCTGGGCGATCTTGATTTCCAGCTCGTCGGCGCGCATCAGGTACTGCGTCGTCACGCCGAAGCGCGCCGATGCGACCTGCTTGATCCGGTTGTCGGCGCGGTCGCCGTTGGCGAGCGGCGCGTACGTGTCCGGGTCCTCGCCGCCCTCCCCGCAGTTCGACTTCGCCCCCATCCGGTTCATCCCGATGGCGATGGTGCGGTGGGCATCGGGCGACAGCGCGCCGAGCGACATCGCCGTCGAGATGAAGCGGCGGCGGATCGATTCCACCGGCTCGACCTCTTCCAGCGGCACGGGAGAGCCCTCCCCCGTGCGGATCGTCAGCAGGTCGCGCGGGCCTGCGGGTGGGCGCGCCGCGACCTTTGCGAGAAAGGCCTCGTATCCGTCCCGCTGCAGCGCCGTCACGACCGGCGGCGACCAGCCGTGGTCCTCGCCGTCGCGACGGTAGCGCACCCTCCCGTGGTCCGGCAGCACGCGCGCCGCGGCCTGCTCCGCCGGGTAGGCCGCGTGGTGGCGGGCGAGCACGTCCTCCGCGATCTCCGCGAACCCGATCCCGCCGATGGCGGACACCGTTCCCGTGAAACAGGAATCGATCACCTCGGCGCCCAGCCCCAGGGCCTCGAAGATCTGGCCGCCGCAATACGACGACAGGGTCGAGATCCCCATCTTGGAGATGATCTTGAGGAGGCCCTTTTCGGCCGCGGTGCGGAACTTCAGCGCGGCTTCATGAGGCGTGGGACGTGGGACATGAGGTGCTCTCCGGTCCTCTCGTTCTTCCGCGAAGACCGCACTCACGGATTGGAGGGCGAGCCAGGGATGCACGGCTTCCGCGCCGTAGCCGATCAGCGCCGCGAAGTGGTGCACGTCCCACGCGTCCCCCGCCTCGACCACGAGCCCGACCTGCGTGCGCAGCCCCTCGCGAAGCAAATGCTGGTGCACCGCGCCCACGGCCAGGAGCATGGGGATCGGCGAGCGCATTGCGTCGGCTTCGCGATCGCTGAGCACGAGGATCCGCGCTCCCTGCTCGACCGCGTCTCTTGCTGCCCGGCGCAGGGTCTCGAGCGCGCTGCGCAGCCCGTCGGGCCCGCAGGCGGGGCTCCAGACCGCCGCGATGGTCACAGCGTGCGCGCGTCCAGCGACGCCTCCCCGCCGCAGCGCCGCCATCTCGTCCTCGAGCAGGATCGGGTGCTCGTTCCGGACGAGCCGCCCCCCCCCCGCAGCCCCCCCGGCTGCCGCCCGCCACCCGACGGACGGCCGGTCGCTCAAGAGCGACCCGCGGCGGCCCAGGTGCATGCGCAACGACATGACGAGCGTCTCGCGCAGCGGGTCGATCGGCGGATTCGTCACCTGAGCGAAGCGCTGCCGGAAGTAGGCGTACAGGCTCGGGGCGGTGCGCGACAGCGGCGGAATCGGGGTGTCGTCCCCCATGCTCCACACGGGGTCCTGGCCCGCGTCGCCCATCGGCTCGACCACGTAACGCAGGTCCTCGAAGCTCCAGCCGAACGCGATCTGGCGAAGAACGACCTCCGGCGGCTCGAGCGGGGCCGTATCGACGCGCGTGACCGGCCGCAGCGGCCGGATGCTGCGCGCGGCCCAGCGCCCGTAGGGACGCCGTCGCGCTACCTCACGCTTCGCTTCCGCGTTGCGGAGGATCGCCTTGCGCCGGGTGTCCACCACGAGCAGCTCGCCCGGCCCGAGGCTGCCGCTCTCGACGACGTCCCCGGGATTCAGGTCCACGAGCCCGACTTCCGACCCGGCGATCACCAGCCCGTCCCGGGTGATCTTGTAGCGGCAGGGGCGCAGTCCGTTACGGTCGAGGGCCGAGCCCGCCAGCACGCCGTCCGAGAACGCGAGGGCGGCCGGGCCGTCCCACGGCTCGATCAGACATTCGTGGAACTCGTAGAACCCCCGCAGCGCGGACTCCATCTCGGTGGCGCCTTCGTGAGCCTCGGGCAAGAGCATCATCAGGGCGTGCACGGGGTCTCGCCCCGAGCGCACGAGCAACTCGAGGGCGTTGTCGAGGCTCGCGGAATCGCTCCCCTCGGCCCAGATGATGGGCTTCAGGAGCTCCACGCGCTCGCCCCACAGGGGCGAGGCGAGCGCCGGCTCTCGGGCAGCCATCGCGTTGCGGTTGCCCCACAGGGTGTTGATCTCGCCGTTGTGCGCCAGCAGGCGGAAGGGCTGCGCCAGCGGCCAGCTCGGGCTGGTGTTGGTCGAATAGCGCTGGTGAAAGACCGCGATCGCCGTCTCGTAGTCGGGAGACTGGAGATCGGGAAAGAATGCCGGGAGCTGGGTGCCCGTCAGCAGCGCCTTGTACACGAGCGTCTGGGCCGACAGCGAGCACACGAAGAAGGGCTCGAGCTCCGGGCCGGCGGCCGCGATGCGCCGCTCGATGGTGCGGCGCGCGACATAGAGCGAGCGCTCCCAGGACGCCGGATCGCGCCGCCCGCCGTCGGCGGGCGCGGCGATGATGGCGTGCCGGATGGTTGGGCAGGTGGCGCGCGCCGTGGATCCGAGCACCGGGGAATTGATGGGTACGTCGCGCCACCCGAGGACCGGCGTGCCCTCGCCCGAGAGCACCTCCTCGACGATGGCCGATGCGCGCTCGATGGCGCTGTGTTCGCGGGGCAGGAAGAACGCGCCGACCCCGAACGCTTGCCCGCGCTCGAGCCACAGGCCGAGACGCCGGGCCTCGCGGTAGAAGAGGCGGTGCGGGATCTGGGTCAGCACCCCGGCGCCGTCGCCCGAGTTGTCGGTGGCGGCCGCTCCGCGGTGCGCCACGCGCGCCAACGCCTGGAGCGCAAACGCGAGGATCTCGTGCGAGCGCTCGCCCGACGCTCGCGCCACGAATCCGACCCCGCAGGCGTCCTGCTCCCGCCAGGGGTCGAGGTGCGGAGCGCGACGGTTAGCCCAGCTCGACCGGTCCCTTTCGGGCATGCCCTCTCCTCACCTGAGGGTCAAAAAGAGAGGCCCGCTCCGTGGGGAGCGGGCCGGGGGGTTCATTCAGTGTCTGCACGTTTACGCCGCCCGATCGCTCCCGTGGGGGAAGCACGCCGGATTGAGATTCGCCTTGACGATCGGCTTGCGCAGGACGATCACGTGGACACCACCCAAAAGTATGAAGCCGGGCTAACCGATAGTATTAATTATTCACTCGGCAGCATAAATATACCGACACACTCCCCGCCGTCAAGAGGGTCTCCGTGGGAATGGTCTGGTCTCATTGTAACAGCCTCACGGGGGGCTATGTAACAATTCACCCGACTCTCGCCGGCCCATTACCCGCCGACCACTCGTTGCAGCTCCCCGAACGGGACGATGAGGTCTCGCATTGCCTCGTAGGTCCCGTGGGCCCGCAGCTCGAGGACGACGCGCCGTAGCAAGCCGAGCGTCGCCTGGATCAAGCGCGGGCCGAGACTGGCGCGCCGCACGCCGAGGCGCGCCAGTTCCGGAATGGGCGGGGCGGGGGGGCCGGCGATGACGTTCAGCGGTCCGTCGATCTCGCGGGCGAGCCGGGCGATCGTCTCGGCGTCGCTCACGTGCGGGACGAACAAGCAGTCCGCCCCGGCGGCGTGATAGGCGTTGGCGCGCCGCACCGCCTCCGCCGGCGTCCACTCCTTGATCTCGAACGCGTCGGTGCGCGCATTGACGACGATCGGGACGCCCGCCGCGCCGCCCGCCTCGCAGGCGGCGCGGATGCGTTCCGCGTGCAGGGTCACGTCCAGGAGCGATCCGTCGTCCGTGCCGTCCTCGAGGTTCAACCCGACCGCGCCGGCGGCGATGGTCCCGCGGGCCGTCTCCGCCGCAGCCTCCGGGGCGGCGCCATAGCCGGCCTCCATGTCCGCCGTGACGGGGACCCGCACGCTGCGAGCGATGCGGCCGACCGCGGCGAGCATCTCGTCGCGGCTGATGCGCTCGCCGTCGGGGTACCCCAGCGCCCAGGCGACCCCGGCGCTGGTGGTAGCGAGGGCGGGAAACCCCGCTGCCTCGACCACTCGGGCGGTCACGACGTCCCAGACATTAGGCAGGATGAAGATACCCGGGCCGGCGTGCAGCCTTCGAAACGCGTCGGCTTTTTCCCGCAGGGTGGCTGATTCCATCGCTGACCCTCCTCGAGTCCGGGTGAGAGTTCGCCTTGCGGCTTTCGGCTTGCGCCTTGCGGCTGTTCTAGCGCTTGCGGCTTGCGCGTTGCGGCAGTGATTTTGGAGCACTCCAACCAGCGTTAGGTGCCATCATGTTTCTCGGACCGATGCGCCCCTCCTTCGCCGTCGCAGCCGTCGTTCTCCTCACCACGCCGCTCGCCGCTCAAGAGGCTGCCGCCCCGGCGCTCACCGTCCATGCGATCTGGGCCACGCGGGAGTTCGCATCCGATCTCGCATCGCTCCAATGGACGGCGGACGGGGCTGCTTACACCACGAGCGATGAAGACTCGGCGGGCAACACCGACCTCTACCGTGTGGACGCGGTGTCCGGGAAGAAGGAGCGCCTCGTGCGGGGCGCGGATCTCGTGCCCCCCGGCGCACGGAAGCCGATCGCCATCGAGGAATACAAGTTCTCGGTCGACGGGACGAAGCTCCTCGTATTTGCGAACAGCGCGCGCGTGTGGCGCCAGAACACGAAGGGCACCTACTACGTTTGGGACCTGGTCGCGAAGCGACTCACCCCCGTGAGCGCGAAACCCGGCTACCAGATGTTCGCCAAGCTCTCTCCCGACGGCCGGCTCGTGGGCTTCGTCCGCGACAACAACATCTACGTGACCGACCTCGCGACCGGCGCGGAGACCGCGCTCACCACGGACGGCGGCGACGACGTCATCAACGGCACGTCCGACTGGGTGTACGAGGAGGAGCTCGATCTGCGTGACGCGTTCCGCTGGAGCCCGGATGGCAAACGCATCGCGTTCTGGCGGTTCAACCAGTCGCCGATCCGGCCATTCTATCTCATCAACGCCGACTCGCTCTACCCGGAGCTCGCGCCCGTCCGTTACCCCAAGGCCGGGACGCCCAACTCCGAGGTGAAGATCGGCGTGGTGGACGTGGCGACGCGGGCGAAGGTGTGGGTCGATCTGGGACCGGACAGGGAGAGCTACGTCGCGGCGATGGACTTCGCGGGCTCCGCGGACGAGATCTGGCTCACGCGGTTGAACCGGCATCAGAACCGGCTCGACCTGCTCCTCGCGGACGCGAGGAGTGGCGCGTCGCGGTCGATCATGACCGACGCCGATTCGGCGTGGGTGGACGCGAACCAGCCCCGATGGATCGACGGCGGGAAGCAGTTCCTGTTCGTCTCCGAGCGGGAAGGCTACGACCAGGTCTATCTGTTCAACCGCGACGGCGCGCTGGTGCGACGGCTGACGCCGGGGGGCTGGGACGTGCAGGACGTGTACGGCGTGGACGAGAAGAAGCAGGTCGTCTACTTGAGCGGCGCGATGGACGGGCCGCTCGGGCGGCAGCTCGTGCGGGTGGGGCTCGACGGCAAGGGGCTGACGCGGCTCTCGACGGAGCCCGGAACCCACAGCGCCGAGTTCGCTCCGACGTTCACGCTCTACGTCGAGACCTACTCGCGGGCCGGCGTCCCTCCGGTGCAGACGCTGCGGCGCCCGGACGGCAAGCTGGTCCGCAGCATCGCCGACAACGCGAAGCTCCGGGAGAAAGTGGCGGCGCTCGGGCTCAACCGTCCCGAGTTCGTCTCGGTGAAGACGCCCGAGGGAGTCGAGCTCAACGCGTGGCTCATCAAGCCGAGAGGGTTCGATCAGGCGCGACGCTACCCGTTGCTGATGACCGTGTACGGCGGACCGGGCTCGCAGACGGTGACCGACAGTTGGGGCGGCCCGAACTACCTGTGGCACCAGATGCTGGCGCAGGACGGCTACCTCGTCGCGAGCGTGGACAACCGCGGCACCGGCGGCCGTGGGGCGAAGTTCATGAAGATGACCTACCTGCACCTCGGGCGCTACGAGGTGGCCGACCAGATCGCCGCCGCGCGATGGTTCGCGGGTCAGGCCTTCGTGAACCCGGACCGGATCGGGATCTGGGGGTGGAGCTACGGCGGCTACATGAGCTCGCTCACCATGTTCCGCGGGGCGGGCGTGTTCAAGGCGGCGGTCGCGGTCGCGCCCGTGACGGACTGGCGGTTCTACGACACGATCTACACGGAGCGCTACATGCGCACCCCGCAGGAGAACCCCGACGGTTACGCCGAGAGCGCGCCGCTCGCTTACGCCGACAGCCTGAAGGGGAACTTCCTCCTCGTGCACGGCACCGGGGACGACAACGTCCACTTCCAGAACAGCGTCCGCCTCGTGGAGCGGCTCGAGGCGGCGAACAAGCAGTTCGACATGCGCATCTACCCGAACAAGACCCACGCCATCGCCGGGGGCAACACGCGGGAGAACCTCTACGGGCTGCTCACGCGGTGGCTGAAGAACAACCTGTAGCCCGCGCCGCGCTCGCGGTCCTCACGCTGATCAACCTGTTCAATTATCTGGACCGGTGGATCGTCGCGGCGCTCGCCGAGAGCATGAAGCACTCCGAGCTGCAGCTTTCGGATACGCAGCTCGGTTGGCTGATGACCGGCTTCATCGTCGTCTACATGCTCGCCGCGCCGCTGTTCGGCTCGCTGGGCGACACCCGATCCCGGACGCGCCTCATCGGCCTGGGCGTGGGCGTCTGGAGCGCGGCCACGGCGCTGGCGGGCTTTGCGCGGGGGTACGCGTCGCTGTTCGCCGCCCGCGCCGCGGTCGGGATCGGCGAGGCGGCGTACGGGACCATCTCGCCGGCGCTGCTCGCCGATTACTTCCCGCGCGAGCGGCGCGGGCGGGTGTTCGCCGTCTTCTTCGCCGCGATCCCGATCGGATCCGCCCTGGGCTACGTGGTGGGCGGGCTCGTGGACCGCTACTTCGGCTGGCGTCAGGCGTTCTTCGTGGCAGGGATTCCCGGCCTCGTGCTCGCCGCCCTCGCGCTGCGGTTGTACGATCCGCCCCGCGGCGCGCAGGATCCCGACGCTCCTGCCGCCGCCCGGTCCCACACCATGGGGCTCGGCAGCGCCGCCCGTGCCGCCTATGCCCTGCTGCTCCGGAACCGTCCGTACGTGCTCACCGTGCTGGGCTACGCCGCTTACACGTTCGCGATCGGCGCGCTCGCCTTCTGGACGCCCTCCTTCCTGGAGCGCGCCCGGGGGATCCCCAAAGCGGCCGCGACGGTGCAGTTCGGCGCGATCGTGGTCGCCACCGGGTTCCTGGGCACGTACGGCGGCGGCTGGCTCGGCGACTACGTCCTCCGCTTCTCCAAGCAGGCCTATCTCTGGGTGTCCGGCGCCGCCACGCTGGTCGCGGCGCCGCTCACCCTCGTGGCCCTCGCGGCGCCGGCGCCGGCTCTCTACTGGCCGGCGATCGTCGCCGGGGAGCTCTGCCTGTTCGCGTCGACCGGACCGGTGAATTCGGCCATCGTGAACGTGGTCTCGCCGCACATGCGGGCGACCGCCGTGGCGACGAGCATCTTCGCGATCCACATCCTCGGCGACGTGCCGTCGCCGGCGGTGGTCGGGGCCATCTCCGACGCTCGCTCACTCGCCGAGGCCATGCTCATCATTCCCTTCGCCGTGCTGCTCGGCGGCGCCATCTGGACTTACGCCGCCTGGCGCGGCGAGAGGGCAGGAGGCGGAGAGCCAACCCCGTGAGGGCGTTCTTCCGAGGGCTCTTCGGTCTCGTTCTCCGCATCTTCTTCCGCCGGATCGAGATCTCGGGCTTGGAGCGCGTGCCCAGGGAGGGGCCGGTGATCTTCGTGTTGAACCACCCCAACGGTTTGATCGATCCCGGGTTCCTGCTCTGCCTCGCCCCGCGGCGTGTCTCGTTCCTCGCCAAAGCGCCGCTGTTCCGGATGCCGGTGATCGGAATCTTTTGCCGGGCGTTCGAGGCCATTCCGGTGCATCGGCGTCAGGACGAAGGCTCCGATCCGTCGCACAACCGCGAAACCTTCGAGACGGCGCGGGCGGTGCTCGCCCGCGGTGGCGCGATCGCGATCTGTCCCGAGGGCAAGTCGCACAGCGATCCGAAGCTCCGGCCGCTCAAGACCGGCGCGGCGCGCATTGCGCTGGGCGCCGCGGCGGCCCTCACGGGTCCGGCGCCGATCCGCATCGTCCCGGCGGGCCTTTACTACCGGGCGAAGCGGACCTTCCGGAGCGCCGCCCTGCTCCATTTCGGGGAGCCCTTCGAAGTCGCCCGCGTGCCGCTCGCGCCCGGCGAGGAGCCGCCTGCGGGGTCGGTCCGTGCGCTCACCGCGCGGATCGAGCGGGCGCTCGCCGACGTGACCCTGCAGGCGGAGCAGACGGAAGCGCACGCGCTCGTCGCGCGGGCCCAGCGTATCCTCTCGGCCGCCGCGGAGCCGCCCGCGGAGCCGCCGCCGCTCGCCGCCGAATTCCAGCTGCGGCGCCGCCTCCTCGAGGGCTACCACGTCGTGCGGGCGCAATGGCCGGAGCGGTTCGCGGCGCTGGCGACGCGGATCGACCGATACGAGGCGGCGCTCGCGGCTGCGGGACTCGACCCCCACCACCTCACGCCGCAGAGTTTCAAGCTCGGCCGCATCGCGCGCTACGTCGCCAGAGCTGCCCTGTACCTTCTGGTGCTCTTTCCGGCGGCCATCCTGGGCGTGGCCCTGCACTATCCCGCATACCGAGCGGTCGGGTTCGTGGCGATGGGGATCGCGAAGGGGGGGGAAGATACCCTCGCCACCACCAAGGTGCTTGCGGCGATGGTGCTCTTTCCTCTCACCTGGCTGGCGGGGGTCGCCGTCGTCTGGCTGTGGCTCGGCATGAACGCGACGCTGCCGGCGGCGATCGTCCTGCCGCTCACGGGGTACGCGGCGCTGATCTTTTTCGAGCGGCTCGATCGCGTCGTCGGTGGAGCCCGGGCGCT
>WNGJ01013686.1_pt1 | contig 12019 bp, 12 predicted proteins | sample 5400611 | NCBI WGS metagenome assembly WNGJ01 (sample SAMN13153375, study PRJNA577476) | soil metagenome | isolation source: 40 cm soil or saprolite under Garry oak tree replicate 1 | place: USA:California | collected 2016-06-15 | reverse complement strand
CCCCCCCGCCCCCGCCTCCCTCGGCGAACAGCTCCTGGGTCCAACGGCGGATGTGGCGCAGCTCGGGGGCGCGCCGCGACAGCATCGCGATCACGGCGCTCATGCCTTGCGTCGCCCGCAGGAAGTGAGCGATCGCATGCACACGCTGCGCGAAGATGTAGGCACGCACGCCAGGCTCGTCGTAGAGCAGCGTGCCCTCGTACGGGTCGGCGGGCGGGGCATCCATGCGGGGACCGAAATAGATGAAGACGCGCGCGTCGCCGTCTTTACGCTCGACTACGGCGGCGGCGGAGTCGGGCCCGAGCCGGGCGGCGTGTACGAGGTCGTCCGGAAGCACGATGCCGATCTGGCTAGTCCACTCGAGTGCGGCCAGGGCCTGGTCGAGCGGGCAGCCGACGCCGTCGTCGTACGCGACGAGGCGCGGGGCCTCACCGGCCCGCTGGAAGAAATGCGAGAGGGCGTCGGCGCGGTCTTCGAAGGTGCGCACGACGCGCGAGGTTGCGGGAACCGTCATAATGTGATTATAACCCAGGGCGTAATACCCTGTTAGAGGAATTCGGATGCTCGCTACTGTGATCGTCATCTTCGCCGCGGCTGCTGCGCCCATCGCCGCCCCCCTCCAGGACAGCACTGCGCTGCCCCGGACCGACTCGGCTCCGGCTCCCCCCACCCTCGAGCAGATGCGTTACCTCGAGGGGTTGCGGTCCGTGGCGCGCGGCGCCGCTCAGCTGCGCGACGGCATCGATCGCGTGGCGCGCACCCAGTCGGGACGGGACACCCTGCGCCAGCGCCTGGCAGGGCGCCGCCTCGGCGGGCTGTGCACCACGGCCCGCAGCTTTATGGCGAGCGGTCGACCCAGGATGCAACCGAGCGCATACGCCGATTCGATGCGGATCGTGGCGCGCCAGCTGACGACGCGCGTCGACTCGCTGCTCAAGTTCCTGCCGACGTGCGAGACGACCGCGGGCAAGAAGCCGGCGTCGGTGGCGGCGGATCTGCTGAATAGGATGAGGGCTTATGAGACGGCGCTGGCGGCGTTCCGAGCGGGCCTAGCCGTGCCGCGAACGGATAGTATCAAGACGCCAAGCCGAGAATGAGCCTGTAACTTATTTAATAACAAGCAGTTGCCGCTTCCACTACGGGCTCTTCTTCCCTTCCTTCTGCCACTCCTGCAATAGCTCGTCGACCGCCTGGCGCGTGTCCGCGAACTTGAGGTTCGCACGCGCCGCCAGAAGCGTGGGCTGCGCGAGGTCGCGGCGCAGCGTGAACGCGAACGACTCGACCGTCCAGCGTCGGACATAGGCGCGCTCGTCGCTCAGGTGCTTGACCAGTAGACCGAGCGCGCGGGTGCTGCCCTTGCTGGCCAGGGCCGCCAGGACGTGCGGTGCGAAGCGGTGCTCACCGGCGTGGGCATCCACCGAATCGACCATCGTCGTGTCGCCCCCGCGGGCGATCGCGCGGTACGCCGAGTTCTGTATCGCATCGCGGTAGGAAGGTGTGCGCAGCGCCTGAAGGATGACGGCCCGGCGTCCCACGGAGTCGGTTTGTGCCAGGGCGACCACGGCCGCGGCACGCACGGCATCGCTCGAGTCAGCGGTCCACGCCTGGCGCGCGAGATCGGCGGCCTGCGCCCCGCCCACGTTGCCAAGCGCTTCCACGGCTGCGGCGCGCACCTGTGCCGACGTGTCTTTCAGGGCAGTCTGCAAGGCACGGAGTGCCGCGGACGCAGGGAACGCGGCGAGGGCCTGGGCCGCCCTGGCGCGGGTGAGGAAATAGTCCGCGCCGGTCGCGGCCTTCGCGAGCGCCGCGGCGGCCGCCGTGTCGGCCGGGCGCAGGCCCAGCTGCGCGATGACCCAGTGTCGGTTCCACAGGTCCGGGTCGCGTTCGAGCTGCGCCGCGAGCCAAACGGTGGGCTGATCGAAGGTCAGACGCTTCAGGATCGCGTTCCCGTCATCGAAGATCGCCATCGTCGGCGGGCCCTTCACGTCGCGCACGACGATCGTGTCCTGGCGCCGGCCCAGCTGCGCGCGCGCGGTCACATCGCCCGCGGCGGTGCCCACGCGCACGGCCACCGGCATCCGGAACGCCGCCGGCGTGGTGTAGCGCAGGCCCGTGCTGTCGGCCTTGGACGAGTCCTGCTGGATCTGCTGCACCACCAGCGTCAGGGTGGCGGCCGTGGAGTCGTATTTCGCGGTGACGGCGAACTCGGGGAACCCCGCCTGATACATCCACTGATCCCAGAACCAGTCGAGATTCTGCCCGGTGGCGTCGAGCACCGCCTGGCGCAGGTCGTCGGTGGTCGCGTTGTCGAACGCGTGGTCCACGAGGTAGCGATGCACCGACGCCCAAAACAGCCGGTCGCCGAGGTACTGCTTCAGCATCCGGAGGACGAGGGCGCCCTTCGGATAGATGTTGTTCGACCCGAGTGCGGCGAGCGGCATGCGGCGCTCGCCGTCGATCTGCATGAATTGGTCGTACTCGTCGAGGTAGTAGTCCTGCTCCGCGTGCGCCCCCAGCTTCTGACTCCAGTACTGACCCGGCATGAATTCGGCGAAGCCCTCATTGAGCCACATGTTGGCCCAGTTCTCGGTCGTCACGTAGTCTCCGAACCACTGATGCGACAGCTCGTGGGGAATCAGGATCCAGGGATACCACGGACGGTCCTGGTAATCGCGCGGCCGGGGGAGCCAGTCCACTAGCGTGGTGGCGCTCACGTTCTCCATGCCGCCGAAGAAGTCCGCCACGGTCGTCTGCGCGTACTTGGCCCACGGATAGTCGAGGCCGGTGAGACGCGAATACGTGTCGATCATGTCGGGCGTGACCTTGAAGAGCGGCCGCGCCAACGCCGAGTCGTCATGGTAGACGTAGTAATCGACGGGGACGGTGCGCCACGTGTCGTGGATCTTCACGAGCGGCGCCACAATGAAGGACACGAGGTAGGTGGCGGACGGCTTATCCTGACGCCACACGACCGTGCGGGACCCGTCCTTGGCGACGACGTCGGAGGCGAGCCGGCCGTTGGACACCGCCGTCATGCCCCGCGGCACCGTCGCCACGACCTCCCAGGTCATTTTGTCGTTCGGGAAGTCGTAGGTGGGGAACCAGAAATGGTTGTTGTCGTCCTCGCCTTGGCTCCAGATCTGGCGGGGGCGGTGTGGGCGTCCTTCCGTATCGATGTATGTGAGGCCGCGCCCGTTCTGCACCACGCCGTGGTAGGTGATTGTGAAGCGCACCGTGTCACCGAAGGCCAGGGGCTTCGCGAGGAATACGACGAGCGTGTCGCCGTGCTCGAACGAGGTGGAATCCCAGTCGAAGTTCGAGACTTCGATCCGCTGGTGGATGAGGTCGTAGTCGTGCGAGCGCGTGTAGTGGTCGTTAGCCATGCGCTCGGCGTTGGACTGGGCGGCGACGGCGGTGGCCGCGCAGCACGCCAAGAATAGCGAGAGGAGAGGTCGCATCGGCGGGAATCTATTGGAGAAAGTCAGGTGTCATGTAGTGTTATGATAATGGCTTTATGGTGTCGTTAGGGGTTGCGCTAGATCGTGATTGACAGGCTGTGGGGTGGCCCGTACTTTTGCCCCCGGTTCAAGCAATACGAGGCACCGTCACCGGCTGTCTGCGCTTCCGCGAGGACCATTTGTCTCGCGGTTTTTGTTTGAGCCCGTCCAATGCCGCGGTGGCTTGGGTCGTCGTTCCAATCCGGGGCCGTGCCCCTCAGTGCTGAGGTTTGAACAGTATGGCTAAGGGTAAGGTGAAGTGGTTCAACGACGCGAAGGGCTTTGGCTTTATCGCGCAGGAGTCAGGTCCAGACGTGTTCGTCCACTTCACGGCGATCCAGGCCGAGGGCTTCCGCAGCCTCGCCGAGGGCGACAGCGTGGAATTCGATGTCGCGCAGGGTCCCAAGGGTTTGCAAGCGCAGAACGTCCGTAAGGTTTGAACGACAGCAGGCGATTCGCGCAGCGGGCCCGGGGGTAACTCCCCGGGCCCGTTGCGTCTGGGGTATATTGGACGCCATGATCCGGTTTCGTCTCGCGTGCGCCGCCCTCGTCGTCCCGGCGCTCCTCGTCGGTCAGACGCCTCCCGCGCGCCCGGCTCCCGCGTCCGGCGCGCGCGTCGCGCCGCTGTCGCCGTCGTACCGGGGTTTCACACCGGGACGTTCTTACCAGGAGTTCGCCGAGCGGGCACGCACATTGGCGTCGCGCGACACGCTGCGTTGCAACACGTCCCGCAACACCGCCCAGCTGATGGAATGCGGTGTGATGATCCGCGATCCGCAGGACAGCGCGCGCTTCTATGTGAGCGCGTATGTCCTCGAGGGAAGAATCGCGATGGTGTCGCTCACCGATTCGGGCGGCCCTCGCCTCGTCGAGTGGGCGCGCCGCGATCTGACGAGGCGGTTCGGGCCCTCGCACCGCCGCCAGCGCAGCATGCTCGAGTGGGTCAGCGGCCGGAGGGTGGTGCGGCTCAACTGGCGCGGCCGCGGCAATGCGCGCTGGATCTCGATCACTCTCCGGGACGACGACGTCATGGACGGGATTGCGCGATACATGCCCTCCCGAACGCGCCGCAACTAGGCGCGACGCACCCAGTAGGGGCACCGCATTGCCGCGCCCCTACGGTTGCGAATCGTGCACGAGCTGTTCGGCGAGTCTCGCGATCCCCTGCGCCCCGACCATCTGATCCATCCAGCGCGGCGGCAGCGCCGACTCCCCGTAGCGCGCCCCGAGCAGGGCACCCGCCACGGCGGCGTTCGTATCGGTGTCTCCTCCCGCCTGGGCCAGGTAGACAAGGGCGTCCTCCAGCGTGCGGTCGTGAGTCACGAACCAGAACGCGATCTCCACGCAGTGCACGACGTAGCCGGCCTCCCCGGCGCGGCTGACCGGCAGGTCGTCCTGCCCCTCGCGCGGCACGCGGTGGATAGCCTCGACCAGCGCGCGGGGAGCGCGGTCGCGCAGGCGGTGCAGGACCTCGTCGACGAAGTAGATGTTCCCCACGAGCAGCTCACGGACGGCGAGGTTCACGGCCGCAGCGCCCCAGGTGCAACGCTCGTCGGAATGCGTGATCGCCGCCTGTTGCGTCGAGACACGGATCAACCGGTCGAGGTCGTCGCGAAACCGCAGGGCGACCGGGACGCAGCGCATCACGCTGCCGTTGCCGGCGGACCTCTGGGGGTTTTCCTGACGCACCAGCTGGCCCGCCTCGAACGGCTCCTTGCCGCGGTCGATCAACGTCAACGCGCGGCGCGTCGTCAAGCCGATGCCCCGGCCATCCACCTTCATCCACTTCACCCAGCGCCGCGCCACGTCGGTAGCGTCGAAGCCCTTGCACTCGAGCAGCGATTCCCCGAGCAACAGGGCCATCGCCGCGTCGTCGTCGTAGGGGGAGTTCTTGGGAGGGGGCGCCAGGTCCCAGACGCCATTAGGAAAAGCCTTGCGAATCGCCTCGGGAGTGCCAAGGTGCTCCGTCGGCACGCCGAGTTGATTCCCGGCGACCAGCCCCAGCAGCGCTCCCCGGGCGCGAGAAACGAGTTCTGGGTTCATTGGCTATCAAGTTAACACGCACCATGACTCTTATTCTGGGCCTGCCCGCGGCCTACCTCGCGATCCTCCTGGTGCTCTGGACCCTGCAGGAGCGCATCACGTTCCCCGCCCCGCGCGCGGCCCTCCCCGACCCGCAGCGGGTTGTGGGCGGTGGCGAACGCATCGAGCTGGTGATGCGTGATGGAACGCGGCTTGTCGGCTGGTACCTGCCGCCCAGGGAGGCCGGCCGAGGGCCTGCACCCGGACTGCTCTGGTTCTACGGCAACGGCGAGACGATCGGCGCGATTTGGCCTGTGATCCGAGACTTTCGGCCCAGCAACGCCGCCCTTGTGGTCGTCGACTATCCTGGCTACGGCGCGAGCGGGGGACGCGCCACCGAGGCCGGGATCTACGAGGCGGGAGCCCTGGCCTATCAGGCGCTGGCCAGTCGCCCCGGCGTCGACCCGAAGCGCATCTACGTCTACGGCCGGTCCCTGGGCAGCGCGGTCGCGACGCGTACGGCGGCCGACTACCCTGCCGCCGGCCTGATCCTCGAATCGCCGTTCACGAGCGCGCGCGACATGGCGGCCCGCACGTACCGCATCTTCCCGTTGTTCCTCGTGCGTCTCCAGCTCGACAACGTCGCGACCATCCGGCGCGTCCACTGTCCCGTGCTGGTCTTCCACGGGACCGCGGACCGGCTCGTGCCGATGGAGATGGGACGCAGGGTGGCGGAAGCCGCACCCGGACTCAAGGAGTTCGTCATGATCGAGGGAGCGGGGCACAACGAGACGTACGACGTCGGGTGGCAGGGCTACCGCGACAAGCTGGCGCAGTTCGTCCGCTAGATCACGACGACCGGCACCAGCCGGTCCCGCTCTTCTTCGAACAAGCGCTCCGCCTCATCGAGGGCGCGCGCGACGTCCGGCTCGACCGGGTCGGGGAACTTGACGCTCGGCGCCACGCGTCCCGTGAGCTGGCGCACGCCCACGAGCGCGCGCGTCACCTCGCACCGATCGAGATGCGGGTCGGTGTGGCCCGCCACGAGCAGCTCCTCATACAAAGGAAGGGCGACCGCGTCGCCGAGCACGTACAGCGACTCGAGGATCTTGGGCCCCAAGAAGCGGCGCAGCATCTGGTCGCCGCGGATGCGCTCGAAGAGCGAGATCAACGTCGCCGCATGGCCGGGGTAGTAGCGCGCCGCCTGGGCGGCCGCCGCGACGAAGGCGTGGTGAGCGCCGGGCGTCTCGAGGTACTTCGCGAACAAGGGCCAGGCGCCTTCGGGATGCCGCTCGGCGAGCGCCAGGAACGCGAAGTAACGGCGGCCCAGCGGCGCGCGGGTGTCGGCGATGACGGTGTGCAGCCCCGCCGCTCCCCAACGCGCGCCCACGAGCGCCGCGGCCGCGGCATGTTGCCACCGCTCCAGCTCGGGCACGCGAAACGTCACGATGTGCGGCGCGAGGAACGTGCGGCAGCGCTCCAGCACCGCGAGCAGCCGGCGGTCCACTTCGGCCAGGGCAGGTTCGAGGGCCTCGGTGTTCGCGCGACGGGCGATCGCCAGCGCTTCCCATCCGGTCTGAGTGAGCTGCAGCGCGTCCCACGTCGCATCGAGCTCGACGGCGTCGCGCACGGCGAGCAGGCGCTCGAGGCCAGCCGCGAAGGCGCAGAGGCGGTGTGCCGCGTCCATACCCACTAATGTGGAAAGCCTGTAGGTTATTCGCCATCCTATGCGGTCTCTGCGCAAGTTGGCCCTGGTGGCGAGCCTGTGGCTCGCCTCGTGCTCGCGTGACGGCGCCCGGCCGATCGTGCTGGGACTGGCCGGGCCCTTCTCGCAGCCACGGGGTGTGTCGATGCGACAGGCCGCGGAGCTCGCGGTGAAGGAGATCAATGCGCGCGGCGGCGTGCGCGGCCGGCCGCTCGCCCTGCGCATCATGGATGACAGCGGCCGTGCCGACGTCGCGATCCGGGTCGCGGAGAGCCTCACCGACGACCCCGAGGTCGTGGCCGTGATCGGCCACCTCACGTCGGGCACCTCGCTCGCCGGAGCCCGGGTCTATGGCGCCGGTCGCCGGCCCGTGGTGATGATCTCGCCGTCCGCGTCGAGCCCCGACCTGTCCGGGGTCAGCCCGTTCGTTTTCCGTGTCTGCCCAACCGACCTGAGCCACGGCGCGCAACTGGCGCGCTATGCGCGGCAAACCCTCGGCGCCCGGCGAGCGGGCATCATCTACATCGACGACGATTACGGTCGCGGCCTGCGGCTGAGCTTCGCGGCGGAGTTCCGGCGGCTGGGCGGGACGATCGTCGAGGAAGACCCCTCGCTCACCGCGACGGCGAGCCTCGAGCCCTACCTCACGCGGATGAGACAGGCGGGGAGCGTCGACGTTCTGATACTCGCGACGGAGCGCGGAGGCGCCGAGTTGGCGCTGGGTGACGAGGTGCGCCTCGGCCTGCGGTGGCCCACGATCGGCGGCGACGCCCTGACGGGCATCGAAGCCAACGGACCTCTCGCCGAGGGCCTGCGGTTGTCCTCCGCGTACTTGCCAGACCGTCCCGGCGAACGCAACGCGGTTTTCGTGGCGGCCTATGCCCGCGCCTACGAAGGGCAGCGCCCGGACCACCGCGGCGCGGGAGCGTACGACATCGTCCAGCTCTTGGCGACGCGCGTTTTCCCCGCGGCCGGCACGGACCGCGGCGCCGTACGCGACTACCTCGCGCGGATCGGCGGCGGGCTGCCCGGCTACGACGGCGTGACGGGCGCGATCGCGTTCGACGGGCGCGGCGACGTTCCCGCGAAGCCCGTGGTGATCGGCGTGGTGCGCGGTGGCCGGATCGTCACCGAGGCCGCACAATGAAGCTGCCGTGGCTCGACACGATCCGCTGGCGGATCATCCTGGGCCTTTCCGGCCTGTTCGTGGGGCTCGTCATCGCGTCGGTCGTGGGCGTGACCTCGCTCGCTACGATGCGGCGCTCGCTCGCCGCGGAAATCGAGGCCCTGCGCACCTCGAGCGAGGTGGGCAGCGGACTGGTGACGTCGGTGTTCGAGGAAATCCGCTCGGCGGAGCAATACTTGAGCACGCCGAGCGTCGAAGCGCGCGATCAGTTCCAGGCCGCGGCCGACGGCGCCTTCCGCTACCAGAAGCAGCTCGACGGTCTCGAGGGATTGAGCGAGAGCGATCGCATCACGGTGAGCAAGATCAAGCAGTTACAAGGGGCGATTCACGTCGACTACTCCATCGCGCACGCCCTGCTCGATGTGGGGCGGAGCCGGGAGGCGTTCGCGCAGGCGGAAGCGGTGCGCGGGCCCGGGACCGAGTTGAGCCGTCTGGTGCGGGAGCTGTCGGCACGGCAATCAGAGAAGGCCGGTCAGGCCGGCCAGCGCCTCGGCGGGGAAGCGAGACGGAGGCAAATGGTGCTGTGGCTCGTGTTGCTAGGCACCACGGGGATCGGCGTGATCCTCGGCGTGTTCACGTTGCGCTGGGTGGAGGGGCCGCTGGTGCGTCTCGTGACGGCGGCGGAGCGTTTCGGCGCCGGGGACCTGCGGCCGGTGACGACGGGTCACATGCCGCAGGAGTTTCAAGTCCTGGCGGACGCGATGCGCCTCATGGGCGAGCGGCTACGGGGCATCGTCGGGGACGTGGTGGGTTCGGCGGATCAGATCGCGGGGTCGGCGAGCGACCTCTCGGCGGTGAGTGAGGAGCTCGCGGCGTCTTCGAGCGAGGTATCCACGGCGATGGTGGAGATCGCGAGCGGCGCCGAGCATCAACGCAGCGAGCTGCATGCGATCCAGACGGGACTCGAGCAGATGCGCCACGCGACCGCCGAGATGACCGACGCGGCGGCTCGCGTCGCCCGGCTCGGCGAGGAGATCCGCACGGTCGCCGACCGCCACCGCGGCGACGTGGCGGCGGCCGGCAACACGCTGCTCGATGTGCGGGAGGTGGTCCGGACGACCGCGACCGAGGTAACGCAGCTCGCCCAGCAGAGCGCCGCGATCGACGACTTCGTGGATCTCATCAAGCGCATCTCGTCGCAGACGAACCTGCTGGCGCTGAATGCCGCGATCGAGGCAGCGCGCGCCGGCGAGCACGGGCGCGGCTTCGCGGTCGTGGCGGAAGAGGTGCGCCAGCTGGCCGACGAATCAGCGCGCGCCGCCGAAGACGTGGCCCGCACGACGGCGGTGATCCGCGAGCAGGTGGAGGAGGTCACCGCGACGATGTCGGTGGGCCAGGCGAAGGTGCGCGGCATCGAGTCGGTGGCGGAGGGCGCGGCGCGCGGGTTGGCGGAGATCGTGGCGGCCGTGGAGCAAGTCGAGCAGGCGGCCGAGCGCGTGACGGGCGCGGCGCACGACAACCGCGGCGTCACCGAGCAGCTCGGCCAGCGCGCCCAGCAAGTCGTGACGCGGGCGGTGTCGCACGCGTCGAGAGCCGAGCAAGTCACCGCCGCCACCGAGCAGCAGGGCGCCTCCACCCAGGAAATGGCCGCGTCCGCCGGCGAGCTGCTCCAGGCGGCCGAGAAACTGCGCGGATTGGTCCGGGGCTTCCGAATCTAGCGGTGGGGTTTCTTCTTCGCCGCCTTCTTCGCGGCGGGCTTCGACTTCTTTCCCGGCTTCGGCTTACGCTTTCCGACCGCTTCGTGCACCTCGCTGAGCACGCGGTCGCCCTCGTCGGCGCCGATCAGGCCGCGCCGCACGGCGTAGCGGACGAGCTCTTCGGCGTCGTCCGCACCGAATTCCCCCAACCCCACCGCGCCGCGGATCGCCTTGATCAACGCATCCGCCACCGGGCTGCGCAGGACGCTTGCGATGCCGGGGAGCGTCTCGAGCAACGAGGAGATCTGCGAACCACCGAGCTCGGCTGGCACCGGAACCGCCGCTCCGAGGTTGAAGGTCGCGCCAAGCTACACCCCCCCTGCGAGGCCGTCAAGAAAAGGGCTAGATTCCCCCGTTGGAGGCGAATCGCTGTGGGTCGAAGGGGCATCAAGGAGTTTCGGGCGCCGGAGGCATTGGCGCTCATCGCGGCCGACCGGGACCACCTGCCGCTGGTGTGCCCGTCGTGCGGCACCCGGACGATACATCGGGTGCCCCGCCGCCGGCCCCTGCCCCCCACTGAGCTCGAGCCCCGGGCCGAGCGCATCAGCCTGATCTGCGAGACGTGCGGCCGCCACGCGTCCTACATCGCCCGAGGCCTCGAGCCTCCACGCGACGCGACCATGGACCCTCGGGAAGTCTAGCACCGAAAGGAGACCAGGAAACAGCGTGGCTGGTGACGCGATTCAAATGATGGGCACGGTGACCGAGGTGCTGCCCAACACGACGTTCCGCGTGAAGCTCGAGAACGGCCACGAGGTGCTCGCCTACGTGAGCGGCAAGATGCGGAAGAACTACATCCGCATCCTCCAGGGCGACCGCGTGGCCGTGGACCTCTCCCCCTACGATCTCACGCGCGGCAGGATTACCTACCGATACAAGTAGCTGAAGCCCGCGTAGAGATTCCGGCCCGGCGCCGGCTCGTAGTAACGCCCAGCCGCTGCATTGACCACCACCGAGCCCACATACATCCGGTCGAAGACGTTCTGCACCGCCACGAATGGCGCCGCACGCGTCCCCTCCCAGCCGAGCCGCAGGTTTGTGACCCACCAGGCGGATGTCTGGCGGTTCAGCGTGTCGTCCACGGCGTAGGGTGAGGCGTACTGCGTCTCGATCTCGCCCCAGGCACCGCGCAGTGAGCCGGGCCGCGCTCGGAGCGCGAGCCGCAGGGCCTGCCGCGGAATCCCGGGCAACCGCTGGCCGTCGAGCACGTGCGTCGTGCCCCCAGCCGTGAAAGCGTAGCGCCGGTAGCGGAAGTCCGAGTAGGTCCACGTCGCCCGGAAGTCGAGCCCCCGCAGCGGGGCGACGCCGGCGGCCAGCTCGACGCCGCGGTAGCGCGCGCTCCCGGCGTTCCGGAAGAAGCGGCGACCGGGCGACGCGGGGATTTCGAAGCTCACAAGCGCATCGCGGACGTCGGCTTGATACAGGGCGACTTCCCAGGCCTCCCTCGTACCGCGCGCGCCCACTTCGTAGGTCCACGCGCGCTGAGGCGAGAGGTCGCGATTGAACCCCCCGGCGGTGTCGGGCCGATTGGCAAGCTCCGTGGTGGTCGGCGTTTCGAACGACGAGCCGGTGCTCGCGTACAGCGTCACCGCCTCAGCGGCACGCCAAGTGGCACCGAGCGAGCCCGAGAGCGCCGCCATCACGCGCCGCCCCGAGTCGTTGCGGTACTTGATGTCGGTCGACGAGTCGCCGACCAGACGATCGAGCACGTCGAAGCTCACCCGGTCGTAGCGCAGGCCGGCGGTGAGCGTGGTTCGTGCCGTGAGGTCGACGACGGTCTGAACGAAGGGACCGAGCTCCGTGACGTGCTCCAGTTGATCGAGGGAGCGCACGGTATCGGGTGCCCCGCCCACGTTTCCGAAGTTGGCGCGGTCGTCGCGCTGTCGTTGCACGTCGATCCCGGCCGTGACGC
>WNGJ01011560.1_pt1 | contig 12019 bp, 6 predicted proteins | sample 5400611 | NCBI WGS metagenome assembly WNGJ01 (sample SAMN13153375, study PRJNA577476) | soil metagenome | isolation source: 40 cm soil or saprolite under Garry oak tree replicate 1 | place: USA:California | collected 2016-06-15 | reverse complement strand
TTCCCCATCTCCTATGGAACGTCTCACAGTCCATATCGATACTTCGTTCCATCTTCGCCAAATCGGCAGGGACGACGCAGAGGAGTTGACCGAGTTAATCGACCGAAACCGGTCCTATCTGCGCGAGTGGCTTCCCTGGCTGGACAACAGCACCAGCATCTTGGATACGCTGCGCTTTATCGGGCGGTGCGTCGAGCAGGCTGAAGATGCAAATGGACTGACGTTTGGAATCGTCTGCGACGGACGACTCGCCGGTATCATCGGAGAGCACTACCTGGATTCGCTGAATCAAAAAACGGAACTGGGCTACTGGCTCGATGCCCGTCAACAGGGGCGAGGGATCATGACACGCGCAACGGCACGTCTGACCGATTACGCCTTCAGTCATCAGCGCTGCAATCGAGTGCTCCTGCACTGTGCCGCAGGCAACTTGAAGAGCCGGGGCGTCGCGGAACGGCTGGGGTTCTTACAGGAAGGGATACTGCGTGAGGCGGAATGGCTATACGACCATTACGTCGATCTGGTGGTTTACTCGATGCTGCGGCGAGACTGGCCTGCCTTCACCTGGCATCCTTAGCGGCGCCCGCCGCCACGCGTCTTTCATCCGTATACGCAAACCGCGAGCCAAAGCTCGCGCGTACTCAAGCATCCCCCCGCAGCCGCGATCAGGCCAGGTCGTCGACCGGTTCACATTTTGATACGGAGCGCCCGTCAGATCAGACAACAGATCTGGCGGGCGCTCGGTAGTCTGTGCTAGGTTATCTGAGTTCATGGCCCCATCGTCTAGAGGCTAGGACGTGGCCCTCTCAAGGCCAAAACACGGGTTCGATTCCCGTTGGGGCTATTCTCTTTTGGTCCAGCAGAGTCTGAACGCTGATCGCGCTTTTCTTCACTTTTTTGTACGTCGTCGTGTGTTGTGTGTTCAGCAAGCGAGGAGAACTACACCATGAAAATCCGCTTTTCATTCTTCGGCGTTTGTTTGTTCCTTTCTGTCCTGACTGCGTTCGCGCAGACGGATCGCGGCACAATCACAGGTACTGTTTCTGACGCGACTGGTGCGGTGATTCCGGGCGCCGCCATCGAAGCGAAGAACGTCGCTACCGGCACCGTGTATCAAGCGGGTAGTTCAGAAACAGGCAATTACACGCTTGCTCAATTGCCGGCGGGCACCTACGAGCTTTCCGTGGAACTGCAGGGATTTCGAAAGTTTGTCCGGCCAGGCATCATTGTCGAGGTAGCGCGAGTCACTCGCATCGACGCTGCTCTCCAGGTCGGCGCTGCTACAGAGTCGGTCACCGTCCAGGCCGAGAGTCCGCTGCTCAAGACCGAAAGCGGCGAAGTGAGCCACAACATCGGCACGGATCAATTGAACAGCCTGCCGGTAGTGACCTTGCCTGGCGTTGGGGGTCTGGGCAACATTCGAAACCCGCTACAGGCGGTCACGCTGCTGCCGGGAGCCTCATTTGCCAACGACAATACGCTCCGAATTAATGGAATGCCCAACAGTTCGCAATCCATTCGGGTCGAGGGTCAAGATGCGACCAATGGTATGTGGCGGCAGCTAAACCAGATCAATCAAGCGGGTATTGACGCGATCCAGGAGGTAGCCATCCAAACGAGTAACTATGCCGCCGAGTATGGACAGGCTGGAGGCGGGTACTTCAATTACACGATGAAATCGGGTACGAACCAATTCCACGGGGGCGCGTACGAATACTTTGTGAACGAGTTTCTGAATGCAGGTACACCGTTCACAGACAGAGCCACAATCACGAACGACCCCTCCAAGGCCGGGCAGCACATACGGGACACCCAGCGCAAAAGCGACTACGGGTTTACGGTGGGCGGGCCCATCCTGCTTGGAAAACTCTACAACGGCCACGAAAAGACTTTCTTCTTTTTCAGCTTTGAGCAATACCGTGAATCGCAATTCACCACTTCAGGGGTCGCAACCGTTCCGACCCTGGCGTACCGCCGTGGAGACTTCGGCGCAGCGCTCCTTCCGCAACTGACCATCGGTGGCCAGCCGGCGGTCGACCCGCTGGGCCGTCCGGTTTTTCAAAATCAGATTTACGATCCGAGAACCACAAGACTAGCGCCGGATGGCTCGCGCATTCGCGATCCATTTCCAAACAATGTTGTTCCCCCGGGGCTGCTGGATCCCGTGGCGTTAAAGGTCCAGGCACTCATTCCCCTTCCGACGAATAACGATTTGCTAAATAACTACAGCATCCCGGGCTATACGAATTTCAGACATACCACCATTCCATCCTTCAAGATCGATCACAACATCGGTGCCAAGAAGCATCTATCCTGGTACTTTTCGCAAACACACACCGTGTCGCCTTCCGCCAATGGATTCACGCAAGCGTTTACGGCCCTTCTCCCGCAGGATGATGTTGCGTATACCACCCGCGTCAACTACGACCAGACTGTTACGCCGAGCCTGTTGTTCCATTTGGGAGCTGGGCTTCTGCACACCAATCATCCGCAAATTCCCAACAGCTTTGACCAAAGCACACTCGGTTGGGCAAAGAACTTCTATATAAATCAATTCCCTAATTTCGGCGGCCTGCAGAATTTTGCAGTGGGCGGAACTTCAGTCCTTCTGGGTCCGGGTTTCGGCGTCGAGTACCTGAAGGATATCAAGCCGACCGGCAATGCCAGCGTCACCCTGGTGCGGGGCAACCATACGTACAAAGCGGGCGGCGAATTGATCTTTGAGGGTTTTCCGCAACTGAATTACAGCCGTGCAAACGGCATTTTCGGTTTCAACGCCCAACAGAGTGGGCTTCCGTGGGAGGACGGCCGGGGTTTGAACGGCCCAACCGGATTCCCTTACGCGAGTTTCTTGATGGGCAGCCCGAACAGTCTCACGATTTCGGCAGTCACGAATTCGCGTCTGGGCAACCATTCGATGGCGGCCTACGTTCAGGACAGTTGGAAGGCGACGCGCCGGCTGACGCTCGATTACGGTCTCCGTTACGACTTCGTCACTTTGCTCCGGGAGCAGTACGGCCGCATGCAGAGTGCTGCATTCAACTTGCCGAATCCCGCCGCAGGCGGTCGACTCGGCACCGTGATCTACGAAGCCACCTGCAAATGCCAGTTCAACAATAATTATCCGTGGGCGCTCGGACCTCGCCTTGGAGTTGCCTATCAGATCAACTCCAAGACCGTGCTCCGCGCCGGCTCAGGCATTATTTATGGATCGGCCCCCAACAACGCCTTCCTTTCCTATAGCGTTCCGGACTTCTACAACTTCGGCGCTCCAGGATACGGGTTGGCGGCGAGCTCTCTATCCGACGGCAACCCGTATGCTCCCGGCAACCGGTTTGGCAATCCCCCGATTTCTTGGCCGGACTTTAGCCCTCACTATCCGTCGGAAATCGCTCCTGGGATAAGGCCGCCTCAATCGCCGTTTATTTATATCGACCGGAATGCGGGCCGGCCACCGCGGCAGATTCATTGGAGCTTTGGCTTGCAGCGTGAAATCACGCCCAACTTAATGGTGGAAGCTGCCTATGTCGGGAACCGAGGGGTCTGGTGGACTGCCCCGCTGTTGTCAACCGAGGCCTACAATTCGTTAACGCCGGAAAGTCTGAAGTCGACGTGGGGCCTCGATATCACGAACGCGGGCGACCGGAGTCTTCTGACGCTTCCTATTAGCTCGCCTCAGGTGATTGCCCGGTTTCCCAGTTTGGCGAATCCGAACAGCGTGTATCCCGGATTTCCGGCGAATCAGCCATTGATTCAAGCACTGCGGCCACACCCGCAGTGGAACGGGGTGCCTCCATTTCTGGGTCCGCCATTGGGCAATACCTGGTACGATTCGCTGCAGGCGAAAGTGGTCCAGCGGCTCTTCCATGGGTTGACGCTGCAAGGCACCTACACGTGGCAGAAGGAGCTCGCGTTAGGTTTGAACGCAGACACGTCGTACGTCACACCGTCGCCCTCTCTTGTGAACGACGTATTTAACCGGGCTCTGAACAAGCAAATTTCCGGTTTCAGCAGACCCCAAATGCTGGTTATCGCGTTTAACTACACGACACCTGGACTGTCAGGATTCAAGGCATTATCGTGGGCAGTGCGTGACTGGACGGTCGGGGCACACCTCCGCTACCAGAGCGGCGAGCTTATTCGCGTACCCGCATCGAATAATAACCTGTTGACTCAGTTGGGACGTGGGCCGGCAAACAATCCTGCCTTGTGGGGAGGAGGAACCACCTTCCAGAACAGGGTTCCCGGCGTGCCCCTCTTGTTGAAAGATCCGAACTGCCACTGCATTGACCCGACCAAGAACCTCGTGTTGAATCCGGCAGCCTGGACCGATGCGCCCCCGGGACAATTCGGGACTTCCGCGCCTTACTACAACGACTATCGCTGGCAGCGCAGGCCCGCAGAATCTTTCAGCCTGGGCCGGGACTTCGTCGTGGACCGCGAGCGGAAGATCAAGCTGCAAGTCCGCGCGGAATTCCAGAACATATTCAATCGCCTGTTCCTGGCGAGCCCAATTCCAATAAGCAGTGGTGCGTTTTTTGTGCCGCTCACCGGCACGAACCCTGCTGCACCTACAACCTACGACAGACTCGGACGGCTGACGTCCGGCTACGGATACGTCAATTGGGTCAACGGCGGAAATACTCTAGGCGCCCCGATCGGCAGTGGTGCACAGCCGCGATCCGGCCAGATCGTGGCGCGATTCACCTTCTGATTCTTATTTGGTCACTCGGGGACAGACACCGAATTCTTGAAAGTACAGAATTCGGTGTCTGTCCCCGAGTGACCTGTCCTCATTTAAGTCTCGGCCATGGATTACTGTTCGGCCTCGATCACTCACAAGGTATTCGTCGAGCGGGTAGTGGGGCCTTTTGAATTGGTGGAGCGGAATTACCGCAGGGCAAATGTAAACAGCCCATTCCCCGCGGCGACGGACACGAATTGTTTTCCATTCACGGCATATGTAATCGGGCCGTTGGCTACCTGTCCGCCGAGCATCGCCTTCCATAGCAGCTTTCCGTCACGCCCATCGAGAGCAAAGAAGTAGCCTTCGCGGCCTCCGGCGAATACGAGATTGGTCGCGGTCGTCAGGACACCGCTGTCGGTGACCTGAGACATTTTGTACATCCACTTAATATCACCCGTGTGCGGATCAACCGCTTTGATTGCACCAAAATATCCTTCGTCTTCGGTCCGCGCGTAGGTATTTAAGGGCGTGAGGCCGACCGGTATTGTTGGGCGTCCGCCGCCGAATACGGTTCCGGGCTTGAACTCCTGTTCGGTCTTCGTGAACACTGAAGACGTTTCTTCCCAGGTTGGAATGTAGAAGAGGCCGGTGCGCGGGTTAAATGCCGGGTTGTACCAGTTTGTGCCGCCTTGGTTGCCGGGATAGACAAGCACTCCCGATGTTGAGGTCTGCACGGCGCGAATAGGCTTACCCTTCGCATCGAATCCATTCATCCAGGTCACCTTAACGAACGGCTTACCGAGCAAGAACTCACCGGTTGCGCGATCGAGCACATAGAACACACCGTTTCGATTTGCCCACATCATGACCTTGCGCGGGCGGCCCTGCCATTCGATATCGGCCAGGACGGGAACTTGCGTGGAGTCGTAATCAAATTCATCGTGAGGCGAAAATTGATAATGCCATCTGAGCTTTCCCGTGTCCGCGTCGAGCGCGACGACGGAGCATGTATAGAGGTTGTCGCCCGGACGAGGATCGCCGTTCCAATCGGGACCCGCGTTGCCGGTTCCCCAGTACGTCAGGTTCAGTTCCGGATCGTAGCTGCCCGGCGTCCAGATCGAGCCGCCACCGTGAATCCAGGAATCTCCTTCCCAGGTTTCGTGTCCGGGCTCCCCGGGTTCGGGAATGACGTGGAATCGCCATTTCTCGTTGCCCGTCTTCGCGTCGAACGCAGCGACATAGCCGCGAATTCCGTACTCACCGCCCGCCGGGCCGAGGATCACTTTGTCCTTAACCACGAGCGGCATGAGTGTAAACGAGTAGTCGATGGGGGTACCCGTGGCCGGCGACTCCACTTTGTTGTTCCAGATTTCCCGGCCGGTCTTGGCATCGATTGCGATCAAGTGGGCGTCGATCGTCGCCAGATAGAGTTTGTCGCCTTGCATCGCGACGCCTTTACTGTTGCGTCCGCAACACGTTCGGGCTTCGCCCGGATTGTACGTGTACGTCCAGAAGATTCGTCCCGTGGCAGCATCCAGCGCGACGACTTCATAGTTCGGCATCGGCGGCTTCACCACGTACATGATTCCATCGACGACCAGAGGTGTCGCCTCAAATTTCGTGGTCCCGTCCATTGCGCGGACTTGCAGCACCCACTGCAGCTCGAGGTTTTTAACATTATCCGTCGTGATCTGACTAAGCAGACTGTAGCGTTGGTTGAAAAGGGTTCCGCCGTACGTCAGCCAATTCTGTGGCTCTCTGTTCGCATTGAGGATTCGCTCGAAGGGGACTTGCTGGCCGTAGATGGCCCCGGCAATCAGTAACAAGAAGAATGCTAGTCGCAGTTTCATTGCTTCACCTGACCTTTTTTGATGGCTGCGCCCTATCGGGCTTGCATTCGCTCCGCTCATCTTCTTGATGGCTGCGCCCTCTCTTGAGGCTGCGCGCTATCGCGCTTGCGCTTCGCGTCGGGCTTGCATTCGCTCCGCTCATTTCAAGGACACCAGGTAGGCCAGCAGGTCTGACAATTCCTGGGGAGTCAGCTTGTCACGATAAGAAGGCATGGGCGATTTCAACAGAGCGAAGTCTCGAACATCAGACCTTTGCAACGTCATCAGCCGCTCCTTGGAATCAAAAAGCTGAATGGTGAATGTATCAAGATTGAGAAGTCTTCCGGTGATCGTTGTGCCGTCTTTGAGCACCGCGCGGTATGTCCGGTTCGCAGGAGCAACCTCGGAATCCGGATCGAGCAATGAATGCAGCAGTTGCTGAACGATGGCCGCCGGTGTTGGCGCTGGAGGCGGAGGTCCAAAGAAGACGGCAGCAGGCCGTGGGGCACCAATGGACGTCAGATCAGGTCCCACGCGGGAACCATTCTCACCGACACGATGGCAACTGAGGCACTGACCATTGCCTTCAAGAATCGCCTTTCCGCGTGATGTATCGCCCAGTGCAGGCATATCGCCGGAAGCCGTTGTAGTTCCCGCTACCGATCGAAGATAAGCGACAACCATGGCCGCCTGCTGCTCCGTGAAATTGAAACTCTGCATCGCCGTGCCGGGTATGCCATTCCGGATGATGCGCGCAGCCTCGTCATCGGTTGAAGCGCGGCGGAATTTTCCCGACATCAATGCCACGCCCGGAACCTGGTCACCAGCCGACCCGTGGCAGCTCGCACAGTTGGATTGGAACAATCGTCCGCCCTCGGCAGTCTCGTCGGGCGTGAACGTATGCTGTCGGAGAAGGAGCGCTAGCGTAAAAATTGCAGTTAGAAACATAGTCCTCTAAATGTTCCCCTCCTCGCAGAGGAGGCGGGATAGTGGATCGGGATCAGCGTTTCCACATCCACCCTGAGAATACGAGGTAGTTTACGGAAACAGGCTTGAGAATGCAAAACCCGTTCTTCGAATAAGGTGCGTTGATCCACTTCGATTTAGAATGTGGCGGTGCGCGGATCCCGATCCTGGGGCTATTTCACCCGCACAGCCAAACTGTTCGAGTATGCCGACAGGTTGGTCGCATTGAAGGCCTGAACGCGATAGGTATAGGCGCCGCGGGCGACAACATCCGTGAAGATTTTCACGTTGGCCGCGACGCTACCGACGGGCGCGAAGTTGGTGGAACCGGAAGCTGCCCGCTCGATGTAGAAGCCCGTTTCGTTGCTGGAATTGTCGCTCCACTTGAGCGTCGCCGAGGCCTTGCCGCCCGAACCGGTTAGGTTCGACGGGGCGTTAATGACGGTGGGATCGGGGCTCACTGCGATTGCCACCTGCGACGTGCCCGTGGCGCCTCGGTCGTCCGTCACCGTCAGGATCGCTGTATAGTTGCCCGCAGTCGAATACACGTGCGAGGGCGAAGCGCTTGTACTCGCCGTGGAACCGTCTCCAAAATCCCACCTGTAGGAAACGATGGAACCGTCCGAGTCGTTCGATCCAGCCGAGCTGAGGTTGACCGTGAGCGGCGCGATGCCGGAAATTGGATTGGCCGCGGCCACTGCCGTGGGTGGCGTGTTGGGCGTGCCCAGCGGCAGCACCAGCAGCGTGATGCTTTGCGCGGGCGCGGTGAACCCGGCCGTCGGGCCGCTGAAGTTCAGATCCGCCAGCCTCGTGATCGTATTGGCCGAGGTCAACTGATACACCTGCGCTGTGCCGGCGTTGCCGAAGTTGCTTAATGTGATGTTGACCGGCGTGCTGCCGGAAAGATACTTGCTGATAACCATGACCGTCAGCGCGCTGTCCGACGTGCGTTGCGCGGCGAACACAGCGACGTTATCCGGATTGGGGCCCCCGCTAGCCGAAACGCTGGTATCGCCAAACTTCGACTGATTCCCATCGTAGTTTCGATACATCTTGATGGCTTTATAGGTCGGCGTGGCGCTATCGGGCGTCGTCCAGCGGGCGGCCACATCCAGACCTTCGCGCCCGAAGATGCCCAGGATGTCGGCCTGCGTGGTGGCGCCGTTGATGTGGCCTTCGGCGCCCCAGTTGTATTCGGTGATTCCGACAGGTGTGCCCGCATCATAGTAGGTGTTCACCCAATTGCGCAGGCGCGGGATCAGCATCACTGTGTCGTTGATCCAGGTGGGGTCGACATACCCGGGATCCCACAACGACCGCGTGGATTTGTTGCGCAAGAGCTGCATGGAAGTGCTGGTGTCGTTGCTGAATTCACCGCCCTGCGGGTAATAGTGCACGGTAAAGATGTCCAGCAGGTGGCGTCCGTCGGCCTTTAATTGGCCGAGCAGCCAGGGCAGGTAATTCGCCCCGCCGTGGTTGGCCCGGTCGGGCAGGAAGCTCCAGCCGTGCTGGCTGCCATACTGCTGGTCGTAGCCGCTATAAAAATAGCCGCTCCAGCCCCACTCCTCGGGACCAGCAATGCTGGCGTTCGGATCTGCGGCGCGGATCCGAACGGCGTAGTCCGTGATGCGGGACAGAACCTCGTCCATGGTCGCGCCCACCGGGTGCACGTCACGATGCGTGGAGTGCCAGATGCTCGGCTCGTTATCGAGAACGTAGTAGCGCGGCCCGGCGCTGTTAGCCGGACCCCAACGGTTGACGATGGCCTGCACCCACTGATCGTTGGGATCATTGTTCAGCACCGGCTGGTTGGTCGATTTCAGAATGCCATTGCCCGCATCGGGAAACCACTGAGCGTCATTCCCGGTCTGCGCTCCATACTTGGCCTGCGAAAAACCCGCGAGCTTGCTGCGGTTCAAGCCCAGCCTGGCCACCCAGTCGAGCATGGGAATCGTGATCATGGCCCGCGCCTCCGCAGCTTGTGTGACGGAAATGAACGTATCACCGCGTTCGCCCGGAACGTTGCTGCTGTCTCCAATGCTTTCGAAATACCAGTCCTGGCCGCGGTTGTCGGCGTTCAACTGCCAGTTGTAGCGGCTGGTGTTGTTCCCGCCGTAGCGGTTGAGCGGGATGTTAAGGTCCGAAAGCTGCGCTGTGGTGCCGTAAGCGATGCCATAGACTCTGGGGTCAATGGGATGACGGTTGATGTTGGCGTCCACAGTGACATTGGCCGCCGGGTTCTGGGCTAAGGCGGCCGCGCAGAAAAAAAGTAAGAAGATCGACGCTTTGAACGAAGAATGGCAATTCACAGTGGGACGATTGTGGGGGATGTAGTGCCGCGAAACAACGTCCGAAGGTATGATTTGTATGGCGTACAAAAGTATTAGTGGTCGGTGCTCACCTCACTTTAAGGACGGCCTCATCGCGGTCGTGTAATAATTTCAAGTTTTAGTTTGGATATTTTCTTTTATAGCTGCCAATTACACGAATTACGCGAAAGGCTCAGGCCCATTTGCGTAATTCGCGCAATTGGCGGCTCAGTATCTTGTGTCCGCTTGACATACCGTACAAATGTTCGGTATAACGGGATGGATCTCGGCCTATTTTTTATGCAATCGGTTGTCCTTCGCGCCCGGTTGGAATCTGCACTCGGTGAGCGGATTCCGTCGCCTTTTACCGACCTCGATACACGTATCCCCGAAATCGTTCCCACGGGCATTGTTCCCGTGGATGCTCTCACTGGTGGCCTTCCCCGCGGCGCGATCACGGAGATTTTTGGCCCGCCGTCTTCCGGACGAACTAGGGCGATGCTTTCTATTCTTGCTGAAGCGACGGCACGCGATGAGGTTTGCGCCCTGGTGGATGGAAACGACGCGTTTGATCCGGCATCCGGAATAGCGGCCGACCTCGATTTAAAGCGGCTGCTGTGGGTGCGTTGCCACAAACTCGAACAAGCCCTGAAAACTACCGATCTATTGCTTCAGGGCGGCGGCTTCGGGCGCGTGGTGATGGATCTGACCGATCTCTCGTTGTCGTATTTGCGGTCCGTCCCACTGGCATCCTGGTTCCGCTTTCAACGCGCGATCGAAAAAACTCCTACCGTTCTGGTCGTGATGACTCCCGAAAGCATGGTGAAGTCCGCCGCAGCTCTGGTTCTGCGGCTGGAGATGCGTGGAACAGATTGGTCGACTCTTTTAAACGCTATGGATGTGAATGTCGAGATCCTTCGTTCCCGGCGAACACGTCCTTCAATTTCGAAATTCGAATTTCGAATTTCGAAATGAGTGTTTTATGTTTGCCTGCATTCACGTTCCCAATTTTTCAGGTGAATCTCACGCCGCATTGTCCGATTGCGCCAGCGCATTCTCGCCACGCGTGGAAAACACAGCGCCAGGTACGGTTGTTTTTGATCTGGAAGGACTGGAGCGGTTGTTCGGATCGTATTCGGAAATTGCGGAAAAAGTTGCCGCACACGTGCGCGCCGCCGGCATACAGGCCCATGTCGCTGTTGCATCGAATCCGGATGCGGCGATCTCGGCGGCCCGTGGCTTTGCGGGCGTTACTGTAGTTGGCCGCGGCACTGAAGCGAAGCGGCTTCAAGATCTTCCGCTCGATGTTCTGGCGCCTTCGCCGGAGATTCTGGAAACGTTGGATCGTTGGGGAATTCGCACGATTGGTGCGTTTCGAAATCTTCCCGCTGTGCAGGTTTCCGAGCGACTTGGGCAAGAAGGCGTCCGCCTGCATAAGCTCGCTCGGGGAGCGGGTTCGCGGCCACTGGTTCCACATCAGGAAGTGCTCCGATTTATGGAGGTCATGGAGCTGGAATATGAGCTCATTTACGTTCGCGTCCTGCGCCTGCCCGTTCCCGTACGCAATCCTAAGCTGCTGACGAAACTTTTAATCTTCGATCTGGAGGCGCATCCACCTGGCGCCCCCATCCAACAAGTAAAAGTTGAAGCCATTCCCACCAAGCCCCGTGTCGCGCAAAACGGCCTGTTTGTGCCACTCTCGCCCGAGCCGGAAAAATTGGAGCTCACTCTGGCCCGGATTGCCGCAGTGGTGGGTGAAGAGAAAGTGGGATCGCCGGAGGTTTTGGACACGTATCGGCCGGACGCGTTTCGGGTGAAGAAGTTTGGGCTCGCGCGAAACGAACGTGGGCTAAAGCCCGCGACTACATGCATGCCCACACGTTATGACCAAAATGTAGTCGCGGGCTTTAGCCCGCGTTCGTTTGCTTTTCGCCTCTTCCGCCCTCCTCTCGAAGCCACCGTTCAACTCCGAAACAACATCCCCTCCTGGATTGCCTTCCATGGCGTTCACGGGCCCATTGAAAAACTCAGCGGCCCTTGGCGGAGTTCCGGCGACTGGTGGCGCCCCAACAATTGGGATCGGGAAGAATGGGACATTGAAGTTCATAATTTGAATGTCGGTCCCCCTACATCTACCCTCTATCGCATCTACTATGACGTCCATACCGATCGCTGGTTCGCGGAAGGAGTTTACGATTGAGCTCGGTCTATATTGAACTCCATGCCAG
>WNGJ01006956.1_pt1 | contig 12019 bp, 10 predicted proteins | sample 5400611 | NCBI WGS metagenome assembly WNGJ01 (sample SAMN13153375, study PRJNA577476) | soil metagenome | isolation source: 40 cm soil or saprolite under Garry oak tree replicate 1 | place: USA:California | collected 2016-06-15 | reverse complement strand
TCGGCGAACAGGCGGGCGGCGGTGGCGCCGGCGTTGCCAAAACCTTGAATGGCCACGGTCGCACCGCGCAACGGGATCTTTTTGATCTTGCACGCTTCTTCCACGACATAGAGCAGGCCGCGCGCGGTTGCCTCGCCGCGTCCCTCGGAACCTCCTATGGAAACGGGCTTGCCAGTGACCACGCCATGCGCAGCGTGGCCGATGGTCATGGCGTAGGTGTCCATAATCCAGGCCATGGTCTGCGCATCGGTGTACACGTCGGGGGCGGGAATGTCCTGCGCGGGCCCGATGAGCGGGAGAATCTCGCTCGCGAAACGGCGCGTCATGCGCTCGAGCTCGCTCTTGGACATGCGCTTCGGGTCGCAGATCACCCCGCCTTTGGCGCCGCCAAAGGGAACGTTCACCGTGGCGGTCTTCCAGGTCATCCAAATGGCCAGCGCTTTGACTTCGTCAAGGGTGACATTGGGATGGTAGCGAATGCCGCCCTTTCCCGGGCCGCGAGAGATGTTGTGCTGCACGCGGTACCCGGTGAAGACTTTCACCTGGCCGTTGTCCATCTTGGTGGGGAGAGAAACTTCCAGAATGCGCTTGGGGGTGCGCAGGATCTGGCGCAAGCCAAGATCGAGCTTCAGAAACTCCGCGGCCATATCGAATTGAATTTGCGCGATGCGAAAGGGGTTCAGGTCTTCGCGCGGAGCAATGCGCGGCACGATCGGCGGAGCGCTTATCTTTGTCGGGGTTGCCGTGGCCATCGGCGTGGGTCCTTTCGTCTTGAGTTATTCGCTACTGCGTTCCTACCTGGCCCAGATCCGGATCCTTCTTTCCATCCGTTAAGGAAATCTTTCTAGCCGTTTGCAGCAAACTTTTTGGAACCAACAACATACGCATCGCGGCAAGCGATGGAACAAAAATGTAACAATCGGCCGTCCTCAAGCATGGGAATCGAGAGCGCTTCATCCACGTGCATGCCGCAGACCGGGTCGCGCACCAAGCGGTGCGCGGTTGCTGGAGGCAGCGAGGAGGCGGTTCCCTTCGCGGTCGGCTGCGACGATGAACCGAAAAGACGGCGAAGCAGCTGCACACTCCAGGTGAGCACCAGCAGCCAAAACAGAAACCGAACGATGCGAGCAAGTATGGTCATGGTCAAGACAGTCCTTACACGCTGGAACACGCAAAGTCCCAGTGAAGTGAGTGTATGTAAGGCGAAAAGGGCTAGTCAAACGAAAACGCGTCCTGTCAAGAGGTTGCAGGGCGCCAGTTTACCCCTGGAAGAAGCATGAAAATGCCTCGGCTGCGCTAAGTCTTTATTTCATAGTAACTTAGAGAAGAGCAGGGGCGTTTTGTTGGAATATTGACAGGAGGGCCAAGGGGAGCCTTGGAGTGCCCTCGAAAGACGCTATTTAGGTGGAATGCGGTCTATGCCCATGTATGGCCGGAGAACCTCAGGAATCAGGATCGAGCCGTCGGCCTGCTGAAAATTCTCGACAATTGCAATCCAAGTGCGGCCGACCGCGAGTCCGGAACCGTTGAGCGTATGCACGAAGTCGCTCTTCCCGCCACCTTTTGGCTTGAAGCGAATACCCGCGCGGCGCGCTTGAAAGGCTTCGCAGTTCGAACAGGATGAAATCTCGCGGAACTCGTTGCTCGCAGGGAGCCAAACTTCCAGGTCATAGGTTTTCGCGGAAGCAAAGCCCATGTCGCCGGTCGAAAGGAGAACCCTGCGGTGGTGCAGGCCCAGCTTCTCGAGAATGGCCTCGGCATTCTTGGTCAGGGCCTCGTGTTCCTCGTAGCTCTTTTCCGGGTGCGTGAACTTGAACAGCTCAACTTTCTGAAATTGATGCTGGCGGAGGATGCCGCGCGTGTCCTTGCCGGCGGCTCCCGCTTCGGAGCGGAAACAAGCGGTCCAGGCGGTGACGTTAATGGGCAGCTTTTCTTCCGGAATGGTCTCGTCCCGGTAGAGATTGTGGAGTTCGACCTCGGCCGTGGGAGTAAGCCACAAGTCCGTGCCTTCCAATCGAAAAAGATCGGCGGCAAATTTGGGCAACTGGGCGGCCCCGGTGAGCGAGGCGCTATTCACCAGGAAAGGCGGAAGGATTTCCGTGTAACCGTGCTCGCGAGTATGCACGTCGAGGAAGAAGTTCGCGAGGGCGCGTTCGAGCCGGGCGCCCCAGCCTTTATAAACAGCAAACCTGGCCCCGGTGATTTTCGCGGCGGCTTCGAGATCCAGAATTCCCGCGCGTTCGCCCACCTCCCAATGCGGCTTTGGCTCGAAATCAAACTTCGGGGGCGCGCCCCAGCAGCGCACTTCCTTGTTGTCGGCAGCGCCGGTGCTCAGGGGAACGGAAGGATGCGGCAGGTTGGGAATGGTGAGCAGCAGGTCGCGCTGCTTGCGATCGAGTTCATCAATACGCGCGTCGAGCTCCTTAATCTGGTCGGAAGCCTGCTTCATTTCCGCGATAAGGGCATCGGCGCTCTTTTTTTCCTTTTTTAAGCGGGCAATTTCCTCGCTGGCTTTATTGCGCTGCGCCTTGCGCCGCTCATTCGCGGTGATGAGTTCGCGCCGCTCCTTGTCCAGTGCGCGGAAGCCATCCAAGTCGAGGGTCATCGACCGCTTCTTGGCCATGTCGGCGAAGACGTCGAGGTGCTCACGGAAATAGCTGAGGTCATGCATAGAGATGAAAGAATACCGTAATCGGCGCGAGGCTTGTAGCGGGGCCAAAACCCGAGTTTGTCGTCGGAAACGATTTACGACCGGCGCGCCACTTCGCTCATCAGCGCGAGCAGGTTGCCTTCGCTGTCGCGGAAGAAGGTCATCCAGAGATCGTAACCGGGCATCTCGGCTATCACGTGCGGCTGGTCTTCGAATTTGGCTCCGGCATTCTTAAGGCGCTGGTGCGCGGCGCGAATATCGCCGACCTGGAAATAAAGAACGGAGCTCGGATGGTCGAATTCCGGCTTTTCCGGCTTGTCCAGCATCAGCCGGACGCCGCCGCAATCAAAAAAGGACAGTTGGCCGGCGCGGAACAAGTGCGGCAATCCCAGCACATCCCGATAGAAGGCCGTGGCGCGATCCACGTCGTGAGCGTTGATGGCAATCTGCCCGATGCGGGCGAGCGCCGTTTTTTCCCGTGAGTTCATAGCAACCGCCCTCCGGGAACGCAAGCGATAGCGAATGACTCAAGACGCGAGATCTCGGGCGCCGTGGCCGAAAACGGCTAGGAAGAGCGCGCTACCTCGCTCATCAACTGCATGATGTTTCCTTCCGAGTCGCGGAAGCCGACCATCCACAGGTCGTAGGTCGGCATGCGAGCGATAAGCCGCGGCGGCGCCTCGATCTTCACGCCCATGTTGACAAGATGCTGGTGCGCGGCGCGCACCTCCGGGACGCGGAAGTAGAGAATGGAGCTCGGATGATCCAACTCCGGTGCGCTCGCGGGACCGAGCATCAGGCGGACGCCGCCGCAGTCGAAGAAAGCCATGTGGCCTGCGGTAGACAGCAGCGGCAGGCCCAGCACGTCGCGGTAGAATGCCGTCGCGCGGGGCAAGTCGTGAGCAATGATGGAAATCTGGCCGATGCCGTCGATGCCTAGCGAATTGGCCCTTCCGGCATTGGCTGCCGTTGCGTTCATGGGGATTGAGCTCCGCGGATGATTTAGTTAGCATAGCTAACTATATTCGATGACGGTTGTCAAGCCCAAAAGTGAGGGCCGCAGCGAGCTTCTCGAAACGGCGGACCAGCTGCACTCGGCGGCGATCCACCTTTTGCGGCGGCTGCGGGTGCGCGACCGCGAGAGCGGGATCGGGCCGGCGCAGCTTTCCGCCCTGTCGGTACTGGTGTTCGGCGGGCCGAGGTCGCTTGGAGAGCTTGCCGATGCGGAGCAGGTTCGCCCCCCGACCATGAGCCGCATCGTTTCCGGCTTGGAACGTACGGGCTTGGTCAGACGCGAGTCGACCGAGGACAGACGGCGCGTGCGGCTGCTGGCCACGCCGAAGGGCACCAAGATCCTTTGGGAAGGACGCAAGCGGCGCGTCGAGTCTTTGGCCAATGCGCTGGCGTTGCTCGGCGAAACGCAGAGAGGGCGGCTCGGTGAGCTGGCCAAATTGCTCAGCGAGATTGTTAGCAAAATCTAGAAATGCCCTAAACAAAATTGAAGTACTTCAGTACCGGCGCAGGGTACTTCGGCTGACAAGAAAAGTACCGGAAAAATGGGCCGGGCGGCCTATCGACGGCAGATCCGGTTACAGGGAAACTGAGAAACGTAATCGGAAGTGGTTTGGTCCACTGGAGTTAGAGTTATCTCCTGGGTGCCGGTCTGCCGCTCGCGAGCGCGGCAGGCAGGTAGGAAGGGCCGAGCCCCTTTTGGATTATTGTTACCCTCCATCCCCCACGCCCGAGCGGCCGGTGCCCCCACCGGCCGCTCACTTTTTTAGCTTGCCCATTTTTTGGTGGTAAGTAGTTCATTAAGCGGAAAATGCAAGGTGAGCCTAAGGCAGGCAAAAACGAAAAAGGGGGCCGGTGCAAGCCCCCTTCTTCATAATTGACGCCCCTGAACCGGTAACCGAGTCGAGGATCGGTTCCGGCCACCCCGGGAAGCCAATCTTTGTAAGTTGAGAATGAAGGAGCAAGTCAGTGGCCAGGGGTTTTGGGTTTGCCCCGACCTTGCTAAGGTTACTGAAAGCACAGAGGTTAGACAAGAAAAGTGACGGCCGAACATTGGTTTTGCCTCGCCGAAGCCTACAAAATCCCACAGGAATCTGCCCGGGTTTCTACATTCTTTGGGAGCCGGGCGGAGGTAAGGACGCGAAACGCCGTTCGGCTCCCTCTGGACGGTTTGGGCACGGATGGCAGCTTATGGGATAAATTGAGATAAAGGCTGCTGCACGGCGGGACCGAGTACCGGAAACCGGAGATCCCCGCATAGATTCCAATCCTTCAGTGAACAGCCATCGACGTCATTGTCATCAAATCTTGCCGTAGCTAGCCGAAGTAAACGCAGCAAAGTTCTGACCACACAAATGGCTCCCAGCATCCGCAGATAATGCGGTACGCGGATCAACCGGACATCTCTAAGAGCGGCTCTGTCAGGTCTTTTTTGAGCGCAGTTCACTCCAAGGAAGAGGTTTTGTCCGCTTTCGTTGGATCGGCTGTGCCTACCAAGGGCAATATCTGCGAACGATGCAAGGTCTTGAATCATTTGCCACCGGCCGATGCTAGACTCCCGAGCAAGAAGATCCGTAGTGGGCAAGCAGGTGAAATTACGCCAAGTAGTAGTTTTCCACATCGGAGTCGATGGGCGAGTGGACTAACACGGATCGCCGCCTTGGGACGTGGGGTGCCAGGAGCTGGGTGGTAATTGTCGGTGTGTAGATCATTTTCGGCCTGATTGGAGTTGCCACTCGGCTGCCGAGCCAGCCGAGCAACTGTCCACTTGCAATTGCTGCTCTCGATCGGGGATTCTCTGTCGAATTGTTCCAGGATGAGCTGCGAGCTCTTGTTGGCCGGGCCCTCCACGACGAAAACTAGGGTGTGGCCTTGCCGCTCGGAACTTCCAAGTAGCCCACGATGCGGTCCCGCAGGACTCTCGTGGCGACCAGCTCAAGCGGCGCGGAATTCCGCGACGCCACGAAGACAACGACTTCGTCAACGGTTCGGTCCTTAAGTTCAACGCACTTGTCTTCCAGATATACGCAAACGGTGTAGCGCTGATTCCTCGGATCCGAGGCCTTAAGCATTATGGACACAGGCCCGACAGACTGGCGAGCCGAACCCCGGTGCAAATCAAAAAACACCGCGCTGCGACGGGTTTGCGCGAGCAGCGTAGTAAGTTGCTCGCGCGTTTGGTCAATCTCCCCTTGTTGCGAACCAACTATACCAGTCACATCGGCAAGGCGATCAGTAGTGGCTTGCCACGCCTCACTGTCGGCGCGTGCGTCGTCACGCGCAGATGGAGGCCCTGAGGTCGGCCGCAGCGGGGGATTGGCTTGACTTGGCATGATGGACGGTGCCTGAAGTTTCACTCCCGTAGGAGGCGCGACACTGTATATGGTTTTCTTTGGCGACGATTTTTCGGCGGGAACGTTCGGTGCAGCATTAGTGGCGGGATCCGATTCTTGAGTCGAAGCTTTGTGGCGGCGCTCCAGCTGGTCGAGCCGCCTTTCGAGCTTGGCTACGTGTTGTTGAATCGCTTCTAAATTCTGTGAGTCCGAGGTCGCAGCAACACCCTGTTTGAACTCCGAAAGAACTTTGTACCCGAGGAGGCCCGCCGCCAGCAGCGCAACCAGCAGAATGACTGATCCAAGCGCGCGATTTTGTGACCTTGGAGCACCTTCTGTTGCCGGTAGAAAAGCTTTGCGGTCGAAATCAACGCCTGGCATTAGACCTCCCTTGAAATTCCATGAAGCGATGTGCTGTCAATGCATCGTCGCATGCGTCGGGTAACGTGCGGAGAGCGGCAGCGTCACCGTGCGAGTTTCATCGGGCAGTAAATCCACCCAACGCTCGGCATATTCCATCCGCTGACCGCGCAGCTCCGTCCGATACTCGCCCGGCGCCACCATGAGAAGCAAGGGCGTGGTTCCGACGACCATTCCGTTGACCCAGAGCTGTGCTGCCGATGGAGTCGAGCGAATCAACAGTTTGGCGGGATGCTTCCCCGCGTTTTGCTCCAAAGTCCGTCGGTTGGCAAATTCAGGGCGCGGAACGGTGGCGACTAGGAGGTGTGGAGACTTGTTCTTATCTTCCGCAGTCTGTTCCGCAGCTACTACAGCTGATTTCAGACTACTGGCGGTCGTGGCGGAGACGGAGTCGGCCCCAGCGGCCGCCTTTGCCACCTGTTGTCCATAGGCCGGATTAGCAATCAAAAAAAACCAGAGGCAGGAAGGCAAAAATGCCTGCGTCAAGGGCGCCGGCAACAGCTTGATGGCATCAGGTTTGGCCATGGAGCGGCTCGTGCGAAACAAGGTTAATGCAGGAGCGGTACCAAAATTCCACGCACCCTGGATCACCAACGTCGAGTAAGTTCCGACCTGACAGCATTTTGCAGGCAGCTCACATTTTCGACCATCGTGCTTCGAGACCGACCGCTTCAAGAGTGACCAAAATCTCTCAGGTCGACCGCTCCAGCGTACACAAATGGTGACTTGATTCTGTTGAGAATCGCCGCTTAGCCGGGCACCACGCCGATTTTCCCCGCCCGACTCGTTGGTATCGCGCGTGCTCCCGACGTAGAGGTCCGCGAAGCGTCTGCAATCAGGACAACGAACCCGTCACGCAAAGGCAGAGCACATAGGTGGGCAATCGGATCTCTCGTGACCATTCAGAACAATAGGCCATTTGCTGCCAGAACCTTGTTACACTCGGACGAACAGCAATCTCCGCATAAGCATTTGGGTTCCTCGGCCGATGCCCAGGGGAGAGCGCCATTTGTCACGTCCACGCTCCGCCTTTCATCGGGCTCCACGGTACCGAGCGCTTTGCGAACCCCCCCACGTACTGGGGTCGAACTCAGAGTACCGCGCCTGCTGGTTCCCCGCGAACGAGAATTTCACAGTTGTTGGCATTCGCTCGCGGTTTTGTTGAGGCCGAGTCGCTTGCGCCTCTACACTACCCCGGTACAGCTCTTTCAACATACGCCTGGAGCGAACTCCCGTTTTGCCGGCAAGGCGCTTGCGCTCTCCATTGTTCTCCACATTGCTGGATTTCTCTCGCTACCCTATCTGCCCTCAGGGAGTCTTCGGAGAGTGTTGCCTGCGCGGCCGGCATTCTCTGAGCCCGGAAAGATCTACTACCGGCTGACATTGATGGATTTGTCTGAAAAGATCCCCAGAATCGACCCACAGGCTCGAGGACAGCAAGCCGCCAGTCCTTCCCTCGTTGCGCCGTTGTCGCCGCCTGAAAGTACTGAAACACATGCAAAGCTTCCGATCATTTTGCGACCGCCGCATCCGGATAATGCCAAACAGAGCATCTATCAGAGTGTAGCTGCACCGGACCTCCGAATTACCCCGGATCTGAAGCTCCCGAACCTGATCTTGCAGGCTGCCGCAGTGCCTAAGCCACAGTTCCGCTTCAACCCCAATGACTCCAAGCCACTGGAGGTCAAGAAGTCCGTCGTCGCAGAATCGGCGCCAACGCTGACGACAGCCGTCAATTCTTCGGTGATACCGCTTGCAGAACTGCCTGGCGCACAACCGCATTTGCCAGTACCTCCTCCCCCTCCTATGGCGAGCACTCAGAGCCAAGAGGCGCTGTCGACCCCTAACGGGGCGTTGTCAGCCGGCAACGTCGGAAGTGGCCTCGTTACCATTGGTAAAGATCCTGGGCAGGCAACAGCTGCTTTCAGTTTGCCCATCGGGGACCGCTGGTCGGAGATTTCTATTTCGTCGGCCGGGGGAGCATCCGGTGTGGCAGGAGGCAAACCCGGCGGCAACGCGAACGGGCCGAATACGGGAGAAGGCACCGGAGGTGACGCAAGCACCGGGTTGGGCCATTCTGATTCCCGTGGGAGCGGAACCGCAGAAGTGCTCACTATCGGTGGAAACGGCCCAGAAAGCCTAAGTCTTTTGGACCCCATGCTACCGGAAAACATGGTTTTCACGGTGCCCGCTTCTGTGCTGCCACGCAAGAAGGCTTTTGTTGTTTCTGCTGGGCCGATAGGGGGCGGCGGGCTCGATGTTTACGGCGCCTTGCACTGTGGGAAAATCGATACGATCTTCGTACAAATGCAAGGACCAAGTTGGACACTCCAGTTCTGCCAGGCTAAGCGCGAAGCGGCCACAAACGAGTCACGGGGGCGGTCTCTAGCCATCCGGTTGGAGCAGGGCTTGGTGCCCCCGGAAGTGGAGCTCAGATTTGATTTTCGGAGGTTACCTGTGCCCCAAGGGACTGCGCACAAGTTGATACTTTTGAAGGGTTTCATACGGGCGGATGGCGGTGTCGAACAAGTCGAGGTTTTTCGAGGTGTTCAACCTCAAATGGATGAAGCGGCGCGTATCGCATTCAGTCGCTGGAGGTTCAAACCAGCCATGCGCGAAAGTCAGCCCGTTGACGTGGAAATCTTGGTGGGCATTCTCTCCGATATGCCGGTAGTGCGCGTACCTCCCTCAAACTGAGTCTCTTCAAACTGGTGACTCATGCGAGCCGGATCTGGAGCTGGAGGTCGCGGTCAATGCTTCAAGGAATGTTTGTTTCAGGGCCGCCCCGAAGTTTTATAGCGCAGGGAGCGTCAACCTGTGGGTTAATATCGAGCAAGGCGCTTAAAACGGGAATACTCGTGCAACATCCTGCCGCCTTATTTCCCAAACTTTGCACAAGCTCGTCTAGCACCCGAATTTTTTGCAATCGCCTAGGTCATTGCCTGAGAAGTCCTTAGCTATGTTTGGATGTAAGAAATGTAAATTCGCCGAGATTGGCAGGTCGCGTGCACGTTATTGAGCCGATTACCAGGGTTTGGGGTGTTCTGTCTCGTTTCGCGTCTTTAGCTTCTAGTGCTTAAGGGCCCGGCCCTGTCTACAAAGCCGTTTGCCTCAAATCAAGTCGTCCCCGCACGATTCGGGCACGGTCGGAGTGTCCGAAGTAACTGAAGGATTCATGGCTCAGCGGGGCACGCGTTGGAAGAACAGGTATTGCATATTGCATTTCTGACTAAGGACCCCGGCTTGGGAGGTGCGATCGCGCACGCCCTTGGCGAGGGATTCGTCATTCGCTCGTGCGACGGACGGGAATCGGACGGCCTCTCCGAAGTCCGTAACTGGGCCGACGTAGTTCTCTTGGATCTTCGCTCCTTGGATACGCCCGGGCACGAAGAAGTCGCAATGCAATTAATTGGCGAGATGAACGGAGTCGCCTCGCATCCTCCGCTCGTGGTGTTGTGCGACGCAGAGAATCGGACCCTTTTGCTGCGGGCCATCGAACATGGTGCTACGGACAGCATAGCCAATCCGCCGAACATCCTCGAGCTCGGACTGGTGCTACGGCGAGCCCATCGGCTTCATGCCGCGGAACAAGAACTTCACCAGCTGCGTGCTGGGGCATCGCCCGCGGGTAGACTCCACGAACTAATCGGCACATCGCGTCCGATGCAAGAGCTCTTTGCGCTGGCACGGAAAATAGCGCCCTGTGACGTGAATGTGCTGATTACCGGGGAAACTGGGACCGGAAAGGAATTGCTGGCCCGTGCCATCCACCAATTCAGTTTGCGGAGCAAAGGTCCAATGGTGGCATTTTCTTGCGCGAACCTCCCGGAGACGCTCGTCGAAGATGAACTGTTTGGCCACGAAAAGGGAGCATTTACAGGTGCACAGACGTGTCGGCGCGGACGATTGGAAGCGGCGGATCATGGTACTCTATTCCTCGACGAAATCGGAGACCTCGGCGTCGGGTTGCAGCCAAAACTCTTGCGCGTCATTCAGGAACGGAATTTTGAACGGCTGGGCAGTAACAAGAGTATTTGCGTCGATATTCGATTAATTTGTGCGACACACAGAAATCTGACCGAAATGATGAAGGAGGGGAAATTCCGCGAAGATCTGTATTACCGCTTGAATGTCCTACAATTGCAGTTACCGCCGCTTCGAGAACGCCGCGATGATGTGCCGCTGTTGGCCCAGCAGTTTTTGCTGAAGGCCTCGCAGCAGTTCCGAAAGAGAGCCCGCCGCTTTTCTCCGAGAGTGCTCCATGCTTTCGAAGAATATCGCTGGCCGGGCAACGTCCGCGAACTGGAAAACATCGTGCAACGAGCCGTGGCGCTCTCCGAAGACTCGACTGTTGACCTGGCACATCTACCTGCATTCCTACGAAACGGGAACGAACCCTTATCCTTACCGGGGAGTGAAGCCGCGCCGCTTCCGCGATCCTATGAGGAGGAAATCCGCCGCTTTAAGCGCGGACTAGTTTTGAGAGCTTTACGCGAGAACGGCTGGTGCAAGACAGAAAGCGCGCGAGCCTTGGGGGTTGCCCGAGGTTATCTCCATAGGTTGATCCACCAACTGGGAATCGAAGAGCGCGAGAGCGATTCATGCTCTGAACGCAGGGGTGAGTCTTCGCCGCTGGGACCCGTCATGTGACTGCGGAACTCGCTGCGAGCACGATCATCCTGGATGCCAGATTGCATGCCCTGCGCTTCTCTGGCGGCATGACAACCCAAAACGAGTTGCGCTTCATCGAGACGGTCTGCCTTCCTGTTTTATGCAGCGCGCAGAATCCGGACGGCGGCTGGGGCTTCCATCCTGACTCGGAAAGCCGCATTGAGCCGACCTGCTGGGTACTTCAGGCCTTGCTCCAGTCATCTTGTCCAGAAATTCCGGACCAAGCGTCCCGGGGTTTCGAGTTTGTTCGTCAGGCGCAACTCGCGGACGGCTCTTGGCCTTCGGTGCCGGGCGACAAGGTAGGCTGCTGGCTGACTTCGCTGGCCTGCTGGACCCTTCTTGCGGCAAAGGATTCAGCCAAAGCAGTGGCGCGTGGTCTCGAACGGTTATGCAATGAGTGGCCAGGCGATGGTAATCTCTGGCGACGCATTCTCGCGCGATTTTCGTCGCATCGCCATATTTCGCCCATAAATCGCTTCTACCAAGGCTGGCCCTGGACCTCGGGTACGAGCAGCTGGGTGGAACCCACCGCCTTAGCTGTGTTGGCCCTCGGAGAATGCCGTCCCGAACTCCTCCCTGGCTCCGCGCCAAAGCGCAGAAGGCTCGCGGAGGCGATGCTCTACGACCGCATGTGTCCGGGGGGCGGATGGAATTGCGGCAATCCGTTGGTCTACGGCGTCGCCGGTGAGCCCGTGGTTATTTCCACGGTATTTGCGCTGCTGGCCTTGCGCCATCAACCGGAGCGCTCGCAAAACGTCTTGAGTCTCAACTGGCTTGAGAACAACGTACCTAAGATTCGAGGGCTGGGTTCACTTGCCTTGGCGCGGCTCTGCCTGGACGCCTATGGCCGCGCGTGGCCAGACGATGCGCCGGACTTTAGAGGCATTTACGAGAAAAGCGAATCTCTTCAAAGCATACAGACTTTGGCCTGGTG
>WNGJ01012226.1_pt1 | contig 12020 bp, 9 predicted proteins | sample 5400611 | NCBI WGS metagenome assembly WNGJ01 (sample SAMN13153375, study PRJNA577476) | soil metagenome | isolation source: 40 cm soil or saprolite under Garry oak tree replicate 1 | place: USA:California | collected 2016-06-15 | reverse complement strand
AGCAGGCCATCGACGTGGCGAATGGCGTGGTCTATGGACTTTCTGCTTCCATTTACACGCGAAACGTGAACCGCGCTTTCCAGGCCACTCGCGATCTCTACACCGGAATTGTCTATGTAAACGCGCCGACGATTGGCGCTGAGACACATCTGCCCTTCGGGGGCACGAAGCAGACCGGCAACGGCCACCGCGAAGCGGCTATCGCCGCGATCGATTTCTTCACCGAGTGGAAGACGGTGTACATCGACTATTCCGACAAACTCCAGCGCGCGCAGATCGACAATAATTAGTTCGGTTCGCAGCAAGGGATGTAACGAGGGTAGGTTCGAGGGGCAGGACAATTCCAGCCCCCTTCCGCTTTTTACGGCAATGCTCCAAGAGACTCACGTTGACCGCGCTTGACACGCTTTCTACAATATAGGTAGCGCTCTCTAGCACTAGGAGTAGAGTGCTGCTATGAGGAATTCAGCCCTCCAAGAACGGCGCAACCGCCAGATTCTGGCGGACATCGTGCGTGTGTACATTGAGACAGGAGAACCAGTCTCCTCGCGCGCGATCTCAAAAGGCTTTGAAGAATCGCTGAGCACCGCGACGATTCGAAACGTCATGGCAGACTTGGAGGATGCCGGCTTTCTGTACCAGCCCCATACTTCAGCGGGGCGCGTGCCAACGGCCGCGGCATACCGTTTTTTTGCCCAGGAGATTGCGTCGCAGGCCACCATCACCGCAGTGGATCGCGAATGGATCCAGCGGGAGATGGGCGGCGCTACCAGCGCAGCCGAAATCACCGAGCGCGCCGGGCACGTGCTGGCGGAAGTCTCCAACGGCCTCGGCATTATTGTGTCGCCTCCGTTGGGCAAAACCGTTTTGGAGCACGCGCGGATGTGGCTCCTCCCGGACGGCCGCGTAGTCGTGGTCCTCATTTCGCCGGGCGGAAATACGCGGGACAAAATCCTGCGCCCGGCCAGGTTGTTCACCCAGGCGGAGCTGGACGCGACCGCCGACTTTTTGAACCGCCACTATTCGGGCTGGACGCTGGAAGCGATTCGCGCCGACCTCTTGCAGAAGCTGGCGACGGAGCGTGAGCGGTACGAAGGCATGGCTCAGAGCGCCCTGACGTTGTGCGACCCGGCGGTGTTGGGAGATGAATCCGCCATGCACGTACACGTCGAGGGCGCCGCGCAGATTATTGGGGCTACCGAATTCGTGGATCAGGCGCAGTTGCGTGACTTGCTGGCGGCTATCGAAGAGAAGCACCGCCTCGTGACCGTGCTGAATGCTTGCATTGAAACGCCCGAACCGGTGCACGTGCAAATCGGAGTGAGGGAAATCTCCGAGGCGGGCGACAACTTGGCGCTGATCAGCGCCGCGTATACCAGGAACGATTTGGTGCAGGGTTCGCTTGGCGTGCTGGGGCCGACGCGCATGCATTACGAGCGGGCCATGACCGCCGTCGCCTACGTCGCACAGCTCTTCAGCGAAGCGCTGAGCAAGACTTGAGAAATTTTTGGCACAGGAGAAGCAAGAAAGGGAGCGACAAGGAAGTGGACATCAATCGCAACGTCAAAAAGGATGAGGATGGCTCGAACGTTGAACCATCCGCTGAAGCTCAGGCCGTCGCTGCCGATTCTGCGAAAGCCGACGCGGAGATGGCCAAGCTGACCGCGGACCTCGAAGAGTTGCGCCAGACGCTGTTGCGGCGGCAGGCGGACTTTGAAAATTACCGCAAGCGGGTCGAAAAGGAGCGCTTTGAAGATTCCAAGCGCGCTACGGCTCGCGTGATCGAAGGGCTCATTCCGGTGATCGACGGATTTGAGCACGCACTCGCCGCGCACCGCGAAGCCGAATACGACAATTACCGTAAAGGGTTTGAGCTCATCTACAAGCAGCTTCTGGAGAGTGTCACGAAGCTCGGGGCGGAACGGATCGATCCCGTCGGAAAATCATTTGATCCGCATTTGCATCAAGCCGTGGATCGCGCGGACACAACGGACCACCAGGACGGCACCATTCTGCAGGTGTTCCAGCCGGGATACGTGTTTCATGGACGCGTGCTGCGTCCCGCAATGGTGCGTGTAGCGGTGCATTCCAATCCGGCATCGAAAGAAGCAGTGAACTAAAGGAGATCGAGAGTTTCCATGGCCAAGGGAAATCAAAGGGATTACTACGAAGTTTTGGGCGTCGCGCGGACAGCCGCGGTCGACGAAATCAAGTCCGCGTACCGCAAAGCGGCGCTGAAATGGCATCCTGATCGCAGTCCGGAAAACAAATCCGAGGCCGAAGTAAAGTTCCGCGAATGCACCGAAGCCTACAGCGTGCTAAGCGACGCGCAGAAGCGCCAGATTTACGACACCTATGGTCATGCCGGCCTCTCCAGTGCAGGCGCGGGCCAGGGTTTCGACAGCACCGTCTTCCAGGATTTCCACGACATTTTTGGAGATTTCTTCGGCTTCGAGGATTTGTTTGGAGGAGGGGGCAGTCGTCGTGGACGCAGCCGGGCACAGCGCGGCGCCGATTTGCGCTACGACATGTCGCTCACCTTCGAAGAAGCCTCTGCGGGCGTGACCACCAAGATCAAGCTCCCGCGGCAGGAATATTGCGAGGCCTGCAACGGCACAGGCGCGAAGAAGGGCACGGGCGTCCAAACTTGCCAAAGCTGCGCCGGCCGCGGCCAGTTAGCCTATCAGCAGGGATTCTTCACCATTACGCGTACGTGCCCGGCGTGCCAGGGCGCGGGACAGATTGTCAGAGAGCGTTGCCAGGAGTGCCGCGGCCAGGGACGCCTCGAGCGCGAAAAGACCATCGAGCTGCGGATTCCGCCGGGCGTGGATACTGGAACACGGCTGCGCGTCGCCGGCGAAGGCGAGCCCGGACCGAACGGCGGCCCGGCTGGCGATTTGTACGTCGTGCTCGACGTCAAGGAGCATCCGTTCTTCGAACGGCGCGGCGCGGACTTGTATTGCACCATCCCCTTGAGCATCGCGCAAGCGACCCTCGGCACGGAATTGCAAGTGCCGGGATTGAACGGGGAAGAGAAGCTGAAAATTCCCGAAGGCACGCAAAGCGGCGCCGTGTTTCGCATCAAGGGCCGGGGATTGGCCGATCCGCGCGGCGGCGGCAAGGGTGACTTGTATTATCACGTGCTCGTCCTGACGCCGACAAAGCTCACGCGCGACCAGCGCAAATTGATCGAGCAGCTCGGGGCCACCTTGAAGATGGACAATAAGCCTGCGGATCGCAACTCCTCGATCTTCGATAAGGTCAAAGACATCTTCGGGTAGAGACCTCCTGCTAGGTTAGAATCTCCGCGTGAGAAGACGCTTTTTCGTGGAACAATTTGCGGGCAAGACTGCGGTCATGGAAGGCGAAGCGGCGCATCACCTGGGACGCGTGTTGCGCGCCCAAAGCGGTCAGCTCTATGAGCTTAGCGACGGCGAAAAGGTGTGGCTCGGCCGGATTGATAGTGTTGGCCGCGATCGCGTGCAATTCGCTCTGCTCGAGGAGTTGCCCGCCGTTTGCCCGAGCATCCAGCTGACGCTGCTGCTGGCGGTAGTAAAGTTCGACGCCTTCGAATGGGCGATTGAAAAGGCCACCGAGCTGGGAGTGAGCAGAATCGTTCCGCTTGCCGCGGAGCGCAGCGAGAAAGCCTTGCTCGCAGCGGCGGCGAAGCGCGCGGAGCGCTGGAAAAAGATTCTGTTGGAAGCCTCGCAGCAATCCCGGCGCGTCAGCGTGCCGGTGCTGGACGCCTTGGCAAAACCAGAAATCGCCTTCGCTTCCCGGAAAGATGGTTTGCGCGTGATGCTTTCCGAGCGGGCATCCGCTTCCCCTCTTCGAAAGGTTCTGCAAGGCCAGCGAACGGCCATCGCAATCCTGGCTATCGGCCCCGAAGGCGGCTGGACCGACGAAGAATTCGGCGCTGCGTCCAAGTACGGATTTAGCGAAGCCTCGCTCGGCAGCTTGATCCTGCGCACGGAGACTGCCGTCGTCACCGCACTGGCGTCGCTGAATTTCGCGCTCACCCCAGACTGAGACCTCGCGAACCCGAGGAATTCTTTCGGTTTGAAAGAAACTCGAGCCACATCAGGAAGGATCGCAAGATGTCGAGCTAAGACAAGCAACGAAGTTCGCCAGGCCACGAATCTCACTCTATGCAGGAGATCAGATTCACCCCGCGCTGATCGGACACGGCCCAAAACGCATCTGGCGCGGGTCGCAATGGCCATGCTATAAATACTAGGCACCCAAAAATGGAAAGAATGGACGAGAAACAGCCCGCGACCTCGACCGCACCGGAAACCCCAGTTCCGGCATCTTCTTCTGTTGTGAACGCTGCCCAAATGACATCGAGGGTAAGAAGAGAGCTCCCGGGTTCAGCTGCGGCCCCTGAACGGTCCGTCCCGCTGCACTCCTTGCGCAACGAAATTCGGGTCTGGACGCGCGACCTCCTGATCGCCATCGGCCTTGCCCTGGTGATTATCGTCTTCTTGTACCAGCCGGTAAAAGTCGAAGGCACCAGCATGGCCCCGCTGCTCTCGGACCAGGAACGCATATTCATCAACAAATTTGTTTACCGCTTCGAGCCCATTCAGCGCGGAGATGTGGTGGTGTTTTGGTACCCGCTCGACCACTCGAAATCGTTCATCAAGCGCGTGGTCGGTTTGCCGGGTGAGGCAGTGGAGATTCGCCAGGGCGCTGTTTACGTCGACGGCAAGATCGTGCCTGAACCCTATGTTCCCGCGCAGTATGAGGACCTGAGCGATTTTGGGCCTGTGCGCGTGCCGAAGGACAGTTACTTTGTCATGGGGGATCATCGCATCAGCTCCAACGATTCGCGTGTTTTCGGCCCGGTCGACAGCCAGTTCATCTACGGGCGCGCCGTCTTTGCGTACTGGCCGGTGGATCACTTCGGCTCGCTTTCAACCACGGACGCCGACACAAAATGAATGGCCCCGCTTGATGAAAAATACGGGAGGACCCACTGACCGAAGTTCAGCACCGACCCGCGATACTCGCGCTGGAAGACGGGCGCGTTTTTAACGGCCGCGCGGCGGGCGCGATTATGCGCCGTGGCGGCGAAGTCGTTTTCAATACCAGCCTTACCGGTTATCAGGAAGTCTTTACGGACCCCAGCTATGCCGGGCAGATCGTTTGTTTGACTTACCCGCACATCGGAAATGTCGGCGCCAACCTCGAAGATGAGGAATCCTCGCGGCCCTGCATCGAATCGCTCATCGTGCGGGAGTTCTCGCAGGTCTCTTCAAACTGGAGATCGGCGGAGACGGCGCAGTTGTATCTGAACCGGCACAAGATTCCCGTGATCTGGGATATCGATACGCGTGCCCTGGTGCGCCACATTCGCAGCGTCGGCGCGCTGCGCGGCATGGTGTCGACGGATGGAACGCCCGCTGAACAATTGCTTTTCGAAGCCAAGCAAGTGCCCAGCATGGCGGGACAGGAGCTCGCCGGCCGCGTCACCTGCGGCAAACCGTACGGGTGGGATAAAGGTTCGGTAGAAGTCGCGGTCTCGCCCTGGTCGGAACAAATGGGCGAATCGGACGCCGAAGCGGAGACGCGGAGACATCGCGTGGTGGCCTACGACTACGGAATCAAGCAGAATATTTTGCGCTTGCTCGTCGACCACCATTGCGAAATCTACGTCGTTCCGGCGCAAACTTCCGCCGAGGACGTCCTCGCAATGAAGCCGGACGGCGTCTTCCTTTCGAACGGTCCCGGCGATCCGGAGCCGATGGGGTATGCCGTCGAAAACGTTCGCAAAATGATGGGGCACGTCCCGATTTTCGGGATTTGCCTAGGGCACCAAGTTTGCGGCCTGGCGCTGGGCGGAAAAACATTCAAGCTGAAATTCGGGCACCACGGCTCGAATCATCCGGTAAAAAACCTGCTCACCGAACAAGTCGAAATCACCGCCCAGAATCACGGATTCTGCGTCGATCCGGAATCCCTGCCTTCCAGCAAAGTCGAAATCACGCACGTGAATCTGAACGACCATACGAATGAAGGCATGCGCCACAAGTCGTTGCCACTCTTCAGCGTGCAGTACCATCCGGAGGCCTCGCCCGGCCCTCACGATTCGCACTATTTGTTCGCGCAGTTCACCGATTTGATGAAGGAATTCGGGCAGCCGGGGAGTTCGCGAAGATGAACAACCATGAATGCTGACAAGTATTCGCTCTTTCACTTTAGTGTCACCTGTAAGACGGACGACGAGGCCGTTCTGCATTGCCTGAGGGCATTGGCGCATTGGGCCGAAGATGTGCCACCTCAGCAGATCGCTTGGGGTGGAAGAAAATCTCGGAGTGGCTTGCTACAGGCCACGAGGCAACGTTCAGATTTACAAAGGACGCTAACAGGCTGCGATTCAAGAGCAAAGCAACCGAGTTACTGTCGGGCAGATTCACTGAAGTGAACAGTAGCGATCACGACCCGGCAAAAAGGCAGCGAGCACGGCATTAAGCATGCTAGTCGCCATTTTGTCATCCCGAGCGAAGCGAGGGATCTGCTTTTAGGTTTTCGTCGTGGAGAAGATCTACTACGTCTACATTCTGTCAAGTAGGTCTAGGACTTTGTATACGGGCATGACCAACAACTTGATGAGTAGAGTGTCTCAGCACCGAGAAGGACTTGTGCCGGGATTCACGACGAGGTATCGAATTCATCGACTCGTTTACTTCGAAACCTTCCGTGATGTGAGAGCGGCAATCTCACGAGAGAAGCAGATTAAGGCATGGGGACGCGCCAAGAGAGTTGCCCTGATTGAAGCGCGGAATCCGACGTGGGAGGATTTGGCTTCTGACATCTTCCCACGATTCCCAGAAAAAGCAGATCCCTCGCTTCGCTCGGGATGACAATTGACGTGGCGAGATGGTATGGAAGAGACGCTCAACTAAATGCCGAAACGCAAAGATATCAAAAAGATCCTGATTATCGGGTCAGGCCCGATCATTATCGGCCAGGCCTGCGAGTTTGATTACTCCGGTGCGCAGGCGTGCAAGGCGCTGTGTGCGGAGGGGTACGAGGTCGTGCTGGTCAATTCGAATCCGGCGACTATCATGACCGACCCGGAACTCGCGCATCGCACCTACATCGAGCCGCTAACAAAAGAATATCTCGAGGAAATCATCGCGCGGGAAAAACCGGATGCCCTGTTGCCGACCGTCGGCGGACAAACCGCGCTGAATCTGGCCGTCGAGCTTTCCGAAAGCGGCGTGCTCGAAAAATACAAAGTGGAGATGATTGGCGCCTCGCTGCGCGCCATCAAGGTCGCGGAAGACCGGCTTTGGTTCAAGGATGCCTGCCGCAAAATCGGCCTGGAAGTCCCCGCGTCCGCATTGGTCAATAATGCCAAGGACGCATTGCGCCTCTGCGATCAACTAGGATTCCCGCTGGTGATTCGGCCATCGTTTACGCTGGGCGGCACGGGCGGCTCCATCGTTTACAACAAGGAAGAGTTTGGCGAAGCCATCGCCCACGCCCTGGACTTGAGTCCGGTGCATGAAGCGCTGGTCGAGGAATCCGTCCTCGGTTGGAAGGAGTACGAGCTCGAAGTGATGCGCGATTTCCGCGACAACTTCGTGGTCATCTGCTCCATCGAGAATTTCGATCCCATGGGCGTCCACACGGGCGATTCGATTACAGTGGCTCCCGCGCAGACGCTGACGGACAAGGAATATCAGCGCATGCGGGACGCTTCCGCCGCGATCATCCGCGAAGTGGGCGTCGAGACCGGGGGTTCGAACGTGCAATTCGCGGTGAACCCCGAAAATGGCCGCATGGTCGTCATTGAAATGAATCCTCGCGTTTCGCGCAGTTCGGCGCTGGCCAGCAAGGCGACCGGCTTCCCGATCGCGAAAATCGCGGCGCGGCTTGCTGTGGGAATGTCGATGGATGAAATCCCAAATGACATCACGAAGAAAACGCCAGCGTGCTTCGAACCGACCATAGATTACGTAGTCGTGAAAATTCCCAAATGGCAGTTTGAAAAATTCCCCGGCGCGGATAGCACTCTCGGAACGCAAATGAAATCGGTCGGCGAAGTCATGGCCATTGGCCGGACCTTCAAGGAAGCGTTGCAGAAGGGAATTCGCTCGCTGGAGCCGAGTACCCCGTGGCGCGCGCCGTCGGAAACGCCGGATTCGCTGCTGCGCGAAAAACTGGCGACACCCCGGCCGGATCGCATCCACTGGCTGCTGACCGCCATGGACCGCGGCCTGCCGGCGCAAGAAATTTGCGAGCTGACGAAAATCGACCCGTGGTTCATCCACCAGATTGAAGAGCTGACGGCGATGAACCGGCGCGCGGCGGCTGTGACCGTCGAGACCGCTTCGAAGGAACTGCTGCGCGAGGTGAAGCGCCACGGAACCAGCGATGAGCAGTTGGCGCAAATCTGGAGAACCACAGCCGCTTCCGTGCGCTTGCAGCGCGCCCGGTATGGCGTGACCCCCGTTTTCAAGCGCGTCGATACCTGCGCCGCTGAATTCGAATCCTTCACGCCGTATCTTTATTCCACGTACGAAGACGAGGACGAATCCGACGCCCAGGCGCGGCCAAAAGTCATGATTCTGGGCAGCGGTCCGAACCGCATCGGGCAGGGAATTGAGTTCGATTATTGCTGCTGCCATGCCTCGTTCGCGCTGCGCGAAGACGGTTTCGAAACGATCATGGTGAATTGCAATCCGGAGACGGTCTCGACGGACTACGACACTTCCGACCGCCTGTATTTCGAACCGCTCACGCTGGAAGACGTTCTGGCCATCGTCGAGCGCGAAAAACCGCAAGGAGTAGTCGTTCAGTTCGGCGGACAAACGCCTCTGAATCTTGCTCTCGAATTGAAACGCAACGGCGTTCCCATTATCGGCACCGCTCCGGAATCCATCGATCTAGCGGAAGACCGCAGGCGGTTCGGGCGTCTGCTCGACGAGCTGAAAATCCCGCAGCCGCGCAATGGCACCGCCCTGGTGCCGGAGGAAGCGGCTCGCGTCGCGCGAGAAATTGGATTGCCGGTGCTTGTCCGGTCGGTGGCCGCGCGATGGTGATCGCGTACGACGTGAACACGGTGCAGGAATACGTCGCCCAGGCGGCGCTGATGGGGCCTGCCCGGCCCGTGCTGATCGATCAATTCCTCGAGGAAGCGACAGAAATCGACGTCGACGCGCTGGCCGACGGAACGGACGTGGTCCTCGGCGGAATTATGGAGCACATCGAGGAAGCTGGAGTGCATTCCGGAGATTCTTCCTGCGTGCTGCCGCCTGTGAGTTTGTCGCCCGCGATTCTTGACGCCATCCGTGAATATACGAGGCGGCTGGCGATGGCATTGAAAGTGGTCGGGTTGATGAACGTGCAGTATGCGATACAGCGTGACACCGTGTACGTGCTGGAAGTGAATCCACGCGCGTCGCGCACCGTTCCATTCGTGAGCAAAGCGACCGGAGTGCCGCTGGCGAAAGTCGCGGCGCGATTGATGACCGGAAAGAAATTGGCAAACATGGATCTGCCGATTGTGCGGCACAACGGCGTTGCGGAAATTGCCGTGCACGAATTCTATTCGGTGAAATCCCCGGTGTTTCCCTTCAACAAGTTTCGCGGGGTCGATACCATCCTCGGCCCAGAGATGCGCTCAACCGGCGAAGTCATGGGGATTTCGAGCTCGTACGGACAAGCGTTCGCCAAGGCCCAGCTTGCGGCGGGGCAGCGATTGCCGCGCAAAGGCACGGTCTTCCTCAGCGTGAACGACCGTGACAAAAAGCAGTTGGGGGCCCTTGGAAAAGAGCTGTCATCGCTGGGCTTTCGTCTGATGGCCACGCGTGGAACCGCCGCCGCGCTGGAATCCGGGGGCATCGAGGCCGAACCCGTATTTAAAGTGAACGAAGGCCGGCCAAACATTGTGGACCTGGTGAAAACGGGAAAAATCGATCTGGTGATCAACACGCCCCTGGGGCGCGAATCGTTCTACGACGAAAAGTCGATCCGGCGCGCGGCGATCCGGTACAACATTCCCTGCATCACGACGCTTGCCGCCGCGCATGCCGCCGCGCGCGGAATTCGCGCGCTTCTCGAGCAGGGAACGGAAGTTGCCGCGCTGCAGGATTTACACCGCGGCCGGGCTGCTGCTTCCGGAGTGCCTGCTTCAGGAGATTAATTTCATGAATGTTTCCGGAGTTTTCGCCGCTTTAACCACGCCGTACGGACACGACGGCTCGGTTTCACTTCCCGACCTGAAGCACAACGTTCACCGTTACAACCAGACTGACCTGGCTGGTTATGTCGCGCTGGGTTCAACGGGAGAATCCGTGCTGCTCACCGGAGCGGAGATGGACGGGATTCTTATCACCGTGAAAGAAGCGGCGGCGAAAGGGAAAAAGCTGCTGGCCGGCGCCGGTGCGGAGTCCACGGCCGAAACGATTGAACGCACGAAGCGCGCGGCAGAAGTCGGCTATGACGCGGCCCTGGTGAAGACTCCGTACTACTACAAGCCCGCATACAAACCCGAAGTGCTGATCGCGCATTACCGGCGCGTGGCGGACGAATCTCCGATTCCCGTTATGCTCTATTCGATTCCACAATTCACTGGCGTGGCGCTGGCAGCCGCGGAGGTTGCTGCCCTAGCCGAGCATCCCAACATCATTGGCATCAAAGACAGTTCAGGAAATGTGCAGGGCGTTGGGGAAATTATAGCGGCAACCCCTGGTGCGTTTCAGGTCCTGGTCGGTTCCGCGGCCACCGTGTATCCGTCGCGAGGGGCGATTCTGGCGCTGGCGTGCGCGCTTCCGGAAAAGTGCGTGGCGCTGTTCGAGTTGGTCCGTCAGGGTCACCACGAAAAAGCGCGTGAGCTGCAGTCTATTTTGGCCCGCGCCTCAAAACTGATCGTTTCCGAGCTAGGTATCGCCGGCGTAAAGCACGTCATGGATCAGCGCGGATACCGCGGCGGCATTCCACGCTTGCCTCTTCCTCCCTTGCATTCTGAACAAAAGAAACGGCTTACGGAATTCCTGGCGAATCTTGAACCAGCCGCCGTGAGGGCCTAATTCCGAACAATCAGACTCAATTGATGAGACGTTTTCTCGCGAGGTTCATCTAACCGCTCATGGATTGTCGCCCCCTCCCCTTTCGCCAGCTTCCCCATCAGCCGAAGCTCTTTCTTGAATACCTGGATCACTTTGAAAAGGTGAAGTCCTTCTATTTTCATGCGCCGAACATGCCGGCGGTGACGCGTGCGGCTCGGAAACTGGACTACCCAGACGAGCGGAGAGCAGAAATATCGTCCATTCTTCGCAGACAGAACGTTGCGCTTGGGGCGTGCGCGGAAACGCTGTCCAATCTGGACAGACTCGAAAAGGGCGCCGTCGCTGTCGTTTCCGGGCAGCAAGTAGGGCTGTTCAGCGGGCCGGCGTATTCCGTTTATAAGGCGCTCACGGCCGTCCAAATCGCGGAGGAGCTCACGCACGAGGGAATTCCGGCAGTGCCGGTCTTTTGGATGGCCACGGAAGACCATGATCTCGACGAAGTACGTCACTCTACGTGGTTCGATCAGGGCAAACTGCTCCGATTTGAATTGCCGGCTGGTGAGGAAACGGGACGGCCGGTTGGACGGATTCCGCTCGGCACGCAGATCGAGCCGCTTGTGCAAGAAGCCACAGAACTGCTCGCGAACCAGGGCAGCGACCTGCTCGCGCAATACCTGATGGAAAGCTATCGGCCGGAAGAAACGTATGGAAGCGCGTTCGGAAAACTGTTTGCCCGCCTATTTGCGCAGCACGGTCTGGTCCTCATGGACCCGCTCGATGCCGGGCTGCATAAAATTGCCGCGCCTCTCTATCAGCACGCGCTTGCGGAGCGCGACGTATTGAACGAAAAGCTTTTGCAGCGCGGGAAAGATTTGGATCGCGCAGGATTTGATGCGCAGGTCAAGGTAACTTCGCGCAGTACATTGATGTTCCGTTTCTCTGATGGCATGCGGCAAGTCATCACAGCGAGCGCCGGAAAATTTCAGGCCGGCGAAAAAA
>WNGJ01025748.1_pt1 | contig 12021 bp, 8 predicted proteins | sample 5400611 | NCBI WGS metagenome assembly WNGJ01 (sample SAMN13153375, study PRJNA577476) | soil metagenome | isolation source: 40 cm soil or saprolite under Garry oak tree replicate 1 | place: USA:California | collected 2016-06-15 | reverse complement strand
GAAGGAGTGCCTATCGGAATGTCGTCGGCTATCCGTCACGACGAGACGGTCAAACTTATCGCGCGCCTCATGGAGGAGCGCGGAATTCCTGTCGAATATCACGGTACCTTCAGCGGACGCAAGTTTACCGACGCACCGGTCATCGAAGAGCCGCGGTAGCGGTCCCTCTCCCAATGGGGAAGGCGTTCAAAACATCAGTTTCAACGCGAACTGAATGACGCGGTAATCACCCGACGTCGTACCCGAGATCTGGCCCGCGATACCACTCTGGTCGGCTGTGGCCACGCCGAAAAGCGCCGAGTTGACATTGAGGTTGGTTGCAAGAATCAACGGGTTCAAGTGATTCGGAAGATTAAACGCTTCCGCACGCAACTGAAGCGAACGCCTTTCTCCCACCGGAAATGTCCGGGATAAGGCCACGTTCAACTGAATCAATCCCGGCCCCTGCACGGTTCCGTAACGCAGATTGCCGTAGGTGCCGGGTGCCGGTACCATAAATGCGGAACGGTTCAAATAACTGATGCAGGCTGCAACGCCCGAAATCCCGCATGGCTTTCCTTTATCTGGAGAATACACATTGGGCAGTACCTGATTTGCAGTCTGGCCGGTGGCGACGGTTGTCTGGTTGGCTGTTGCGGCGGCGACGGTGGTTAGCTCCGTATCCTGTCCGGTGACCATCGTCATGAAGTTTCCGGATTTGAGCTGCAGAATCGGCGCCAATTGCCAATTCCCCGCGATGGCCTGAAGCGTTCTGTTGGAAAACTTCGGCATGTTCGCCACCATATTGAGAGTGAAGAAGTGGCGCACGTCAGCCACTCCGACCGTGCAATTACCGCGGGAGGCGCTGCGGTTGTCCGGCCGCACATATCCGTTGCCGCTCGGCTGCTGATCGTAGACATCCGAAATGCAATGCGACCACGTGTAATTGGCCAGCATGCTGATGCCGTGCGACAGGGCCTTGTTCGCGGACAAGTAGAAGCCTTCATACGTCGCTGTTCCGCTGTTCAGCGCCTGTGCAATGTTGGCGAAATACTGTCCCTTTAGCGGATCCTGCCGATACAACACCCGGCGGAAGTTTTCATTGGCCGTGGTCGAACAAACCGAGTAGTTTTGCGGAGCCACGGTTCCGTTCGGCTGGACAACATTCAAAGTGCATGGTCCCAGCCCAAGAAATTCCGCAGGGTTCGCGGCTGTCGACGTATTCAGGTGAATCGTGCTGTTGCCGACATAATTGGCCGAAAGCAACCACGACGCGACCTGCCGCTGAATACTCAGGTTCCACATGTTAACGTACATCTGTTTATAGTTTCGGTCGAGGTGTTCGACACTATTGACGTAGAACCCGGATGTTGGGAATGGTGCATTCTTTCCCGCCAGTCCGATGCCCGCAATTTTCGCCAATCCTCCCATGGGATCCTCGCCCCGCCCGGAAAAGCCCGGCACGCCGGTGAAATTGGCCCATGGATTCGACAGATTAACGTTAGGTAGTGTGACGCGGTCGGCGAACGGCGGCCCAAACGACATTTGATTGGGGTAGAACATGTGCGGCCGGTCCGCCGATATACCGTATGCGGCTCGGATGGTTGTCTTCCCATCACCGATGGGATCGAATGCCAGCCCGACTCGCGGGAAGAAGTTCCACCATTTATTGCAACTGTAGCTTTTTCCACAAACGTAATTCGGGTCGCCCGGGAAAATCACGCCCGCAGGAGCATTGAGGAAAACCGGACTCCGGTAGTTTTGAGCAAACAAAGCCGGATCGACATAGTGGATCTGGCCCCACTTGTTCGATATCGGAATGAACGGTTCCCAGCGCACCCCGTAGTTCAGCGTCAGACGGCGATTCGCTTTCCAGGTGTGTTGGGCGTAGAGCGTCTCGTAATACTGGCGCGTATAGAATCCGTATGTCGTACCCTGAGTAAACGTTCGCGCATTGCCGATTAACAGGTCCCCCAATCCCAGGCCCGTGACCGATCCGTCAAACATGGTGGAACCCACCGCGTTCAGGCCGGACCAGTAGTTCATCTGTTGGTGGTACAAGGTCCCACCAAAACCAAATTGATGTGATCCCTTGAGCCAGCTGATGTCTTCGGAAATGGAAGGATTCGGCCCATTGTGCGATTCACCGGGAACCGCTGCGCCTCCCCCAATGACGAAGCCAAGGCCGCCGATGACATTCATGTTGAGTACTTTTCCGGGGTGTACTTCGACCCGAAATCAGCCAGAGAGTTGAATTCATCATTGAGCTTCACGATGTTCGTGCGGCTGGCCGAAAGGCGGAACGCACGACGACGTTGGAGCCGAGCAGATACGTATTTCCAAACGCGACCTGATAGTCGAGGTCATCGATCGCATACGTATTGATAGACAGCGGATTCTTTCCGTCGAATGTTGATCCGATGTTGAGCTTTCCCGCGGAAAATCGCCCAAAAAATGAACTCTTTTGGCTCTTCGTCCAATCGATTCGTCCGACGTACAGGTCTTCGTGTTGATTGGCAACATAACCGTATTTGACGGTGCCGCATTGATCGAGCGGCGTGGGGAAGGTCTTCGCTAAGTTCAAAGCCACCGGATTAAGACGATCCGGCGTAATCCTGTTCCCGATGAATGGAGCCGCGAGAGTTTTGCCCTTGCCGGGCCCCTGGCAAGTGTCGGACGCAAAGGTAGTGAAGTCACCTTGGAGCATGGCGGGCGTTGGCACATAGCCAGTGTTAAACGCCGGATCCGACCGTTGGATCGTCCCTTGATATCCGCCAAAGAAAAACAATTTATCCTTCACGATCGGTCCGCCTAAAACTCCTCCGAACTGATTGCGCTTCAGACTGTCGCGCTGTGTGGCGAAGAAGTCGCGCGCGTTGAGAGCGCACCGTTACGCAGGAATTCGAATAGATCGCCATGAAACTCATTCGTACCCGATTTCGTCACGGCGTTTACTGTCGCGCCCGAATGGAATCCATACTGAGGCTGCAAGACACTCGTTTCGACCTTGAACTCCTGCAGCGCGTCCGGAAACGGAATCGGCAGTGCGAGGTTGTTGTAAGGATCCTGATAAATCGTTCCGTCCAACATGTACGAAACGCCGTTGCCTTGCCCCCCTGCAACCGATACGACGATCGTCGGATAATTGCGGACGCTGTTAATGGCGCCATTGCCGGGCGAACTTGCCATTCCGGCAAGAAAGACGAGCTCGATCGGATTCCGTCCATTCAACGGCATCTCGGCTACGCGCAGGTTATCGACGACCGTACCGACGCTGGTGGATCGTGTCTCGACTTGAGTCAGACCGGCTTCCACCGTCACCTGCTCGCCGAGCGCGCCGACCTTCAATGCAACATCGATAGTGAGGTTGCTGTCGACCTGAAGAACGATGCCGGTCAGAATAAACGATTTGAAGCCCGGCTGGTTGGCCTCCAACATATATGGGCCCAGCGGAAGATTCGCAAACGCGTATCGGCCCTCCTCGTTAGAAAGTGTGGTTCGAACCGCTCCGGTGGCCGTCTGGGTTACTTTGATTTCAACACCGGGTATGATTGCACCGCTTTCGTCGCGGACAGTTCCGGCAATCTGCGCCGTCGCCTGCGCCCACACCGTCCCGCAAAAAAGAAATAAACAACAAACCGACAGTAAACCAGAACGCATGAAGTCTCCTTTCGGGGAACTTGATGATGCACTCGTGTTCCGTTTTCGCGGCGCCGATTCTATATCCAAGCAGTCGAACTGACAAAAGGTGTAATGACAAAGTTGACAAAGTGGTGTTGCCTCGGAATCGCGGTTTGATGCAAACCTTTATTCTGGCACGACTATTTGCAAGTCCTCTGCGGCTAATCCTTCGAAGTGTGGCCCATTAAAAGTAACTAACGTTTGGGCTCTTCCTTGTCGCGCAGTTGCGGCAATGAGCGCATCATAAACGCGGCCACCTGAAATTTCGGCACCAGAGGCGAAATCCAGCAGCGATCGATACTCGGAAGCGCCAAGGGCGATCGTCCTTACCTTTCCTACAAAGTTCGCCTGAAGAACAGTCCGTGCATCTTTCGCCGAAATACGGTGAGGTGCCGGAAGCCGTGTTAAGACCGCGTACGCCTCGATCAACGAGTGAGCAGCTACAATCATTCGCTGTTTCTTTTTCAAGCGGGATTGAATCTCATTTATAGCGCGCTCATGGTGCTCGTGCCATGAAGACACCGCAGCCACCATGCAACTCGTATCAGGCATAAATGCCGGCAAGCTTTATCTGCCTTCCCGCTCGCGTCTTAGCTTATCTCGAGTCCCTTCCACGGCTTCGGTAGTAAGAACCGGCACTTGTTCCTGAGGAACTGCAACCAGGAATCGTCCACGCTTTTCCAGCCGGACGGTAAGAGGGGCCGGTTCGATTTCAATTCGGCCCTCACGTACCCGGATATCGAGGGGCATTCCGGGCCGTATGCCCGCTTCTCGACGTATATCTTTAGGAATGACAAGCCTTCCGGCTGAATCCATGGTGCTTTTCATACCATTAAAAATACCATAAAATCGTGGTTGGCAAAACCGCACAACCGTAGAAATCACCCTCTCCTGTAGGCGCGGGCGGGAAGCCTCAAGGAAAGGGTGCGGGCCCCAAGATTTGACTAGACTTGTGAGCGGGTTGTTGAACCGTTTGATTGGGGGCTGGCAATGGAATGGGATCGTCACCGCTCAGGGTGGATTTCCCATCTCACCTCTGCTTGGCTTCAACGGTTCCGGAACCGGCGACCTGAATCTCGTCGATGTACCCGACCGGAATCCGGACTTTAAGGGACCGGTGATTTTGGGTACTGTGGACCACTGGTTCGATCCCCGTGCCTTCAAGGTGCCCCTTGCCGGCACCTTGGGAAACGCTGGGCGCAGTGCGTTGCGCGGCCCGGGTCTGTTCAATGTGGACACATCCTTATTTAAGAGGATCCCCATTCGGGAGAGCGTCACGTTGCAGTTCCGGGCGGAAGCGTTCAATGTGTTCAATCGCGCGAATTTTGGATTACTGAATCAGGTGGTGTTCTCGGGCAACAGCGCCAACTACAGCGATAGCGACTCGGCCGGCCAGATCACCTCAACGGCCAACTACTCGCGGCAAATCCAGTTCGCGTTGCGCGAGCCCGATAGGGCGAAGCCTCAATTAGTGGTCAGCTCGGCGAAATCGAGGGGATGCCGGTCTGACCACCCCGTCTGCGCCGCTGCGTTGGCTTCGCGGCATTTTCTTAGTGGCGCATTCCCCTCCTCTGCGAGGAGGGGAATGCGCTTGGCGTAAAATCTTGCCAAAAAAACAAGAAAGTACAGCCTTGTTACACAAAAGTCCTTTCCCTGTTCCTTTTTGTGATCCTTCTTGTGCCTTTTGTGGTTCGTTCCCTCAAAGCGAAAGAACCATTCGCAGGCCGGCATCGAACTGCTGCATTTGACTGGCCGACAAGTGGCCGATGCGGTTTTTGAGCAACGATTTGTCGACGGTAAACAGTTGCGACACGTTGATTACAGAGTTGCTTCTCGGGTTCACACGCCGCTTTGAAAGATACACGTTGCCGGGCGCCGCAGCCAGTTTTGTGTTGGAAGTAACGACAGCGGCGATGACCGTGCGGATCGCGCTCCGATTGAATGTATCCGCCTGCGCGATAACAACAGGATGCCGAAAGCCCGGGCCGGAACCGGTTGGGTGCGGCAAGTTCGCCCACCAAATCTCACCTCGGTTGATCGTCATTGGTTCTTCTTCAGGGAGTAGAACTGCATAGCCGCCACTGGCTTGGGCAGAGCAGAAAGCGCAGGATCGTCTCCATAAACCTTATCGAGCGCTTCTGTGATTGCTTCATCCGCCCGCTCCCTCACGTACCGCGCGACAGCCTCCGCATACAACTTGCTTCGCGGAATTCCTAGGCGCTTGGAGAGCTTTTCGGCTGATCTAAAGACGTCATCTGGAATCGAAACCGCCGTCTTCATAGCTACAGTATAACATCGGTTATACCCTAATCCGTGGACGCCGAATTTTTCGAAGTGCGTGAAAACACAGAACAACCGGATTGTAAAAAGATGTTCTCACCGTCCGGCTGGCGCACCGATTTCTTGACAAACTTCTAAAGCTGTCGTAACTAATGTCAGCAAAATTTTCTTAGATACTTGGGGCGGATGTTCACTTCCTGAAGCTGCTGAAGGCAGGAAGCGTTTTTAAATAGCAGGAGAGTGGCGATAAAGAGCCGGAACGAAGGCTTACACGCCTGGCATATTTTGTTTTCGTGTTCGGATAAATTGATTGAGTTCGAAAGGAGAGGATTATGGTGAGGATGGGTGTCCTTCGTCCATTTAGACGATTCGTAACAGCGATTGTTCTATTGATCGCACTAGGAACAACCTGCCTGAGTTTTGCTCAGACTTCAACGGCAACCATTTTGGGTGTTGTACGCGACGCCTCGGGAGCGCTGATCCCGGGAGTGAGTATCAGCGTCAAGCATACCGAGAGTGGCCTGACGCGGACCGCAATCAGCAGCGAACGCGGCGCCTACAGTATGCCGTTACTTCCGGTGGGCGCGTATGAGATCACCACAACGATGCCGGGCTTCAAACAAGCAGTGCGAACCGGGATCAATTTGGTTGTCGGTCAAGAAGCGGTGGTAGATCTGACGCTGGAAGTCGGAGCCGCCGCAGAGACAGTAACGGTGAGCGAGGAAGCTCCGCTCGTGAACACCACGACGAGTTCCACTTCCGGGGTGATCACCGAGCAGCAGGTGAAGGAGTTGCCGCTGAACGGCCGCAGCTTCGATCAGTTGATCACGCTCAATGTGGGTGTTTCCAATGCCACTTCGAATACGCTCGACAGCGGCAACTGGAACATGTTTTCGGTCGCGGGGAAGCGGCCGGAAACCAACCGGTTCATCATCAACGGAATCGACTGGGTTGGCGGGAACGCCAATGGCCAGTACATCACGCCGGAGGGAGCCAGCCGTCAATTGCTGGGCGTGGAAGCCGTGCGGGAATTCAACGTTCTCACGGCCACCTACAGCGCCGAGTATGGGAAAAGGGCCGGAGGTCAGATCAATATTGTGACGACGTCCGGAACCAACCAATTGCACGGAACCGCGTTCGAATATCTGCGCAACAGCGCGCTGGACGCGCGCAACTTCTTCGATCAAACCATTGGCGCTCCTCCATTCAAACGCAATCAATTTGGAGGATCTCTGGGAGGCCCAATCAAGAAGGACAAGATGTTCGCGTTCGGAACCTTTGAAGGGTACCAGGAACGCTTATCACGTTCGAGCGCCTCGGTTGTGCCCGGCGCCTTCGCCCGCCAAGGTCTTGCGTGGCCCGGTAATTCTTTGGGTCCGAATAATTCGCCCGTGCCGGTTGGTTCGCCGGTTCCCGGTCTGCAGCCGGCCATGCTCAAGTATGCCAACGCCTTCTGGCCTGTGCCCAGTGGCCCCGATCGTTCCGACGGGTCCGCTATCTCCTATTCGAATCCGCCGCAGAAGATCGGGGAAAGTTTCGGCCTCGCGCGCTACGACTATGTCATCTCGACCAAGGATACGTTATACGCGAACCTCACCGTTGACAATGGCCTCCGGATCAATCCGTGGGGAGGAGGAGGCGGGGGTGATCCGAATTTCCAAACCGTCGCCGACTACATCGCCAAAACACTCAGCTTGAAAGAAACGCATGTTTTTTCCTCCAGTACGGTGAATATCGCAACGTTGGGGTACTCGGGGACGTACGCAGACAGCGTCAACGCTCCCGCCGTACCGATGTCCAAAGATGTCGTGTTTCTCGAGGGAGGTAATCCCGGCACCATTGTCATTGGCGGCGGGATCAGCGCGGCCGCTCAGTCCTCGATCGCGGGCGTGCCCGGCAATAACCCCTATTGGGGCGTGAGGAATTACTTTCAGTACTCCGATGACCTGCGCTTCATCAAAGGCAAGCACTCCTGGAGCATGGGAGGCTGGCTTGTGAAGGTGCAACAACAGCTCTCTGGCGTGGCATTGTCATCGGCGGCCAACGTCGCCTATTCAAACATACCGGCATTTCTCAGGGATCAGCCTAACAACGCTATTTTGACGCGGAATGCGCCTACGCTGGGCTTCCGCTCCACGGAAGGCGCGTGGTATGTACAGGATGACATGAAGCTGCGGTCGAATTTCACCTTGCGTCTCGGTTTGCGGCACGAGATGACCAACGGGTGGAACGAGGTCTTTGGCCGGTGTTCGAACTACAGGTTCGACCCAGGCTTTGCCATCCAGAGGGAACCAACCGTCGGGAAATCCTGTATCGATGAAAACCACGCCAAGCTGTTGTTGCAGCCGAGGGTGGGGCTGGCCTGGGACCCGACAGGCACGGGAACCTGGGCGGTGCGCGCCGGGTTTGGGATCCACAACGATCTGATCGATAACCTCGGCATCCGGGCCCAGGCCGGTATGCCTCCGTATGCGGCCCGCGAGTCGCTGCCGGTGAAGTCCGACGGGACTATCCCGTTCCTTTCTCTGCTTCCGCTCAAGAAGAACATCGCGCTTCCGCCCACCTGCGGCCCGGGGATTCCTCAACCTTGCTCGACTTATCAGCCCACGGCTTTCGATCCCAACATGTTCACCCCTACCGTTCAGATTTGGGACCTTACCGTGGAACGTCAGCTTGCCAAAGACTTGGTGCTTTCGGTCGGCTACATCGGCAGCCAGTCCTACCACACCAATACCACATTAAATACCAATCAGGCTCCGCCCGTGGTGTGTCAGAACCCGCAGGGATGCCGGAGCGGCGGCGTTCTGTCTCTGCCAACCGATCCAACGCTGTTGGCAAACCGGTACACGGTGCCGCAGGGCACTCTCTATATGGCTCCGGGGCCGCGCCCGAATCCGTATGTATCCTACACCCAGTCCTGGTTTGGCTTGGGAACCGCCAACTATAATGCGATGACCGTATCCATTCTCAAGCGCGCGGCGCGTGGGCTGACGTTCAAAGCGAATTACAGCTTCTCGAAGGCGCTGGACTTGAACTCCGCCATCCTGGCGCCGTCAGGGGAAAATGAGCCGACGAACCTTGTCAGTGGTGTCTACAATCGCCGCCTGAACAAAGGGGTCGCCGCCTACAACCCCGCACACCAGTTCAACACGAACTTCAGTTATCAGTTGCCGTTCGGTGCCGGGCAGCGCTTTGGCGGGGGCGCCAGTGGGTTACTGAACCATTTGATTGGGGGCTGGCAATGGAATGGTATCGCCTCCGCTCAGACCGGATTTCCTTTCACGCCTCTGATTGGCTTCAATAATTCCGGCACCGGCGACGGAACGCAACCCACCGACATCGTCGATAGGAATCCGAACTTCAAGGGACCGGTGATCCTGGGGACCCCAGAGCACTGGTTTGACTCTCGTGCTTTCTCGATGCCGACTGCCGGCAGCTTCGGCAACGTGGGGCGCAGTTTGCTCCGCGGCCCGGGACTGTTCAACGTCGACACGTCCTTGTTTAAGAGGATCCCTCTCCGGGAAAGCGTGACGTTGCAGTTCCGCGCGGAAGTGTTCAATCTTTTGAATCGCGCTAATTTCGCGTACCCGAATTTTGTGGTCTTCCAGGGCAACAGCGCCAACTACAGCTATAGCGATTCGGCCGGACAGATTACCAATACGGCCACAACATCGCGCCAGATCCAGTTCGCGCTGAAGCTGCAGTTCTGATAGGGGGGAAATAGCCACAAAAAGGCACAAAATTCACAAAAAGTTTTTTCCTCTTTTGTGCCTTTTTGCGGCCTATTTCTCGTCTTACTTAACGAGCCACGCTTTTTCTTGCGCGGTCAACTCTGGATACACTCTGAGGCGGCAACTCACCGCAAGAACGTGAGATGCATCGCGGGCGCCCGATGCACTACACGCCGCGCTCCGGAGTTCAAGCGATAAACCTGCCGGCCTTTTCCGCGCTTTTATAAATTTTTACAAATCTGCTCCACGGATTTCTTGACAGAATCCAACCAACCGATAGCTAATAGGGCGCAGAAGATCATACACAGTTGAAGCGGACGTTCGTTTCCTGAAGCTGCTGGGCGACGCGTTTTATAAAACGGTGGAGAGGCGCTGAAGAGCCGAAACCAAGGCCTCAACGCCTGCCATATTTGGTTTCGATAGAGAGAGAGACAGATCGAATTCGAGAGGACTAGATAATGGTAAGGAGGATGGTTTATGAGTCTGAGTGTGTTGGGAAGAGTGACAGCCGCGATTGTTAGTTTCGTCGCATTGGGAACTCCCCTGATTTTTGGTCAAGGCGGCACGGCGACCATCTCGGGAGTCGTGCGGGACACCTCGGGGGCATTGATCCCCGGAGTGTCGATTACTATCAAGCACGTCGATAGCGGCCTGACGCGTACGGTCACAAGCAGCGAAACAGGCAATTACGCTGCGCCGGCGCTTCCGGTGGGTCCGTATGAGGTCACCGCAATGATACCGGGCTTCAAGCAGCAGGTCCGGAGCGGCATCAATCTTGTGGTGGGTCAGGAAGCGCAGGTGGATCTGACGCTGGAAGTCGGCGCCAACGCCGAGACTGTAACTGTGAACGAGGAAGCTCCGCTCGTGAGCGCAACGACGAGTTCCACGTCTGGATTGATCAGCGAACAAGCGATAAAGGATCTTCCGCTGAACGGGCGCAGTTTCGACCAGCTTCTGACAATGAATGTGGGCGTGTCCAACAGCAGCACAAATACGCTCAACAACGGCTGGACGGCTTTTTCCGTAGCGGGCAAACGGCCGGAAACCAACCGGTTCGTGATCAACGGAATCGACTACATCGGCGGAAACGCGCCCGGCCTTTTCATTACACCTTCTGGGGCCGGCGGCCAGTTGCTAGGAGTCGATGCGGTTCGGGAATACAACGTCCTCCAGCATACCTATGGCGCCGAGTATGGAAAACGGGCCGGAGGTCAGATCGCCGTCGTGACTTCATCGGGAACCAACACCTGGCACGGCAGCGGCTTCGAGTATCTGCGCAACAGCGCCCTCGATGCCCGGAACTTCTTCGATCAAACCACCAGCACACCGCCGTTTAAACGGAATCAATTTGGCGGAACGCTGGGAGGCCCAATCAAGAAAGACAAGTTGTTTATCTTTGGAAACTACGAAGGATTTCAGCAACGCTTAGCGCTGAGCCAGGTCGCGATTGTGCCGGATAGCTGCGCTCGCCAGGGACTGATGTCGGCGGCTTCCGGGGCGTGCGGTGGTCCGGTTCCCAATCTGAAAGCCGGCATGCTGCCATTCGTCAATAACTTCTGGCCCGCGCCCAACGGTCAGCCGCAGCAATGCTCCGCAATCGGTCTCGGAGAATTTTGTCATGGCCCGGTTTGACTACGTTGCCTCCGCCAAAGACACCTTTTTTGTCAACTACACCGTCGACCATGGAACACGAAACGTTTCGCAAATAGACCCGAATTTTATCCAGGTCAGTAACATTCACCCCCAGACATTCGCTTTGCAAGAAACGCATGTTTTCTCTCCGAGTGTTCTGAATTCGTTCACGGCGGGGGTCAGCCGCAGTTGGTCCACTCTGGTCACCAATCCCGCGGTATCGATCCCCTCCAACCAGATATTTCTTACTGGCGGTAATCCCGGCTCGATCATCATCGGCGGCGGGGCGGTTACCGTCGTGGCGTCCGCCTACACGCCGGCAAACGGCACAAACCAGGCTATCGGAGCAAGAAATCACTTCACCTACGCCGATGACCTGCACATCACCAAGGGCAAGCACTCCTGGACCATGGGCGCTTGGGTGCAGCGCGTCCAACAAAACCAGGCTGGAGCGGCTCAGGCTTCCGCGGGAAATGTCGCCTATCCGACGGTGCTGGCGATGCTCCAGGATCAGCCGAGCCAATTTATCATCAACCGCGCTCCATTGGGCGTGGGCTTCCGCACCACGGAAGGAGCCTATTATGTTCAGGATGAAATGAAGCTCCGTTCGAATCTCACCCTGCGTCTGGGGTTGCGCCACGAGATGACCAACGGATGGCATGAGGTCGCGGGCCGGTGCGCGAACTATCGATGGGACCAAAACTTCGTGATCTCGAAC